>Ga0126307_10000374_pt1 | contig 28872 bp, 25 predicted proteins | sample Plot28_FD_89955 | JGI IMG/M metagenome (GOLD analysis project Ga0126307, IMG submission 89955) | Serpentine soil microbial communities from UC McLaughlin Reserve, CA, USA - Plot28 | ecosystem: Environmental > Terrestrial > Soil > Grasslands | place: USA: UC McLaughlin Reserve, Lake County... | reverse complement strand
GACGCCGCGGGCAAGGGTGGGACCATCAAGCGCATCACCGAATACCTGAACCCTCGCATCGCGCGGATAGCCGCGCTGCCGGCACCCAGCGAGCGGGAACGCGGGCAGTGGTACTACCAGCGCTATATCGCGCACCTGCCGGCGCGGGGTGAGATCGTCCTGTTCGACAGGTCCTGGTACAACCGGGCGGGTGTCGAGAAGGTGATGGGATTCTGTACGCCGCAAGAGCATGCGTTGTTCCTGAGGCAGACGCCCATCTTCGAACAGATGCTCATCGACGGCGGCATCATCCTGCGCAAATACTGGTTCTCGGTATCCGACGAGGAGCAACTGCGACGGTTCAGGTCCCGGCGCAGCGATCCGGTTCGGCAGTGGAAGCTCTCGCCGATGGACCTGGAGTCGATCTTCCGGTGGGAGGACTACTCGCGCGCTAAGGACGAGATGATGGTGCACACCGACATCCCGATGAGCCCGTGGTACGTGGTGGAATCCGATATAAAGAAGCACGCCCGCCTGAACATGATGGCCCACCTGCTGTCCACGATCGACTACGAAGACGTCGAGGCTCCCGTGGTGGACTTGCCGGCGCACCCGGTGCGGTCCGGCGACTATCACCGACCGCCGCGTGAGCTGTCCACCTATGTCGACGACTACGTGGCCACCTTGCTGGGGGATAGGGAGTGAAGCGGGTCTACGTCCCGACGACCCTGGCCATGTGGCAGCGACTCGTCGCCGACGGTTCGATGTTCCCGGTCAGCGGCACCGCGTTCGCGGTTACACCGGCACTGCGCGAGTCCTATGTCGAGCAGCACAACGCGCAAAGCACCTACTCATCAAAGGCATGCAGCGTTCCGGACCGCGCTACAAAGGGGAACTTCGGACTAGCCCCCCACTAGCGAAGGTGTAGAAGCTGTCCGGGTGCTCAATAGGCCAGGCGGCGTGCAAATCCGGTAGGTTGGACGGAGATCCCCAACAAGTACTGTATCGGCTGGCTTGTCGAAAATGGCACGGGTAGATAGTGTTTCGCCGACTGGCCTGTCGCTCGGCGGATGTGGTGCCATCCGATGTTCCGGCGCCGCCGCGAGTGGACGTTTCCGCTGGCGTTGGGCCAGCAGCTTGGTAAGTTCACCGATCGCCAGGACCGCATCCGCGGGCACGCTGTCGCCAACCGGGGCGCGCGCCGCCTCCCCGCGGTCGTCGGTAACGTGCCACAGCTTGGCGCCATCGGGCAGGTATGAGCCGTCGATGAAAGGGTAATACCGGAACACCGGCGCTCCCACGACGACGAGGCCATGGCCCGCGAGCCTCTCGGCGAGCGGTCCTTGGCGAACGGCAATCCACCGAAGTACAGCGAATGCGTTTCGGGGAACGGGGCTTGCTCGGACGCCGGAGCGGCCGCACACCGGCGTACCAAGCTGCTCGGCCAGTGCCACTGCCTGTGCCCACCCCGATCCGTGGGCCACCGCCGCGCCGAACACCAGAGCCGGATGCGTGGATGCGTCGATGGCTTTGGCGAGAGCGGCGAGCCTGGACGGATCCGGCGCGATACGGGTTGCGACAGTGCGCACTTCGGCGGGACCGAGCGCAGGCGCCTCCCAGTCATCCAACGGTAGCGACAGGAAGACGGAGCTGGCCGCGGGTTGCACGGCGGCCGCATAGGCTCGGATGAAGGTCGCTGGCACATCCTGCGGCCGCACCGGCTGATAGGCCCACCTCACCCATGGCTTGCGGAAGTTCTCTGGCTCGATGTTGGACAGCCACGGTTCCATCAGCAGCATTTCGCGTGTCTATTGCCCGGCTGTGACGATCAACGGGGTGCGGTGAGGGAAAGCTGCAACGAGATTGCCCAGCGCGTTGCCGACCCGGCGGCGGTGTGCAGGTTGACCAGCGCGGGCCGGCGGGTCGCCTGCGCGTATCTGTCGGCGACGCCGATGACCGAGGCCCCCTGCAGCGCCAGCACGAAGTTGGAGGCCAGCGCTACAGCGACGAGCTCGATCGCTTACGTGGCGGGGTCGGCAAGGGAAGCAGCCGGCGATAGTGTCTGGGGTAGTGGCGACTGCGGTGTCGAAACAGAACGGACGGCCGACCACTGCTGGACCCGCCATATCCGCACGCGTTCGTCGTCCGAGTTGCCGGTCGTCTCGAGCAACCGGAAATCGTATGCGGCTGGATCCGAAGACGTTCACGGAATTCCAGAGACATCGGGAGGCGGGCTACGATAGACGGCGCTAGCATGGCGGCCAGCGGGCTGCGAGGAGTTGCGCAATGTCTGACGATCGCTACGCCGACCTCGAAACCCTCGATCTCGAGTACCCTGTCTGGGACCGCTGCTTCACGGTCGCCCCGCTCGTGCTCGTCGGAACGATCGACCCCGAAGGCACGCCCGACCTTGCGCCCAAGCACATGGCGTTTCCACTCGGTTGGGACAACCACTTCGGTTTCGTTTGCGCGCCGAGCCATGGCACGTTTCGCAACGTCGAGCGCACGCGAAGCTTCACCGTGACCTATCCGCGCCACACGGATGTCGTCGCGACGAGCCTGACGGCAGCGCCGCGCTGCGAGGACACGAAGCCCATCGTCGGTATGCTCGATACATTCCCCGCGACCGAAGTAGAAGGCGTGTTCCTCCGCAACGGCTATCTGTTTCTCGAATGCGCGCTCGAACGGATCATCGAGGGTTTCGGCCGCAACGCGCTGATCGCCGGTCGCATCGTTGCCGCGTACGTCGATACTGCCGCGCTGCGGTCGAGCGATCGTGACGACGCCGAAATTCTGCTCGAAGTGCCGCTGCTCGCGTACCTGGACCCCGGGCGTTTCGCGGTCATCGACGCGACGCAGGCGTTTCCGTTTCCGGCCGGCATGCGCCACTGAGCGTCCCGATGCCGGCAAGCAGCGCCGTGATACTCGACTATCTGCGTGCGCAGCGCGAACCGCTGGTCGCGTTTCTCGGCGAGCTCGTGCGCGCCGAATCGCCGTCGTCGGACCCGGGGAGCCAGTCCGGCGTGCGATCGCTGCTTGCGGCGGAGCTCGGGGCGCGAGGCTTCGCGACTCGGTTCGTCGCCGGGCGGCGGACCGGCGGCCATCTGATTGCGCGCCCGCGCGGCCGAAGGCGGCGGGCGCGGCAGCAGCTCGTGATCGGACATTACGACACCGTGTGGCCGGTCGGGACCTTGCGGACGATGCCCTTCGAGTACGACGGGCGGCACGTGCGCGGCCCGGGCGTGTTCGACATGAAGGGGGGCCTCGCCGAGCTTGCGTTTGCGCTGCGCGCGATCGAAGCCCTGGCCCTTTCCATGTCGGTGGTACCGATCGTGTTCCTCAATTCCGATGAGGAAATCGGCAGCCGGGAGTCGGCGCCGCACATCGCGCGGCTCGCGCGCGCTGCGGACCGGGCCCTAATTCTCGAGCCGTCGCTCGGGCCTGCGGGGGCGCTGAAGACGGCGCGTAAGGGCGTCGGAAGGTACACGATCACCGTCAAAGGTCGGGCAGCACACGCTGGTCTTGACCCAGAGAGGGGCGTGAGCGCGATACTGGAGCTTTCCCACGTAATCCAGAAGCTCTTCGCGCTCAACGATCCGGCCCGCGGCGTCACCGTAAATGTCGGCACGGTCGACGGCGGCCTGCGCCCGAACGTCATTGCACCGGAGAGCCGCGCGGTCGTGGATGTCCGGATTGCCCGCCAGGCCGATGCCGAGCGCATCGATGCCGCTATACGGGGGCTCGAGCCGACCTCGCCCGGCAGTGCGCTCATAGTTCAAGGCAGGATCGGCCGGCCCGCGCTCGAGCCGACGCCGCGCAATCGCGCCCTGTGGCGGCTCGCGCGGCGCCTCGGCGGCGAGATCGGCCTCGAGCTCACCGAGGCTGCCGCGGGCGGGGCGTCCGACGGCAACACGACGAGCCTGTATACCGCGACGCTCGACGGCTTGGGTCCCGTCGGCGACGGCGCCCACGCGCATCACGAGCATCTCGACATCGATCTCACGATCGAGCGCACGGCGCTGCTCACGTTGCTCCTGCTCGCGCCCCCCGTCACGGAGGATTGACATGCTGACACCGTATTTCTTCACTTCCGTCACGCGCATTGCGGATCTGCAGAGAACGGCGTTCGACGTCGCGGAGCTGCCACGCGATCAGTGGGCGGACGGCGACTACATCGTCGGGAATGTGACGGGCAAGCCTTCGGTGCTTTACAAGTTCGAGCTCACGAATGGCCGGATCGTCGAGGCAATGGAAGGCACGTCTGCGGTCGGTGCGTTCGGCAAGCGCGCAGCCACGCTCGAGACGACCGGTGATTGGGCGGCCATCGGCGACGACGGCTCGATGGAGGCGCTCACGGGAGCGGGGCTGTTCGGCAAGGCCCTGTCGGTCGCACCCACGCTGCCGCGGCTCATGAGCTTGAGGTACTCGGGGCACGTGCTGCGCGACGGCCGGAAGCTCACAATGGAAGACTTCGTCCCGCCCACGCCGGAGACACACTTCTCGATGCCCGTCGTGCTCCTCATCGGGACGTCGATGTCGGCCGGCAAGACGACGACGGGACGCATTATCGTCCATGAGCTCAAACGTGCGGGATTCAACGTTGCGGGCGCCAAGTTAACGGGCGCGGGACGCTACCGAGACGTGCTCGCATTTCGCGATGCCGGCGCTGACACGATCATCGATTTCGTGGATGCGGGCTTGCCCTCGACTGTCGTGCCCCCGAGACGTTTCGCGCGCGCGATGGAGCACATGCTCGCCACGATCGCTGCGCGCGAGGCCGATATCCTCGTGGCGGAGGCTGGGGCGTCCCCGCTCGAACCGTACAACGGAGATACCGCCGTGCGCATGCTCGGCGCCCACGTCTGCTGTACCGTGCTCTGCGCCTCAGACCCGTACGCAGTGCTCGGAGTTCGCGAAGCCTTCAAGACCGAGCCCGATATCGTCACGGGGCCTACCGCGAACACGCAGGCCGGCATCGATCTCGTTCGTAAGCTCACGGGGCTCGAGGCTCTGAATCTGCTCGATCTCGACTCGATCCCGCGCCTGCTCGAGATCCTGAAGCGGCGGTTACCCTTTGCATGAGAGCGATGACGCACCAATACCCGTCGATGACGAGAAGGGTCTTCCCCTTGTGCTCGTCCGGCGAGGTCGTCGTGGCCACGACCAACAGGTCGCGGTTGCGGCCGTTGGAAATGAACGTTTTGGCGCCGCCGACCACATAGTGGTCGCCGTCGCGCACTGCGGCGGTGCGGATGCCGGGCCAATTCGAGGTCAGGCGCTTTCGGCCTGCAAGCAGATCCAGTACCCGGTGACCACGTCGGCCCCGCCGTCACACGAGCGTCGCTGCAGGCGGATCTGCTCGCCGCCCACGAACGAGCCGCCCGGCTCAACGCCCGCATCCATCAACTGGAGAAGCGACTTTCCGAAGCGCTCGGCGAACACACGTGGCGCGAATCCCCCGGACTCGGTGCCCCCGCCGACACCGACACCCTCCACCAGCGCATCGGCCAGCTCGAACAACGCAACCTCGACCTTCAGCACCAACTCGCCGAACGCGACGAAGACCTCGCCACAGCACGCGCCGCCAACCGCGAACTCATGGCCCGACTCAACACGCCAACCCGGCCGCGATGACACTCGCGAGTGCTTGCACCACACCTGTTGCGGCCGATAGCATCTCCGGCATCAGCTTCTGAGCTGCACAAATTCAGAGAACCACGCTGGCGCACGGGGACTGAACCCTGGAGAAAAGGCCGCCATCGTGCAGCCACGTGACGATCATGACGTCGCGCGCGGTCCGCAATACACCCGGCTCGAACAGCGCGGCGACAACCTCATCCGGCAAGAACCGCGGCCGACGGGCGGCCTTGCGCGGAGCGAGCGGATTTGAGGACCGCGATCGACGCACCTCGGCGGCCCCATGCGCGGCCTTGCCGACGGAAAGAGCAGCGATCAGCCCGGCGCTTACACCCGCCGACTTCGGAAGCGACAAATAGTAGGACCTGACCACCGTCGCGACGTTGCACGCAGCCGACGCGCCTAGCGGCTACCGCTCATGCCGCCAATACGCGGTCCCGTATACGCCTGCGCTGGCGGTGATTTCATTCATATAGCGACGCAGATCATCGAGGGTGACATCACTTGGCGCTTTGCCGTGGACGTCAAGCCAATGGAGGTGATCCAACAAGCTTTAGGCGTAGGTCTGTTGAGTAGATGGTCCGTACCGCTTAAGCAGATTCAGCGCATCGCGGTGAATCTCGCCATTCGCCGAAAATATCCAGTTCGACTGGCGCCCATCTCGGTGACGCACCCGACGAACACAGTATCCGTCCCCAGCCAAATCCGGTCCTCCACAGCCCAGTCCAAGTGTGACGAACACACATCTAACATCCGTTCGCCACAAACAGTGGGAACGCGAACGTGACGAACAGCTTCTCGAGGGACTCTAAAGTCGATTTCCACGGCGTTCGGATCGAGGTGTTCCATGCTGCCGAGTTGCGTTGCCGTGTGGCTGTGCTCGGCCTCGACGGTGCCGGTTGTTGTGTCAGTCATGTGTCATGACCCTTTCGGTGAGGGGGTGTGACCGCCCGCATTTCGTTGCCTTCTGGCACTGGAGATGTGGGCCGGCTGAGGGCCGACTGAGCGCAGAGGTCCGGTCGCACAGTTTTTCCAGCGAGCCCTGCGAGCGGCTCGGGGAAAACCTGTGCGAGCCGTAGGCCGAAGCGCAGCGGAGCCGTGGCCTTGCGCGAGCCGGCCCGCCGGGCACAATCGGAAGGCCAGAAGGCAACGTGGATAGGGGTTCAGCGCCGTAGGCGTTTCCACCGTGGTACCGATCAACGCGTGGCACGCCGCGCACCCGCGCAGGCGCATGATTTCGCGATGACAAGTCACCACATGCCGAGGAGCTTCATCCATCCGCCGCCGGCTTCTCCGTCGTCAGTCCGGCCTCCTACGCAAGCGTGCCCTGACCACTTCGCGGTTGACCGCGGCGACCGCGGTCAACGGAATGCTCTCCGGACGCACGTCGCTGCACTCCCCGAAGCTGGAACAGGGGCCGAACTCCTCTTCCATCTGGGCAATCATCGCCTTGGCGCGGCTGCCGCGTTCCTGTGCTCCCCGCACAACCGTGGCCAGGTGCAGCAGCTTGGACCCGGCGAACAGGTGCGCGGCCCCGTTCGGGCACGCCGTCACGCAGGCGCCGCAGCCGATACACGCGGCGAAGTCCAGCGCGTACTCGGCTGCATCGTGGGGAAGCGGTTCGGCGTCGGCGTCGGCGGCAGTGCCGGCGTCGACGGCGATGTGACCGCCCGCCTGCAGGATGCGGTCCAATGCGGAGCGGTCCACCACCAGGTCACGCACAACCGGGTAGGCCGCCGAACGCAGCGGCTCGATGCGGATGTGGTCGCCGTCCGAGAATGACCTCAGATGTTGACGACACGACGGCGTGTTGGCCACCGGGCCGTGCGGACGGTCATCGACGGTGATCCCACACGACCCACAGATCCCCTCACGGCAGACGGAGTCGAACGCGACAGGTTCGTAGCCCTCGGCGACGAGTCGGTCATTCAGCCGGTCGAGCAGTTCCAGCAGCGACATTTCCGGGGTCGCGTCGTCGACGACATAGCGTTCGAATCGGCCGCCGTCGGTGGCGTCGGCCTGCCGCCAGATGTCGAGGGTGAGCCTCATTTGTAGCTCCGCGTGTCCAGCGGGACGGCGGTGACGGTCAACGGTTCGTCATGGCGTACATGGGCACCGTCGTCGCGGTACTCCAAGGCGGAAACAAAACACCAGCGGTCGTCGTCGCGCAGGGCGTCTCCGTCACGGGTCTGATGCTCCTCGCGGAAATGCGCGCCGCACGATTCGTCGCGGTCGAGGGCGTCGAGGCACATCAGCTTGGCCAGTCCGAGGAAATCGGCCACCCAGCCGGCCTTTTCGAGTTCCTGGTTGAACTGGGCCCCCGCGCCGGCAACCCGCAGATTCCGGTGGAAGTCGGCGCTGAGTTCGTCGATGGCCTCGATGGCGTCGGCCAGCCCGGCTGCCGAACGGGAAACCCCGCAGCCGCGGTACAGGATCTCCCCGAGACGGCGGTGGAACCGGTCGGGGCCCTCGGCGCCACCGATCGACAGCAGTCGCGCGACTCGATCGGTGACCTGTGCCAGCGCGGCACTGACTGCGGGATCGTCTGGTGGAAGGGGCTTTTCGCCGAGGTGGCCGGCAAGGTAGGACGGGATCGAGTGGGGCAGAGTGAACCAGCCGTCGACGCAGGCCGACAGCAGCGAGTTGGCCCCCAGCCGATTGGCGCCGTGGTAGCCCCAGCCCACCTCACCGGCGACGAACAGCCCTGGGATCGAGGTCATCTGGTCGAAATCGCTCCACAACCCGCCCATGCTGAAGTGAGCCCCTGGCGCGATCCGCATCGGCACCCGGTAGGGGTCCTCGCTGGTGACGTCGCGGTACATGTCGAACAAGTTGCCGTAGCGCTCCGCGATGGTGTCCTTTCCCAGCCGCGCCAGCGCATCCCGGAAGTCCAGGTACACACTGTTTTCCAGCGGACCGACGCCACAGCCGGCCTCGATCTGGGCCCGAGCCGCGCGCGACGACACGTCGCGCGCGACAGGTTGCCGAACGCGGGGTACATCCGTTCCAGGTAGTAGTCGCGTTCATTCTCGGGAATGGCGTTGGGGTCACGGTCGTCGCCGGGATTCTTCGGCACCCAGATTCGGCCGTCGTTGCGCAGCGACTCGCTCATCAGGATCGTCTTGGACTGCCACTCGGAATTGACCGGTAGCGCGGTGGGGTGGGACTGAATGAACGACGGCGAGGCGAACAGCGCGCCCCGCAGATGGGCACGCCAGCCGGCCGAGGCATTGGAGTTCTTGGCCAGGGTGGAACGGAAGAACACGTTGCCGTAGCCTCCGGTGGCCAGCACCACGGCATGACCGGTGGTGGCGCGGACCTCCCCGGTCACCAGGTCGCGGGTGACGACGCCCCGAGCGCGGCCGTCGGCGACGATCACGTCGAGCATCTCGGTGCGGGTGTGCAACCGCACGGTGCCCTCCTGCACCTGACGCTGCAGCGCCTGGCTGGCCGCGATCTGGAGCTGCTGGCCGGTCTGGCCCCGGCTGTAGTAGGTCCGCGACACCTGCACGCCACCGAAGGATCGGGTGGCCAGGCTGCCGCCGTATTCGCGGGCGAACGGCGTGCCCATCGCGTTCATGTGGTCGATGACCCGCACCGACTGTGCGCGAGCCGGTAGCAGTCGGCCTCACGGCCCCGGAAGTCGCCGCCCTTGACGGTGTCTTTGACGAACCGGTCGATGCTGTCGTTGTCGACCTTGCGCGCGCGGGCCGCGTTGATGCCGCCCTGGGCGGCGGCACTGTGTGCGCGTCGCGGCGCGTCGTGGTAGGTGAAACTCTCCACGCGGTAACCGAGTTCGCCCAGCGCGGCCGCGCAGCCGGCGCCCGCCAGCCCGGTGCCGACCACGATGACGGTGAACTTGCTCCGGTTCAGTGGACTGACCAGGTTGTAGTCGAAGGTGCGGGTCTGCCAGGCCTGTGCGGGGTCGCCGGGCGGTACGTTGCCGTCGATCGGTACGCCGATGGTGCGCAGCCGATTCAGCAGCGCCTCGGATTCGACCGTCGTGCTCAATGGACCACTCCGGTGAGCACCGCGACGGGGATGCTCAGATTACCCAGTATCACCGCCAGCGCCAGCAGACCGTCGATGGCGGTTGGGAACCCACCGTCCTATCGCCCTCTGCGCAGAGACGTTACTTGCTATGACAGCGTGGCGCAGTGAATCCATACCCCCCCGGCCTGGCGCGTGCCTACCCGCGAAGGTCAGGGTCTTCGACGCCACGGACTCATTCAGGAGATTGCTAGAGGTCGTTTCCGGCGTACGAGAGATTGAAGCTCTTATTGGTCAGCGGGAAGTCGGGGACGATCGTGTCCGTCATGGCGACGGGCAGAGCGGGCCAGTTGAACCACGACGGGTCGACGATCTTGGCCCGGGTGATCCGCCCGCCGTCGATCTCCACGCGGTGCACGATGGTGCCGCGCCAGCCCTCGACGATGCCGACGCCACTGCGAGGTCCGCGCACCGACGGCATCGCAGCGGTGAATTCAATTGGGCCGGAGTGCGACTCGATCAGATAGCAAGCTAGCTCGGCGGACGCAGCAAATTCATCGCGCCGTACGGTGTAGCGGGCCAGCACGTCGCCGTCATCGGATCCGGTCTCAGTCACGGGCAGCTCGATGGTGGGGTGGTCCAGCCGCGCATCCGTCCGGATGCCGCTCGCGCGGGCGACGTATCCCAGGCAACCCATGGCGCACGCATCGTCGGAGGCCAGGACGGAGGTGCCGGCGAACCGGTCGTGCACGACGCTGTTGGCCAGCGTCAGCTCGGCGACCTCGGCGAGGTCGACGGCGATGGACCGCAGCTCGTTTGGGTCGGGAAGCTGCTGCAGCACAACCGCGCCCGGGCGGATGGCGCCCCGCAGCAGCCGGTGTCCCGCCATTGTCGCGTTGAGCCGCAAGAGCCGCTCGCGGATCCGTAGGCAATGGGAATTGGCCAGCGAGAATCCGACGTCGTTGGCCATCGCACCGAGATCGGCGGCCAGATTGTAGAGCCGTTCGAGCTCGACGAGCAGCGCCCGCAACCGGTGCACCGCGTCGGGAACCTCGATACCGAGCGCGTCCTCGACGGCCAGGCTGTGCGCCACTGCGTGCCCGGCGGACGTGTCGCCGCTGACCCGCTCGGCCAGTTCGGCCGCGTCGGTGGCCGCTCTGCCGTGGAAGACCTTCTCCAGGCCACGATGCACGAACCACAGCCGTGCCTTTAGCCGAAGGATGGTCTCGCCGACGACGGAGAACCGGAAGTGGCCGGGCTCGATCAACCCGGCGTGCACTGGGCCGACCGGGATCTCGTACACCCCGGTTCCCGTGACCGTGACGAAGGGGAATCTCCCCGTCGGCTCGAATTCCGGTGCGGGCCCGGCATCTTCGCGCATCGGGTGCCATTCTTCGGGCCAGTGCGCGTGCCGGACCAGTCGGCGCGGCCGCGGATGTCCGGTCGGGCGGATGCCGTACAGGTCGGCCATTTCGCGCTCGAACCGGCTGGCTGGGAAGGACAGGTACGCCAACGACGGCACCGTCAGGTCGCTTGCAGGCACGATGCATTCGAGCTCGACGCGGCGGTCCGGTCGGCCGGCGAGGAACAGGTACACCACTCGCAGCCGATCGCCGTCGTCGTGAGCCGCCACCAGCGCCAACCGGAAGCCGGATGCAAAGAACTCTTCTGCCTTGTCCGCGAGGGCATCTCGCGAGATCCGGTGCCGCACGAAGTTTCGGCTCACGGCAGTGCCCCGACGTGTTGTGCCGCGGCGGTGAACAGGTCGGTCAGCGGGCCCGCGGTCACCCCGAGTGCGATCGAGGCGGCTATCCCGACGAGCAGCGCCGCCGCCACGGTGGCGGGCACCGCGATCGCGGGTGCCCCTGCAGGGGGCTCGCCGAGCAGCATGCGGCCGGAATTGCGCACCAGCGCGGCGAACGCAACCGCGATCAGCACCATGCCCGCGGCCAGCACCCAGGCCAGCCGGGCGTCTGCCAGCGAGCGGGCGATGCCGAGCTCACTGGCGAACATCGCGAACGGCGGCAGCCCGAGCAGCACGATCACGCCAACCGCGAATGACACGCCGACCAGCCGGGAACGCTGCAGCACCCCGGCAATGTCGGCAATGGCGGTGGAGTCGTGCGCCGCCTGTAATTGTCCGCCGGCCAGGAACAGTACGGTCTTGCCGATACCGTGCGCCAGCACATGCAGCAGCAGCGCTGCGATGGCCAGCGTGGTCCCCGCCGCGGCGGCGATCGCGATCAGGCCCATGTTCTCCATCGACGAGTAGGCCAGCATCCGCTTGACGTCACCGGTTACCGTCAGCATCAGGGCGGCGATGAGCAGTGTCGCCAGCCCGAGTACCAGGAGGCCGGTGCGCAGGAAGGCCGGTCCGGTGGCGGCGTCGACGATCGGCTTGATGCGGATCAGCACCGATATCGCCACCGACAGCAGCACCCCGCTCATCAGTGCCGAGACCGGTGCCGGCGCCTGACTGTGGGCGTCGGCCAGCCAGGTGTGGAACGGAAACAGGCCGGCCTTGGCCCCGTACCCGATCAGCAGGAGTCCGGCCGCCAGCCGGGTGACACCCGGGTCAAGGGCCGCGGCGTGCACGGCGAGCGCGTCGAGGTTCAGCGCCTGCGCGGCGGGCACGCCGGCGTGTTGGGCGGCGAAGTACAACAGCACGGTACCGAGAAAGGCCATGGCGATCCCAACCGAACAGATCACCACGTACTTCCACGTCGCCTCCAGCGCGGTCCGGGTTCGCCGGTGCCCCACCAGGAAGGCGGTGATGACGGTGGTGGCCTCGATCGCCACCCAGACGACGCCGATGTTGTTGGCGGACACCGCGACAACCATGGCGGCGAGGAACGCCGGGGTGAGCACGCCGTAGAGTCGGGCGCCGTCGGCGTCGGTGTGGCCGTGCGCCAGCTCGGTGTCGATGTAGCCGATGCTCGCCCAGGTTGCCAGCGTGCCCACGATGCCGATGATGATGAGCATGGTGATCGAGAGCGCGTCGACCCTCAGCAGCCCGCCCATCGCGAACTCTTGCCGGGACCCGACTTGCAGCCCGAGCGCCGCCCCGCAGACCAGCACCGTGATCGCCGACGCCACGGTGAGCGTCGCGGTCCACCGGCGCCATCCGCCAACGAGATTGGCGATCGACGCAATGATCGGCGCCAGTACGGGCGCAAGCAGCAATGCGGTCATCAGTCGCGCAGCTCCTGCAGCCGGTCCAGGTCGGCGCCGCCGAAGGCTCGGCGCAGCCGGCCGGTGAGTACCCCGATCACGATGACCGCGAACAACACGTCCAGCGAAGCGCCGAGCTCGACGATGAGCGGCACCCCGGCGGTCAGCAGGAATGCCGTCGCCGCGATTCCGTTGTCCAGCATGAGGAATCCCGCCGCCTGCGATACCGCGTGACGCCGGGTGGTCATCACAAACAGCGCGATGAGCACCGTCGCAAATGCCGCCGGAACCGCGTTGGTCGCCGCCCCCGGTTCCAGATCCACCAGCGGGCGGGTGATGGCGAAGGCGACGACGGTGAGGGCGCCGGTGATCAGTAGCGACGTGGCCGTATTCACCAGCGGAGTGGCCTCGCGCTGGGCGCGCTGCTCGGCGGCCAGCGCCCTGGCCAAAAGCCAGGGCAGGGCCACGGCGCGCAGCGCGAGTATCGCGACGCCGATACCAATCAAGGCCAAATCGTTCTCGTCGATCCCGCGCACGATCGGAATCGCGGCCAGCGCGACGCCCTGCCATGCCAGCAGGCGCACGATGGCTCGTAAGTCGCTGCGCCACACGATCAGTACCGCCGCGAGGGTGAGCCCGCCCGCGGCGAAGTCGATCAGCATCGTGAAGTTTGCCTCGGTCACGTCCCTCCCGTCACACAGTGAAGAAGTTGGCAGCCGTCACGGCCAGCAGGGCGAGCAGGAACGATCCGGCCAACAGTTCCGGCACCCGGAACAATCGCAGTTTCGCGATGAACACCTCGGCGCCCCCTAACAACACGCCCAGCACGCCGACCTTGACCGCGACCGCGGCGACGCCTATCAGAATGTCCAGCGGGCCAGGCGCAGCACCTGCGATCCCCCACGGCAGGAACAGATTCGCCAGCAGTGCCAGCAGTACCGTCAGCCGCATCGCCGATGCCCATTCGACCATTGCCAGGCGTGGCCCCGCGTACTCGAGGACCATCGCCTCGTGCACCATCGTCAACTCCAGATGCGTCGCCGGATTGTCGACCGGAAGCCGTCCGGTTTCGGCGATGATCACGATCACCAGGGCGACGAACGCAAGCACTCCGGTCAGCGATGCCACCTGGCCGGGACGGTCGATCGTATTGGCGACCAGCGCACCGAGATTCGCTGATCCGGCTTGGATCGAAAGGGCGAACACGGCGAGCAGGATCGTCGGCTCGACCAGTGCGGCAATGGTGATCTCACGGCTAGCGCCCATCCCGCCGAACGACGTACCAGTGTCGATCCCGGCGAGGGTCAGTGCAACGGTGCCGAGGAACAACAGCCCGACCACGGCGAACAGGTCCGCGGTCACGTCCAGCGGTGAGCCGGTGGCCACCAGCGGTGCGATCGCGGCGATGAGTAGCGTCGTGCCGGCCAGCACCGCCGGTGCCCACAGGAATACCACCGTGGTGCCCTGCGGTGTGATCTGTTGCTTACCAAGCTGTTTGCGTAAGTCGCGCCAAGGTTGCAGAATCCCGCCGCCGGCGCGGCCTTCAAGCCGTGCGCGCACCTGCCGCATCAGGCCGATCACCACGGGCGCGCCGGCGATGACGACACCGATCTGCGCCGCGCCGGCGACGTAGGACATCGCGTTCACTTGGCGACCACCAGCACGATGAGTACACCGAGCGCACCGTAGAGCAGGTACAGGTGGACGCTGCCGGTGTGTGCACGCCGTGTTACCTGGGCGGCCACCGCCACTGCGCGGAGTACCGGTGTGTAGAAGCGCTCCTCGATGGCGTCGCCGATCCGGCTCCGGTAGGTCACGCTGTCGGCCATGTACCGCGATTCCGCGTGGTGGGTGACTTCGACATCGGTATCGGGACGCAGCACGTCGTCGAACACCCGCTGCAGTGGCTCGGCGAATGATGTTGCGGTGTACTGCATCCGAGCACTCAGGTCCTCGGCGCCGCAGGCCCAGAGCGGCAGCTCGGCCGGATCCGGACGCCGGCGCGCACGCCACCCCGTTAGCGTGACTACCGCCAGTACGGCGGCGAGAAGGGTCGCGGCGATCATGCCCGGCGCGATCGACCCGGACAGTCCCGGAAGCCGGATCACGGCGCCGAAGTCGGTGAACTGTACCGCCTTTGCGGCGGGCAACACGTCGAGCACTCGACGCAGGGCGGGGGCCATCAGCACGGGCACCACCGCCAGCATTACACATGCGGCGGCCGCGATGGTCATCCCCGTGAGCATGCTGCCCGGGGCCTCGCGTGCGCTGGCGGCGGCCTCGGAGCGGGGTCGTGCCAGGAACCCGATACCAAAGGCCTTGACCATCGCCGCGACGCCCAACCCGGTGGTCAACGCGACAGCGCCGACGGCCAGTGGCGCAGTCAGTGCCACCAACGTGTCATGCCCGGGTGCGGCGTGGATCAGCGACTGCACCAGTAGCCATTCGCTGACGAAGCCGGCGCCGAGCGGAAGCCCGGACGCGCCGAGCGCCGCCACCCCGAACAGCACTGTGGTGGAAGGCATTCGGCGTGCCAGCCCACCGAGCCTGTCAAGGTCGCGCAGCCCGGTGGCGGCAAGCACAGATCCGGCGGCGAGAAATCCTAGGCACTTGAACGCCGCGTGGCCGATCAAGTGCAGCAGCGCCGCCGCCATCGCGATCGTGGCCGGCGCATGCGCGCCGGAATTGGCGAATAGCGTCGCCGCCCCCAAGGCGAGGGTGATCAACCCCATGTTCTCGGTCGTGGAATAGGCAAGCAGCCGTTTGAGATCCGTCGCCACCGACGCCTGCAACACCCCGTACAGCGCGGACACGGCGCCGACCGCGAGCAGTAGCAGGCCCCACCAGCGCGGCCCCGGGCCCAGCAGCTGCAGGTCGAACCGGACGATTCCGTAGATGCCCAGGTTGACCATCGCGGCGCTCATCAGCGCCGACACCGGGCTGGGCGCCTCCGGGTGCGCGCGCGGCAGCCACGCGTGCAGCGGCACCAGGCCGGCCTTCGACCCGAAGCCGACTACCGTCAGCAGAAAGACCGCCGTGCGAACGCCTTCGGGCACCGCGGTGAGCTCGGCGAAGCGATCTGCGCCGCCCGCTGCAGACAACACCATCAGGCTGATCAGGATGGCCACGAAGCCCAGCTGGGTCATCACGGCATAGAACAGCCCTGCCGAACGGACCTCGGGGCGAGTGTGTTCGGCCAGCACCAGCACCAGGGACGCGATCGCCATCAATTCCCACGCGAGCAGGAACGTTGTCACCGACCCCGCAGCCGGCACCAGCAGCATCGCGGCGACGAACAGCGGCAGCACCGCCAACGGAACCCGGCTCAAGTGATGGGCGTAGCCGATCGCGTACACGCCGACGGGGATCGCGACCGCCCCGGTGAGCGCCAGGAAGAACCCGCCGAGCGGATCGAGGTCCAGTGTCACGCCAAACAGCGGGAGCAGCCAGCCGATGTGCATCGTCCGCGGCGTGCCGAACATCCCAACCGCCCCTGCCCATATCCCGGCCACACCAAGGCACGCGATCAGCACGCCGGTGGCCCATCCTAAGCCGTTGTGGCGCACTGTTGTTGGCGGAGCGGCTGACGGCGCGGGGAGCGTGGTGGTCACTTACCCGTCACCGATCGCAGGGCGGCGACGATCTCAGCGGGGGTCGGCGGGCAGCCGGGGATCTCGACGTCGACGGGCACCACCTCGCCGACCGCGCCGACCACGCCGTACGCGTCGGCGAACACGCCGCGGTTCAGGGCGCAGTCGCCGCAGGCGATCACCACCCGCGGTTGTGGTGTCGCAGCGACGGTGTTGCGCAGTGGGTCGGCCATGTTGTGCGTCACCACGCCGGTGACAAGCAGCGCGTCGGCGTGCCGCGGCGAGGCAACGAGCCGCGCCCCGTACTGTTCGGCGTCGTAGACCGGTCCGAACGCGCCGGAGATCTCCACCTCACACCCGTTGCAGGAACCGGCGTCGACATGCCGGATCTGCAGCGAACCACGCACTCCCGCAGGCGGTTTCACCGCCTGCTCCGGCGCAGTGCCGGCACGCTCGACGATGCGGCCCACCTGGAGGATCTTGCGGACCCAGCCCATTGCGCTACTCCGCCGAGCGCAAGTCTTCGAGCACCGCGACCCGATCGCTGAGCACACTAGTCAGAACTTTGCGCGCTACCGTCAGCAGTTCGGCGATGTCCGGCGATGCGATCGAGTAGATCACCGTATTACCGTCCTTGCGTGCGTCGACAACACCCGCCCGCCGCAGCACCCCCAACTGCTGGGACAGGTTCGACGACTCCAGCCCGACCTCGGGCAACAACTCGCTGACCGACCGGTCCTGCACGGCCAGAAGCTCCAGGATCCGGATCCGCGCCGGGTGTCCGAGCGTTTTGAAGAACTCGCCCTTGAGTTTGTACAGCGGCTCCGACCCCACTCGGTCTCCTGAAGACTTTCAATGATCTACATTCGGTCAGTTGAAGAATTTATCAGATAGTTGGTGGGCGACCTAACTGGGTCGCGCCGTGACCGGCCCAGGTCGAACAGAAGCCAGCGTTGGACTCAGCGGAGGAGGGCGGTGACCGCGCCGAGGTAGATCAGGATCGACAGCAAGTCCTGGATCACAGTGGCCAAAGGGCCGGAACCGAAGGCGGGATCCTTGCCAAGGCGCTGCAACAGCCACGGCAGCGCCAGTGCCACCACGGTGGCGATCGTGCTGGCCGCCAGCACCGCGATGGCAACCGCGGCCGCGAGCATCCAGTCGCCGGTCATCAGCACCACGACGGGCAACATGACCACGCTCAACATGACCCCGACCGACAGTCCCGTGAGGGTTTCCCTGCCGACGATGCGGCGTATCCCGACACCCACCGATAGGCCGCGGATCGCGAGCGTCTCGGTCTGCGTGCCGACGGCGTCGGCGAGATAGACGATGCCAGGCACGAAGTAAGCGACGGCAAGGACGGCGCTGAGCTGCGCCTCGAACGTTGACATGAGAACTGCTGACACCATGGCCCCGATCAGGCCGATCACCAGCCACGGCATGCGGTGCCACAGCCGCCGCGCCACGCGTTCTACGCTGGTCGCCTGGGTCGATTCGACCGAGTGCAGGAAACCGCCCAGGCGCGCCAAGTCCTCGTCATGCTCCTGAAGCAGAACCGTCAGCAGCTGTTGCGGTGCGATGAGCCCGCGAAACCGACCGTCGTCATCGACCACCGCAACGCCGGCTTCGTCGCGGTGCACCGCCTGCCAGGCAGCATGCTCCTGGTCGGTGTCCGCTGTCACGACCGGCGGGGCCGGATCCATGACGTCGCGAAGCGTGGCGCCTTCCGGCGCAGCGAACAGTCGCTCGATCGTGGCGACGCCCGACAGCCTGCTGCCGTCGAGCACCGCAACCGCCACTGCGCTTTCAAAGCGTTTGCCCCGCATGCCGTCGAGCGTCTCCGACACCAGATCCGCGGGAGCGGCGGTCGGCACCTGCGTGTACGCGTGCGCCAACGCGGTGCCTGGCCCGTTGAGGACGTCGGTTCCCGGATCCGTCACCATGGATTCTGACAATACTGACCAACCTCGGCTGACAAGTGCTAGCGACGAATCTCCAAGAATTCGAATAGATTTCGCCTGGATGTCGGTGTTGAGTTCCGCAGCCAATTGCGGCCGCTAGCAGTGCAGCTGTCGCATCTCGGGCGAGGAGACCGGTCTCGTGCAACGACATGCACGCACGCGATCGGCCACGGGCTCCCTGTCGGAGAACATCGGTGGGGACCTTTGGCCCTTATCAATAGGGCCCGAAAGCACCGTGCATTCGGCAGCCGATGGGGGCACGATAAGCACATGAGCAGTGCGGTGATCGACGCTGCAGGATTAGAGCACTTGGTGTCCACGTTGATCGAGCGTGGCTACCGCGTCGTCGGCCCCACCTTGTCCGACAATGCGATCGAGCTGGCCGAGCTGACCTCCGCCGACGATCTACCTCGGGGTTGGGGCGTTGACGTCGGTCCCGGGCACTATCGGCTGCGCCGCCGCGACGACGATGCGCTATTCGGTCATTCGGCCGGCCCGCAGTCGTGGAAACAGTTCCTGCATCCGCCGCGGCAGAAGTTGTGGTCGTCCGACGGCGACGAGCCCGAAGAGACTCCCCGCTATGCGTTCATCGGGGTGCGGGCGTGCGACCTGTCGGCGATCGCGATGCTCAACGGCGTCTTGGGCGAAGGGACCCACCCGGATCAAGGTTTCGTGGGCCGGCTACGGCGGATCTTCGTCGTGGCGGTCAACTGCACGGAACCCGGCGGGCTCTGCTTCTGCGCGTCCATGGGAACTGGACCGGCGGTGGGCCCGGGCTACGATCTCGCGCTGACCGAACGCATCGACGATGGTGGCCGTCGCTATGTGGTCGACGTGGGCACCGACGACGGCGCCGAGGTGCTCGCGGCGTTGCCGCACCGGGAAGCCGATCAGGGCGAGATCGACTCGGCGCGAAGCGATGTCGCCGAGGCGGCAAACCACATGGGACGGCAGATGCCCGATCGAGACCACCGCGAGTTGCTTGTGCGTTCGCGGGAGTCGCCGCGCTGGGACGACGTGGCAAGCCGGTGCCTGACGTGTGGCAACTGCACCATGGTGTGCCCCACCTGCTTCTGCACCAGCGTCGAGGACGTCACGGATCTCACCGGTGAGCACGCCGAGCGCTGGATGCACTGGGCATCGTGCTACGAGTTCGACTTCACGTTCGTGCACGAGGGCAGCGTCCGCCAGTCGGGGCCGTCGCGGTATCGGCACTGGCTGACCCACAAGCTCGGCACCTGGCACGACCAGTTCGGCAGCACCGGCTGCGTCGGCTGCGGGCGGTGTATCGCCTGGTGCCCCACCGGAATCGACATCACCGAGGAGATGAACGCACTGGACTTGCTTGCGCGCGAAGAGGACGGCGATGAGCGCTCGCGCGAAGAGCATGAGACCGGGGCACGCGATGACTGAGACCACGGCCTGGCCCGCGTCGCCTTCGGCGATGACACCGGTGCCGTACCGGGTCCGCAGCCGCGTCACCGAAAACCGGGACTCGGCGACGCTGTGCCTCGAACCGGTGCGCGAACCGCTCCCTACACCGCAACCCGGCGAGTTCATGATGATGTACGCGTTCGGGATCGGTGAGGTCGCGATCTCGGTCAGCGGCGACCCGACCATCACCGACGGAACGGTGACGCACACCATCCGCTCGGTGGGCGCGGTCAGCCGGGCAATCCACGACGCGCAACCGGGCACCGTGATCGGGATGCGCGGGCCGTTCGGCACCACCTGGGGTCTGGGTCAGGCCGCAGGCCGTGACTTGGTGATCGTCGCCGGCGGTGTCGGGCTGGCGCCGCTGCGCCCAGTCGTGCTCGGGGCGCTGGCCGAGCGCGACCGCTACGGCAGAGTGGCACTGATCGCCGGTGCCCGCTCGCGCGACGACTTCCTGTACGACGAGGAACTTGCCGATTGGGGGGCTCGCGCCGGCTCCATCGAGGTGCACCTGACCGTCGATGTACCGGTGCAGGGCTGGCCGGGTGAGGTCGGATTCGTCACCGAGCCGCTGCGCCGACTGCCGCTACGCCCCGAGCGAACCACCGCCTTCCTGTGTGGGCCCGAGCCGATGATGCGCAACGGGGCACTGGAGTTGCTGCGAAAGGGCATGGCCACCACCGATATTCGCGTCTCCCTCGAGCGGAACATGCAGTGTGGGATCGGTTGGTGCGGGCACTGCCAGCTGGGTCCGCTGCTGCTGTGCCGCGACGGGCCTGTTGTCGGCTACGACGTCGCCGAGCCACTGTTTCGGGTCAAGGAGCTGTAGATGAGCGCACCAACGCTGGGTGTGTGGAAGTTCGCCTCCTGCGATGGATGCCAGCTGACCTTGCTCGACTGCGAGGATGAGCTCCTCACGATCGCCGAGCAGGTGCAGATCAGCACCTTCCTTGAGGCTTCCAGTGCGATCGTTGGCGGGCCCTACGACGTGTCGCTCGTGGAGGGCTCGATCACCACCGCGGCCGACGAGCGGCGGATCCACGAGATCCGCGAACAGTCCAAGGTGCTGGTAACCATCGGGGCATGCGCGACGGCCGGCGGTGTGCAGGCGCTGCGGAACTTCGCCGACGTCGAGGAGTTCACATCTGTCGTCTATGCCCGACCGGAGTACATCGACACGCTGGCGACCTCCACGTCGGCTTCGGCGCACGTCTCGGTCGACTACCAGCTGCAGGGCTGCCCGATCGACCGCGGCCAGCTGCTCGACACGCTCGCCGCGCTGCTGGTCGGCCGCAAACCTCGGCTGCCGGCGAAGACTGTGTGCACCGAATGTAAGAACCGCGGCGTGACGTGTGTCGTTGTCGCCGACGGGATTCCGTGCCTCGGACCCGTCACCCACGCCGGCTGCGGCGCGTTGTGCCCGTCGTATCACCGCGGCTGCTACGGCTGCTTCGGTCCCGCCGCCACACCGAACACCGCGGCGCTGATCCCGCTGCTACGGCGCGACGGGCTGTCCGAGGACGGCGTCGAGCGCGTCTTCTCGACGTTCAACGTCGCCAACTTCGCCGCCGAACGGAACGACCGGTGAATCCCGAAGTCCGCACGCTGACAGTCGGTGCGCTCACCCGCGTCGAAGGCGAAGGCGCTCTGCACGTCACGCTGACCGACGGCGCTGTGGACAGCGTCGAGCTGAACATCTATGAGCCGCCGCGGTTCTTCGAGGCGTTCCTGCGCGGCAGGGCCTACACCGAACCGCCCGACATCACCGCGCGGGTGTGCGGGATCTGCCCGGTGGCCTACCAGATCAGTGCCTGCAACGCGATCGAAGACGCGTGCGGGGTGACGGTCGACCCGGAGCTGGTGGCGCTGCGTCGATTGCTGTACTGCGGGGAGTGGATCCACAGCCACGCGCTGCACATCTTCCTGCTGCACACACCGGATTTCCTGGGCTACCCCGACGGGATCAGCCTGGCCAGGGAACGACCGGACCTCATCGAGCGCGGGCTGGCGATCAAGAAGGCCGGAAACCGCTTGATGGAGCAAATCGGCGGGCGGGCTATCCATCCGATCAATGTGCGGTTGGGTGGCTTCTACTCGGTGCCGCGCCGCGACGAACTCACACCGCTGGCCGAGATGCTGCGGCGCGCGCTCGACGACGCGCTGCACACCCTGGGATCGGTGGCCGAATTCGACTTTCCCGAAGCGGAATTCGACCATGAGTTCCTCGCGCTGACCGATTCGGATCGGTATCCCATCGAGAACGGGACGATTGCCCGCAGTGCCGGACCGGTGTTTCCCGTGACAGCGTTCAGCGACCACGTCGTCGAAGCCCAGGTCAAGCACTCCACCGCGCTGCACGCCACACTGGACGGCGCCCGCTACCTGACCGGCCCACTGGCGCGGTACTCGCTGAATTCGGCCGCCCTCTCCCTCGTCGCCCGGCAGGCTGCCGCCCAAGCTGGCCTCGGCGATACGTGCCGGAATCCGTTCCGCAGCATTGTCGTTCGTGCCGTCGAGGTGGTCTTCGCGATCGAGGAGGCGCTGCGCATCATCGCGGACTACGAGCGGCCGGCGCGCCCGTTCGTCGACGTGCCGGCCCGCGCAGGAGTGGGCCACGGGGTCAGTGAGGCGCCACGCGGGCTGCTGTATCACCGCTACGAGATCGGCGCCGACGGCCTGATCCGGGCGGCGGTGATCGTGCCGCCCACGGCGCAGAACCAGGCCGCGATCGAGCACGAGATGGCGGAGCTGGTGGCCGCCAATCTGTCGTTGGACGATGCGACGCTGACATCGTTGTGCGAGAAGTCGATTCGCAACCATGACCCGTGCATCTCGTGTTCGGCGCACTTCCTCACGCTGACAGTCGACGGTCGTTGAAGCGCTTAGTAATTGGCATCGGCAATACCTATCGCCGCGACGACGGCGTTGGCCTCGTGGTGGCCGACGAGATCGCCAAGCGGGGCCTGCCCGGTGTGCAGGTGTTGACAGCCATCGGCGAGCCGGGGGCGATGCTGGATGCCTGGAGCGGTGCAGACCTTGCCGTCGTGGTCGACGCTGCGATTGGAAATGGGGCGACACCCGGCCGTATTCAGCGCTGGGCACCCGGAGACATCGAGGGCCCGGCAGTATTGAGCTCGCATGCATTCGGCCTGCCGCAGACCTATGCCTTGGGGGAGGCTCTGGGGCAAACACCGGACAGACTGGTCGTACTCAGCGTCGTCGTAGCAGACGTCGGTCAGGGTCCCGGCCTGACACCGGCGGTCCAGGCGGCCGTACCCGAAACGGTCGACATGATTCTCGCCGAACTCGACCGTTGACCGGATACACCCGGCAGCGACACCGCTGGCCGGCCTATTGAGGAGGTGCGTGACGGACTGGGCAATCGCGGTAGTCGGATCCCTGCTCGTGGCGGTGGTGATGCGCGACGTGTTCCATACGCTCTTCCATCCGATCGGCCGCGGCAGCATCGCGCCGCAGCTGATGAAGTTCGTCTGGTGGCTGCTGCGGTTGTTTCGCCCAGATCGCCGGATCGCGTCGTTGACGGGTCCGCTGGGTATCGCCCTGGTCGTACTGAGCTGGGGTGTGCTGGCCGTCCTGGGCTGGGCGATGCTGTACTTCGCAGAGATGCCCGAGGGCTTCGCTCACGGCTCAGAACTGAATCCCGATGAACGCCATGCCGTGATCGACTCGCTGTACGTGTCACTGGTCACGATCAGCACGCTCGGGTTCGGTGACATCGTGCCAACGTCGCCGTGGCTTCGCCTGATCGTCCCACTCGAGTCACTGTTCGGGTTCATGCTTCTCACGGCAGCCGTGTCCTGGGTTCTCCAGATCTATCCGGCCCTTCACCGCAGACGAGTCTTGGCGTTGGAACTCACGACTATGCGCGAGGCGCGCCGAGCGCATCCCACCCTGGGAATCGACAGCGTCCCCACGGACGTCCTCACCGGACTTGCCGCCGCCGTCATCAAGGTCCGCAACGACTTCACCCAGGACAGCGCGACGTACTACTTCCGCGACCTCGAAGCGGACACTTCCTTGGCCACCTCGCTGGAATTCGCCATCCAACTCGCTGATGAGGCATCCGGGAGTACGCAACCACAGACGCGGCTGGCAGGCGCGCTCATCTCGGCCGCCGTCGACAGCCTGGCGGGGCTTCTCGACGAAGAATTCCTGCGACTTGGCGGGGATACCCCGGCCGTCATCCGGGCCTACGCGGCAGACCATCGGCATTCCAGCTGAACGGTTCGCCTCAGTCGAGCTGCAGACCCAATAGTGGCGCAAGCACCCTCACCCAGTAGGGCCCTTCGGGAACCGGATCGTGCGCCCCGGCGCCAGCTGCTCGACACGACCACGGCATTCAATTGCGACCGGAGGAACGTCTCGAGGGTCAACGCTGACCTCCGCGCCCTTCCCACTGACTCGCACGTGCAGATGGTGGCCGCGGTAGTGAATCGGGAACCCCAGTGCGCCAAGAGATTCCGGCCAATGCGGGGACAACACGATGCGATCCTCTCGGATTTCCAACCCGGTGAAGCACCGCTGCACGAGGTCGATACTGCCGGCCATCGCGGCGAGGTGGATACCCTCCGAGGTGGTTCCGCCCTGAATGTCGGCCACGTCGGACTTGAGCACCTGCTGGAAGAACTCCATCGCACGATCGCGGTTGGCCCGAGCGAGAACCCACGCGTGCACCACACCACTCAATGTCGATCCGTGCGACGTGCGGGACATGTAGTAGTCGACCATCTTCGGGATTTGGTGGGGTCCGAAGGCGTAATCGAGCCGATCGAGCAACTCGCGCAACTCATCCGACGACAAGAGGTAGAGCAGCATCAGCGCATCGGCCTGCTTCGACGCCTTGTACCTGTTGACGTCGTCGTTCTCGGCTTCCAAGATGCGGTCGAGGCGCTGTATGTTGCCGTACTGCTCGCGGTATGCGTCCCAATCCAGTTCGGCGAGCGCGTCATATCCCTCGAACTGGCTGATCACGCCGTCATGGAACGGTACGAACATTCGTCGGCTGACGTGATCCCACTGCGCCAGTTCCTCGTCGGTCAGTCCGAGCCTTTCACGCAGGTCGAGCCGGTTGGGCAGCGGCATCAACTCGAGCGCGTCGATCGCGCGCAGGATCACCCAGACCGCCATCACGTTGGTGTAGGCGTTGTTGTCGACGCCCTCGTAGGGCCTGTCCGGATAGCCCGCGTGGAACTCGTCGGGCCCGATCACGCCGTTGATGCTGTAACGATCGCGCTCGTCGTATGTTGCTCTGCTGACCCAGAATCGGGCGATCTCTGCCAGCATCTCGGTGCCGTAGTCGATCAGGTACGCCAGGTCCCCGGTGGCCTGGTAGTACTGCCACACGTTGTAGGCGACGGCGATCCCGATGTGGTGTGCGCGATGGCTGGGGTCGGGGTTCCACCGGCCCGACCGCGGATTTAGATGAAGTTCCGGGCTTTCCTCGCGCCCGTCGCTGCCGGACTGCCACGGGAACATCGCGCCGGAGTAGCCGGCGAGCTTGGCGGCACGGCGTGCTTCCATCAACCTGCGGTACCGGTATCGCAGCAGCGACCGGGTGACCGTTGGAAGCCGCAAGTTGAGCACCGGGAAGATGAACAGCTCATCCCAGAAGATGTGTCCGCGGTACGCCTCACCGTGCAGCCCGCGGGCTGGCACCCCGATGTCCAGCTCTTCGCTGTTGTAGGAGACCGTCTGCAACAGATGGAGCAGGTGCAGCCGAAGGATGCGCAACTCGTCTGTGTGGTCTTCGAATTCGATGGAAAGCCGCTCCCACAGATGGGCCCATGCGAGCATGTGCGCCTCTCGTATCTCGGCGAATCGCCCCTGGCGGCCCAGCCTTCGCGCCGCGCCGGCCGCGGGCTCAGACGTGGCAACGTCACGCCCGGTGACCAAGGTGACGGCCTTCTCCACCGACAGCGACTCGCCGGCCGCGAGCTCGGTGGATATCTCGTGACCGATTTCGGATTCCTCGTCGACGAGTCGATACGTTGCGGGTACCGGGTTCTCGCCGCGCCACACGGTAGTCCGTGCGGCCAGCGCGATGGGAATCTTCGACTGTGTTGTCTGGACTGTGAGGAGCACCGAATCCTCAGACAGCGCACGCTTGTTCAGCGACTCGAGGTGGTTGCTGGCCAATTCTCGGTAGCGCTCCACTCCGGAGTTGACTACGCGGCCGTCCAGCGTGGATCGAATCTCGATCGTTCCCGACCAGTCCTCGGCCACGATAGTCGTCTCAAGCGCTGCGACGTGGGCCAAGTGCATTGCCACCAATCGGTGCTGCGTCACCGAGGTGGTGCGGTCGGCTTCGTCACGGAACCGCAGCTCGCGCGTCAGCACCGCGCCCCGTAAGTCCAGAGTCTGGCGGTAGGACAACAAGGTGACGACGTCGACGTCGAACCAGTCACCACCGTCGATGCGAAACGTCAACGGCAGCCAGTTGGGAAAATTCACCAGACTCTCGTTGTCGGTCTTCGTCCCGCCTATCACGTTGTCGAGACGGTTGTACACACCGGCGGCATACGTGCCCGGATAATGGACTTGACCGGCTTTCGATTCCGGCGCGGCGCCCCGGGTCGCGAAGTAGCCGTTTCCGACGGTACAGAGCGCCTCACGGAGCTTTTCGTCGTGCGGGTCATAACCCTCGTACGTGAAAGTCCAAGCCTGGTTGGAGGTTTGCCTCTCGTACTCAATCCAATTACCGCCCCGCCGGAGGAACTCGCACACTTCGGCTGGATTATCGAGGGTGAATTGGGCGGCTGTCGGGCGGCCCCGATCCTCGTCGTGGCGTACTACGGCACCGACGCCGTTGAATCGAATCGCATCGAAGGCGTCTTCGTCGGTGAGGTCGTCGCCGACGTAGATCGGCAGCACGCGGCCGGTTTGGTGGATGCGGTCACGGATCCACGCCAGAGCGGTGCCCTTATCCCAGTCGATGTCAGGTCGCAGCTCGACCACCTTTCGGCCGCCAGTCACCCGCAGGCCATGTCGTTGTCCGTGCCGGTGGGTTGCCGCGACGATCTCGCCGACGCGGTCGGGCGCAGCATTCCGGTAGTGCACCGCGACGGCATAGCGCTTGTGCTCGACGCGTGCCCCGGCGATCTCCGACAGCTCGTCCTGCAGTTCGGCCGCCGCCCGTTCCAGGATGGGCACAGCGGCGGCTGCCGCGTCGTTGTGGTGGTGACTGCCGTCGGGTCCCGTCATCTCGAAGCCGTGGCTGCCGGCGTACCAGATCCCGGGCAAGCCGACACGGTCGCGTATGTCTGCAAGATCTCGGCCGCTCAGTATGGCGACCGGGCACTGCGCCGCCAGATTCTCAAGTGCATCGGCCGCACCGTCCACAAGCGTGGCCGCATCGGGATCCGAGACGATTTCGGACAGGGTGCCGTCGAAGTCCAGGCATACGAACGGATCTCGGCCCGCGACCACGCCGATCAACTGACCATACGAGTCGAGCGCATTCGGCAGCGACGACATTGGTTTGTCACCGGTGCGGACCGCGACATCGGCCAGGTCACCGACAACGATATCGGCGTCTCGACGCAGGAGTTCGTCGTCACGCCGAGTCCGGTCGACACCGATGACGAGCGCGAACCCCCCCTTGCGGCCCGCCCCGACGCCGTCGGTGTCCTCAATGACCACGGATCGCTCCGGAACCGCTCCCAGTCTGCGGGTTGCTTCCAGCAGGACCGCGGGCGCGGGGTTGCCCGGCAGCCCGAGTTCGTCGACGACCACACCGTCGACGCGGACGGCAAACAGATCACCGATACCGGCGGCGCGCAGAATGTTCTCGCAGTCGCGGCTCAATGTGTAGACCGCAGTCGCGACACCAGCTTCGGCCAGCTTGCGCACGAGAGCGACCGTCGACTCGAACACGGTCACCACATCGTCTCGCCCCCGAGCGACCACGCCGTCCAGGTCGAAAATGACCGCGTCGTGCAGACGCGGATCGATCGTGACAGACATCTTCATGACCCACGTCCCTTGCCCGAACCGCTCCGTCGAATTGTGCTCACGCGCTCAGTGGGTCTGCGGACTCCGCGGGGCGCGCCCCAGCCGTTGCTCAAGATCCAGCACCAGCTTGGTGGTCTTGAGCACCGTATCCGGATTGAGGCTCATCGAGTCGATGCCGATCTCGACGAGAAACTCGGCCATGTCCGGGTAATCGGAGGGTGCCTGGCCGCATAGGCCGGAATGGATGCCGTTGCGGCGGGAGCCATCCACCGCCAACCGGATCATTTCCTTCACACCCTCGTCGCGCTCGTCGAAGTCGAACGCGACTATCTCGCTGTCGCGATCGACGCCCAGCGTGAGCTGGGTCAGGTCGTTCGAGCCGATTGAGAACCCGTCGAAGTGTTTGGAAAACCTGTCGATCAGCATGACGTTGTTTGGGATCTCGCACATTGCGTAGATCTTCAGGCCGTCTTGGCCTCGTCGCAGGCCGAGTTCGGCCATCCGATCGAGCACCTGCTCAGCTTCGGCCACACGACGCACGAACGGCAGCATCAGGATGACGTTGGTCAGTCCCATCTCCTCGCGCACCCGTTTCATCGCCGCGCACTCGAGCGCGAATCCTTCTGCGTACGCCGGATGGGCGTAGCGCGACGCGCCACGGAAACCGATCATCGGGTTACTCTCCAGAAGCTCGAAGTCCGCTCCGCCGACGAGGCTGGCGTACTCGTTGGATTTGAAGTCCGACATCCGCACCACCACCGGCTTCGGCCAGAAGGCCGCGGCGATGGTGCCGATGCCCTCCGAGAGCCGTTGCACGAAAAAGCTCGCCCCGTCGGCGTAGCCGCGGATCAGACGTTCCACTTGTGCGCGGGCCGCTGGGTCGCTGACCTTGTCCGGGTGCAGCAGCGCTAGTGGGTGGCATTTGATCGACTCGCTGATGATGAATTCCATGCGGGCCAGGCCGACGCCGTCGTTGGGCAGGAATGACGTCTTGAAGGCCAGGTCGGGATTGCCGAGGTTGATCATGATCTCGGTGGCCGGCCTCGCGAGCTCGGCCACTTCGGTGTGCTCGACGGTAAACGGGACTTCGCCCTGGTACACGCGCCCGGTGTCACCCTCCGCGCAGGAAACGGTGACGG
>Ga0126307_10000373_pt1 | contig 28878 bp, 33 predicted proteins | sample Plot28_FD_89955 | JGI IMG/M metagenome (GOLD analysis project Ga0126307, IMG submission 89955) | Serpentine soil microbial communities from UC McLaughlin Reserve, CA, USA - Plot28 | ecosystem: Environmental > Terrestrial > Soil > Grasslands | place: USA: UC McLaughlin Reserve, Lake County... | reverse complement strand
TTGCGGGAGAGCGACACGTACAGCGGCCGCCCCAGCTCTCTCAGCTCGCCGAGCCGCCGAATGACCTCCAGGTCGTCCTCCACGGAGAGATCGAAGTCGAGACCTGGATCGATCGCGATCTGAGCCGCTGAAACCCCCCGGGCGAGCGCCACCTCGATCCGTTCGGCGAACCAGCCCTTCACGTGCTTCACCGGGTCGTCATAGCGGGGAGTCGGCCGGTCCTCTCTGGGCGGCCCTTCGATGTGCATCAGGACCAAGCCGCAGCCGGTCTCGGCCGCCAGCTCGAACATCTCGTCGCTGCCCCCGCCGATGTCGTTGATCGCAACAGCTCCGGCCTCCAGCGCGCGCCGGGCGACCTCGGATGAGAACGTGTCGGCCGAGATCGGCAGCTCAGTGTGGTCGGCCAGCCCCTCGACCGCGGGCGCCAGTCGGGCGGCCTCCTGATCGGCTGGCACGGGCGGCCCGCTGCGAGCCGCCACGGCGCCCACGTCGAGCATCTCGAAGCCGGCTTCGGCGAGTGCGACCCCGTCCTCGACCGCCTGCTCGGGAGTCCCACTGCGCGCGCCCTCGAACATGGAGTCGTCGGTGACGTTGACGATCCCGACGCCGACCGGCTGCTCCAGCCCGAGCGCCCGATCCTTCAGCTGCCACCGCGGTGCCACGCTCCAACGTTAACCGCAATACGGTTGGCCGCCATGGCCCTCCGCTGCGTCTACACCGACCTCGATGGCACCCTGCTCGGCCGCTGGGGATCCCTGTTCCGAGACTCCGAGGGCGAGTTCTCGATGCTCCAGGCCCGCGCGCTCGAGGCCTGCCACCGAGCCGGCGTGGAGGTCGTGATCAAGTCCGGCCGCCGGGAGGGATCTGTGCTGGAGGACGCGAAGCTGATCGGCTCCCGCTCCTACATCGCAGAGGTCGGCTGCCTGGTGGTCATCGACGGCGAACGGACTGAGCTGGTCGGCGACGCGGAGGTCGACGAGGGTAAGACGCTCGCGGAGACCATGGTCGACCAGGGAATCCCGGACGAGCTCTTCGAGCACTTCGGTGGAGCGCTCGAGTGGCACAGCCCCTGGCACAGGCAGCGCGAGCTCTCCCTCCTCTTCCGCGGGAAGGTGGACATCGAGGAGGCGAACCGGTTGCTCGCCGAACGCGGCCGCCGCGGCCTGAAGCTGATCGACAACGGCGCGATCTTCGCCCCGATGGACGGCATCGAGGGCCCGGCGCACGCCTACCACCTGCTTCCGGAGACGGCCAGCAAGGCAAGGGCGGTCGCATATCACCAGCAGGTCCGTGGCTACGCAGCAGACGAGTGCATCGCGATCGGCGACTCGGTCGAGGACCTGGCCGTCGCCGAAGTCGTCGGTCACTTCTTCGTCCCCGCGAACGGGCCCGAGCGCGATCCCGCACTGCGCGAGACGATCGGCGGTCGACCGAACGTCACCGTCACCGAGGGATACATGGGAGACGGCGTCTACGAGGCGATCATCTCTACGCTTGCCGGCGGATGAAGTCCGTCCACGTTACCCGCACGATCCCGGCGCCCGCGGAGGAGGTCTTCGATCTGCTGGCGGATCACGCCAACTACGACCGCTTCCGCGGGATCAACGGCTCGAGGCTGCTCCGTGAGGGAGACCCAGCGCCAAACGGCGTCGGTGCATTGCGTGAGATCAAGGTCCGGCCGCTCACCTTCGAGGAGGAGATCACGGCATACGAGCGGCCGACGCGTTTCGACTACCTGATCGTCAAGCTCAACGTTCCCTTCCACCACGATGGCGGCTCGATCACGCTCAGCCCTGACGGCGACGGGACGCACGTCGATTGGCGCTCCACCTTCAGTGTGCCGACGCCGTTGATCGGCGGACCGGAGGAGCTGATCTGGCAGCCCGTCCTCGCCCGTGGCTTCCGGCGGGTGCTGGAAGACGTCGAGCGGATGCTGGCCGAGCGAGCCGCCTAGCTCCCGTTCTGCGATCCGAACCCGGTGCGCCGCGCCTCCAGCTCGCGCTGCTCGATGACGGTGTCGATCAGGCCATACTCCGCGGCCTCGTTCGCCTTGAAGAAGCGGTCGCGGTCCATGTCCTCATGCACCTGTTTCTTCGACTTGCCGGTGTGCTTGGCGTAGATCGCGTCGAGGCGGTCGCGCAGGTCCAGGGTCTCGCGGGCGTGGATCTCGATGTCGGATGCGACTCCCTCGAAGCCACCACTTGGCTGGTGGATGAGGATCCGAGAGTTCGGCAGGGCCGACCGCTTGCCCTTCGCACCGCCGGCGAGCAGCAGGGCGCCCATCGACATCGCGATCCCGTAACAGATCGTCCGCACGTCGGGCTTGACGAACTGCATCGCGTCGTAGATCGCCATGCCGGAGTAGACGACTCCGCCTGGGGAGTTGATGTAGAGCGAGATGTCCTTGTCCGGGTCCTCCGATTCGAGGTGGATGATCTGCGCGACGATCAGGTTCGCGACCTGGTCGTCGACCGGCGAGCCAAGAAAGATGACCCGCTCGCTGAGCAGCCGGGAGTAGATGTCGAAGGACCGCTCGCCGCGGGCGCTCTGCTCCACCACCATCGGGACCATCGGCATCGCGAGACCTCCTCCGGCTGGATTATTAACGCAACCAACAGGTTGCACAAAGCACGGTACCATAGGCAACCATGAAGTTGCGAGACAGAACCGAGGTCGATGAGGGAACTCCCTGGGTCGAGCGCGAGACGATGGTCGAGGCCAGCCCGGAAGAGGTCTGGGAGGCGCTCACGGACGAGGACCGGCTCGAGGAGTGGTTGGCGCCAGACGTCGAGCTCGAGCCCGTTGAGGGCGGCGAGATCGCTGTTCGCGACGGAGAGGATCAACGCAATGGGACCGTCGAGACCCTCGAGGAAAACGAGAGATTCGCCTTCACCTGGTCGCGACCCGGCGAGGGCGAGAGCTTCGTGGAGTTCACGATCGAGGCCCTGCCCGGTGGCAGCCGCGTGACGGTGGTGGAAACGCCGATCGGCCCGACGGCGATGGCCGCAGGCGGCTGGGTCCCGCGCCTCGCTCGCCTGCATCACGCACTGCGATTCGCGCTCGTCGCTTGAGGGCTCCCGCACACCGACACGTCGACGCCGTCTTCGACGCGCTCGCCGATCCGACGCGCCGGCGGGTGGTGGAGACCCTGGCCCGTGGCGGCACAGTGACCGCCAGCGGCCTTGCCGCCCAGCTGCCGATCACGCGCCAGGCCGTCGCGAAGCATCTCTCGGCCCTGCATGGCGCCGAGCTGGTCAGCGTCTCGCGCGTCGGGCGTGAGACCCAGTACAAGCTCCGCCCGCAGCCGCTCGACGAGGCGGCTCACTGGATCCAGATGGTGAGCGCCGAGTGGGACGACCGCCTCCAGGCGCTGCGCCGGTCTTTGGAGAAGCGCGGAAGCCGCTCCAAGTAGCATCGACCGCATGGCTCAAGCCACGGTCGCGGAGGAGGAGTACCTGCAGACGATGTTCTGGCTCGAGGAGGCCGGTCTGCAGATCAACGGCGCGAACATCGCGCGCGCGATGCAGCTCTCGCCGCCGACCGTCCACGAGATGATCGGCCGGCTCGAGGGCGACGGCTACGTGGAGCGCGCCGACGATAAGTCGCTCACCTTCACCGAACGCGGCCGCGGTGAGGCTCAGGCGATTGTCCGCCGCCATCGGCTGATCGAGCGGTTCCTCACCGACGTTCTCGGAATTCCCTGGGACGAGGTCCACGAGGAGGCCGAGCGCCTCGAGCACGCGATGTCACCCGTGCTGGAGGAGCGGATGCTCGCCGCGATCGGGGACGCGAAGACCTGCCCGCACGGCCACCCGATCGTCGAGGGCGCCCGCGAGGAGGGCGTCCTGCTGGCCGATGTGGAGCCGGGGGCGGAGGTGGTGATCCTCCGCTTCGAGAACGAGGCCGAGGAGATCCTCCACTACCTGAAGGGGACCGGGATCCACCCTGGCCTGAAAGGGAAGATCTCGAGCTCGGATCCGGACGAGGTCGTGGTGGGCTCCGATGACGGGCAGCACCCGGTGTCGAAGAGCGTTGCCGAGACGGTCTCCGTCCGGGCCGATCCGGCCCCGGCGCCGCGCCCGCCGCTGCCGGAGCAGCTGGTCATCTCCAGCGACCGTTACGGCCGCTGATCTGAATCTTTACCGGCTGTTAGCCCGCGCTTCATTTGCGCGTCGGAGACTTCTTGCTAGGCTCCACCGAGCTTAGTCGAGTAAGTCACTCAACAAACGGGGGAAAGTCATGGAAGCAAGCACCCGAAGGTTGATTACGGACCGCAATGTCGCTGAGCGCAGGCTTGTCTCGATCGCACGAGCGATTGAGGCCCACCGCGTCGAGCAGCGCCGCAAGCCCTATCCAACCCGGGCGGAGGACCTCAACCTCTACCGGCGCGCGCAGGAGATTCTCGGAAACCGCGTCTAGGCGGCTTCGGCCGCCGCACCCTCGCGGGTCCGCTCCAGCGCGCGGGCGAGCCGCTGTACGCCCTCGGCGACATCGCCGGCGGGCACCGGGGCAAACGAGAGCCGCAGGCTGGCAGAGCCGCCCTCGAGCATGAAGTCGGGCCCGGCGACGAAGGTGACGCCCTCGTCCTTTGCCCCCGTGAGAAGGACCTTGGTGTCGACGTCGTCATTCAGGTCGAGCCAGAGGAAGTAGCCCCCCGCGGGCACGACGAACTGAGCCTCGGGGATGTGCTGATGGAGGGCCTCGACCAGGGCGTCGCGCCGCTCGCGTAGAGCCGCGTTCACCACATTCAGGTTCTCCTCGAGTCCGCCCGAGCGGCAGAGCTCGAAGACGATCGACTCGGCGAGCATGTTCGGGGAGATATAGGTCTCGTTCGCCTTCTTGGCGAGTGCTGCGATCTGCTCGGTTGGCCCGACCAGATATCCAACCCGCACGCCCGGGCTGACCGACTTGGAGAAAGAGGAGGCGTGGATGACGCGGTCCGCGCTGTCCATGTCAAGCATCGTCTCCTCGCGGGTCTCATCGAAGCTGATCAGGCGGTAGGGATCGTCCTCGAAGAGCGTGAATCCCTTGCTTGCCGCGAGCTGGACCAGCGTGCTGCGCTTTTCGAGCGCGAGCGTGCAGCCGGCCGGGTTGTGGAAGTTGGGGATGACGTGGGCGAGCTTCACTTCGCCCTGTTCGCAAGCCGACTCCACCGCCGATGGATCGATGCCATCCGCTTCGAGCGGCGCGCCCACCAGGTCGGTGCCGGCCTGCTGCAGCAGCAGCAGGGTGCGGTCGTAGGTCGGCTGCTCGATGATGACCCGATCTCCGTCCGAGATCAGGTGCCGGAAGAGAAGGGCCGCACCTTCCATCGAGCCGTTGGTGACCATGACCTGCTCGGGGTCGACACCGTGGAGCTCCGCGATCCACTCGCAGAGCCCGGGATGGCCGCGCCCGGTGCCGTAGCTGAGTGCCTTTTCCCAGTCGGACTCCAGGGCGTGGGCCGCTGCTTCGCGCACGGCTTCGTGCGGAAGGATGTCAGCGCTGGGCGCGCCACGAGCGAAGCTGATCGTTCGTTCGGCCATCGGCGCATCGAGTATACGAACGGTGCGATACTCCGCCCACGGGGGATGAAGGCCGCGGATCCGGGGCGAATGCGTACCTCGGAGCATGGATGCCCTCCTAACCGGGGGGAGGTCATCCAAACCGCCCGATGCGTTGGCAATACTGTTGGCCGATGCCGGCGTCGCTTGAGTTGGTCAAGATCGCGCTGCAGGCCTATGGGAATGGCGACTGCGAGATCGCTCTCGCTCTCGCCGACCCCCTGATTCGCTGGGATGAGCGGGCCTCGCGCACCGACGGCGATCTCGTCTGGAAGCACGAGGACGTCCAGCGAGCGATGCGCCGCTACCTGGACGGCTGGGAGACCTACCGCTTCGATGTCGAGGACATCGCTGAGGTGGGGCCCGGCAAGGTCGTCGCCATCTGCCGGGAGCGCGGCAGGCCCAAGAGCGGCGCTGAAATCGATCGCCGCTTCGGCGGTCTCTGGGTGGTCCAGAACGGCAAGATCGCGTCCTGGGTGACCTACCTGAGGCCCAAGGAGGCCGTGCGCGCGGCGAAGGAGCTCCTGGGCGGCCAGATCCAGCAGGATCAGGTCAAGCGGCGCATCGGTCCGGCGGCGGCTCAGGCTCCCCACCCCGCAGCACCGGAGACCGCGCCAGCACCAGTGGCTGATCCGCCCGTGCAATCACCGCCTGAGCGTCCGCGCAAGAAGGCGCTGACTCTGAGCGAGGAGCAGAAGCGCGCCGCGAGGGCCCGCGCGAAGCTCCGCCGCCGCGCCTCGCAGCAGACCGCCTAGTTCAGCGCCTCAGGGGTTCCTCTTCAGCTTCAGCTTCCTGGATTGGGTGCTGGGATCGCCGCCTGCCGGGGTGAAGGTGACATTGACAGCAAGCTTGACGCTGCCGGTCTGGATCAGCTTCCGCTTCTTCTTGCCCTTTGCCTTGATCACCAGCTGAGCGTCCCCCGCCCCGCTCACGGTCTTGCTGATCACAGTGGCGCCCTTGCCAGACCCGGTGAGCTCGCCCGCGTTGGGAACGTTGACGGTCATCGTTGCCGTCCCCTTCTTCTTGTTGCGGGTGACCGCGCCGAGCGTGAACGTGTTCGAGGGGTTGAAAACCGCCGTGATGTTCAGGTGACGCAGGAAGGTGGATGGGAAGTCCTCCTGCTCGCCATCGACCGTGTCGCCGAAGTCACCGAGGGCGGAATCCCCAGTTGTGATGGCGGAGAGGCAGGCGGAGACGCTCGCGCCACTATGGAATCCGAGGATGTCGCCGGGCTTCACCGGAATGCTTGTGGGGAAGGTGTTGAGGAAACTCGGGGTCAGCGTACGAGGCCCGTCGTGGCCGACCTGTGTGTAGCTCAGACCGGCGACCTGTCGCCAGATCTTCATCTTCATGGTCTGCCCGCTCCCTCCGCCGGCTTGGTGGCTCCAGGAGGTGATCGTCCCGGTCCCAGGAACCGTGTAGCTGGTTCCCGAGGCCACGGATGTCTGCGCCCAGTCGTTGTTGTCGGCGCAGCCCACGGGCGCGGGGACGACTTGCCCGATCGTCACCGACGCAGAGCTCGACGACGCCATGACGGCTGCCAGCAGCGCAGCCAGCGACGAGGCCAACACGAACCGGCGCAACATCAGGCCTTTGCGCCGATCGTCTCGGCTGCGAGCTGGGCGGTCTCGGTCGGGCTCTTGCCGACGCGGATCCCCTGAGCCTCGAGAGCCTGCTTCTTGGCTTCAGCGGTGCCTGACGAGCCGGAGATGATCGCCCCGGCGTGGCCCATCTGCTTGCCGGGCGGTGCGGTGAAGCCCGCGATGTAGGAAACCACCGGCTTGGAGACGTTCTCGGCGATGAACTCGGCGGCGCGCTCCTCGGCGTCGCCACCGATCTCGCCGACCATCACGATCAGCTCGGTCTCGTCGTCCTCCTCGAACAGGGTGAGGATGTCGATGAAGTCCGAGCCGACGATCGGGTCGCCGCCGATGCCGACGATGCTGGAGTTCCCCAGGCCCGCCTGCTTCAGCTCGTTGCCGATCTGGTAGGTCAGCGTCCCGGACTTGGAGACGACGCCGATCGAGCCCTGCTCGAAGAACTGCGCGGGGATGATGCCGACGTTCGCGTTGCCGGGGCTGAGGACGCCCGGGCAATTCGGACCGATCAGCCGGACGCCGGCATCGCGAGCCTTCCAGTAGGTGGCGAGCATGTCGTGCACCGGGATGTGCTCGGTGATCGCGATCACCGTGCCGATGCCGGCGTCGATCGCCTCGTTGATCGATGTGGCGGCGAAGCGGGCGGGGACGAAGATCATCGACGTGTTCGCGCCCTGCTCGTCGACGGCTTCCTTGATCGTGTCGAAGATCGGGATGCCCTCGACGTCCTGGCCGCCCTTCTTCGGAGTCACGCCGGCGACGACGTCGGTGCCGTAGTCGCGGTTGCGCAGGCCGTGGAAGCTGCCCTCGCGGCCGGTCAGGCCCGAGATCACCAGCTTGGTGTCGTCGCCGACGATGATGCTCATCAGCCGGCCTCCGCCTTGGCCAGCTCGACGACCTTCTCGGCCGCTCCGAGCATCGTCTTCTCCACGTGCAGGTTGGGCAGGTCGGCATCGGCGAGCAGGCCGAGCCCCTCCTCGGAGTTGGTTCCGTCCAGGCGGACGACCAGGGGTACGCCGATCTCGATCTTCTGGGAAGCCTCGATGATGCCATTCGCGATCTCGTCGCAGCGGGTGATTCCGCCGAAGATGTTGAACAGGATCGCGACGACCTTCTCGTCCGAGGTGATCACCTCGAGCGCGTCGATGATCGCCTCGGCTTTCGAGCCGCCGCCGGCGTCGAGGAAGTTGGCGGGCTTGCCGCCGGCCTGCGCGACCACGTCGAGCGTCGACATGCAGAGCCCGGCGCCGTTGCCGAGGATCCCGATGTCGCCATCGAGCTTCACGTAGGTGAGGCCCTTCTCCTTCGCCATCCGCTCCTGCTCGTCCTCGATGAAGCCCTCCTCGAGGTCGGCGAGGTCCTCGTGGCGGAAGAGCGCCGAGTTGTCGATGGTCACCTTCGCGTCGAGAGCGATAACGTCGCGGTCCTTGGTCACGACCATCGGATTCACCTCGATCAGCGTCGCGTCGCTCTCGCTGAAGGCGCTGAAGAGCTTCACCATCATTTCGGCCGTCTTCTCGCGAGCGTCCTCCGCGACGCCTGCGTCGGTCGCGAGGGCGGTGGCCTGAGCCTCGCCGAACCCCTCGTCGGGCTCGACGTGCCGGCGCACCAGCGCGTCCGGGTCCTTCTCGGCGATCTCCTCGACGTTCATGCCGCCCATCGTCGAGAGCATCGCCAGCAGCTTCTTGGCGGAGCGGTCGAGGATGATCGAGGCGTAGTACTCGGCCTCGATGTCTGAGGCGGCCTCGACCCAGACCTGGTGGACCGTGAACGGCCCCTCGCCGCGCGGCCCGCGGATCTCCATCCCGAGAATCGCGCCGGCGTGCTCCTCGGCCTCGGCCCTGTCCTGGGCGACCTTGATGCCGCCCGCCTTGCCGCGCCCGCCGATCTGCACCTGAGCCTTGATCACGCACGGATAGCCGATCTCCTCGGCCGCCTCGACGGCTGCTTCGACGGTGTCGGCGACCTGCCCCTCGGGTACGGGAACCCCGTGGCCGGCGAAGAGCTGCTTTCCCTGATACTCGAGCAGATCCAAGGCCGCGGGAGGGTACACGAGGGTCTGCCAGGCGCGCTGAAGGGGTCAGCAGCGGTTAACAAATGCAAATTGCCATAATCCCGCGTCGCTCATGGCCCTTCCGAAGCTGAAAGACATCAAGTTCGTAACGACGGACTGCTACGGCACCCTGATCGATTGGGAGAAGGGCATCAGCGATGCGTTCAAGAAGGAGGCCGACCGCGACGGGCTCACGATCAACGAGGGCGAGTTCCTCGCGACCTTCTTCGAGAAGCAGGCCCAGATCATGTCCGGCTCCTACGAGCTCTACGCCGAGGTTCTGCGGAGGGCCGCCGTTCAGACCGCCGAGGAAATCGACTGGACGATCGAGCCCTCGCGCGCGCAGTTCCTGCCCGACAGCGTGGGGTCGTGGCCCCCTTTTCGGGAGGCAAACGCCGCGATGGACCGGCTCAAGGAGCGGTACGAGATCGGGATCATCTCCAACGTCGACGACAAGCTGCTCGGCATCTCGAGGCGGCACCTACGCACCGAGCTCGACCTGGTGGTCACGGCTCAGCAGGTGCGGAGCTACAAGCCCGACAACACCCACCTGCGTGAATGCGCCCGCCGCCTGGGCAGCAAGAAGGGCTGGGTCCACATCGCCTCCGGCTACGAGACGGACGTCGGCCCGGCGCTGAAGCTGAACGTGCCCACCATCTGGGTGAACCGCCACGGCGAGAAGCTCGAGGGGCGCAAGGCCCCAGACGCCACGGTCAAGAACATCCGCGAAGCCGCGGCGAAGCTCGGCGCTAAGTAGCTAGAAGCACATCGCCTGGCTCTGGACGGTCATCGTGCCCGAGGGAGCCGAACCGGCGTTGACGGCGGTATCGATGAAGCCGTTGCCGATGATGTGGCTGTCCGTGTGGACCGGGACGACGCTGGAGCTGCCCGGGGTAAACGGGCTGTAGAAAGCCCCGGCCGAGAGCAGCTGGGCCGGCGTCTTCTTCCGCTTCTTCTTGCCCTTCTTCTTCTTGGGTTTCTTGACGGCCGGGCAACTCGAGGCGGCCGTGAGCGTCCCGAGGTGTGGGACGAGCGCTGAGGCCTGGTCCTGCCTGAATGCCGGAAGCTTGATGCCGGCCATGCAGTAGGCGTGGGCCGTGATCGTCTGACTCGGGGCCGAGGCGTTGAGAGCAGCCACCGACCAATTTCCCACCGGCGGGGTCCCTCCGGGAGTCGGGCCTCCCCCGATGCTCTCCATCGGAATCGCCAATGCGCTCCCCGGACCCGCCGTGATCTGGAATCCGCCGCTGATCGCGGCGACTCCCGGCGGACAGAGAGCCTGGGCCTTCGCGCTCTGAGTCTGCCCGCTCGGGACGATCGCCGTTGCGGTGGCGTCGGTGATCGTCCGGTTGTTGCGGCGGCAGTATGCCCAGGCGGTCGCTGCGCCCACCCCGTCACCGTCGAGCGCCCTGACGCGCCAGGTGGTGGGGGAGCTCCGGTAGGACTCGGTGACAACGAAGGCGGCGGTCTCGCCGTTGAAAGGCGCCGAGAACCCCCCACCTGCCGCCTGCAGCCCTGACGGACAGGTGGCGTCCGCAACGGAGAACTGCCCCGAGCTGGTGGTGGTGTTCCCGGTCGCCGTCACGGTCACCACGGGTCCAAGCACCTTCGGCTTCTTGTGCTTCTTCTTCGCGAGGGCGAACCCGGGCAGCAGCAGCAAAGCGGCCGCCGCGACCAGCGCGACGAGCTTCCATGCTCGGCTCCCGACTCCCCTCGGTCCCACAGGAGGAACCTAGCCGATCCGGAGGAGGTCTATTCGATCTTGGCCAAGAGGTCGCCCGGGTTGACCGCGGCGCCCTCCTTGGCGGCGAGCTTGGCGATCTTGCCCGACTTGTGGGCGGTGATCTCGTTCTCCATCTTCATCGCCTCGATCACGCAGACCAAGTCGCCCTCCGAGACCTCCTGGCCCTCCTCCACCGGAACCTTGAAGACGTTGCCTTGCAGCGGCGAGACCAGATCGTCACCGGAGGCGGAGCTTCCCCCGCCGCCTGAGCGCTCGCGCTTCGGAGGCTTCTTCAGGGCGCCGCCCGCGGTGGCGCCGACTGATGCGCCGACTGCGTCCCCGATCACCTTGACGTCAAAGAGCTTTCCTCCGACCTCCACGTGGTAGCTGCGCTCCGCCTTGCCGTCCGCGGCGGCCTCATCGCCCGCTGGGGCCGGAACGGCCTCGGGCGCCAGCGACTTCAGCCACTTCGTGTCCTCGGTCAGGTCGCGGCAGGTCTCGCCCTTCGCCCATTGCTTGGTGGCGAGCAGGGTCTGATGGAACGGGATCAGCGTGGTGAGCCCACCGATCTCGTACTCGCTCAGCGCCCGGAGCATGCGCGCGGTCGCCTTCTCCCGGTCGAGATCCCAGACGATCAGCTTGGCGAACATCGGGTCGTACATCGGAGTCACCTCGGAGCCCGCCTCGACGCCCGAGTCGACCCGGACGCCGGGCCCCGCCGGCTCGCGGTAGGTGGTGATGCGGCCGGGGGCAGGAGCGAAGTTCTTGTGCGCGGCCTCGGCGTTGATCCGGCATTCGATCGCGTGCCCACGCAGCTCGACGTCCTCCTGCGCGATGGAGAGCTTCTCGCCCGCCGCAATCAGAACCTGCTCGCGCACGATGTCGAAGCCGGTGACCATCTCCGTGACGCAGTGCTCGACCTGCACGCGGGTGTTCATCTCGAGGAAGAAGTAGTCGTCGCCGACCTGTAGGCCTTCGACCGTCCCCGCGGAGCGGTAGCCGACCGCGGCTGCGGCGTCCGTGGCGATCTTGCCGATCCGCTCGCGCATCTCCTCGTCGACCTGAGGACCGGGGGACTCCTCGATCAGCTTCTGGTGGCGGCGCTGGATCGAGCAGTCGCGCTCTCCAAGGTGGATGACGTTCCCCTTCGAGTCCGCGAGCACCTGCACCTCGACGTGGCGGGGGTCCTCGAGGTAGCGCTCCAGGTACACCGTTGGGTCGCTGAAGAACTTCTCGCCCTCACGGGCCGCTCCGTCGAACGCCTCCTCGAGCTCGTCCTCGGACATCGCCACGCGGAAGCCCTTGCCGCCACCACCACCCGCCGCCTTGCAGGCGATCGGATAGCCGATCTCGTCCGCCTGCTTCTTCGCGGCCGCCGCGTCCTTCACCGGCGCGGTGGCGCCGGGCACGATCGGAACCCCGGCCTTCTGCATGATCGAGCGGGCCTCGGTCTTCGATCCCATCGCCTCGATCGCCTTCGCCGGCGGCCCGATCCAGGTGATCTTCGCCTTCTCGACGGCGGCCGCGAAGGGTGCGTTCTCCGCCAGGAAGCCGTAGCCGGGATGGATCGCTTCGGCGGCGGCGCTCGAGGCGACCTCGAGGATCTTGTCGACGTTCAGATAGCTCTCCGCCGGGATGGCGGGGCCGAGCAGGAATGCCTCGTCCGCCTCCCGGACATGGGGAGCGTCCCGCTCGATCTCCGAGTAGACCGCAACCGAACCGATCCCCATCTCCCTGAGGGCACGGGCGACGCGAATGGAGATCTCGCCGCGGTTGGCGATCAGTACTTTCTCGAACACGGCGGGGGAGTACAGCAGAGGCGGCGTCGACATGACTGCGGGCAGCTACGGATGTGCCGGGTGTAATCGTGCCCATACCTTTCCGACGTGCGCCTGACCGCCCAAGCAAGGATGCGAGGCGCGGTTCTCGCTCTAGTGGGGACGTTTCTCCTGATGACCGGGACCGCCGCGGCCGCTCCGCCCGCCACCCCGACCATCACGGAGCCCGCGACCGATGGGCAGCTCGTGCACCCCGAGGACGTGCACATGGAGGCGACGGGCTTCTCGGATCCCGACAGCGACACGCACTCGTGCACCAACTGGGAGATCCGCACCGCCGATCAGTCGGCGGTCATCTGGGAGGCCGTCTGCGGCACCGGGTTCGACGCCACCCACATCCACCTGGGTGACGGCAGCTTCGTCAACGGATACAGCCAGCTCGATTTCGACTCGAGCTATGTCCTCGCCGCTCAGTTCAAGGACAGCGCGAACGAGCTGAGCACCTGGGCGACACGCCCCTTCGGGACATACCCGATGTCCTCGCCCGGGGCCGATGTGGCGTGGACGGCGATTCAGCCTGGATACGCCATCGACGAGGTCGCCGGCGACCTACAGCTGCCCACCAACATCGCCTTCGTTCCCAACCCCGGAAGCCGCCCGCAGGACCCGCTCCTCTACATCACGGAGCTCTACGGCACGATCAAAGTGATGACCCGGGACGGCGCCGTGAGCGACTACGCGCTCGACCTCCTGAACTTCGACCCCAATGGCGACTTTCCCGGCGCCGGAGAGCAGGGCCTGACGGGGATCGCCGTCGATCCGAGCTCCGGTGACCTCTTTGCGAGTCGGCTGGTCGACGACAGCCCGCCGAGCGGCCCGCACTACCCGCAGGTGATCCGCCTGCACAGCGACGACGGTGGGCACACTGCCTCGACCCTTCAGAACGTGCTCTACATGCCGGGGGAGTCCCAGGGCCAGTCGCACCAGATCTCGAACGTCAGCATCGGTCCCGACGGCAAGCTCTACGTGCACGTGGGGGACGGCTTCGACTCAGCCAGGGCGCAGGACCTAACGTCCTTCCGCGGCAAGATTCTGCGGCTCAACCTCGATGGCTCTCCGGCGAATGGAAACCCGTTCCTTGACACGGACGACGGGATTACCGCGACCGACTACATCTATGCCTACGGCTTCCGCAACCCGTTCGGGGGAGCGTGGCGAGCCTCGACCGGCTCGCATTACGAGGTCGAGAATGGCCCTAACGTCGACCGGCTCGCGCGGGTCGTGTCGGGCCGGAACTACCTCTGGGACGGCTTCAACGCGAGCATGAGGAACTGGGCGCTCTACAACTGGGATCCGGCGCATGCTCCCGTCAACATCGCCTTTGTCCAGCCCGAGACCTCCGGCGGCAGCGGCTTCCCGCTCTCCCAGCAGGACCACGCTTTCGTCACCGAGTCCGGGCCCACTTATGCCACCGGTCCCCAGGTCTACGGCAAGCGAGTGGTCGAGTTCGATCCGGATGCGGGCACTGGCGAGTTCACCGGCCACCCGCACGACCTGGTCGAGTACACGGGGACCGGAAAGGCCACCGCCGTCGGGCTTGCCGCGGGACCCGACGGCCTCTACTTCACCGAGCTCTACGAGGATCAGGACTACACGAGTCCCATCGACCCGGGCGCCAGGCTGTTCAGGATCCGCTACGGCTCTCCGCTGACTCCGGTGTTGACCGCCACCAGCCCAGGCTCTCCGGCGAACGGGAACTCACCGAGGATCATCGGCTCCGCTCAGGCGGGGTCGACCGTCGAGCTCTACACCGACGCGGCCTGCACCGCTCACGCCGGAGCGGGGAGCGCGGTGGAGCTCGGCTCGAGCGGAATCCAGGTGAACGTCCCCGACAACTCCTCCACAAGCTTCTATGCGACCACGGCGCTCGGAAGCGACACCTCGGCGTGTTCGGACCCTCTCACATACGTCGAGGATTCCCCAGCGTCGTCGCAGCCGAGCTTCAACCTGAAGGCCGCCAAGCGGCACTGCCGCAAGAAGTTCAAGGGCAAGGCGCGCACCAAGTGCATCAAGCGCGCCAAGAAGAAGTCGCGGGCGCTCTAGTCCTTGGCGGCGGCTGCCCCCTAATAGCTGGGGTTTCTTAGTGACGAATGGCGCTAACGGGTGATTCGAGCGCCCTCGTCCTGGGTGAGCTCCAGGACGTCGGCTGGGATCTTCCCGTCGCGCAGGTCCGCGATCGTCACGTTCTCCAGGACCCGCCGAAGTGAGGCGCGGACCGCGATCCAGACCTCGCTGAGCTGCTCGGCGTTGCCCGGGTACTTGGTCTGCTCCGGGGCCTGGTCCTGGATGTTGGCAAGCGGCCCTTCGACGGCTCGGATCACGTTGGCGAGGGTGATCTCCTCCGGCGGCTGGGCGAGCCAGTAGCCGCCGCGAGCCCCGCGCCTCGCCCGCACCAGGCGGGCGTGCTTGAGCTCGAGCAGGATGTGCTCGAGGAACTGGAGCGGAATGCCTTGGGCCTCGGCGAGCTTCTCGCCCTTGACGGGCTCATCGCCCGCGGCGGCCATCTCGACAGCGGCTCTGACGGCGTAATCGGCTTTTGCGGAGATCCTCATATGCTCCCCCGCCGATGATGGACCTTCAGAGCCATTCGACGTTCTCCGACGGAGAGCTCCCGCCCGCGGAGGTCGTGGCGGCCGCCGCGGAGGCGGGCGTGACGACCCTTGCCCTCACCGACCATGACGGGGTCGATGGGGTGGCGGAGGCCGCCGAGGCCGCGAACGAGGCGGGCATCGTCTTGATCCCTGCGACGGAGATGTCGTGCGTGCACGGAAGCATCGATGACATGCACATGCTCGGCTACTGGGTGGACACGACTGCCATCTCGCCTGCATGCGAGCGGGCGCAGGCGGAGCGCGTCACCCGCGCCCGGGAGATCGTCGAGCGCCTTGCCGCCCAGGGGGTCCCCGTCACCTACGAGGACGCGCTCGCCCAGGCGGGGGATGCCTCCTCCGTCGGCCGCCCGCACATCGCCAAGGCGGCCGGCGTCAAGCCGGAGGGCATGAGCGCCTTCTTCGAGGAGTGGCTCATTCCGGGCGCCAAGGCCTTCGTGCCCCGGCGCTGGCCGGACGGCGCGGAGGCGACCGAGATCATCCACGGCGCCGGCGGATCCGCGGTCCTCGCGCATCCCTTCTGGGACATGGATGACCCCAAAGAGGTGGCCGCGCTGGTCGACGACCTCGACCTCGACGGGGTGGAGTGCTTCTACCCGGCGCATGACCGGGCGCAGACCAAGTTCCTGCTCGAGCTCTGCAGGGATCGAGGGCTTGCGGCGACCGCTTCCTCTGACTTTCACGGTCCCAACCACAAGATGTTCGACTCCTTCGGCGCCTATCCGACTTACGACCTCGGCGAGCCTGAGCTTCCGCCCAGGCGAACCACCGATTAGGCCGGCTGCGCCGCCGGGATCAGCTGGCGCTCCTCGAGCAGCGAGAGGATCTTCGCCGCGTCCTCCTCGGCCGAGTCGTGCTCGGTGTCGAGGGTGAGCTCGGGGTTGAGCGGCGGCTCGTACGGATCGGAGACACCCGTGAACTCCTTGATCTCGCCCTTGAAGGCCTTCTCGTAGAGGCCCTTCACGTCGCGCTCGGCGCAGACCTCGACCGAGGCCTTGACGAAGACCTCGATGAAGCGGTCACCCATCGTCTCGCGCGCCTCGTCGCGGATCTCGCGATAGGGGGAGATGGCGGCGGTGATCACCGGCACTCCGTTGCGGGAGAGCAGATCGGCCACGAAGGCGATCCGGCGGATATTGGTGTCGCGGTCCTCCTTCGAGAACCCGAGTCCCTTGGAGAGGTTCTCTCGGACGACGTCGCCGTCGAGCACCTCGACCCGCGAGCCGCGGGCGCGCAGCTCTCTCTCGACGATCTCGGAGATCGTCGTTTTGCCCGCGCCCGAAAGCCCGGTGAACCAGAGGGTGAAGCCCTTCTCATCAGCCATTTGACTGCTGCTCCTTTGCGTATTCGTCGATCAAGATCTGAGCCACCTCGGGGCGGCTGAACTCCTGCGGCGGCTTTTCGCCGTTGCCGAGCATCTCCCGCACCTTCGTGCCGCTCAGGAAGACGTGCTCCTCCTGACCGTGCGGGCAGGTCTTGCCCGACGCCATTCCCTCGCACTTGTTGCACCAGAACGTGTGCTCGAAGAAGAGGGGCTGGATGCCGAGCTTGTCAATGTCGATTTCGTCGAAGATCTGCTGCGCGTCGTACGTCCCGTAGTAGTCGCCGACGCCGGCATGGTCGCGGCCCACGATGAAGTGGGTGCAGCCGTAGTTCCGTCGCGCGATCGCATGCAGGACCGCCTCGCGCGGTCCGGCGTAGTGCATCTTCGACGGGAAGACGTTGAGGATCACCCGGTCGTTCGGGTAGTAGTCCTCCATCAGGACCTCGTAGCAGCGCATCCGCGTCTCGGCGGGGATGTCGCCGGCCTTCGTCTTGCCGATCAGCGGGTGGATCATCAGTCCGTCGGTGATCTCGAGCGCCGTCTTGGTGACGTGTTCGTGGGCGCGGTGGATCGGGTTGCGGGTCTGGAAGGCGACGATCCGCTTCCACCCGCGCTCCTCAAAGGCCTTCTTCGACTCGGCGGGGGAGAGCTGGCGCTTGGTGAAGGCCTCCTCGTGGTCGGGAAGCTCGTCGACCTCATAGGTGCCGGCGATGCAGCGCGCGCCCTCCTCGTAGATCGCGGCGACGCCCGGGTGCTTCTTGTCGGCCGTCCGGTAGACGTTCTCGGCCTCGGCCTCCAGGTCGCGCTCGAAGATCTCGGTGACGTTGAGGCGGCCGAGGGCCTTGCCCTCGTCGCTGGTGAGCTCGACCGTGTCGCCCTCGGAGGCGTCGAGGTCGGTGGCGAGGGTGATCGGGATCGGCCAGTACTCGCCACTGGAGAGCGTCATGTTCTCCACGACGCCCTTCCAGTCCTCGGAGCCCTGCGGGCCGGTCAGTGGAGCGAAGCCGCCGTTGCCGATCATCTCGAAGTCGGCGGTCTGGCGATCGGTGAGTTGCAGCTTGAGAGCGGTCTGAGTCAAGGGTTTACTCCAGGCGAAAGTGGATTAAGTCGGTCAGGAAGGCCGGGGAGGGTAGCTAAGCGACGCTACCCATGCAGCCCGCACTCGGTCTTGTCGAGGCCGGCCCAGCGGCCGGCGCGATCATCCTCGCCGGCGCCCGGCTTCCGGGTGCAGTGGGTGCAGCCGATCGAGGGGTAGCCCTGATCGTGGAGCGCGTTGTAGGGGACGTCGTGCTTCGAGAGGTAGGACCAAACCTGCTTCTCCGACCAGTCGGCGAGCGGGTTCAGCTTCCAGAGCCCGAAGCGCTTGTCCCAGGCGAACTTCGGCGCCTTAGCGCGGGTCTGGGAATCCGAGCGGCGAATGCCCGAGACCCAGAGATCCACCGCGGCGAGCGCAGAGCGCATCGGCTCGACCTTGCGAATCCCGCAGCAGGCATCCGGGTCGCGGCTCCAGAGCTCGTCGCCGTAGAGGCCCTTCTGCTGCTCGAGGGTGATCGAGCTGTAGCGGTGGAAGTTGATGCCGTAGCGCTCTTCGAGGCGGTCCTTGGTCTCGTAGGTCTCCTGGAAGAGCACGTCGGTGTCCAGATAGAAGAAGCGTGCGTCGGGGTTGATCGAGTGCGCCATGTGGACGGTCACCGAGCTCGTCTTCTGGAACGAGCAGGCGATGTACATCCGCTCCCCGAAGATGTCCAGGGCCCAGCCGAGCGCGTCCTCGGCGCTGGCGTCCTCAAGCTCCGCCGCCGCGACCTCGGGGTCAAAGGGCAGCTCGTCGAGGTCCGCCGCCGGAACGGGCGGGTGCTCCGTCGCAGGCTGTTGCATTGCGGTGAGCTCCACTAGACCGCGCACTCCCCCTCGCCGCGTTCGACCTTGTAGGGCTCCGAGCGATTCCAGTCGATGAAGAAGAGGAGGTTGTCGGCGCTGAACTCAACCGGCAGCTTCAGGTCGGAGATCAGCTCCTCGAAGGCGTCGAAGCCGGTCCGCTCGACGAAAGCGTTGAAGTTCTCGCCGTCGTTGCGGTTCTCCTCGTAGTGGCGGATCCAGCGCTCGACCGCCTCCGGAACGCGCTTGGCGGGCAGGCGGGCCTTGAGCCGGTGGCCGAAGACGGTGTCACCGCCCTCGAAGTTGCCGGCGATGTGCGGAATGTAGGCCGGGATCGTGTGCTCGCCGACCTTGATCGAGGCGCCGTAGAAGCCGATCGTCGCGATGTGGTGCTGGGAGCAGCCGTTCGGGCAGCCGCTCATCTTGATGTGGATCTGCCTGGTGAGCGGATCGGTGATCTCCATCTCCTCGATGCGCTTCTGCAGCTCTTGGTTGAGGCCCATCGACGCGGTGATGCCGAGCTTGCAGCTGTCCGTGCCTGGGCAGCTGACCACGTCGCCGATCTGGAAGGCGCCGGAGCCGCCGAGGCCGAGCTCCCCGAGCCGGACCCAGACGTCATAGAGCGATTCGTCCCGGATCCAGCGGAGAACCAGGTTCTGCTGCACCGTGGTGCGGGCGTAGCCCCCGGTGAACTCGCGCATGAGCTGGGCGAGGCCGCGGAATTGCTCGGGCGTCAGGTCGCCGCGGGTCACCTTGACGGTGGCGGTGACGAAGCCTTCCTGGCGCTGGGGCTCGACGTTGGAGTCGACCCACGCCTCGAACTCGGACTTGTCTCCGTTGGGCGCGCCGTAGCTCTCCGGGACGGCGGGGGCGTTGGCCTCCTCGTCATGCACGAACATCAGATGGTCGATCGAGAAGTCGCGCTCCGAAACCCAGTCGCCCTTGAGCTCCTCGTCGACCAGCTCGCGGAAGGCGTCCATGCCGATCTTGTCGACCAGCACCTTGATCCGGGCCCGCATGCGGTTCTCGCGCAGCCACTCCTGGCGGTCGAAGATGCGCAGCGCCGCCTCGGTGACCTTCAGGTAGTCGCCGTTGTCGAGCTCGACGAAGTCGAAGAGGGTTGGGGCGATTCGTGGCTGGATGGAGGTGCCGCCGCCGATCTTCACCTCGACGCCGCGAACGTCCTTGCCGTCGACCTCCTTCACCTTGGGGATGAAGCCGACGTCATGGATCTCGGTGATCGCCCGGTCGGCGTCGCTGGCGCTGAAGGCCGTTTTGACCTTGCGCGGCATCAGCTGGGTGGTCGGGTGGCGGACGAAGTACCGCGCGTATGCGGCTGCGTATGGGGTGATATCGAAGGGCTCGTCCGCGGCGACGCCGGCCCATGGATCGCCGGTGACGTTGCGCATGGTGTTGCCGCAGCCCTCGCGGGAGGAGAGCCCGGCCTGGCTGATCTGGCGAATGAACTCTGCCGCGTCGGCCAGAGGAATGTGGTGGATCTGGATGTTCTGGCGGGTGGTGATGTGGCCCTTGTTGAGCGGCGCCATCTCCTCGATCGCGTCCGCGAAGGCCTCCATCTGTTCGGGGCTGACGCCACCGTAGGGAAGCTTCACGCGGATCATCTGCACGTCGGGCTGGCGCTGTCCGTACACGCCCTGCTTGAGGCGGAAGCCGATGAACTGCTCCTCGGTCTGCTCGCCGCGCAGGAAGCTGGCAGCCTCCGTGTCGAAGTCGTCGAACTCGCGCTCGAGAATGGGGATCACGTGCCCCGGGACGTTCTCGTAGACCTCGGGGTTCTCGAGCGACCCGAGCTTGCCCTTGCCATGCTGCTTCTTGGCCGGATCCTGCTTCAGGGTCGAGGGGTCGGCGAGCTTCTTGGCTGGCACGGGAGTGCCATTGGTGCTCTTGGCGCCTTTCGATGGCGCAGAGACGGGCTCCATGGAACCGGCCTTCCTTTCGTCGACGTAGCCTTGCCCGGGACGATTGCCGCCCGCTCAATCTAGCAAACCTGATCGAGTTTAAGGTGATTACGGGCGGACGCGACCGATGGTAGCCGCGCCCGCCCGGCGGCTACATCTGCCCGTGAACGGAGAGGATGTTCCCCGCCGGATCCTTGAACCAGGCGATCCCGCCCGCGGGGCCGTTCCGGTCGATGCCCTTCTCGTCCTGGTCGAAGCCGTCGTAGCGCTCGAATTCCACGCCGTTGGCGGCCAGCTCGTCGACCGCGGCCTCCACGTCGTCGACCGGGAAGTTGAGGATCGTGTAATTCGCCGGCGCCAGATCCTCCTTCGGGTAGATCAGGACCGGCCGATCGCCGACGTGAAGCTCCAGCAGTGGCTCGGGCGCTCCGACGTCGAGCTCCTTGATCTCCAGCCCGAGCACCTCGCCATAGAACTGCTTCGACTTCTCGAGGTCGCTCACGGCGAAGCCGCTGTATGCCTTGCTCGCGTTGAGCATGTTCGCTCCTCTCTTTCGAGTTCACCCGTAGAGACCCCGCTCGAAGCCGATACTCATCGGTGCGAGTCCTTGTCCTTCAGGCGTTTCTCGCTGAGGAACGCCAGAATCGGCGCATGACTGAGATCCCGGTGATCTCCGGGCGGGCGGTGCTCGATTCGATCGATCCGGCGACCGCGATGGAGCGGACCCGTCACGCCTTCGAGCGCTACGCCGGCGCGCACTGGGAGATGCCCGCGAAGGTCTATCTCGACAGCCCGCCCTATGGCGACTTCAGGGCCATGCCCGCCCGTGGGGACGGTCTCGCGCTCTTGAAGTGGGTGACCTCCTTCCCGGGCAACAGCGCAAAGGGGCTGCCGGTCGTCCGCGGGGCGGTGCTCCTCTCGGACGCCGAGACCGGGAAAGAGCTGGCCGTGATCGAGTGCTCCTCGGTGACCTCACTGCGGACGGGGGCCGCGGCGGCCGTCTCCGCGCAGGTGCTGGCCCTGGACGAGGCCAGCACGGTCGGAATCATCGGCTGCGGGGTGAACGGCGCCTGGTCGGCCCGCTGCATGGCGGCCGCCGGCTACGGCCCGGGCGTTTGCGCCGACCCCCGCGTGGACCCGGCGGAGGCGCTGGCGGCTGAGCTCGGCTGGCGTGCCGGGGACCGCGGCGAGGCGGCCGCACAGGACATCGTCGTCACGGTGACGCCAGGCGACGAGCTGGTCATCCTGGAGTCCGATCTGAGACCCGGGCAGCACCTCGCCGTGCTGGGAGCGGATGCTCACGGGAAACAGGAGGTCGACCTCAGGGCGCTCGAGCGGTGCAGTCTTTTCTGCGATGAGTGGGAGCAGGCGAGCGCAGGCGGGGAGCTCGCGAATGGGGTCGACGCTGGGCTCGTGAGCCGCGATCAGGTCTGCCAGATCGGGGACGTGCTCACCGGGAGCTCGGACTGGACTCGCAGCGATGGCGAGATCACGCTCTTCGACTCCACCGGCCTGGCGATCCAGGACCTGGCGATCTGCCGGGCGGTATACGAGCGCTGGCGGGAGGGCGAGGTCGACGCCGCGGTGGTCAGCCTCTGAGCGCGGCCGCCGAGCGCCGCTTCTTCTTGCACTTCTTCGCCACCGCTGCCCGCTTCTTGTGCTTCTTCTTGCACTTCTTCGGCTTCTCGTGAGGCTTCGGTCCCGGGTTCGGTGGCGGGGTTGGCAGTCCCCCGCCGTCCGTGAGGACGACGTTGTCGAGGTCGTATGTCTCGCCTGTCCCGTTGGGCCCGACGTCCGCGATCACGGCGACCTGATCGCTTGCGCTGATCAGGCTGACGAACTGGGACTGGCTCGGAGTCGCGCAGGTTCCTCCGGCATAGGGGCAGACGGCCCAGTTGGCCGTCTCGGTCATCTGGATTGACAGGTGGTGGTAGGTCGTTCCCGTGCTCTCCGGGATCAGCCCGTCGAGATACTCGGGGCCCGTGGGGAGCAGGAGGAACTCGGCGGCGAAGCCCGGGTTGACGCTCGAGCGAAGGTCAAACGAGGCAGTTCCACCGTAGTTGCCGATCATCGGTGAGACGATCGGACTGAAGAAGGTGAGCAGGTCGCATGGCGTCGTGGACGGGCATCCGGTCTCGGCCCCGCTGTCCTTTGCGGTCAGCCGGCCACCCGGGTTGCCTCCGCTCGACTGGAATCCGGCGGCGGTGACCGTGTTGCCGTTGTTCTGGCTCTGCAGCCAGCCCTCGTTGCTGGCGCTGAATGTGTACTCGAGCGGCGTGGCGGCGGCGCCGCCGGGCATCGTCAAAACCGCTGCCAGTGCCAGCAGCAGGAAGACGCCAATCGTCCTGATCTGTCCCTCTGCGCGGGTTCGTCCGCACATGCTCAACCCCCAGGTCGGTTGCCAGGCCAGGGTAGGCGGGGCGGCCGACCGATTCAAATGTGCGTTCGTCCAGCGGGCGAGTGGAGAGGCGGCGGACGCCGCCCTGCCGCCGCCCGCCGCCACCTCTCCTCCCAACCTCAGTCGACGTCAGTGCCCTCGACCAGGAACGCGACCCGGACGTGAGCGCGCCACTCGTCGAGGTTCTCACCGCGCAGCCCGGTGGAGACGACGTCGATCGCGCGGATGTTGCGAAGCGAGCTCTGCGCTTGCTTCAGCGCCTGCTGTGCGGCGTCATCCGAAGACTTCTTGGAGCTTCCAACCAGCTCAATGATCTTTACGACGGCCACGAGCCCTCCTCTATGAGCGCGATGGGGTTTGTGGCAGGTGTTCTATTCGAATGAGCGGCGCGGGGCAAGTCCGCAATTTGCAGGCGAGGACGGTTACCAGCCTGAGGAGGAGGCGGGCCATCTGTTGACGCCCTCCCGCAGAGCCGTCTGCTGCCAGCGGCTCACCTGCGCCGGGCCGGGTGCCGGCGCGGTCTCCCAGAGGAATCGCTCGAGCGCCCCGGCGATCGCGGCTGCCTCATCGGGGGAGGCGGTGCCGCCCTGGATCTCGATCTGCGGCCTCGGCGGGCTCTGCTTGCCATTGCGGCCGGGCATAGCGCTCAGGCTACTTCTTCTTTTCCTATATCCCGTTTCGGTCTAGGCTGGGGGCGATGACCGGGAGAGCATCTCGTCTGATCGGGATGGCGATTGCCATTGTCTTGTTCGCTGCCGCCTCGGCCCAGGCGAGCTTCCCGGTCGGGGCTCCCGGGAAGATCGTCTTCTCCCGATCGGGGCCCGGCGACGCTGATCTCTGGCTGATGAATCCCGACGGGACGGGGCAACTTGACGTGACGAACACGCCAAACCCCATGTATGAGGGTCAGCCCTCGTTCTCCCCCGATGGCCGCCGCCTCGGATACGTCAGCAATACCGACATCTACGTGATCGGCGTCGACGGGTCGAACCCGACCAACCTGACCAACACCTTCACGCCGGAGGAACAGGACCCCGACTTCTCACCGGACGGCTTGCGGATCGCCTACGCCCGCTTCGACGGCGTCTCTCCGCGCTCCGACATCCTCGCCGCGAATGTCGACGGCTCCGGGATCGCGCCCATCACCCAGACGCCCGACGCCAGCGAAACACAACCCAGCTACTCCCCTGATGGAAAGAGGATCGCCTTCACCCGCTCCGTCAGTCAGCCCGACATCTGGGTGATGAACGCCGATGGAACCGGAGCGACGCCGCTAACGGACACCCCGGCCGGGACCGAGAGTGATCCGTCGTTCTCCCATGACGGGGCTCGGATCGTGTTCAGGAGGGACGGCGACATCTGGGTGATGAATGCGGACGGCTCCGGGCAGTTGCAGCTCACCAACACGGCCGGGGTGACCAATCAAGAGTCGAGCCCGGTCTTCTCCCCGGACGACAACCGGATCGTCTTCGTCCTCTTCAATGGGATGCAGGGAGAGATCTTGGTGATGAACGCCGATGGGGCGGGGCAAACGAACCTCACGAACACCCCCAGCCCGATCTCCGAGATCGCCCCCGACTGGGAAGCCGTCTACAGCTGCGGCGGGCAGCGGGCGACCATCGTCGGCACCGACTCCGCCGACATCCTCACCGGCACCAGGGGGGCGGACGTGATGGTGGGCAACGGCGGGAACGACAAGCTCGTCGGCCTCAAGGGGAAGGACCGGATCTGCGGAGGGACGGGCAACGACAAGCTGAAGGGCGGAGCGGGGAACGATCGGCTCTTCGGTGACGCGGGCAAGGACAAGCTCGCCGGGGGCAAGGGACGCGACCGCTGCTCCGGCGGCGCCGGCCGCGACAAGGGCACCGCCTGCGAGAAGGGGAAGCTCTAAGCCACCCGCTTGATCGCTCGGACGAGTACTTCCGGGCCAGAGTCGAGGCGCCGGCGGGCCCGTCCGTGAGCCCGCCGGCACTGCTCGATCAGGTCGAGGGGGTGACCTCCTCGGCCTGCTCCTGTCCCGAGCTGCGGAGCTCTTCCGCCTGCTCGCGGCCGCTTTCCCGAACCGTCTCCTTGACGTTCTGGGCGGCCTCCTGCGCTGACTCGGTCGCCGCCTCGGCGGCGTCCTGCGCGACCTGCTTGCCGCGCTCGAGTGCCTCCTGCCCGGTCTCCACAGCTCGCTGCTTGACGTCGTCGGCCACCGGGCCGACCTTCTCATCCTCGATCTTCGTCGAGGGCAGCACCATGCCGAGGAGGAAGCCGGCGGCGACGCCGCCGAGCGCAAGCCCCAGGGGGTTCTCCTGAGCCACGCCGGCTGCCTGCTGGGCGCCGTGCTTCACGTCCCCCGCGTCCGGCGTTGCGTCGCTCACGCTCGATGCAGTCCCCTGCATCTGCTCCATCAGCCGGTCGCGCTTGTCGGCGACTGACTCCTTCACTCGGCCGGGAACGTTGGCCTTGTGTGCGAGCTGGTCAACGGTGTCTCCCATCCGGTCTCGCGTGTCCTCTATCTCCCCGCGGATGCGGCTTGTCTCTTCGCCCATTGGACGTCCTCCTTGACGGTGTCGACGGTCTGTTCTGGTTGCAGTGGAGCTGCCTCTTCCACCTTTTGCTTGCCCTGGATTGCGAGCACCGCCGCGACGCCGCCCCAGAGGACGGTCACGATCAGCGCGGCGAGCCAGGCGTCCATCGCCTCTGCGAGGACGAGGATCAGGAACGTGGTGAGCGCGCCGAAGGCACCGACTCCGAAGAGCCCCGCGCCGCCGAACATGCCCGCTCCCTTTCCGGCCTGTCTTCCTTTTTCGGTCAGCTCGGCCTTGGCGAGCTCGACCTCCTTGCGAATCAGTGTTGTGGCGTCCTCGGAGAACTGCTTGAGGAGCTCAGCGGCGCTCTTCTCGCCGTTGCTCTGCGTCATGTGTCACCTCACTCCGGCCGGTGTGGCGAGTTGCGCCTCTTCCGCGGACTCCGTCGTGGCGCTGCCCGGAGCGAGCTCGCGGCTGGAGCCGTTCCCGGCTGTCGTGCCACGGAGCTCCCGGCTCGAGTACCGCTCGCGGCTCGACGCCTTCAGGAACCTCGCGGCCGCGATCCCGGCGAGGACTCCGCCGGCCAGGACCGCCCATGGGCGGCGGCGGCCGAAGTTCTCGACGTCGTCGAGGATCCGGTCTCCGTCGGAGTCGCGCAGATAGCCGCCGGCCTGTTCGACGCGGTCGGCCGCCTGATCGGCCAGCTTCGCCGGTCCTTCCTTGCCCTGATCGCGGAGTGCCTCCCCCACGGACCTGATGTCCTGGGCGGTGCTGCCGACCCGCTCGCCGGCCTGCGTCGTGCGCTGGTCGACCTGCTCACGGATCCGATCCTGCGCCTGCTCGGCGTAGCCTTGCGCGGTCTGCTTCGCCTGCTCGGCCGCCTCCCCAGCCTTCTCGCGCGCCTGGTCCTTGACGTCTTGGACCTGGCCCTCGTCCTGTCCCTCCTGTTGCGATGAGTCCATCCTTGGTCTCCTAGCTGTCAGCCCAGCGAGTTCAGCGCCGTCCGTTTGACGGCATTCGATCGACCTCGTCAGGCATGGTCAATTCCTGCTGAATCGCTCCCCTGAGGCGCAAACGCCGTTCCGGTCTCGGAAGACGGGTAACGGCCGTCGGCGCGTGGCGCTCCTCAGCGTTGCACGGGGTTACCCGATGGTTTGTTCGGGAAACGCGGAGCTAGAGCGGGATGTTGCCGTGCTTGCGCTTCGGCCCCTCGACCCGCTTGGTCTGCAGGGTGCGAAGCGCGCGGATCAGCTTCGGGCGGGTCTGGTGCGGCTCGATCACGTCGTCGATATAGCCGCGCTCGGCCGCCGAGTAAGGGTTGGCGAAGTGCGCCTTGTAGTCGTCGATCAGCTTGGAGCGGCGCTCGTCGGGCGTCGGCGATTTGGCCAGATCGCGCCGGTAGATGATGTTGACCGCGCCCTCGGGCCCCATCACGGCAACCTCCGCCGTGGGCCAGGCGAAGTTGAAGTCCGCCAGCATGTGCTTGGAGTTCATGACGTCGTAGGCGCCGCCGTAGGCCTTGCGAGTGACGACGGTGAGCTTCGGGACAGTTGCCTCGGTGAACGCGTAGAGCAGCTTGGCGCCGTGGCGGATGATCCCGCCCCACTCCTGGGAGGTGCCGGGCAGGAAGCCGGGGACGTCAGTGAAGGTGAGCAGAGGGACGTTGAAGGCGTCGCACGTACGGACGAAGCGGGCGGCTTTCTCAGAGGATTCGATGTCGAGGACACCGGCCAGGAACGCGGGCTGATTGCCGACCACGCCGACGGGATGGCCGTCGAGCCGTGAGAAGCCGCAGACGATGTTCTTGGCGAAGTGCTCGTGGACCTCGAAGAAGTCGCCGTCGTCCACGATCCGGGAGATCACCTCCCGCATGTCGTATGGCTTCTGCGGGTCGTCCGGGACGAGCGTGTCGAGCTCCGGGTCCTCGCGGTCGGGATCGTCGGTGGGCTCGACCCGCGGCGGCAGCTCGAGGTTGTTGAGCGGCAGGAAGCTCATCAGGTAGCGGACGTCCTCGAGGCAGCTCTCCTCGTCCTCGGAGGCGAAATGCGCGACCCCCGACTTGGAGTTGTGGCTCATCGCTCCGCCGAGCTCCTCGAACTCGACCTCCTCGCCGGTGACGGTCTTGATCACCTCGGGGCCGGTGATGAACATGTGGGAGGTCTCCTTGACCATGAAGATGAAGTCGGTCATGGCGGGGGAGTAGACGGCGCCGCCCGCGCACGGGCCCATGATCAGGCTGATCTGAGGGATCACTCCGGAGCACTGGACGTTGCGGACGAAGACGTCTCCGTAGGCGCCCAGTGAGACGACGCCCTCCTGGATCCGCGCCCCGCCCGAGTCGTTGATGCCGATCACCGGGGCCCCGACCTTGGCCGCCAGGTCCATCACCTTGACCATCTTCTCCGCCATCACCTCGCCGAGCGAGCCGCCGAAGACCGTGAAGTCCTGCGAGAAGACGAAGACGGTGCGGCCGTCAATCGTGCCGTAGCCGGTAACCACCGCGTCGCCGTAGGGGCGGCGCTTGTCCATCTCGAACTCGTGGGTCCGGTGGCGGACGAAGGTGTCGAGCTCCTCGAAGGAGCCCGGGTCGAGCAGCTTCTCGATCCGCTCGCGGGCCGTGAGCTTGCCCTTGGCGTGCTGCTTCTCGACCGCCTCCTCGGTCCCGGCGTGAACGGCCTCCTCGCGCAGCTCGCGCAGGTAGGCGAGCTTCTCCTCGTGGGTGACCGGGTTCTTCTCTCTCATGGCGCGCAGTCTACGGTTGCCCGAGGTTGCCCCGGGTGTCCGGGCTACGGGAGAATCACGGTGAACGAGACGTCGTCCGCCACCGCACCGCCACTGTATGTGTGGATCTCGATCAGGTTCGCACCGCATGCTGAGTTCGAGCCACGCACTACGGGTCTTCTGACCGCTAGAAGAACGCGCCGCCGCGGTACTCGCCGAAGACGTCGCGCATTGCGTTGCAGACGTCGCCGATCGAGCCGCCCGCTCGCAGGGCTTCCTTGATCGGCGGCAGCAGGTTGCCCTCGCCCCGGGCCACGTCGCGAAGGGATTCGAGCTTCTTGTCGAGCTCGGCCTGGTCGCGGGCCTCCTTGAACTTCGCGACGCAGGCGAGCTGGCGCTGCTCGGCCTCCGGATCGACCTTGAGGATGTCGACGTCGTCGACCTGGTCGCTGACGTACTTGTTCACGCCGACGATGATGTCCTGGCCGGTCCGGTGGCGCTCCTGGTAGCTGGCCGCCGAATCCTCTATCTCGCGCTGCATGAACTCGAGCGCGTTCACCGAGCCGCCGAGCTCCTCGACCTTCTTCATCAGCTCCCAGGCGCGCTCCTCGACCTCGCCGACGTTGCTCGCCTCCCGCACGCCGCCAGTGCCTTGGCCGGTCGCCCTACTCCTGCGGCGCCTTCGCCATCAGAGCGCTGAGCTCCGAGCGCCGCCGTATTCCCAGTTTGCGATAGATCCGCCCGAGGTGGGCCTCGACAGT
>Ga0126307_10000372_pt1 | contig 28972 bp, 28 predicted proteins | sample Plot28_FD_89955 | JGI IMG/M metagenome (GOLD analysis project Ga0126307, IMG submission 89955) | Serpentine soil microbial communities from UC McLaughlin Reserve, CA, USA - Plot28 | ecosystem: Environmental > Terrestrial > Soil > Grasslands | place: USA: UC McLaughlin Reserve, Lake County... | reverse complement strand
GTCCTTGTCCTTGCACTCCTCGAGGGACGCCTTGACGTCCTCGAAGCGCGGGTTGGAGAAGGACAGCGACATCGAGCCGCTGAAGTCCTCGATCGGGGAGATCTCCTCGAGGATCTCGGCGAGCCCGCCGACGGCGTCGGCCTGCTCCTCGGGCGCGAGGGTCGCGCGCCACTCAGGGCTGCCGATGAGCCAGTCGAAGGACGCCGTCTGCAGGGCCAGCAGATCGGGGACCTCGAGGGGCTCCTGGATCTTCGCGAAGGAGACGCGGAGCGGAGCGCCGGGAATCTTCTGCTGATCGGCCTCACCGGTCCGGGTACCGGACTGGGGCTGCTGCGGGGTGGTTCGGGTGGTGCCGGATTCGGTGGTGCTGGGGTTGATGCTGGTGGGGCGAGAGCCTGCCAAGATGCGTCCTTCCAAGGACCTCACGACGTGCGGGCGGGACTGTGCGGGGTCGTCGTCGGTAATGGCGGGCTGTCCACGTGCCTGTTCCGCGTTCTACGAGGGCCGACCAGCAGAGCGACCGGAACGTGTTCCCGGGCACCCCTGGTGACCCGTCTCGGCGGGCAAGCAGTCAGAGGGCAGCGCAACAGGAGACCCTACCCCTGCTCGTACGCGATGTCCACGTCGGGGGCGCCGGTGCGACCGGCGCCACACCCGCGGGACGGCGACCTGCGAGCAGGGGTGCCGGGGGACGTGCCGCGACCATGATGCCAGCCTCGGGCCCGTTGCGTCACTGTCCACGCCGCGCCAACCTGCACGGGCCGCCGGGCCGGCCTCCTGGCGCTGGTCAGGACGTCGTCAGCAGCGTGAGCTCACTGATCTTCCAGTCCCCGTCGACGCCGACCACCGTGACGCGGACCGTCTGGGTGCACGACTGCGCGCCACTCGGCGTGACCTGGCACTCCGAGCCCTCGGGAGCCGGCTGGCTGCCGCTGTTCACCGACTCGACGACGTACTGGCCGAAGACGACGAGGGTCGCGGTGTCCTGCGCCTGGTTGACCTGCTGGAGGCCGACGTCGAGCACCTCGTACCGGGTGGTCGCCGACACCTGCTCGTAGGTGTCGATGATCCCGCCCTCGGCGAGGTCGCGCTCGTACTGGTCGCGCAGGTCACCGGTGAGGACGGCGAGCTTGCCCTCGACGCTGCCGTCGGAGTTCTTGTAGTCGTAGGCGTAGACCGCCTCGATGCCGCCGCGCGTCGCGGCGAAGATCTGCCCGTCGACGTAGGCCGGGTTCAGCCGCTGCCACAGCAGCCAGCCCGCGCCGGCGGCGGCGAGCACGCAGAGGAGGGCCAGGACCAGCACCAGCGCGGGCAGCCGCCGGCCATAGGAGCTGGCGGAGGCGGGCACAGCCGCGGCCGTAGGCCCCTCTCGGCGCGCGCGGGCCTTGGCTGGCTGGACGTCCGGGACTACAGCCCCGGGCATCAGGCCGGTTGGGTTGCGGCGGTGCCCCCTTCCCCAGGGCGCCGGGAACGCGTCGTCGGTGACTACGGGCTCGTCGGTGACATTCCCCCTGTCGCTGCGCGGACGGGGACTAGGGCGGCCCGCCGCGGACTCACTTCTCCGTGGGCGAGGAGTTGGCTTCGGACGCTGCTCTTCTGCCATAGCTACACGCCCTTGATGCCGGACAGCAGCCAGCGGTCGTCGTGCTTCTCGAGGGACACCTCGATGCGATACCGCACGATCTGCGCCTGCGGGTTGGCCGTGCTCTGCTGCGTGGACTGGATGACCAGGAGCACGGTGGCGTCGTCGGCGTCGGCGCGCGTGACGCCGGCCCCCACGACCTCGGTGTTCACGACGGCCTGCATGTCGGTGATCTCCTGCCGCCGCCCGTCGAGCTGGGCGACGGACTCGTCGCGCAGGTCGCCGGTGGCGACCCGGCGGATCTGCTCGATGTCGTCGTCGAGCGTCAGGTAGTCGAAGGAGGTCAGGTCGACGACGCCGGAGCGGGCGGCCTGCAGGGCCTCGGCGTAGTCGTCGGTGCGGACGGCGGACTCACCGGGCCGGGTGAACCAGAGGAAGGCGATCGCGCCCAGCAGCAGCAGGAGCAGGACGGTCAGCAGCGGGACCAGGGGGAAGGAGACCCGACCCCCGCGGGGGGCCGCGCCGCCGTCGTCGTCCCGGGAGCGCACGCGCCGCGTCCGGCGAGGCTCCGCCACCGCCTCGTCGACGGCCTCGTCGTCGGCCGCACCGGTGGGCTCCTCTCCCGGTCCGGAGGAGGTGACGGCCTCCTCCTCGTCCCGGGCACGCGCCCGCGCTTCGCTCGTCACCCGCGCGATTCTCCTTGTCCGTGGATGGTGCGGGGTCCCCGCCTCGTGGAGGGTCCTCCGATGGGGTGGCTCCGCGGCATGCCGCGGTCAGCCGGTGATGGTCGCGATCGGGTTGGCGTGGAGCAGTCCACCCATCAGCTCGGACAGCGCCGTGCTCGACAGCGGGCTGGCCCCGCCGATCTGCTCCTGGGGGGTGGTGCTCCCCCGTCCGCCGTCCCGGCCGATGTTCTGCGCGCCGCGGATGTTCGAGCCGTTCTCGTCGTAGCCGTCACCCGGATCCGGGTCGACCCCGTTGATCACCCCACAGTGCACGGCGTCGATGTCCACGGCCTCGACGGCGCCCTGGGTGGGCGTGCTCTCGCTGGGCACGTAGCCGGTCGTGCAGGCGTGCGGGTCGCCGGCGTTGAGCACGAACCCGAAGTGCGAGCGCAGCTGGCCGTCCTCGTCGCGGCGCACCACGGTGAACCCGCCGGTGACGGCGTCGGGGTAGGTGACCAGCAACTGCTCGACGCCGTCCAGTCGGGGGATCTGGACCTGGTTGAGGATGTCGAGGTTGCGGATCAGCGAGCCGAGGCCCGGTCCGGCGTCCTCGACCAGCCCCTGCAGGGCCTCGCCCGCGTCCGGCGCGTTCACCACGATGCTGCGCAGGTCGGGGTCCATGTCCACGAGGGTGTCGGTGACCAGGCGCAGGTCCGCGGCCCACTGGCGGATCGCCGTCCGGCTGTCGTTCTGCGTCTCGAGCACCGTCTGGCCGTCGGTGATGAGCTTCAGCGTCTGCGGCAGGGACTGCTCGGCGCGGGCGAGGAGCAGGTCGCCGTTGTCGATGAGCCGGCCCAGGTCATCGCCGGCCCCCTCGAACGCGCGGCCCAGTTCCTCGACGACGATGCGCAGGTTCTCCTGGTCGATCGAGCCCACGAACTCGTCGAGGTCGAGCAGCATCTGCTCGACCGGGATCGGGATGCTGGTGCGGTCCTGCGGGATGACCGAGCCGTCCTCCAGGTAGGGCTCGCTGTCCGTCGCCGGCCGCAGCAGGACGTACTGCTCCCCCACCGCGCTGCGGGTCGCGACGATGGCGTCGGTGTCGGCCGGGATCGGGTCGGCCCCGGGGTCGATGCGCAGCGTGACCCGCACGCCGTCGTCCACCAGGTCCATGTCGGTGACCCGGCCCACCGCGATGCCGCGGTAGGTGACCTCCGCGTTGACGAAGATGCCACCCGAGTCGCGGAAGTCCGCGGCCACCTCGTACCCGCCGCCGAGCAGGGCGCGGTCGAAACCGACGTACCGGAACCCGAGGTAGGCCATGCCGAGCACGGCAAGGGTCGCGAACGCGAGCAGCTTGAGCTTCGTGCCTCGGGTGATCACGGCGCCACCTCCGTGACGGGCGGGGCGCCGACCGGGCCGGTCAGCTGATCGGCGCCGCCCTGTTCCAGGACGTGGCCGGTGATGCCGTCGAGGACCGACGGGCCGCTGTCCGTGGTCGTCGTGGACGTGGACGTCGATCCCGCGCCCGAGCCACCGGTGGTGCCGGCGTTCCCGCCCTCGGTGCCGCACTTGCCCTGCGCGACGGCCTCCTCCAGGGGCAGCTCCCGCAGGGCGCCGGTCTGGTCGATGACGTACCGGCACAGCAGGTTGGTGAGGTCGAGGTCGACCGTGGCCGTCATGTTGGTGAACAGGGCCATGCCCCCGGTCTGCGCCTCGCGGTAGTTCAGGGCCGTCAGCGAGCTGTCGGGGAACGGGTAGCTGAGCAGCAGCTCCAGCGACCGGCCCAGGTTGGGCCCGGCGGCCTCCAGCTGGGTCAGGATCGGCTGCAGGAGCTTGAGGTCCTCGATGGTGTTGGCCGAGGACTGCTCGATGATCCGGGTGCCGACGTCGCCGAGCCGGGCCAGCCCCTCGAGCATCGACACGAGCAGGTCGCGCTGCTCGTTGATGACCTGGAGGCCCGGGCCGATGGTGTCCAGGGCGTTCTCGATGGTGGCGGTGCGGGCGGACAGGGTGGCGGTCAGCTCCTCGGTGCGGTCCAGCGCCCGGTTGATCTCCGCCTTATGCTCGTCGAGCCCGCCGATGAAGGTGTCCAGCTGCCGCAGCGTCGCCTGGATCTCCTCCTCGCGGCCCTCCAGGGCGTCGCCGAGCTCGCGGTTGATCGTCTGCAGCTGGGCGAGCCCGCCGCCGTTGAGGACCAGCGACAGCGCCCCGAGCAGCTCCTCGACCTCGACGTTGCGGTTTGTGCGGTCGAGGGTGATGCGGTCGTCGTCGCCAAGGCGCCCCTGCGGCTCCTCGTTGCCGGGCGGGGCGAGCTCCACGTACTTCTCGCCGAGCAGCGACGACTGCTGGATGGCCGCGACCGCGTTCTCCGGCAGCTCGACGTCCCGGTTGACCGTGATGGTGACCACCGCGGTCCAGTCCTCCTCGTCGAGCTCGATGTCCTCGACCCGGCCCACGGGCACGTCGGCGACCCGGACGCCGGACTGCGGCACGAGGTCGAGGACGTCGAGGAACTCGATCTCGACCGTGTAGGGGTCGTCGCCGGTGTCGGCGCCGCCCGGGAGGCTCAGCGAGTAGGCCCCCCGGAAGCCGCAGCCCCCGAGCAGGACGACGCCCGCCGCCAGGGCCGTGACCCGCCTCAGCCGCCCGGTCACGGGGCACCCACCGGGGGAAGACCGGGCAGCGAGACGCCGCCGCCACCGCCGCCGGCCTGACCGAGGAGCGCCTGACGCAGCTCCTCGTAGTCGGGGATGCCGTTGCCGTTCAGGTCGTCGGGACCGTTCAGGTTGTCGGCGTCACCGGAGAGCAGCCGGGCGCAGACCTGCTCGACGGCGTCCCGCAGCGGCGCCGTCGGGTCGGCGAGGGGCAGGTCCGCCGTCAGGTCGACCCGGCCGGCCTGCGCGAGCGCCCCGCACACCACGACCTCGGCGTTCAGCGAGCCGAGCCCGTTGTCGCGGGTGTCGAGGGTGCCGTAGTCGGGGTTGTAGGCGCGGGCCAGGTTGCTCAGCGCGGCCGGGGCCACGTCGAGCACCTCGGCCAGCTTCGCCCGCTGCTGCACGAGGACGAGGGTGACGTCGGCCAGCCGGTCGACGTTGGTGGTCAGCAGCGTCCGGTTGTCCTGCACGAAGTCCGCCACGTCGGCCAGCGCATCGGTGAGCAGCGAGATGGCCTCCTGGAGGTCCTCCCGCTCGTTGGCCAGCAGCTCGCTGACCGCCGCCATGTTGTCGTTGAACTGACCCACCTGTGCGTCGATCGTGGCCAGCGCGCTGGTGAAGGTCTGCAGGTTGTCCATCGAGCCGAAGAGGTCGTCGCGGTTCTCCGCCAGGGTCTGGACCGCCTGCGAGAAGCCGGTGAGGGTCCGGTTCAGCGCCTCGCCGTTGCCGTCGAGGTTGGCCGCACCGACGTCGACCAGGTCGGAGAGGGCGCCGTTCTCGTTGGCGCCGGTGGGCCCGAGTGCGGCCGACAGCTCGTCGAGCGCGGCGTAGACCGCGTCCAGCTCGACGGGGATGGCCGTGCGGTCCAGGGGCACCTCGTCGCCGTCCTCCATGGTCGGGCCGCCGTCGTAGACCGGCGAGAACTGCACGTAGCGGTCCGAGACGAGGGACGGCGCCAGGACGATGGCGTCCGCGTCGGCGGGGATGTCGTAGTCGTCCTCGATGCTCATCTCCACGCGCACCTTGTCGCCCAGGGGGACGACGTCGTCGATGGTGCCGATCCGGATGCCGAGCACGCGCACGTCGGAGCCGGGGTACAGGCCGACCGTCTCGGTGAAGAAGGCGGTGACCCGGTACTGGCCGGCCGGCTTGAGGATGGTCCAGCCGAGTGCGGCCAGCAGGACCAGGGCAGCGGCGGCGGCGACGGCGCGCTGCAGTGTCCCGCTCATCACGCACCTCCCCCGTTGCAGCCCGTCGCCGGCGTCGAGGCCCCGCTGCACACGGCCGCTCCGACGACGGTCGGGATCAGGTCGTTGACGAAGCTGTCGAACCAGCGGCCGTTGCCGAGCGTGTTGGTGAAGACCCGGACGAAGGGCGCCAGCTCGTTCACGGTGGCGGCCAGGTTGGCCCGGTTGCGGGCCAGGATGTCGGTCACCCGGGACAGCTGCTGCAGCGCCGGCGTGAGGGTCTCCCGGTTGTCGGCCACCAGGCCGGAGAGCTGCCGGGCGAGCTCCTGGGTGTTGGTGAGGATCGAGTCGATGAGCTCGCGCCGCTCCTGCACCTCGGTCAGCAGCGTGTTCGAGTCGAGGATCAGCTGGGTGAACTCGCCGTTGCGGTCGGCGAGGACCTGCGTGACGTCCCGGGTCGCCGTCAGGAGGCTCCGGAGCTGCTCGTCCCGCGAGGCGATGGTGTCGGAGAGGCGGGCCAGCCCTTGCAGGGAGGTGCGCACCTCGTCGGGGGTGTCGGTGAAGGTCTCCGCCAGCACCTCGAAGCTGGACGCCAGCTGGGCGGTGTCGATGTCCTGCACCGTCGAGGAGAGATCGGCGAACGCCTCGACGACGTCGTAGGGCGAGGCGGTGCGATCCACCGGGATGCGGTCGTCGGGGTCGAGCGGCTCCGAGCCACGCGGGACCAGCGCCAGGTACTTGGCACCCAGCACGGTCTCGATCTTGATGGCCGCCTCGGACCGGTCGCCGACGAAGGCGTCCTGCACCCGGAACTCGACGGTCACCGCCCCGTCCTCGAGCGCGAGGCTCTCCACCTTGCCCACCTTCACGCCCGCGACCCGCACCGGGTCGTCGGGCTGCAGGCCCGCGGCCTCGGAGAACTGCGCCTTGTAGACGGTGCCGCCGCCGATCAGCGGCAGCGACTGCGCGTTGAAGGCGAGGAACACCAGGGCGGCGATCACGGCGAGGCTGACCCCGCCGACGACGACGGGGTTGCGGTCGCGGAAGTTCTTCGACTGGCCGGCCATCAGCCGCACCCCTCCGCGCCGCTCGCGAACTCGAACTCCTGCGCGACGGGCTGCTGGCCGCTGACGGTCGGGAGCGTCACGGTGCCGCCCGCGCTGCACAAGAAGAAGTTGAACCAGCTCGCGTTGATCGCCGTCCTCGTGGTCAGGTCGAGCTTCACCGGGGCGGTCTGCAGGAACTTCTCCACCAGGTCGCCGGTGTCGGCCAGGTTCTGCGACAGGCCGCCGACCGCCTGGATGTCGGCGGCCAGCGGGGCCCTGGCCTGCTCGAGGAAGCCGCTGGTGGACGCGGCGAGCTCGTCGATGGTCTGCAGCGAGTCGAAGATCGCCTCGCGGTCGCCGGCCAGGCCGGTGACGAACTCCTGGAGGTTGACCACGAGGTCCGACAGCTGCTGGTCCCGCGCGGCCAGCGTGCCCATGACCGTCGTCAGGTTGTCGATGACGCTGCCGATGACCTGGTCGCGGTCGGCCAGGGAGTTGGTCAGCGAGCCGACGTGCCCGAGCAGGCTCTCCATGGTGCCGCCCTCGCCCTGGAACACCTGGATGATCTCGAAGGACACCCGGTTCACGTCCGCCGGCGAGAGGGCCTGCAGGAGCGGCTGGAAGCCCCCGAACAGGACCGTGAGGTCGAGTGCGTTGGTCGTCTGCGACAGCGGGATGACCGCGCCTTCGTCCAGGGTCTCCCCACCCGAGCCCTCGCCCTCGGAGAGCGCGATGTAGCGCTGGCCGACCAGGTTGCGGTAGCGGATCTTCGCCTCGACCGCCGCGGGCAGCGGGATGTCGGCGCTGACCTCGAGCTCGACCTCGGCCACCGGCCGCTCGGTCTCCTCGGCCAGCCCGATGCCGACCACCTGGCCGACGCGGACGCCCGCGATGCGCACCTCGTCGCCCTCCACCAGCCCCGCCACGTCGGTGAACTGGGCCGTGTAGGTCAGCTGCTCGCCGTAGCCGGCGTTGGTGATCGTCGTGACGAGCACGTACGCCGACAGCGTGGTGACGACGGCGAAGATCACCAGCTTGACCAGCGGCGCGGCCAGGCCCCTCATCTGGCCCTTCATCCGAGCATCACGCTCTTGCCCCGCAGGATCGGCGCCAGCGTCGCGGCGCTCAGATCGGAGACGTCGTCGGGGTCGGCGCCGGTCTGGTAGGCCAGGATGCTGCGCACGAAGTCCAGCTCGGCGGTGGAGCCGGCCAGGTTCAGCGGCAGGGACCGCCCCGCTCCGGGCGACGACGCGGTGCTGCCGTCGTCCGGCCCGCTTTCGTAGCAGGCGGGCTCGGCGCGGAACTCGCTCTCGGTCGAGTCGACGCCGTCGTCGGGCGGAGGGGGGCAGTAGTACTCACCGGACTGCGCCTGCGCGATCTCGGCGTCGATGTTGTCCAGCCCCCGGCAGTCGGGCCCGGAGTTCGCGGTGTAGGTCGGCTGGTCACCGGGCTTGTACGGGTTCCGCGGCGGGAACGTGAACTGGATGTTCAGGTTCAGCGCCGGGTCACCGTCGGCCCCGAACGTCTCGCCGATGCGTGGGACGGACCGCGCGAGGCCCTCGAGCAGGCACGGGTACACCGGCGAGTACTCGGCGAAGAGGCCGAGCACGGGCCGGGACGTCTCGGCGAGGGAGATGATGGTGCTCTCGTTCCGCTCCAGGAAGCCGGCCGTCACGTTGGACGAGCTCGTGCCGACGGTGAACGTGCGGCGCAGCTGCTCCTCCTGGTCGACGACGGTGGCGTTCGTGATCGCCAGGTTGTCGAGGACGGCGAGCAGGTCGTCGGCCGCACCCTCGTAGGTCTCGGCGAAGTCGGCCAGCTCGGAGATGTCCGCCTGCAGCTGCGGCAGCACCGTGTTGATCTGGCCGAAGTACTCGCCGGTGGTGGCGAGGTTGGCGCCCAGCTCGTCGCCCTTGCCGCGCAGCGCGTCGGCCACCGCGCCGAGGGTGAAGGAGAGGTCCTCGGGGTGCACGGCCTGCAGCAGCGGAAGGGTGTCGTCGATGACCCGCTGCAGCTCGATGGCGTTCCGGGTGCGGTCCTGGGTGATGACGTCGCCGTCGGACAGCCGCTCCTCGGAGGGGTCCTTCGGCAGCTGGAGCGCGACGAAGCGCTCGCCGAACAGTGTCTTGGGCAGCAGGCGGACACTGACGTTCGCGGGGATCTGGTCGAGGTGGTCCGGCGCGATGGCCAGCTCGATCGTCGCGCCGTCCTGGCTGGCCTTCACCTCGCGGACCTCGCCGACGATCACGCCGCGGATCTTGACGTCGGAGGCCTCCTGCAGCTGGTTGCCGGCGGTGTCGGTCTCCAGGGTCACGTGCGCGACCTCGGTGAACACCTTCTGGTAGACCGCGACCGACAGCCCGAGCAGCAGCGCCAGCACGACGAGGAAGGCGACGCCCTGCAGGCGCCGGCGGATCACGTGTCCCGCTCCTGAACTCATGTCCGCATCACCCCGCGATCCGGACGGTCGTGGTCGAGCCCCAGATGGCCAGCGACAGGAACAGGTCGATGATGTTGATCGCGACGATCGAGAACCGGACCGCGCGGCCGACGGCGAGACCGACACCGGCGGGGCCACCGCTGGCCTTGTAGCCGTAGTAGCAGTGGGTCAGGATGATCACGACCGAGAACACCAGCACCTTGAGGAACGACCACAGCACGTCCTGCGGTGGCAGGAACAGGTTGAAGTAGTGGTCGTAGGTGCCCTCGGACTGCCCGTAGGCCTGGGTGGCGATGGTGCGCGTCGCGAAGTAGCCGGTGAGCAGCCCGAGCACGTAGAGCGGGATGACGGCGACGAAGCCGGCGATGATGCGCGTGGTGACCAGGAACGGCAGCGAGGGCACGCCCATGACCTCGAGGGCGTCGATCTCCTCGTTGATCCGCATGGCGCCGATCTGCGCGGTGAAGCCGCAGCCGACCGTCGCCGACAGCGCCAGGCCGGCGACCAGCGGCGCGATCTCGCGGGTGTTGAAGTAGGCGGAGAGGAAGCCGGTGAACGCCGAGGTGCCGAGCTGGTCCAGCGCCGCGTAGCCCTGGAGGCCGACCTCGGTGCCGGTGAAGAACGACAGGAAGGCGATGACGCCGACGGTGCCGCCGATGACGGCCAGGGCGCCGGTGCCGAAGGTGACCTCGGCCAGCAGCCGGAACGTCTCCTTCTTGTAGCGGCGCACCGTGCGCGGGGTCCACGCCAGCGCCCGCGCGTAGAAGCTGATCTGGTCGCCCAGGTCGTCGAGCGTGCCCAGCGGCTGCCGGTACACCTTCTTGAGGCGCCGCAGCCCGACCCGCAACCGGTCGGTCGGTGACAGAAGGGCCATCACTGCCCCTTCGGTGGCACGAGCTGGAAGTAGATGGCGGTGATCACGAAGTTCACCGCGAAGAGCAGCAGGAACGTGATGACGACGGACTGGTTCACCGCGTCACCCACGCCCTTGGGTCCACCGCCCGCGCGCAGCCCCTTGTAGGAGGCCACGATGCCGGCGATCAGGCCGAAGATCAGGGCCTTTACCTCGCCGGACCAGAAGTCCTCCACCTGGGCCAGCGCGTTGAAGGACGCCAGGTAGGCCCCCGGCGTCCCGCCCTGGAGGACGACGTTGAAGAAGTAGCCGCCCGCGACGCCGACCACGCTGACCAGCCCGTTGAGCAGGACGGCGACCAGCATGGAGGCCAGCACCCGGGGCACGACCAGGCGCTGGATGGGGCTGATCCCCAGCACCTCCATCGCGTCGATCTCGTCGCGGATCTTGCGGGCACCGAGGTCGGCGCAGATGGCCGTGCCGCCCGCCCCGGCGATGAGCAGGGCCGTCACGATGGGGCTGGCCTCGCGCAGGACCGCGAGGACGGACGCCGAGCCGGTGAACGACTGCGCGCCGAGCTGGCGGGTCAGCGAACCGAGCTGCAGCGCGATGATCGCGCCGAACGGGATCGCGACCAGCGCCGTCGGGACGATGGTCACGCTGGCGATGAACCAGGTCTGCTGGATGAACTCGCGGATCTGGAACGGGCGCTTGGGCAGCGCCTTCATCGTGTCGAGCGCGAAGGCGAACAGGTTGCCGCTGGCCGCGAGCGGCCTCGTCGGGGAGAACTTGCCGTCGAGCAGGCCCGGGGCCTTGGGCTTGTCGGTGGCCGTCACCCGTCACCGCCCTGCCGGGGCAGTGTGGCGGTCGCGGCACGGGCGCTCGCCCCCGCGTCCGGCTCGGGGGCCCAGTGCCGCCCGCCGGCGCCGGTGGTCGGCTCGAAGGCGCCCGAGTCGGCCTGGGCCAGCAGGTCCTCGGGCAGCGACTTGCGGATCGCCGCCTGGGTCTCCTCGTCGAAATCGTGCAGCATGCGCGCCACCCGCTCCTGGCGGCGGCGCTCGGCCTTGCGCTCGGGCAGGCCCTCCGTCGGCGTCAGCTGCGGCGGAACCGCCTCGCCACCGCTGGCGCCCTTGGGGCCCACGCCGTTGTGCGAGTCGCCGCCGCGCGCCTCCAGTGCCGCCATCTCGGCCTCGACCTGGGCGACGTCCTTCTCCTCGCTCATGCCGATCGGGCCCTCGCGGCGGCCGTTGAGGAACTGCCGGACGACGGGCTCCTGCGAGGTGAGCAGCTGCTCGCGGGGGCCGAACATGACCAGGTTGCGGCGGAACAGCAGGCCGAGGTTGTCGGGCACCGTGCGGGCGGTTCCGATGTCGTGCGTGACGATGAGGAACGTGGCGTCGATCTGGGCGTTGAGGTCGACGATGAGCTGGTTGAGGTAGGCGACGCGCACCGGGTCGAGCCCGGAGTCCGGCTCGTCGAACAGGATGATCTCGGGGTCGAGCACGAGAGCACGGGCCAGGCCGGCGCGCTTGCGCATGCCGCCGGAGATCTCGCCGGGCAGCTTCCCCTCGGCGCCCTGCAGACCGACCATGTCCATCTTCTCGAGGACGATGTTCTTGATCTCCGACTCGCTCTTCTTGGTGTGCTCGCGCAGCGGGAAGGCGATGTTGTCGAAGAGGTTCATCGAGCCGAAGAGGGCCCCGTCCTGGAACAGGACGCCGAAGAGCTTCCGGATCTCGTAGAGCTTGTGCTCGCTGGTCCGCACGATGTCGGTGTCGTTGATGACGATCGAGCCCTTCTCGGGCTTGAGCAGACCGACCAGCGACTTGAGGAACACCGACTTGCCGGTGCCCGAGGGGCCGAGCAGGACCGAGATCTCACCGGGGGGCAAGGTCAGCGTGACATCGCTCCAGATGTTCTGGCTGCCGAAGGACTTCGTCAGCCCCTCGACCTCAACCGCGACGCCCACGAGCTCCCCGCCCCTCTGCTCCGGCTCCATCGCCGGTTTCTTCGCCCCGTCGCACCGACGAGCCCGGCAGTCTGCGAGCTCCTCGGCCCGTCCGCATCCGGACGACCGCGAGCCGCTCTACTGACGAGTAACGACCACGCCGGCAACAGGTTACGTGTGTCACGGGGTTTCCGTGACCTGGATCTCCCAGTACCCGGCGGTCGCGGCCCGGATTCACCCGCCCGGCGGTCCCCCGCCCGGGATGCAGCAGGGGCCGCTCTCCGAAGAGAACGGCCCCTGGTGAGGCGATGCAACGGCCCCGGCGCAGGCCCCGGCCCGAGCGGAGCGAGGGTTGGGGGGCGCCGGGGTCCTTTACTTGACGGTGACGGTGGCGCCGGCGCCCTCGAGGGCGGCCTTGGCCTTGTCCGCGGCGTCCTTGGCGACCTTCTCCAGGACCGGCTTCGGCGCGTTGTCGACCAGGTCCTTGGCCTCCTTGAGGCCGAGGGAGGTCAGGCCGCGCACCTCCTTGATGACCTGGATCTTCTTGTCGCCGGCGGCCTCGAGGATGACGTCGAACTCGTCCTGCTCGGCAGCGGCCTCATCGCCACCGCCACCGCCGCCACCGGCGGGGGCAGCGGCCGCGACGGCCACGGGGGCAGCGGCGGTGACGTCGAACGTCTCCTCGAACTGCTTCACGAAGTCGGACAGCTCGAGGAGCGTCATCTCCTTGAACGCGTCGAGCAGGTCCGAGCTGGAAATCTTGGCCATGTCTGTCTCCTTCTGTCAGTCGTCGCCGGCCGTGTCAGCGGCAGCGGTGTCGGGGGTGGTGTCAGCAGCAGCGGTGCTGTCGTCGGCGGCGGGAGCTTCGGGAGCCGAGGCCTCCTCGACGGGAGCGGCCTCCGCAGCGGGAGCCGCGGCCTCGGCCGGAGCGTCGGCAGCCTTCTTCTCCTGCAGCGCGGCGGCCAGCCGGGCGACCTGCGACAGCGGGGCCTGGAACAGCCCGGCTGCCTTGGTCAGGTTGCCCTTCATGGCGCCGGCCAGCTTGGCCAGCAGGACCTCACGGCTCTCGACGTCGGCGAGGCGGGTGACCTCGCGCGCGTCGACCGTGCGGCCCTCGACGACGCCGCCCTTGACGATCAGGGCGGGGTTGGCCTTGGCGAAGTCACGAATCGCCTTCGCGGCCGTGACCGGGTCGCCCTCGATGAAGGCGATCGCGGTCGGGCCGTTGAGCAGCGAGCTGAGGTCGGAGAAGCCGACCGAGTCCGCTGCCCGCTTCGTCAGGGTGTTCTTGACGACGGCGTAGCTGCTGCCCTCACCGAGGGAACGGCGCAGCTGGGTCAGCTGCGCCACGGTCAGCCCGCGGTACTCGGTGAGCACCGCCGCACTCGAGTTCTGGAACCGCTCGGTGATCTCGTCGATCACCGCGGCCTTCGCCTGCGTGGGCATGGGCCTCCTCTCGTCTGTCGGACGACCACCGGCCGGCACACGACTACGTGCGATCAGTCGCGATGCGGGCCCGGAGACGAGGAACGCCCCGGCGCAGGGCGCACGGGGCGAGGGACGCGCGCAGGCGCGTCGATCGAACCGTCCTCCTGCGCGGGTCGCCCGGGGATCCGGGACCTTCGATCGCACGCGGACGTGCGACGACCAGCGGTCTTGGGGGGAACGTCGACAAGAGTACGCGACGAGCCACGGACGGCGGCGGGCGGGCTTCCGGACGAGCCTCCGCGACGAGATCGGCGATGTGGACGCCACGGGGGCCGTATGGCGACCAGATCGCCGATGTGGCCGGTACGGGCTGCGCCCGGACGCACGAGGGCCCCGCAGCGAGTGCGCTGCGGGGCCCTGGTGAGCCGAGTGGCCCTTGTTCAGGAGGTCGGCTCGTCCACCAGCATGTTGCGGGTGCGGTTCGGGTCGACCGGGATGCCGGGGCCCATCGTCGTGGAGATGGTGACCTTCTTCAGGTACCGGCCCTTGGCCGACGACGGCTTGGCCCGCAGCACCTCATCGAGCGCCGCGGCGTAGTTCTCCACCAGCTTCGCCTCGTCGAAGGACGACTTCCCGATGACCAGGTGCAGGTTGGCCTGCTTGTCGACGCGGAAGTTGATCTTCCCGCCCTTGATGTCGTTGACGGCCTTGGTGACGTCGGGGGTCACGGTGCCGGTCTTCGGGTTCGGCATCAGGCCACGGGGGCCGAGGATGCGCGCGATCCGGCCGACCTTGGCCATCTGGTCGGGCGTGGCGATCGCGGCGTCGAAGTCGAGGAAGCCGCCCTGGATGCGCTCGATCAGGTCGTCCGAGCCGACGACGTCGGCGCCGGCGGCCTCGGCCTCGGCGGCCTTGTCACCGGTCGCGAAGACGATGACGCGGGCGGTCTTGCCGGTGCCGTGCGGGAGGTTGACCGTGCCGCGGACCATCTGGTCGGCCTTGCGCGGGTCGACGCCCAGCCGCATGGCCACCTCGACGGTGGCGTCGTAGGACGTCGTCGACGTCTCCTTGGCCAGCTTCGCCGCCTGCAGCGGGCTGTAGAGGTTCTCGCGGTCGACCTTGTCGGCCACCGCGCGGTACTTCTTGCCGTGCTTCGCCATGGTGATTCCTCTCGCGGGGGGGTGCCCCGATCGCGTGGTGAACGGGCCGGCGAAGGCCCTCCCACAACTACTGGGTGGAGCGGGTGCTTAGACGACCGTGATGCCCATCGATCGGGCGGTGCCGGCGATGATTTTCTCGGCCTGGTCGAGGTCGTTGGCGTTGAGGTCGGCCATCTTGGTGGTGGCGATCTCGCGGACCTGGTCACGGGTGACCGTGGCGACCTTGGTCTTGTGCGGCTCGCCCGAGCCCTTGTCGACACCGGCGGCCTTGAGCAGCATGCGCGCGGCCGGCGGGGTCTTGGTGACGAACGTGAACGAGCGGTCCTCGTAGACCGAGATCTCGACCGGGATCACGTTGCCGCGCTGCGACTCGGTGGCGGCGTTGTAGGCCTTGCAGAACTCCATGATGTTGACGCCGTGCTGGCCCAGCGCCGGACCCACGGGCGGCGCGGGGGTGGCCGCGCCGGCGTTGATCTGGAGCTTGATGACCGCGGTCAACCGCTTCCTGGGGGGCATGTCTTCCTTCTTCGTGACGGGATGGAACGGCCTCGGTGCAGGGCCCCGGGCCGAGCGGAGCGAGGCCTGGAGGGCACCGAGGTCCTTAAATCTTTTGGACCTGGCTGAACGACAGCTCGACCGGAGTCTCGCGGCCGAAGATGGAGACGAGCACCTGCAGCTTCTGCTGCTCGGCGTTGATCTCGTTGATGGTGGCCGGGAGCGTGGCGAACGGACCGTCCATGACGGTGACGGACTCGCCGACCTCGAAGTCGACAACGGCGGCCGGGGCGGCAGCGGCGCCGCCGGCGGGGGCCTCGCCACCAGTGGTGCGGGCGGCAGCCGGCGTGGTGGCCGGCGCCAGGATCTTCACGACCTCGTCGAGGGTGAGCGGCGAAGGCTTGGACGTCGCCCCGACGAAACCGGTGACGCCCGGCGTGTTGCGGACCGCGCCCCACGACTCGTCGTTGAGCTCCATGCGGACGAGGAGGTAGCCGGGCAGCACCTTGCGGTTGACCTGCGCGCGCTTGCCGTTCTTGATCTCGGTGACCTCCTCGGTGGGCACCTCGATCTGGTAGATGTAGTCCTCGACGTCCAGCGACTGGATCCGCGCCTCGAGGTTGGTCTTCACCTTGTTCTCGTAGCCGGCGTAGGAGTGCACGACGTACCAGTCGCCGGGCGCGATCCGCAGCGCCTTGCGCAGGGCCTCGACCGGGTCGTCGTCCTCCTCGACCGCCGGCTCGACGAGCGGGTCGCTCACCAGGCTGTCGGGATCGCCGCCCTCGATCTCGGGGGTCACGTCGGCGACCTCGCTCGCGGTGTCGAGGTCGGTGGTGTCGCTGGAGCCCTCGGCGGCGCCGGGCTCACCCGCGCCGGTGTCGAGGTCGGCGGAGCCGCGCTCCTCGAACGCGGCGTCGTCGAGGTCGGTGGCCAGGTCGGTGGACGTCGAGGCGCCGTCGACCGGGCTGTCGGTCTCGAAGGGCTCGCGGGGGTCGGTCACAGGGATCTCTTCCTTGTCGTCAAGACGTGTCATGGAGCGGGGGATCAGCCGAAGACGGCGATCACGCCCTTGGCGAAGAGCAGGTCCAGGCCGGCCACCAGCGCGACGATGAACGCGACGAACACGATCACGACCGTCGTGTAGGTGATCAGCTCGCGGCGCCCGGGCCAGATGACCTTGCGCAGCTCGGCGACGACCTCGCGCAGGAACCTCGCCAGGGAGCGCTTCTGACGGCCCTCGGCGCGCGCCCGCTCGGCGGCGACGCGGGAGCGGGTGCCCGTGGCAGCGGCCGGCCGGGACGCCGACCGGGCGACCCGGCGGCTCGGGACGACGTCGTCGTCCTCGTCGTCGTCGGCGGTGATCCGCCCGCGGCGACGCCGCGCAGGAGCGGAGACGACCTTGTCCTCGTCGTCCTCGGCCTCCGCGGCGATCTCGTCCTCGGCCGCCTCGAGCTCCGCGGCGTCGTCGACCCCCGGGGCCTCGCGGTCGAGCTGCTCGTCGGTCAGCTCGGCATCGCGAGCGTCGTCCTCGCGTTCCGGCTTCTCGTCGCTCACTGCGCCTCGCTCGCCTCGTGGTGGCAGCCGCTCGGGTGAGCGGCCGGATGGTCGGTCGGTACGTGTCGTGCGGTGGCAGGGGTGACAGGACTTGAACCTGCAGCCTGCGGTTTTGGAGACCGCTGCTCTGCCAATTGAGCTACACCCCTATGCCCTGACCTCTGCGCCCTGGGCGGGGCCCGGGACCGCCCGCCTCACCACGGCAGCGCCCAGCCTCGGGGAGGTTCCGGGGCACGCCGGTGGCGGGGTCAGCTGCCCCAGGACGGCCAGTGTACGGGACCGCGCGGGGCGACAGCCAACGTCCTCCCGGTGCGATGAGTCCCCGTCCGGCGGCCGGTCTCCCCTGCATGACCCAACTGCGGGCGCTGAACTTCTCCCTCTCGCTGGACGGCTACGCCGCCGGACCGCGGCAGAGCCTCGACGACCCGCTGGGCGTGGGCGGCGAGCTGCTGCACGAGTGGATCTTCCCGCCCGAGGGCCGGCGGACCGACGTGGACGACGGCTTCGTGCGCACCGGGCAGGACGGGATCGGCGCCACGATCATGGGCCGCAACATGTTCGGGCCCATCCGGGGTGCGTGGCCGGACGCGGAGTGGACCGGATGGTGGGGCGGGGACCCGCCCTTCCACCACGACGTCTTCGTCCTCACCCACCGCCCGCGGGACCCGGTGCCGATGGCCGGCGGCACGACCTTCCACTTCGTCACTGACGGCATCGAGGCAGCGCTCGGCCAAGCCCGCGAGGCGGCGGGCGACGGAGACATCCGCCTCGGCGGCGGGGTCGCGACCGTGCAGCAGTACCTGCGCGCGGGACTGCTGGACGAGCTGCACGTCGTCGTGGTCCCGGTGCTCCTCGGCGACGGCGAGCGCCTGTTCGAGGGGCTGGGCGACGCCCTGCGCGACTGGAGCTGCGTCCGGTTCACACCGTCGGAGTCGGTCACCCACGTCGTGCTCCGCCCAACTCCGTCGTCGCGGGCCGCCGGTCTTTGACACGATGAGGGCATGACCGCCGTCTCCTCGGAGCCCGCCCCGTCCGCCGTCCTGCCGCCCAGCGAGCGCCGCATCTCCCGGCGCATCGGGGCCATCAGCGAGTCGGCCACCCTCGCCGTCGACGCGAAGGCCAAGGCGCTCAAGGCGGCGGGCAAGCCGGTCATCGGCTACGGTGCCGGTGAGCCGGACTTCCCGACGCCGGACTACATCGTGGAGGCCGCGATCACCGCGGCCCGTCAGCCGGCGATGCACCGCTACACGCCGGCCGGCGGCCTGCCCGCGCTCAAGGAGGCGATCGTCGCCAAGACCGCGCGCGACTCCGGCCTGCCGGCCACCCCGGCGAACGTGCTGGTGACCAACGGCGGCAAGCAGGCCGTGTACGAGGCGCTGGCCACCATGCTCGACCCGGGCGACGAGGTGCTGCTGCCCGCGCCGTTCTGGACGACCTACCCCGAGGCGATCCGGCTGGCCGGCGGGGTGCCGGTGCCGGTGGTCGCCGACGAGCAGAGCGGCTACCTGGTCTCGGTGGGCCAGCTGGAGGCCGCCCGCACCTCGCGCACGAAGCTGCTGCTCTTCTGCTCGCCGTCCAACCCCACCGGAGCGGTGTACCCGGCCGAGCAGGTCGAGGAGATCGGCCGGTGGGCCCTGGAGAACGGGCTCTGGGTCCTGACCGACGAGATCTACGAGCACCTCGTCTACGGCGGTGCCACCGCGCCGTCGATGCCCGTGCTGGTTCCCGAGCTGACCGACCGCTGCGTCGTCGTCAACGGGGTCGCCAAGACCTACGCCATGACCGGCTGGCGGGTGGGCTGGATCCTGGGGCCGGCCGACATCGTGACCGCCGCGACCAACCTGCAGTCACACGCGACGTCCAACGTCGCCAACGTGTCACAGGCGGCGGCGGTCGCCGCGCTCACCGGCGACCTGTCGGCCGTGGCCACGATGCGCGAGGCGTTCGACCGGCGCCGGCAGACGATCGTGTCGATGCTGCGGGAGATCCCCGGCATCGCCTGCCCGGAGCCCCAGGGCGCGTTCTACGTCTACCCGTCGGTGAAGGGCCTACTGGGCCGGCCGATCGCGGGCCGGGTGGCCGAGACCAGCGCCGAGCTGGCCGGGCTGATCCTGGACGAGGCGGAGGTGGCCGTCGTCCCCGGCGAGGCGTTCGGCACGCCCGGGTACGTGCGCATGTCCTACGCCCTGGGCGACGACGACCTGGTCGAGGGCGTGGGCCGCATGCAGCGGCTGCTCGGCTCGGCGGAGTAGCCGCTCAGCGGGCCAGGTCGTCCTTGCCGAGCGCCTGCGCCTCGATCAGCGGGTCGAGGGCGGCCGGCAGGCCGGCCAGGGCCTCCCCGACGTCCGCGGGGGTCGCGATCGACCAGGCGTTTGCGTCGACGTAGCAGCGGATCGCGGCGTCGAAGGCCTCCGGGCCGGCGGCCTGCCGGGCGGCCAGGAGGGCCGAACCGCCCTTGTCGTACACGAGGGAGAAGTACGCGCGGTCGCCGACGTACTCGTCCATCGCGGCACCCACGGGGCCGTCGCGCGAGAGCGCCCGGTCGTCGACCAGGCTCCCGGCCCCGTCCACCACCGCCTCGGCCCAGGACGCGAACGCCTCGTCGAGCCACGGATCGCGGAACTGCGAGTTGCCGACCATCCCGTAGAACCACATGTGCGCGACCTCGTGCACGAGGACGGCGCGGCTCGTGGTGGCCTCGAAGATCATGCTCGGGTACTCGATCCCGCCGCCGTAGTCGGGCAGCAGGGCGACGGTGAGGGTGCGGTACGGATACGGGCCGACGTGCTGCTCCAGCGCGGCGATGGCGTCCGTCGCCCAGCCGGCCAGCCGTGGGGCGTCGAGCTCCGCGCCCGGCAGCACCCCGACGGTCACGGCGACGCCGTCGGGCGTGGTGGCCTGCTCGGTGGTGAACAGGCCCGCGGCGACGCCCACGTCGCGGGCCACCGGTTCCGCCGACGTCCAGGAGCGGCGTCCGTCGCGGGGCGCGGACGGTCCGGCGCGCGCCCCCGTCATGAGCACGGTGAGGTCCTCCGGCGCGGAGACGGTGACCGTCGTGTCCGCGGCCGGGCTGCTCGTCGTCTCCCCGCTGAGGTCGACGAAGGGGTCCTCCGCCCAGCCGACGCCGGGCTCCCACGCCAGCAGCGGGGCGCCGCTCGCCCACCAGGAGACGCCCTCGTCGGTGCCGAACCGGTCGAATCCCTCGTCGCCGAGGGTCAGCGTGAAGTCCAGCTCCACCTCGGTGGACTCCCCGGCCTCCAGCTCGCCGTCGAGGTCGACGACGTACAGCCCGCCCGGGTCGGCGGCGGCCGCGGGCTCGTAGCGGCCGGTGTCCACGTCGTCGCCGCGCACGTCCTCGACGACCAACCGGTTGCCCGCCGATGCCGATTCGGGGCCGTTCGGGACCAGCCGGAACACCAGTTCGCGCACGTCGCGGTCGGGCGTGAAGAGGACGGTCTCCGTGCCGGTGACGGTGGCCCGGTCGTCCTCCAGCCGGAAAGCGAGGTCGACGACGGGGCGGTCGGGATCGGGAGCGGCGCGTTCGGCGGGGCAGACCTCCTCCCCCTCCTCGGCGGGATCCGCCGGGGCGCCGACGGGGGGTGGTGCGCCGACCGTGTCGGTGAACGACGTGCAGCCGGACAGGAGGAGTGCACCGGCAGCGGCCACGAGCGCGCGCCGCCGCAGCGTCATGTCAGGCGGACGGTGGCGCGGGCCAGGGAGAGGACCTTCTCGCCGTCGCTGGTGACGGCGAGGTCCACCCGGATGCGGTCGTCGTCCAGCAACGCCCCGACCCGGCCGGAGACGGTGACCTCGGCGCCCGCGTCGTCGTCCGGCACGACGACCGGCCGGCCGAAGCGCACCTGGTACTCCACCAGGGCACCCGGGTCGCCGGTCCAGTCCGTGACCGCGCGGCCGGCCAGCGCCATGGTGAACATGCCGTGGGCGATCACGCCGGGCAGGCCGACGGCGGTGGCGACGCGGTCGTTCCAGTGGATCGGGTTGAAGTCGCCCGAGGCGCCGGCGTAGCGGACCAGGTCGGCGCGCGTCACTCGGTAGACCTGCTGGGGCAGCTCGGTGCCGACGGCGACGTCGGCGGGGATGCTCACGTGTCCTCCTCGCTGGCGCTCGTCGGCCGCGGTCGCGGGGCTGCCCTGCCTATGCGTGAGCTCGCAAGCTCGCTCACGTCTCCCCCCGCGCCACGAGCATCGACGTGGCCGTGCAGACCGCCTCGCCGTCCTCGGTTGTCAGGTCCACCCGGGCGGTCAGCAGGTCGTTGCCGGCGACGGTGCGCGCCGCGTCGATCGTCGTCGTGGCGACCAGCCGGTCACCGGCACGGATGGGGCGGTGGTGGGCGAACTTCTGCTCGCCGTGGACGACGCGGCTGTAGTCGATCGCGACGTCGGGGTCGTCGAGCACCACCATCGCCGCCTCGAGGCTGACCGCGATGGCGAACGTCGGCGGTGCGATCACATCGGGATGGCCGGCCGCCCGGGCCGCCTCGGCGTCGCGGTACAGCGGGGAGCCGTCGCCGATCGCGGCGGCGAACTCGGCGATCTTCGCCCGGCCGACCTCGTAGACGGCGGAGGGCGGGTAGCTGCGCCCGACCAGATCCCGGTCCAGCGCCATGCTCCCGCCCTCTCGCGTCTGCGGCTGATCTAGGTCAGCGGGTCTCGCGGTGCAGCGTGTGCTTGCGCTCGCGCGGGCAGTACTTCATCAGCTCGAGCCGGTCGGGGTCGTTGCGCCGGTTCTTGCGGGTGATGTAGTTGCGGTTCTTGCACTCCTGGCACGCCAGGGTGATCTTGGGACGGATGTCGGTGGCTGCCACGGAGCGCTCCTAGCCTTGTCGGTCCCGGGCCGGCGACGTGCCGGTCCGGGTGGTGCAACATGCGGACGGACCCCGGTGAGGCGGGGTCCGTCGGGAGTAGCGGTGACCGGACTTGAACCGGTGACACAGCGATTATGAGCCGCTTGCTCTACCAGGCTGAGCTACACCGCCAGGATGACCGTGCGGCCCGGTCTCGCGACAGGACCGGCTGGTCGTTCCAGTGTTCCAGAGCCCCTTTACGGAATCGAACCGTAGACCTTCTCCTTACCATGGAGACGCTCTGCCGACTGAGCTAAAGGGGCGTGCTCGAAGAGCCGTCGGAGACTCTACCTCGCACCGGGCGCAGCGCCACGAGGGGGTCGGCGCGGCGGATCAGGTCCGGACGAACAGGCGCCGGTGGGTGGCACCCGGACCCGCCGACCGCACGCCGGTGCGCGCGAGGAGCCAGCTCTCGAGCCGGTCGTCTGGCAGGGGCCGGCTCACGAGGAAGCCCTGCAGCTTGTCGCAGCCCATGTCGGCCAGCAGGTTGCGGGTCAGCTCGTCCTCCACGCCCTCGGCCACCACGCGCAGCCCCAGGTTGTGCGCCAGCTCGATGATCGAGCGGGCGATGAACGACTCCCCCTGGCTGGTCGACATCCCCAGCACGAAGGACTTGTCGATCTTGACCTCGTCGATGGGCAGCTGCCGGAGCTGCGACAGCGACGAGTAGCCGGTGCCGAAGTCGTCCATGGACAGTCGCAGGCCCAGGCCGTGCAGGTCCGCGAGCACGGTGCTGTCGCGCACCGAGTCGTCGACGACGCTGCCCTCGGTCAGCTCCAGGGTCAGCAGCTCCCCGGGGACGCCGTGCCGCTGCAGGGCCGCCCGGACGCGCGTGACGAGATCGGGCTCGGTGAGGCAGTGCACCGACAGGTTCACCGCCACCGAGAGCGCGATGTCCTGGTCGAGCCAGCGACGGCACCGCGCGAGCGCCAGGTCGAGCACGTGGTCGGTGACCGCGCCGATCCGACCGATCTGCTCGGCGAGGTGGATGAAGTCGTCGGGCGGGATCGAGCCGTAGCGGGGGTGGGCCCAGCGGACGAGCGTCTCCACGGACACGATGTCGGAGCTCTGGGCGTCGATGATCGGCTGGAAGACGACGCTGATCTGTCCGTCGGCCATCGCCTGCTCGAGCTCGGTGCCGAGCTGGAGGCGCCGGAGACTCTGCTGGTCGAGCACGGGGTGGTAGCTGGCGACGCCCCCGGAGTCCGCCGCGGCGAGGAGCGCGACGTCGGCGCGCTGCATCAGCATCCCCGAGTCGGTGCCGTGCACCGGCGCGGCGGCGACGCCGATCGTCAGGGTCACCTCCAGGTCCAGGCCGGCCACCCGGGACCGGGTGGACGCGGCCTCGCGCAGCCGCCGGGCGGCGCGCTCGGTGGCGGCGAGGGACAGTCCCGGGAGGAGGACGGCGAACTGCTCGCCCTCCATCCGGGCGACCAGCGCCTGCGGTGGCGCGTGCTCGCGCAGCAGGCCGGCGGTCACGAGCAGCAGCTCGTCGCTCGCGGCGTGCCCCAGGGTGTCGGTGACGTCGGTGTAGTTGCGCAGGGCGGCGAGGATCAGGCCGGCGCGGGCGCCGACCGGGTCCGCCGCGAGCAGCTGGTCGATCTCGGCGGCCAGTCGCTGCCGGTTCGGCAGCCCGGTCAGGCGGTCGTGGTCGGCGTCGTAGCGGATCTGGGTGAGCAGTTGCTGGTGCCGGATGGCAGCGTTGACGTGGGTGAGCATCGAGTCCAGCGCGGCCCGGTCGCTGTCGGCGAACGACACCACGTCGCTGCGCCGGTCGCAGACCTCCAGGTAGCCCGGCTCACCGGCCGCGGTCATCACCGGGGCGCCCAGCAGGTCGGAGACCCCGCGGCGGCCGAGGGCGGCGACCTCCTCGTGGTCGGCCCGGGCCAGGGAGACCAGCAGCGGGCCGTCGGTCGAGGCGACCGCGCGGCGGCGGAAGACGTCGTCCGGGTCGCCCGGCCCGTCGTACCAGACCGCCCCGTTCTCGGCCGAGACCACGAGCCGCGGCTCCTCGTCGAGGTAGGGCGGCAGCCACAGGGCCACCCGCTCGGCGTTGAGCAGCTCGCGGACCGCCTCGACGATCTGCTGGGTCCCGGACTCGTCCGGCGGTACCTGTTCCACGCGACGGGCGAAGTCGTAGACCCGCTCGACGCTGTTGCCCTTGCGGGAGACCTTGCCGAACCGGCGGAACAGCAGGCCGACGACGGAGAGGACCGGGAGCACGAGCACCCACGCCCAGGGGCTGAGGGAGGACAACAGCAGCGCGATGATCCCCACCGACACCACGACCGGCGACACCACGGCGATCGGGGTGAGCTGCTCGCGCCAGAGTTGCGGGCCGGGATAGCCCGCGGTGCCCATGATCGCCACGGTGATCATCAGCGCGACGACGAGATTGGCCACGAGGACGGCGAGGACCAGGCTGAACCAGCCCAGCGGCTCGGTGATCCGGACCTCCGGGAGCGCGGCGAGCACCAGGACCGCGACCGACCCGTGCAGCAGGGCCATCGCGAGGTTGAAGACCGCCTTGGCCGGCGGATAGGCCTGTACGATCATCAGGACGGCGAGCCCGGCGACCCACGCCAGCGTGGCCCAGAACCCACCGACCTCCACCAGCCCGATGACCAGGGCGAGCTCGGCCAGCGACCACGTGTAGGTCTGCCGCCGGAACTCGACGTGCATGGTGATCGATTCGCTGACCACGAAGAGCACGGCGACGACGAGGACGGCCGGGCTGAACGGCAGGAAAGCCGTCGGCAGAGCCAGGGCGGCGAAGGCGAAGGCGACGAGGCTGCCACCGAGGGCGATCGTCCAGGCGCGTTGCTGCGCCGACAGCCATCGGGAGGCAGGCGGCAGCTCGGGCTCGGCCAACGTCACCGGGATTTCTCGGGAAGGGGAAGGGCGGCGCCGAGGCTAACAGCGGCCGGGCGCCCTCCCGAGGACTGACGAGCCCGGCGGAGCGGGTGGCTGATCACACCCACGCCGCCGGGCGTCGAGGGGGCTCAGCTCCAGCGAGCGGTGCGGCTCCAACGGGCGGTGCGGCTCCAGCGGGCGGTGCGGACAGGGGAAGAACTCATGACGCCTCCTCTAGGCATGACTGACTGCAGTGATGCGGCAGCCACCTACGCGCGGGGGCAGAGCGTCGTTCAGTACGGACCGCGCTGGAGACACTGCTTCCCGTCACCCGTCCGAACAAGCACCGAAGATCACGGCGGCGTGTCCCGGTGTCGTGCCGTCGCTCTGCGTGAGCGAATTTGGACGGCTTGTCACCTAACGAGTGACAACCACGAGACCCTGGGTCGCCGGGGCGCCTGCTTGTCGCGCGTGAGTCTGTCCTCCGCGAGGTCCGACAGCCCTCCCGTGGCCGGCTCCCAGTAGTCGTGCTCGGGCGAGACGGGCGCCTTCGGCCGGCCCAGGACCTCGCTCGCCCGCTCGTAGGCGGCTCTGGCCTGCTGCGATACCGCATTGGCCTGCACCGATTCCTCCGCCGTCAGGCCATCGAACGCCGCCCGTGCGGCGTCGCCGGCATCGAGCACCGGTCTTCGGTCGACGCGGTCGTCCCAGGTCCCGTCCATGTCCCACCAGATGGCCAGGTAGCCCTCGAGCGCGCCCGCGCCCACCCCGACCAGCCCGGGGACGACATTGGAGGCGAGGCCGGCTGTGGCGTCCCACCGGAACTGCCGCAGTTCGGCGGCCGCCTTGTCCTCGAAGCAGTCCAGGGCATGAGCGAGCCGCTGTCCGTACTGCCGGACCGCCACGAAGGTGCTGGGCACCGCCACGGCCCGCAGGGGCGCGACGGCACTCGTCCCGCTGAGGTCGTGCGGCTGGACGAGCGCCCAGTCGCGCAGCGACGCGGTGATGGCTGCCGCGGCAGTGGTGTCGACGGTCAGGTAGCCGAGCCCACGCACGAGGTCCCCGGTGCCGTCCGGCAGCGGCTCGTGCGCCACCGCAGTCAGGGCCGACGTCACGACCGGGAGGTGCGCGGCCACCGCCTCGCCCAGTGCCGGGGCGACCACGTCGACGAGGTCGCGGTTGACCGTGCGGTCGGCGGGGTCGCCCTCGAACAGCCCTCCGCCCACCGAGGCCAGGCCGGCCCGGACAGCGGCATCACCGGCGCTTCCGCCGTCCGCGCCGGCGCGGGCCACGAGCTCGGTCAGGCCAGCGCCGGCGTCGTCCCAGGGGCGGGAGAGGAGTCCCTCCCATGCCTCGCGGTCGCGCATCAATCCGGCGGCGAACGAAGGGTCCTCGCAGTCCACCAGGTTCTCGACCACCCGAGCGAGCGGATCGGTCGGCCGGTCGTCGTCGCTCCCGCCGTACGCGCGGTCGACCGCCCGTGGACCCGCGGCCCCGGCCGCCTGCATCCGCTCCCGGGCGAGCATCTGCCGCGCCCAGCCGACGACGGTCTCCGGGCGCGGTCCACCCGTGTGGCTCGCGGCACCAGAGGCGAGCACGGCGGCGAGACCCATCGCGATCAGGTCCGCCTCGCGCTCCGGGTCGTCCGGATCGACGTAGACCGCATGCAGGGCGGCGTCCACCGGGTCGCCGGGCGATGCGCCTGGCTCCGCGGCGCCGAACGCAGCGGCGACCAGGCGGGCCATCTCCCTTCCCTCGGCCACAGGCGTGTCACCGAGCAGGGACAACGCATCCCGGATCCCGTCCTCACCCAGGCCGGCGAGGAGCGCGCCGGCGAAAGCCGGACGGGTCACGAACGGCGCCGCGTCGCGTGCGAGCGACTGGCGCTCCTCCATGGACGGCATGGCGAGGAGTTCCCCTGCCAGATCGCGCCCGCGCGTGGCGAGCTCCCGGTCGCCCCAGCCGGGCAGGAGCGTCGCGAGATGGACGACGGCGCGGATCTCGTCGCCGCGCTGCCCCGTCCCGCCGACGACGGAGGAGGCGTCGGCGAGCACGGCCGCCGTCCGCGCCGCGTCGGCGGCCACCTCCTCGAGCACCGCCGTGTGCTGCCGGCGCCGTCCCGCCTCCGCCGCCTCCAGCTCGTCGACGACGGCGACCGCCTGCGGGTCCTCGGTGACGCTGCTCATCTGGGCGGCGGGGTCGACCAGCCGGGCGAGCCGGTACTCGGCCACGGAGAAGTCGGCCTCCTGGTGCTCCTGGAGAGAACGCACGAACGCGCGGGCCGACTCGAGCGCCTCGGAGTGCTCCGCGAGCCGCCCTGCGACGGTGTCGAGGGCCGACGACGCGTCGCGCACGAGCTGCGCGAGGCGGCCGAGCTGGGCCACCGCGGCCCCGGCGTCGTCGCCCAGCCAGCCCGGGGCCCAGGCGGCCGGCCCGGCCAGGTGCCCGTCCAGCAGCGCCAGGCGGAAGGCGGCGCTCGCCACGACCCGCGCCAGGTCGCCCACGCCGTCGGGAGAGCCGGGGGGCAGGTCGAGCGGCACGGGCGCGGGAAGGAAGACGCTCACCGGGGCTCGACCTGTCCCGGTTCCGCCAGCAGCGAGCCGTCGAGCGCCAGCCAGGAGTCGGCCACCGCCGCCATCGTGCCGCCCAGCCAGCGCAGCTCCCCCGCCATCGCTGCGGCGCCCGCGCGGTGGCAGTCGAGGAACGACTCGACCGCGACCCGGAGCGTTTCCCCGACCCCGTGCGTGCCGCCCAGCCGGGCGCCGGCGTCGTCGGCCTCCTCGGCGGACCGCACCAGCCGGCCGGAGAGGGCATGCACCTCGGCGGCCGGGACCTCGATCGACATGGCCGGAGTGTGTCCGCCGACGCCGTTCCCTCGCTGACGTCGTCCACAGGTGGCCGCCGTGCGGTCCGGGACCACCCGATCGGGTGTCCACAGTGTCCACAGGCTCCGTCCACAGGCAGTGGACAACCGCGCGCCTGCCTACGCTCCCCCGCGTGCGCAGGGACCCGGCGGCCGCCGAACGTGGGTCGACGCTGCCGTTCGTCCTGGTGTGCTGGACGGTGGCGGCGCTGATGACCTTCGGGGCGATCGCCGCGTCCGACGCCTTCCTGGAGCAGCTGGACGTGCAGTCGGTCTGCGACGGCGCGGCGCTCGCGGCCGCCAACAGCACCGACGAGGCCGCCGTCTACCGGAACGGGGTGGGTGCCGAGCTGCCGCTCAGCCGCGCCACCGCCCAGGCCGCCGTCGCCGACCAGCTCGCCGACGGCGGCACACTTCTCGACTCCTGGTCGGCCGAGACCGACGGCGTCGAGGTGACCGTGCACTGCACCCGCGAGGTGGAGATCGCCTTCGGCTGGCTCTTCCTGGGTGGGGAACCGCTCGAGCGCACGGCCGTCGCGAGCGCCCGCGCACCGACCCTGCCCTGACGGAGAACGGCCCCCGACCGGAGGGTCGGGGGCCGTCGCGACCAGGCGTGGCGGGTGAAGGATTCGAACCTTCGTAGGCTAAGCCGACGGATTTACAGTCCGCTCCCATTGGCCACTCGGGCAACCCGCCGTGCGGTGGTACCGGAGGAGAATACAAGACGGCGGACGGCGCCCTCGGCCCCCCCGAGCCGGCGTCCGCAGCGGAGAGGAAGAGCCATGGCCGACGCGTCCTTCGACGTCGTGAGCAAGGTCGACCGGCAGGAGATCGACAACGCCCTCAACCAGGCGGGCAAGGAGCTGTCGCAGCGCTTCGACTTCCGCGGCACCAACGCCACCATCGAGTGGGCCGGCGATGCAGGGGTGACGCTGCAGGCCGACACTGAGGAGCGGGTGGCCGCGGCCCTCGAGGTCTTCAAGGAGAAGCTCATCAAGCGCGGCATCTCGCTGAAGTCGCTGGACGCCGACGAGCCGCAGTCCTCCGGCAAGACTTACAAGATCTCCGCCCGGATCAAGCAGGGCATCGAGTCCGACACCGCCAAGAAGATCGCCAAGCTCATCCGCGACGAGGGCCCCAAGGGCGTGCAGGCCCAGATCCAGGGCGACCAGCTGCGGGTCAGCGGCAAGAAGCGCGACGACCTGCAGGCGGTGCAGCAGCTGCTGCGCGGGGCCGACCTCGACGTCGCCCTGCAGTTCGACAACTACCGCTGACAGCCCCGTCGCAGGGGTCGAGCACGGTCCCTCCAGTAGGCATTCCGCACGCTGGAATGCGCACTGGAGGGGCCATGCCTCGGTCGCCGTCCACAGATGCCGC
>Ga0126307_10000371_pt1 | contig 29023 bp, 28 predicted proteins | sample Plot28_FD_89955 | JGI IMG/M metagenome (GOLD analysis project Ga0126307, IMG submission 89955) | Serpentine soil microbial communities from UC McLaughlin Reserve, CA, USA - Plot28 | ecosystem: Environmental > Terrestrial > Soil > Grasslands | place: USA: UC McLaughlin Reserve, Lake County... | reverse complement strand
GCGACACTCTACCCGGGAGCGTTGCGCCGGAACAGGCTACGCCGCGCGCCTCGTCGGCCGCCGCCGTTGGAGCGCGGCGTCGAGCACCTCGTCCACGTCGTCCACGAGCACGAAGCTCATCTTACGGCGCAGGTGCGCGGGGATGTCGTCGATGTCCGCCTCGTTGCGGCGCGGCACGATCAGCCGGTTGATCCCAGCGCGCTGCGCGGCGAGCGCCTTCTCCTTCAGCCCGCCGATCGGGAGCACCTGGCCGGTGAGCGTGATCTCGCCGGTCATCGCGGTATCCGAGCGAACCGGCCGCCCGGTGGCGCGGGACGCGAGCGCGGTGGCCATCGTGATTCCCGCGCTCGGGCCGTCCTTCGGGATCGCCCCGGCCGGAACGTGCACGTGCACGTCGTGCTCGCGGAAGAAGCCCTCCGGGATATCGCCGTTCACCGACTTGACGTATGAGAGCGCGGCGGCCGCCGACTCCTTCATGACGTCGCCGAGCTGCCCGGTCACCTGCAGCTTGCCCTCGCCCGGGAAGGCGGTGGCCTCCACGAACAGCACGTCGCCGCCGACCGGCGTCCAGGCGAGGCCGGTGGCCACACCCGGCTCGTTCGTGCGCCGCTTCACCTCTGGCTGGAACCGGCGCTTGCCGAGCAGCTCGGTCACGATGGCTGGCCGGATCGACCGCTTCGAGCGGCGCGTGCCCTCGGCGAATTCGCGGGCGACCTTGCGGCAGACAGAACCGATCTCGCGCTCGAGCGAGCGCACGCCCGCCTCGCGCGTGTAGCCGTCGATGATCAGGTCGAGCGCGTCGTCGGTGAAGGAGATCTTCGAGCGCCCGACGCCGTTGTGGTCCATCTGCCGCGGCACGAGGTAGCGCTTTGCGATCTCGCGCTTCTCCTCGTGCGTGTAGCCGGACAGCTCGATGATCTCCATACGATCGCGCAGCGCCGGCGGCACCGTGTCGAGCTGGTTCGCGGTGCAGATGAAGAAGCAGCTCGACAGGTCGAAGTGCAGGTCGAGGTAGTGGTCGCGGAACGTCGAGTTCTGCTCCGGGTCGAGCACCTCGAGCATTGCGCTCGCCGGATCGCCGCGAAAGTCCGAGCCCATCTTGTCGATCTCGTCGATCATGAACACCGGGTTGTTCGAGCCGGCGTCGCGCAGCGCCCGCACGATCGTGCCGGGCATGGCGCCGATGTAGGTGCGCCGGTGACCGCGGATCTCGGACTCGTCGCGCACGCCCCCGACCGAGATGCGCTCGAAGCTGCGGCCCATCGCGGCGGCGATCGAGCGGCCGAGCGAGGTCTTGCCGACGCCGGGCGGGCCGACGAAGCAGAGGATCGCCGAGCGCGCGTCCGGCTTCAGCTTGCGCACGGCGAGGAACTCGAGGATGCGGTCCTTCACGCGCTCGATGTCGTAGTGGTCGCGGTCGAGCGTCTCGCGCGCGTGCCTCAGGTCGAGGTTGTCCTCGGTCGAGCGCGACCACGGCAGCGATGCGAGCCACTCGAGGTAGGTGCGGATCACGCCGTGCTCGGCTGCCTGCGGCGGCAGCTGCTCGAACCGCGCCAGCTCGCGCTCGGCCTGCTTCGAGGCGTGCTCCGGCAGCTCCGCCTCCTCGAGCTGACGGCGCAGCTCGCTCGCCTCGGCCGCCTGCTCGTCAACCTCGCCGAGCTCCTCCTGAATCGCCTTCAGCTGCTGGCGCAGGAACCACTCCCGCTGACCCTTCTCCATCTCCGACTGGACCTGTGTCTGGATCCGCGAGCCGATCTCCACCAGCTCGAGCTCGCGTGCGAGCGTCTCGGACAGCATCCGCAGGCGCTTCGTCACGTCGCGCTCCTCGAGCAGCGCCTGCTTCTCGTCTGTCTTTAGCCGGAGCGAGCCGGCGATCATGTGCGCCAGCTCGGAGGGATCGTCGAGGTTGGCCACCGCCATCTGCAGCTCCTCGGGCAGGTAGGGCAGCTCCTCGATGATCCGCGAGAAGGTCGACTGCACGTTGCGGTGGAGCGCCTCGAGCTCCGGCGACGGCTTGATCTCGTCCGGCGCCTCCGAGATCCGCGCCACCAGGTACGGCTCCGTGTCCACGAACTCGCCGAGCTCGACCCGCTGGGCTCCGTGAACAAGGATCCTGAGCGTGCCGTCCGGCACCTTGAGCATGCGCGCCACGACGCCGGCGACGCCGACGCGGTAGACGCCGTCCGGGCCGGGCTCCTCGTCGTCCGGGTCGCGCGTGGCGACCATCGCCAGCATGCGGTTGCCGGTCAGCACGTCGTTGACGAGACTGATCGAGCGCTCCTGGCCGATCGCGAGCGGCGTGAGCGTCTCCGGGAACGGGACGCTGTCGCGCAGCGGCAGGATCGGCAATGCCTCCGGCAGGTTCGTCCGTACCTCTGCCGTCGCGGCCTCGCCGTCCGACGAAGGGATGTGGATACTCATTCGATCGGAACCCGCCGCACGCTGTCGTCCGGGCGCGCGAGCGGGATCTCGACTTCGAGGAGGCCATCCTCGTACGAGGCGCGGGCCTCGTCGGCCACCACCTCAGCGCCCAGCTCCACGAGACGCCGGAACGGCCCGTGCTCGATCTCGATCTGCTGATAGAGCCGCCCCGTGGCCGCCGCCGGCCGGCGCTCGCCGGCGATGAGCAGCTGGCGGCCGCGGATCTCGAGGGCGACGTCGGCGATGTCCACCCCCGCCAGGTCAGCCTTCACGACCGCGCGCGGCGGGTCGTCGGCGTAGAAGACGTCCACGGACGGGGAGAAGCCGCGTCCCCGCAGGCCGGTCTGGCGCTCGAAGACGTCGCCGAAGAGCTCGTCGATCTCGCGCCGCATGCGCTCGAAGTTCGCGAACAGATCGCGCTGCTGGCTCACGGCGCCCGAGGATAGTCCCCACGCGGTGCGCGGCCCTCCAGCTCCTGCGTCATGGTTGGGAATACACACTTCGCCCTACGCGTCGTCAAGGACATGGACCCGCCCGCCGACCCAGAGCGCGAGCGCTTTGCGCTCGCCGCGCTTCGCTCGCTCGACGAAATGCGGGCGCCGCAGGGGCTGCGCGAGCGCATCGAGACCGAGCGCGCGCGGAGCGCACGCGGGCGACCACGCCGGCTCGCGCTGGCCGGCGCGCTCGCGGGTGCCGCGGCGGCCGTCGTCCTCACGCTCGCGCTGGTCCTTCCGGGAGGCGCGGGCGGCCCAACCGTCGTCGAGGCCGCCGGGCTCGGCACGCGGCCGGCCGACTCCCCCGCGCCGGCCGCGGCCGAGCCCGGGCTGCTGGACGTCTCGAGCGGCGGGGTGACGTTCCCCGACTGGGAGGACGGCTTCGGATGGCGCGCCGTGGGCCGGCGCGTGGACGAGCTCGACGGCCACCGCGCGGTGACCGTGTTCTACGAGAAGGGAGGGCGGCGCCTCGCCTACACGATCGTCGCGGGCGAGGCGCTCGCCTGGCCCGACGAGTGGAAGCAGACCAGGTGGGCCGGTCACCGCTACGACCACGCGAGGCAGGACGGCCGGCTCGTCGTGACCTGGCGGCGCCGCGGACGGACCTGCGTGGTCTCCGGGGGCGGACTCGAGCTCGAGCGTGTGCTCGAGCTGGCGGGGGCGGAGTCGTTCTCCTACTGGCCGATGGGACGGTCCTAGCGAGCCGCTTCCGGATACCGTGCTCACTGCGGTGACCGACGAGCCGTTGCGAGAGCTCGAGCCCGCGCGGCTTGGCGACCACATCGACCGGCTCTATCGCGCGGCCATCGGCCTCTGTGGCTCGCACGCCGACGCCGAGGACCTCGTGCAGGAGACGTACCTCCAGGTGCTGCGCAAACCGCGCTTCCTTCGCTCGGACGACGATCTGGGCTATCTCATGCGCGTTCTCCGCAACACCTTCAACTCCCGCTACCGGACGGCGGCGCGGCGGCCACGGACGGTCGAGATCGAGGATCACTCCGAACGCCCCGAGCCGCGCACGTCGGTGCGGCCCGAGCCGGCCGCCGAGGTCGCCGAGGTGCTCGCCGCGGTGACTGCGCTGCCGCCGCCCTATCGCGAGACCGTCGCGGCGGTGGATCTGGCCGGGCTGAGCTACAGGGAGGCCGCCCGCGCGCTGCGCACGCGCGAGGGCACGGTGATGAGCCGGCTCCATCGCGGCCGCGCCATGGTGGCGGACGCGCTCGGCTACAGCTCGTAGACGGCGCCCTCGTGCGCGACCTCGACGTCGCCGCCGAAGGTGCGGGCGGCCTCGTCCCGGGCCCAGCTGGCGTCGAGCTCGTCGGAGATGTGGACCAGCACGAGCCGCTTGGCGGCGGCGCCGCGCGCGTGCTCACCGGCCTCGCCCGGCGTGAGGTGCCCACGCATCCCCGTCCGCTCCGGCCGCGGGAGGGTGGCCTCGACGAGCATCAGGTCGGCGGCGTGGGCGAAGGCGGCGAGCTTGTCGGTGGGGCTGCAATCCGCTCCGTACACGAGCCGGCCGGAGCCGTTCGATGAGCTGACGCTCATCGCGAACGTCTCAGTGAAGTGCGGCACCGGCTGGAAGCTCACCGTGAGCGGCCCGATCTCGATCCGGTCGGCCGGGTCGTACTCGCGCATCCGGAACGCGTTCTCGATCAGGTCGTCGTTTCCCCACACGCCCACCACCCGCCGGAAGGCGTCCTGCCCGCCGGGCGGCACGTGCAGGTACGGCTTCGCCGGATGGTCGGTGCCCGGCCAGCGGTCCACCGGCACCGGCTGCTGGCGCGGCGCGTACGTGAGCGCGTACGAGTAGGGGACGAGGTCGAGGAAGTGGTCGGCGTGGAGGTGCGAGATCACCACGGCGTCTACGTCGATGTAGTCGATGTGCTCGCGGAGCTTGGCGAAGACACCATTGCCGCAGTCGATCAGGACGTGCGTGCCTTGCTCCTCGAGCAGATAGCCCGAGCACGCGCCGCCGGCGTCCTGCCAGGACGGCGACTTGCCGAGGACCGTGAGTCGCATGGCGCGACTCTAGGACAGAACGCGCGGTTCCGCTCCCGGCTGCGGGAAGGCGTAGGCAGTGGTGGTGCGCTCCGTCCTGAAGACGAAGGCGAGCTGGCGCTCCGGGGCGAGCCCCCGGTCGGCCGCCCGGAAGGTCGTGCACGGCTTGCCGAGCTCGAGCGCGCAGAGGCCGTGGCGGTGGAAGTAGCAGTCTTCGCATCGGACGGGCTTCTGCTTGGGCACGGCGTCCATCCTGCAATAGAAGTCTCAGCGGCGCGCGCCGTGAATTCGCAAATCGCTCGTTTTTCGTTTTGCCGCAGATTGCACGGTGTTCCAGCGGACACTCGCTGTGAGCGGGTTTTTCGAGGGGGCGAACTCGGGACGCGGCCTGAAGCGCGGACAGCCGCGGGTGAGCGCCTCGAAGTTTCGGGAAGGATGTGCCCCTCATGGAGCTCGTGACCGGAGCGAGCGGCTACGTCGGCAGCCGCCTTGTCCGCCGCCTTGCGGCGGAGGGTCGCCCGGTGCGCGCGCTCGCGCGCCGCCCCGGTCGCGTCGAGCCGCTCGCGGGGGTGACTCCGCTCGCGGGCGATCTCCTGAACGGCGCCGGGCTCGACGCTGCCCTCGCCGGGGTTACGAGCGCCTACTACCTCGTCCACTCGATGGAGCCCGCGCTGAATGGGGACTTCGCCGGGCGCGACAGGCGGGCGGCGGAGACCTTCGCGGACGCCGCCGCGTCGGCGGGCGTCGAGCGGATCGTCTACCTGGGCGGCATCGCCCCGGCCGGCCGCATCTCCCCTCACCTGCGCTCGCGCCTCGAGGTGGAGGAGATTCTCATGGCGGCGGTGCCGCGCTCAACGGCGCTGCGGGCGTCGATCGTGATCGGCGCCGGCTCCTCCTCGTTTCGCGTCCTGGTGCGGCTGGTCGAACGGCTGCGCGTGCTGCCGATACCGGGTTGGCACTCGAACCGCACGCAGCCGATCGACGAGCGCGACGTGACCGATTACCTCGCCCGTACGCCCGCCACTGCGGCCGCGAGCGGCCGGTCGCTGGACGTGTGCGGCCCCGACGTGATGACGTACGGCTCGATGATCGAGCGGATCGCGGAGCTGATGGGGGTCGGCCGGCTGCCGCTCACCCTCAGGCGCTCGCATACACCGCCGGCGAGCGCGGTCGTCGCCGCGGTCACGGGTCAGCCGCTCGAGCTGGTCAGGCCGCTGATGGAAAGCCTCGAGGCGGACATCCTGCCGCGCGACCCGCACGAGGCCGCGCGCCTGTACGGGCTGCGCCCGCGGCCGTTCGAGCGCGCCGTGGAGCATGCGCTCGGCGAGTGGGAGCGAAGCGAGCGGCTGGCGGCGCGATGAGGGTCGAGCGCACGATCGACATCGCCGCCCGGCCCGAGCGCGTGTACGACGTCGTGATGGACCCGGGTCGGCTCGAGGACTGGGTCACGATTCACCACCATCTCGAGGGCTCAGCCCCGGAGCGGCTCGAGCGCGGGTCCGTCCTCACCCAATGCCTGAAGCTCGCGGGGCGCAGATTCAAGGTGCGTTGGACCGTGGTGGAGAACGACCCCTGCCGGCGCGTCGTCTGGGAGGGTCGCGGACCGGTCGCCTCGCACGCCCGCGTCGTCTACAAGTTCGGCGCGAACGGCGACGGCACGCGCTTTTGTTACATCAACGAGTACGACCTGCCGGGCGGGCCGCTCGGACGGTTCGCGGGGCGCGCGGTGCTCCGGATCACGGAAAAAGAGCTGGAGGGGTCCCTGCGGCGCCTGAGGTCACTGGTCGAATAAGCGTTACAGTGACCTCATGGCGGACTTCCTGGATGAGAAGCGGAAGGAAATAGACACGCGGCTGCGCGAGCTCCGGCCGCTGGTGGACGAGTACCACCGCCTGGAGAAGGCGGCGGCGGCGCTCGCCGGGGTGGGCACGAGCGGAGCGGCGCGCGCGACGCGTGCTGGAGGCACACGACGCCGGCGCGGGCGCGGTCGCCCGCGAGGCAGCGGCACGCGCGCGAAGGAGGCGCTGGAGCTGGTGCGCACCCGGCCGGGCATCACCATCAGCGAGATGGCCGACGCTATGGGCATCAAGGCGAACTACCTGTACAGGGTGCTGCCGACGCTCGAGTCGGAGGGCCAGGTGAAGAAGGATGGGCGCGGCTGGCACCCGGCCTAGGCGGCTAGACCAGGCCGAGCTCCTTCACCGCGTCGCGCTCCTCTTTCAACTCGTTCACCGTGCGATCGATCTTCGCTTGGGCGAACTCGTCGATCTCGAGACTCTCGACGATCTCGTAGTCGCCGCCTGACACGCGCACCGGGAAGCTCGACACGAGCCCCTCGTCGACGTCGTATGAGCCGTCCGACCGAATGGCCATCGAGCGCACGCCGTCCGCTCCCTGGACCCAGTCGCGCATGTGGTCGATCGCCGCGTTCGCCGCGCTCGCCGCGGACGAGGCTCCGCGCGCCTCGATGATCTCGGCGCCGCGCTTCCCGACGCGCGGGATGTACTCGTTCTCGTACCAGTCCATGTCGACCTGGTCGACGGCGCGGCGCCCGTTCACCTTCGCGTTGAACAGGTCCGGGAACATCGTGGGCGAGTGGTTTCCCCAGATGGCGAGATCCTGGACGTCCTCCACCCCGACCTCGAGCTTCTGGGCGAGCATCGCGACGGCGCGGTTCTCGTCGAGCCGGGTCATCGCGGTGAACCGCTCGCGCGGGATGTCCTGTGCGTTCGACATTGCGATCAGACAGTTCGTGTTCGCGGGATTCCCCACCACGAGCACGCGCAAGGTCTCGGCGGCGCCGGCGTTCAGCGCCCGGCCCTGATCGGTGAAGATCGCGCCGTTCGCCTCGAGGAGATCCGCCCGCTCCATGCCCTTGGTGCGCGGCCGCGCGCCCACGAGCATCGCCACCTCCACGCCGTCGAACGCCTTGACCGGATCGTCGTAGATGTCGGTCGAGGCGAGCAGGGGAAATGCGCAGTCCATCAGCTCCATCGCGGTGCCTTCCGCTGCCTTTACGGCCTGCGGGATCTCGAGAAGGCGCAGTTCGACCTTCTCGTCGGGCCCGAGCATCTGACCCGAGGCGACCCGGAAGAGCAGGGCGTAACCGATCTGGCCGGCCGCGCCTGTAACGGTGACTGTGGTGGCCATTATTGGTTCATCTCCTCGATTACTGCGTCAGCGAAATCCGAGGTACCCACCGCTGACGGATCGTCACGCGTGGGCTTGAGGTCGTAGGTCACCTTCTCGCCCTTTCGGATCACCTCGGCGATGCCGCGCTCCATGCGGTCGGCGGCCTCGGTCTCCCCGAGGTGGCGCAGCATGAGCACACCGGAGAGCATGAGCGCGGTGGGATTCACCTTGTTCTGACCCTTGTACTTCGGGGCCGACCCGTGCGTGGCCTCGAAGATCGCCCCGGTGGAGCCGATGTTCGCCCCCGGCGCGAGCCCCAGTCCGCCGATCATCCCGGCGCCGAGGTCGGAGACGATGTCGCCGTAGAGGTTCGGCAGCACGATCACCTCGTATTCCTCCGGACGCGACACGAGCTGATTGCAAAGGTTGTCGATGATGCGGTCCTCGAACTCGACGTCGGGGTGGCGCTCCGCCACCTGGCGGGCCACCTCGAGGAACAGCCCGTCCGAGAACTTCATGATGTTCGCCTTGTGCGCGGCGGTGACCTTGCGGCGGCCGTTCTCCTCGGCGTATTTGAAGGCCGCCTCGACGATCCGGTCGGAGCCGAACACGGAGATCGGCTTGATGGAGATGCCCGACTCGTCGCGCGTGGGCGAGTCGAGCTCGTCGGCGAGGAAGCCCCGAAGCTTCTCGACCTCGTCGGAGCCCTTCTCGAACTCGATGCCGGCGTACAGGTCCTCGGTGTTCTCGCGCACGATCACGACGTCCGTCTCCGGAAAGCGCGTGCGCACGCCTTCGTAGGCCTTGCAGGGCCTGATGCAGGCGTAGAGGTCGAACTCCTTGCGCAGGGCGACGTTGATCGAGCGGTGGCCGGAGCCAACCGGGGTGGTGGTCGGCCCCTTGATGGCGATGCCGCGCTCGCGGATCGAGTCGAGCGTGCGGTCGGGCAGCGGGTTGCCCTCCGCCTCGAAGACGTCGACCCCGGCGTCCTGGAAGTCCCACTCGAATTCGACCCCCGTGGCCTCGAGCACGCGGCGCGTGGCCTCCCCGAGCTCCGGCCCGGTGCCGTCGCCGGGGATGAACGTGACTGTGTGTGTCAAGACGGTCCTTTCGGCATTGGGGGCGGGATTATGCCCCCGCCTCGGCGGCCGCCGGCTGCGGCGCGGTCACGAAGTCGCGCCGGCGGATGAGCGCCAGCGCGAGCAGCCCGCCGACGAACGCCACCGCCGCCGCCACCACGAGGATCTCGTCGAGGCCGTCGATGAACGCGCGCTGGACGAGCTCCACGAGTCGCGCCCGCTCGCCCGGCGGCGCGTCCTGCGCCACCTGCCGGATGGCGCCTGCGCTCGCGGCCTCGACGACGCCGTCGCGTGCGCCAGGCGGCAGCGGCACGGCGGCGAGCCGATCCTCGACGCGCACCTGGAGGAGCGCGCCCAGCGCCGCGATGCCGGTGGCGGTCCCGACCTGGCGAAACGTGCTGTTGATCCCCGAGGCGGCGCCGCTGCGGCGCACGTCGACGACGCCGACGGCCGCCGTCGCGAGGGGCGGGTTGATGCAGCCGATTCCGATCCCGCCGAGCACGAACCCGGCCAGGAGCGTGGTCCAGTCGTCGCCCGGCTCGATCCCGTTCATGAGCAACAGTGAGCAGGCCACGAGCAGCAGACCGGCGCCGAGGAAGCCGCGGACCGACCAGCGCTCGGCGAGCTTGCCGGCCAGCGGCGCGACCACGAACGCGAGCAGCGAGATCGGCAGGAAGCGAAGGCCCGCCTCGAGCGGCGAGTAGCCGAGCACGTTCTGCAGGTAGAGCGTGAGGTAGAGGAACATCGAGAAGAGCGAGGCGTGCAGCGAGAACGCCACGATCTGGGCGCCGGTGAAGGTCGGTTTTCGGAACAGGCTGAGGTCGAACATCGGCTGCGCCGCGCGGCGCTCGGCGCCCAGGAACAGCCCAAGCAGGACGGCGCTTGCCGCGAAGAGACCCACGATCTGCAGGCTCCCCCAGCCCTCCTCGTTCGCGCGGATCAGGGCGAACACGAGGCAGAAGAGCGCCCCGCTGAAGGTCACGAGCCCGGGCCAGTCGATTCGCGCGCGAGGGTCGCGCTCGGACTCCGGCACGCGAGCCAACACGATCGCGCCGGTTACGAGCCCGACCGGCACGTTCACGAAGAAGATCCACTCCCAGCCGATGCCCTCGGTGAGCAGCCCGCCCGCCAGCGGGCCCACGGCCACGGCGAAGCCGGTCGTGGCGCCCCAGATCGCGAAGGCCGTGCCGCGCTCGTGCGGCGCGAACTCCTGTGCGAGCAGGGCCAGGGAGGTCGAGAACATCACGGCGCCGCCGACGCCCTGGCACGCGCGGGCCACGTTCAGCACGGTCGGGCTGCCCGACAGGCCACACGCGAGCGAGGCGGCGACGAACAGGAGCACGCCGGTGAAGAAGACCCGGCGCCTGCCGAGCAGGTCGGCCAGCGAGCCGGCCGCGAGGAGCAGGGCCGCGAGGGCCAGCGCGTAGGCGTCGATCACCCACTGGAGGTCGCTGAAGCTGGCGTCGAGCTCACGCCGGATGTCCGGCAGCGCGACGTTCACGATCGTGATGTCGAGCAGCAGCATGAAGATCGCCAGGCAAACGGCAAGGAGCGTCCACCACTTCGCGGCCATGGGCCGATCCTTTCCGTTCCATCTCGATACGACGCCTCGGGCTGGCTCTGGCACCATCCCGGTGGCCATGTTCGGGGGCGGCTCCATCCCGCTGATACGCGTTTTCGGCATCCGCATCGGTGTGGATGTGAGCTGGTTCATCGTCCTCTTCCTGATCATCTACTCGCTGTCGAGCTACTACGAGGACGTCGTGCCGGGCTCGAATGCCTTCGTTCTGGCCACTGTGAGTGCGCTGCTCTTCTTCGTTTCGATCCTGCTGCACGAGCTCGGCCACGCGCTCGTCGCGATCCGGAACGGCATCCCGATTCTCGGCATCGACCTGATGATGTTCGGCGGCGTCGCGAAGCTCGGCCGCGACACCGACTCGCCTGGCGTCGAGTTCCGGGTGGCGGTGGCAGGCCCGGTCGTGACGGTCGTGATCGCGGCCGCGTGCTTCGGCGCGGGAGCGGCGATCTCGGATGCCGACCGCGTGTTCGAGAGCTCCACGTTCGACGACACCACCGTCGGCGCCGCCACGGCCGTGCTCGGCTATCTGGCCTCGATCAACCTGCTGGTGCTCGTGTTCAACCTGATCCCCGGCTTCCCGCTGGACGGCGGTCGGATCGCGCGCGCGATCGCCTGGAAGGTCACGGGCAACCGCAACAAGGCCACGCGCTTCGCGGCCGTGCTCGGGCGCGGCTTCGGGTGGCTCCTGATCGCGGCCGGGGTCGCGCTCTTCTTCAGCGGAGCCGACACCGTGGGCGGCATCTGGTTCGCCTTCATCGGCTTCTTCATCGCCCAGGCGGCGCGCTCCGCCACCGAGCAGGCCAACTTCTCCGACCGGATCGGCGGCATCCGCGTGGCGGACGTGATGGACGCCGACCCCGTGGCGATCCCGGAGAACTTCATCGTGGACGATGCGGACGGCGAGTTCTTCCGTCGCTACGGCTATCCATGGTTCCCCGTGGTCGACGCCTCGGGGCGGCTCGTCGGCGTGGTGTCGAGGGAGGCGGTCGACAGCGTGCCCGAGCTCGAGCGCACGAGGCGCAGCGTGGCCACAGTGATGGCGCGCGACGACGGCGGCAGCGGGCTCCGCGTAGGGCTCGAGGAGCCGCTCGAGTCGCTGCTCGCCCAGGAGAGCCTTGCCCGGCTCGGCGCGATCATGGCGGTGGACGGGGATGGCGTGCTGCGCGGGATAGTCACGCTCGACGCGGTGCGGCGAGCGCTGCGCGGCGCCGTTGCGATCTGAGCAGCGCGATCAGCTCGCGCGCCACCTCCTCCGGCTCGCTGTCGAGACGCGCTCAGGTGTAGCGGACGACCCGCCAACCGGCGCTCACAAGGCGCGCGTCCTTCCTGCGGTCGCGTTCGAACGCCCGGCGCGTGCGGTGAGCCTCCCAGCCGTCGAGCTCGACCACCAGGCGAGCGGCGGGCCAGACGCAGTCGCACTCGTAGCCCTCGACGTAGCAGTTGAGCTCGGGCTGCACGATTCCGAACGCGCGACACAGGGCGAGCATCGTCTCCTCGAACTCGGAACGCGTCCTGGCGCTGCCGGGCCGGTGACGCTCCATCACCGCCGCGAGGCGACCGCTTCCCGGGCGGCCGTGGATGACCCGGATTCCAGTGCGGTCGAGCTGGAGGTACTCGGCCTCGTCGAAGGCGCGCTCGAGCTGACGCTGGGTGAGAACGTCGGCGAGGTCGATCAGTGTGCGGCCGGCGGTGGTGACCGGGATGCCATGCACGATTGTGCGCTCGCGCGCGTCAAGCCGGGAGCAGCGAGGGAGGATGCCTTCTAGGCTGCGGCCGGCCGCCCGCGGCACCGTCACGTCAATCTCACGCGGCAGGACACGCCGCATCCGCCACGCGAACGCGGCAGCGCGATGACTGCCCACCGCCTGCTCACCGCACGCGAGGACTCCGGCCATGCAACGACCAAGTTCGTGAGGCGCGCGTGCCCCACCGCGAACACGCCGCGGTGGACGCGTATCAGCCGGCCGGCGCACACCCGGGCCTCGATCGCCCCGCGGCCGATTCCCATCGAGATGAGCTGCCGGCGAGCGACCACGCCGTGCTGCCGCCCGGCGAGCTCCGCAACACGGCGGTCAGGGAGGTCCTTTGCGAGTTTTGCATCCATGCGATCCATAAGTCGGAAAGGACCCCGGGTCCGCCCCCCGCGCGGGTGCTCGCCGGCCCGCGAAGGGGATTCCATAGAATCGGCCTCGGGATGCCTGAGCACGACGTCCTGGTCATCGGGGCCGGTCTAGCCGGCCAGCGCGCCGCCCTCGCCGCCGCCGAGGCCGGCGCTTCGGTTGGGATCATCTCGAAGGTCCATCCGGTCCGGTCGCATTCGAACGCGGCCCAGGGCGGCATCAACGCGGCGCTCGATCCCGAGGACTCCTGGGAGTCGCACGCCTTCGACACCGTCAAGGGCTCCGACTACCTCGGCGATCAGGACGCGATCGAGATCATGTGCCGCGAGGCGCCCGAGGAGCTCCTCGACCTCGAGCACCTCGGCGTGACCTTCCACCGAAATGAGGAGGGGCGGCTCGGCAAGCGGGCGTTCAGAGGCGCCTCCGCGGCCCGCACTTACTACGTCGCGGACATCACCGGCCAGGCGATCCTCCATGTGCTCTACGAGCAGCTGATGAAGCACCACGAGGTCTACCGCTACGAGGAGTGGTTCACCACCTCGCTGCTTCAGGACGACGAGGGCCGGATCGCCGGCGCCGTGATGCGCAACATCCGCGACGGCACGATGGAGCTGTTCGCCGCCAAGGCGGTAATCCTTGCGAGCGGCGGCAACGGCCAGATCTACGACCCGACCACGAATGCGCTCATCTGCACCGGGGACGGGATTGCGATGGCCTACCGGATCGGCGCGCCGCTGATGGACATGGAGATGATCCAGTACCACCCGACCACGCTCGCCGGCCTGGGTCTGCTGATCACCGAGGGCGCGCGCGGCGAGGGCGCCCACCTCTACAACGCCGAGGGCGAGCGCTTCATGGAGAAGTACGCGCCCAACAAGATGGAGCTCGCCTCACGCGACGTGGTCTCGCGCGCCGAGCAGACCGAGATCAACGAGGGCCGCGGGTTCGCCGACGGCACGGTGGCGCTCGACATCACCGTGGTGCCTCGCAAGCGCATCCACGAGGCGCTCCGGGAGATAGTGAACGTGGGCCGCGACTTCGCCGGCGTCGACATCACCCGCGAGCCGATCCACATCAAGCCCGGCAACCACTACGTGATGGGCGGCGTGAAGACCGACATCAACGGCCAGACGCCGATCCCGGGCCTGTACGCGGCCGGGGAGTGTGCCTGCGTCTCGGTCCACGGCGGCAACCGCCTCGGCGCGAACTCGCTGCTCGACACGCTCGTGTTCGGGCGCCGCTCGGGCAAGCACGCGGCCGAGTCGGTAAAGGGCATGATGGTCCGCGAGGCCTCGCGCGCCGTCCTGCGCGACGAGGAGCGCATGATCTCGCAGATCATCCGCCGCGACGGCGCCGGCCGCCGGGTCTCGGAGATCAAGGCCGAGCTCGGCGAGACGATGGACCGCTACGTGGCCGTCTTCCGCGACGAGGCCGGGCTGAACACCGCGCTCGAGACGGTGCGCCGCCTCAAGGACGAGGCCAGAGTGGTGTCGATCGACGACAAGGGCAGCGTCTTCAACCAGGACGTGCTCGGCGCGCTCGAGCTCGACTTCATGCTCGACAACGCCGAGTGCATCGTGGTTTCCGCGATCGAGCGCAGGGAGAGCCGCGGCGCCCAATACCGCACGGACTACCCCGAGCGCAAGGACGACGAGTGGCTCAAGCACATCGACGTCTCGCTCGACGGCGGCGTCCCCGACATCTCCTACTCCGAGGTCACAATGACCCAGTGGGAGCCGCAGGAGAGGACCTACTAGTGGCCGAGTACGCGCTCCGCATCCGCCGCTTCGACCCGGAGTCTGGCGAGGCCGCCTACTGGGCGGACTACACGGCCGAGCTGCCGCCCGAGCGCTCCGTGCTCGACGCGATCCTCCAGGTGAAGGACCGCGAGGACGCCTCGATCGGGATCCGCTGCTCCTGCCGCGCCGCGATCTGCGGCTCATGCGGCGTGCGCATCAACGGCCGCTCGGCGCTCGCCTGCAACACGCGCATCGGCGAGGCGGCCGAGCGCGCCCGCGACGGCGCGATCACGGTCGAGCCGATGGGGAACATGCCCGTGCTCAAGGACCTGATCACGGACATGGAGGCGGTGCACTGGAAGAAGGTGCGCCGCGTGGTGCCGTGGCTGATCCCCGCCGAGGACCCGCCCGAGGGCCAGGAGTACATCGTGCCCGCCGAGGCGATGCTCGACGTGACCCAGGCGATGGCGTGCATCCACTGCGGCGTGTGCGTGTCGGCCTGCCTGTCGCTCGAGGTCGACCCGGACTTCATCGGCCCGGCCGCGCTGGCGAAGGCCTACCGCTTCGTGGGCGACCCGCGCGACGGCGAGCAGGACGCTCGCCTCCAAGATCTCGCCGAGGACCCGCACGGGATCTACGACTGCACGCACTGCTTCGCCTGCGTGGAGGTCTGCCCCAAGGACGTCGCGCCCATGAACCAGATCATGCGTCTGCGCCGCCGCGCGACCGAGGACTTCGAGATCAAGGACCAGAACAACGGCTACGGCCACGAGAAGGCCTTCGTCAACATCATCGAGAAGTGGGGGACGCTTCACGAGGCGCAGCTGCTGCCACGCTCGTTCGGCGACGGCTCGCTCGTCAAGGGCCAGCTGCGCCCCAGCGGCGCGAAGCAGCTGACCGAGAACCTGCCCACGATCGTCTCGGGCCTCCGCTCGCGCAAGGTGAGCCCGCGCAAGGCGCTCATACACCCGAAGCTCCCCGATCAGAAGCAGGTTCGCCGGATCATCAAGGAGATCGAGTCGAAGGATGAGCGCCTGGAGCTGAACCTCTACATAGTCGGTGAGATGGGCGCGGAAGAGGAGGGCGTGATGGCCGAGGGAGGACTTGAGAACTGATGAAGCTCGCCTACTGGCCCGGGTGCGTCTCACGCGGTTTCACGCCCGAGCTTCACGGCTCGGTCGCCAAGGTCGCCCCGCTCCTCGACCTCGAGCTGGTCGAACTCGACCGGGCGAACTGCTGTGGCGCCGGCGTGATCGCCGAGCACAACCAGGAGCTCGTCGACACGCTGAACGCGCGCACCTTCGCGATGGCACAAAGCGTTGAGGGCGCCGCGGGGATGATGAACATCTGCTCGACCTGCCAGGGCGCGCAGTCGGAGTGCCAGGAGCGACTCGACGCGAGCGGCTCCTATCGCGCGGAGGTCAACTCCCACCTGAAGCCCGAGGGCCTCTCATACGAGGCCGCGGGCGGCTGGTGGAACAAGAACCTGCTCTGGATCCTCGTCGAGGAGATCGGGCTCGACACGCTCCGCGACAAGGTGCGCCGCCCGCTGGCGGGTCTGCGGATCGCGCCGTTCTACGGCTGCTACATCGTGCGCCCGTCGAGGCGCCTCGGGCTCGACGAACGGCCCGAGCGGGACGCCTACCTCGGCATGGTGATCGAGGCCCTCGGCGCCGAGGCGGTGGAGTACGCGGGCGCACGCAAATGCTGCGGCTTCCCGGTCATCACGATGAATCGCACGACATCGCTCCGCCAGGCGGGCCGCCACCTCGCCGACGCGATCGACGCGGGCGCCGACTGCCTCGTCACGCCGTGCCCGCTCTGCCACCTCAACCTCGACCTGCAGCAGCCGGCGGCGGGCCGCTATGTCGAGCGCGACCTCGGGATCCCGGTGCTGCACCTGCCGCAGATGATCGGGCTCGCGCTCGGCCTCGAGCCGAAGGAGCTCGGGATGGGCAAGCACGTCGTGTCCACGCGGGACGTGCAGCGCAAGCTCACGGAGCTCGCGGCGGCGTAGGTCCCTACGCGAAAACCGACCGGCGTCCCGGTCGGCTTCCCGCTTAGGCGTACCCCAATCCGCCCTGGTGTGAAGTCTTGTGGACGGAATGGTTCCGCATCGGGCCGGCGGCGTCGCCACCCCTCCTGAGTGATCTTCGAGTGATCTCAGGAGGAGGCGACGGGGTACCCCGAGGGGTGATGCGACCTCACCCCTTCTCCCCCCTCGAGGCGTAGACTCGGAGTCGATGCCGACCGTCGTATCCACGAAGTTCGAGGACCTCGTGGCGCTCGGGCTCGGCGTGCTGATCGCGGAGGACCCGCATCTCGAGCTGGTGGCCGCCGACGTGCCGCCCACCCGTATCGAGCAGGCGATCGAGAAGCACTCGCCCGACGTCGTGCTCGTCAACTTCGGCACGCTCCCGAACCCGGCGCGGGTGTACCAGCTGCACAGCGCATATCCGGACACGCGGATCGTCGTGCTGGCCAACCGGCCGACCGCCGCCGAGTGCAACCAGATGCTCTCGTTCGGCGCCACGGCCTGCCTCTCCAAGGAGACCGAGGGGCGCGACGTGATCAACGCGCTCCACCTGGCCTCCCGCGGCATGCATGTCCTGCCGCGCTCGGCCGCCTCGGGCGGCTCGGCCGCGGGCTTCGGGATCGAGGGCGCGGAGCTTCTCACGCCGCGAGAGGCGGGAGGTGCTCGAGCTCCTCCACGACGGCGCCACCAACGGCCAGATCGCGCACGAACTGTCGATCACCGTTGAGACGGTGCGCACGCACGCCCGCAACATCTACCGCAAGCTTGGGATCGGCTCGCGGCGCGAGCTCGCCCGGCTGCCCCGGCGCGACCGGGCGGTGGTGGTCGACTAGGCCGCTCGCGCGGCGCGCAGCAGGCCGCGCACGTGCAGCAGCTCCGCCACCTGCACGGCGTTCGTGGCGGCGCCCTTGCGGAGGTTGTTGCCCACGATCCAGAGGTTGAGGCAGCGCTCGTGCGAGGGGTCGCGCCGGATGCGTCCCACGAGGATGTCGTCGCGTCCGGCGGCGTCGAGCGAGGTCGGATAGAGGCCGTTCGCTGGGTCGTCGATCACGGTCAGGCCCGGCGCGCCGGCGAGCACATCGCGGCAATCCTCCGGGGAGAGGGGCTCGCGAGTCTGGACGTTGGCCGAGACCGCGTGGCCGGTGAACACCGGCACCCGCGCGCACGTGGCGGAGACGCCGATGTCCTCGCTCCCGAGGATCTTCCGCGTCTCACGCATGCACTTGCGCTCCTCCGTCGTGTAGTCGTCGCCGTCCTTGAACGTCTCGACCTGGGGAACGACGTTGAAGGCGATCTGGTGCGGATAGACGTTGGGCGCGGGCAGCTCCTTGGCGTCGATCACCGCCTCGGCCTGCGCGTGCAGCTCCTCGATCGCCCGCTGACCGGTGCCGGACACGGCCTGGTAGCTCGACATGATCACACGCTCGATGCCGGCTCGATGGAGGATCGGGCCGAGCGCGACGACCGTCTGCATCGTGGTGCAGTTCGGGTTCGCCACGATCCCGCGGTGACCTCCGAGGGCGTCCGGGTTGACCTCCGAGACGACGAGCGGCACGTCGTCGTGCATTCGCCACTGCGACGAGTTGTCGACCACCACCGCGCCGGCATCCGCGAAGCGCGGCGCCCACTCGGCGCTGACGGCCGAGCCCGCGGAGAAGAGCGCGACGTCGAAGCCCTGGATCGACTCGTCCGAGAGCGCGCTGACCTTCAGTTCGCGGTCGTTCCACCGGATCTTGCGGCCGGCCGAGTGCTCCGAGGCGAACGGCACGACCTCGCTCGCGGGAAAGTCGCGCTCGCGTAGCACGTTGAGCATGGTCGACCCGACGGCGCCCGTTGCGCCGACAACCGCGACCCTCATGACCCGACCTTGGGCCGGTGGACGCCGGCCACGTCCTCGGGGAGAACCGTGTCGGCGCCGAGCTCGAAAGCGGTGTGCAGCCGCTTCACGGCCATCTCGACGTGCTCCTCGCGCACGACGCAGGAGATCTTGATCGGTGACGTGGAGATCATCTCGATGTTCACCCCGGCGTCACCGAGCACCGTGAACGTCTTAGCCGCCACGCCGGGGTGGCTCTTCATTCCGGCTCCGACAACCGACACCTTCCCCATGCGGGAGTCCGTCTGGATGCCGCTGAAGCCGAGCTCGGCATCGAGTACGTCGAGCGCCTCGCGGGCGGCCTCGATGTCGTCGCGAGGGACCGTGAACGACATGTCCGCCCGGTGCCCCTCCGACTCCGGCTCGTTCTGGATGATCATGTCGACGTTGATGTTCGCGGCCGCCAGCGCCGTCAGCACCCGGCCGGCGATGCCGGGCTCGTCGGGCAGACCCGTAAGCGTGATCCGGGCCTCGGAGGTCGAGTGGGTCACGGCTGTCACGAGCGGTCGTTCCATCGTCAGCTCCTCGTCCTGGACCACCGTACCGGGTCCGTCATCGAAGCTTGAGCGGCAGTGGATCGTGATGCCGTGGTTTCGCGCGTACTCGACCGAGCGCAGCTGGAGGACACCCGCACCGGAGGCCGACATCTCGAGCATCTCCTCGAAGGTCACTACCGGGAGCTTGCGGGCATCGGGCACGATTCGGGGGTCGGCGCTGAAAACGCCGGCCACGTCCGTGTAGATCTCACACACCTCGGCGCCGAGCGCGGCCGCGAGCGCGACGGCCGTGGTGTCCGAGCCGCCCCTGCCGAGCGTGGTCACGTCGAGCGACTCCTGCGAGACGCCCTGGAAGCCGGCCACGAGCACGATCTTCCCGCCTTCCAGGGCCTCGCGGATCCGGTGCGCCTTCACCTCGATGATGCGCGCCTTCGTATGGCCCGAGTCCGTGACGATGCCCGCCTGCGAGCCCGTGAGCGAGATCGCCTCGTGGCCGAGGTCGTTGATCACCATCGCCGCGAGCGCGCAGGTCACCCGCTCACCGGTCGAGAGCAGCATGTCCATCTCGCGCGGGTGCGGCCGCACCGACACCTCGTGCGCGAGCGCGACGAGCTCGTCCGTGTGTTTGCCGCGGGCGGACAGGACCGCAACGACGTCCCGGCCGTCCTCCTTGGCCGCCACGATTCGCCCGGCGGCGCGCTTGATCCGCTCGGCGTCGGCGACCGAGGTGCCGCCGAACTTCATCACGACGCTGTCGGACACGGCGGCGAACGATATCCGCGGCGGCACTAGCGTTCGGCGCCGTGTCCGGCATCCCCGAGCGCCGCCGCATCGCCGCCGCCCTGCTGGCAGCGCTGGCGCTGGTCGCCGGGGTGGCCGGGATCGTGGTCGGCGCGTCGCGCGATGGCGGCGACGACGGGTCCGGCGGGCCGGTACCCGAGCCGGGACGCGGCGGGCCGCGCGAGCAGGTCTCGTTCCTCGCCCGGATCGTGCCGCCGCCGGCCGAGAGTGACGCACCGGCCGGGCCGGAGGTGCCGCGCAGCGTCGCCGATCTCGCGCGGCGGCTGCCGCTCGAGCGCAAGGTCGCTCAACTCTTCCTGTTCGGGTTCGAGGGCACGGATGCGGGCGCCGAGATCTTCGGCCGCCTTCGGCGGCTCGACCTCGGCGGGGTGGTGCTCGCCGCCCCGAACTACATCGACCCCGCCCAGCTCGGCGCGCTCGCCGGCGAGCTCGCGGCGACCGCCCGTGCCCGGCGTCACGTACCACCGCTCGTCCTTGCGATCCAGGAGGGCGGAGACCTCAACTCCTTCCCGGGGCTGCCGCCGTCGGCCGCCCCGGCCGACCTCGCCTCCGCGCGGGAGGCGCGCGCGCAGGCGGTCGAGACGGGCCGCACGCTCCGCGAGCTCGGCGTCAACGGGGTGCTGGGACCGGTGGTGGACGTCGGGCTCGAGAGCGGCTCGGCGCTCGGGGCGCGCGTTTACTCCGACCAGCCGGATCAGGTGGCCGGCTTCGCCGAGGCGAGCGTCCGCGCCTACCGCCGCACGCGCCTGTTCGGTGCGGCGGCGCACTTTCCCGGCCTGGGCGGCGCCGACCAGTCGACCGAGGAGGGCCCCGCGACCGTGGGGCTCGATCTGCCGGAGCTGCGCGACCGCGACCTCGTGCCGTTCGCCGCGGCGATCGACGCCGGCGTGCCCGGCATCACGCTCAGCCACGCCCTTTACCCGATGAGCGACTTCACCGTGCCGGCGTCGCTGTCGCCCGAGGTCGTCACGAGGCTGCTCCGAAATGAGCTCGGCTTCGAGGGCGTGGCCCTGACCGACGACCTGGCCGACCCGTCCATTACCCGCCTGTCGAGTGTGGCCGACGCCGCGGTGCGCGCGCTGCGCGCCGGGGCAGACCTGCTGTTCGTCTCGGGCCCGACGGCCGACCAGCAGGCCGCGTACGTGGCGGTGGTGCAAGCGGTCCGGAGCGGACGCGTCCCGCGCGAGCGCCTCGACGAGGCCGTTGCTCGCATCCTCGTGGCCAAGAAGAACTACGCGCTGATCAGATGAGCTCGAGCTCCACGCGGTTGTCGTTGAACGTCGGCGCGTTGCCGATCTCCGTGAGCAACTGCGAGGTCGTGGCCTGGCCGCTGCGGCGCTCCGGATAGTCGTCGTTCCACCAGCCCATCGGGGCAACCAGCACGCCGGGGCGGGCGTCGTCGGACACGCGCGCCGCGCACGTGAACCAGCCGCGCTCGTTGAAGACCTTCACGAGCACGCCATCGGATACCCCACGCGGGCCCGCATCGTCCGGGTGCAGCACCACCTCCGGCGACGGCTGTGCCGAGCGTTGGCGCGCCTGGTTCGCGAAGGTCGAGTTGAGGAAGAGGTGGGTCTTCGGCGTGACCATCGCGAGCGGGAAGCGCTCCGCCAGCGCGGCGTCGGTCACCTCGGCCGGGGGCACGTAGTCCGCGTGCAGCGTCGCGCGGCCCGTCTCTGTGCCGAAACCGCCGTGCGCATGCGGGGCGGCGCCCTGTCCCAGGTCGATCTTCATCCAACCGCGCTCGCGCAGCCCGTTCTCGGCGAACCCGTCGAGCAGCTGGTCGACGAGCGCCTCGTCGCTGTCCGAGAAGCAGGGGTCGTCGAGGCCGAGCCGCGCGGCCAGCAGCCGGAAGATCTCGGTGTTCGGCTTCGCCTCGCCGAGCGGCTCGACGGCGGGCTCGTTCCAGGTCAGGTAGTGGTGCCCCCACGAGAAGAGCACGTCGAGGTGCTCCAGCTGGGTCGTGGCCGGGAGGATCACGTCGGCCTCGGCGGCGGTGTCCGTCATGAACTGCTCGAGGACGACCTTGAAGAGGTCGGGGCGGCGGAGGCCCTCCAGCACGCGGTCCTGGTCGGGCGCGATCGCGGCGGGGTTCGAGCTCCAGCAGACGAACGCCTTAACCGGTGGGTCGAGATCGGCATCGGTGAGCGCGCGCCCGAGCTGCGACATGTTGATCGTGCGCACCGGGCCCGGCCGCAGGTCGATGCGCTGAAGCGGCCCGGAGCTGACCGCCTTCGCGGTCGCCGTCGGTATGTACGAGCAGCCGCCGCCACGATCGCGCCACGCACCCGTGAGGCACGGCAGCGACGCGATCGTCGCGTACGCCTGCGGCGCGCCCGCGTGGCGCTGCGCGCCCACGCCCAGGCGAAGCAGGCCCGGGCGCGTGGATGCGAACTCGCGGCCCACGCGCTCGACGTCGGCGGCCGGCACGCCGCACGTCGCTGCCGCGCGCTCCACCGTCCAGCCGGACAGCACGGCCAGGAGCTCGTCGTAGCCCTCGGTGTGGGCGCGGCACCACTCCTCGTTCTGGAGGCCCGCGTCCACGATCGCGCGCATCATGCCGATCGCGAGCGCGGCATCCGTTCCCGGCAGCGGGCGCAGATGCTCGTCGGCCACGCGGGCGGTGCGGCTGCGGAACGGGTCGACCACCACGAGCCGCGCGCCGGCCTTGCGCGCGTCGAGGAGCTTTCGCCACAGGTGCGGAGCGGTCGACATCGGATTCCAGCCCCAGACGAGCACGAAGCGCGCGTTCGGCCACTCCTCCGGGTCCACCTCCGGCGAGAGCCCGTGCGCCATCACGACGCCCGCGATGCCCGCGGTGGCGCAGATCGTTCGCTCAAGCTCGCTCGCCCCGAGCGCGTTCATCACGCGCGCGCTCATCGTGTCGCCCTGGATCAGGCCCTGCGTGCCCATGTACGAGTACGGCAGGATCGACTCTCCGCCGCAGCGCTCGCGTGCGTCGGACAGCCGGGCGGCGACGCGCTCGAGCGCCTCGTCCCAGGAAGCGCGCCTGAAGGCGCCGACGTCGTCCCGGACGAGGGGGTGAAGGACGCGCTCCGCCGAGTAGACGCGGTCGAGGTAGTTCGACACCTTCCCGCAGAGGAAGCCGACGGTGATCGGATGCTCGGGGTCGCCCGTGACAGCGACGGCGCGGCCGTCCTCCACCGTCACATGCATGGCGCAGGTGTCGGGGCAGTCGTGCGGGCAAGCGGCGCGCACGAGGCGAGTGGTCATGGGGCTGATCCTACGCCTCAGAGCGCGTGCCGGCCACGGAGCGCGCGCCCGAGCGTGATCTCGTCGGCGTACTCGAGATCCGAGCCCACCGGCAACCCGCTCGCAAGCCGGGTGACCGCCACCGCGGGCGCCCGCTCGCGCAGCGCATCGGCGAGGTAGAGCGCGGTGGCTTCGCCGGTCGTGGTGGCGTTCGTGGCTATCACGACCTCCCGGATGCCGCCGCCGTCGTCGGAGCCGTGCTCCACCCTGCGAAGCAGCTCGGCGATGTGGAGATCCTCCGGATCCACCCCGTCGATCGGCGAGAGCGCGCCGCCGAGCACGTGGTAGCGCCCGCTGAACTCCCCCGAGCGCTCGATCGGGATCACGTCGCTCGGCTGCTCGACGACGCAGATCAGGCTCGCCTCGCGCCGCTCGTCCTGACAGATACGGCAGGTGGACTCGGTGGCGAGGTTGAAGCAGACCTCGCAGTGACCGACGCTCGCCTTGACGTCGCGGATCGCCTCCGCGAGCGCGAGCGCTTCCTCGTCGGACACGCTGAGGACGTGGAACGCGAGCCGCTGCGCGGTGCGCTGCCCGATCCCGGGCAGGCGCGCAAGCTCGGTGATCAGGCGGTTGACCGGCGCTGCGAACAAGGGCCGCCAAGCGTAGCCTTGCCGTCGGTCATGCCTTCGGCGATCGTCATTGGCGCCGGCGTGTTCGGCGCCTCGCTCGCCGACCGGCTCGCGCGTTCCGGCTGGGAGCTCATCCTGCTCGACCGCCGTGAGCCCGGCGACCCGCGCTCCGAGTCGGGTGGCGAGACGCGCCTGATCCGCTGCTCGCACGGTCCCGACGCGTTCTACGCGCGCTCCGCAAGGCGCGCGCTTCCGACCTGGCGCGAGCTCGGCGTGGTCGAGGAGGTCGGGCTCGTCTGGTTCGCCCGCAGCTCAGACGGCTGGGAGGCCGAGAGCGAACGGGTACTGCGTGAGGAGGGAATCCCCGTCGAGCGGGTCTCGCCGGACGATGCGGCACGGCTGTTCCCCGACGTCCGCGTGGACGACCTCGAGTTCGTGCTCCACGAGCCCGAGGCGGGCGCCCTGCGGGCGGCCGACGGGGTTCGCGCGCTGGTGACGCGGGCGCGTGAGGCCGGCGCGCGGCTGCTTCGTGCCGAGGCACTGCCGGAGGGCGCCGCCGTGCGCGCCGGCGCTGAGATGCTCGAGGCCGACGCCGTCGTGTGGGCGTGCGGCGCCTGGCTCGCCGGCCTGTTCGGCGAGCTGGTGCCGCTGCGGGTGACCCTGCAGGAGCTCGTGCTGTTCGACGTGCCCATCGACTGGCGCGGCCCCGGATGGGTCGACTTCGACGGCGCCTTCTACGGCCATGGCAGGATCGACCCGTTCGGCTTCAAGGTCGGCCCCGACGTCGACGGCCCGGCCGTGGATCCGGAGGAGCGGCCGCTCGCAGCGCGGCCGTCGGCGATCGCGGCAGCGCGCGAGTACCTCGCCCACCGCTTCCCCGCGATCACGGAAGCTCCGCTCGCCTCCGCGCCAGGCTGTCACTACAGCCTGACCGCCGACGGCCAGTTCCTGTTCGACCGCCACCCCGATCACGACCAGGTATGGCTTCTCGGCGGCGGCAGCGGCCATGGCTACAAGCACGGCCCCGCGCTCGCGGAGCACGTGGAGGCCGTGCTCGCGGGCCGCGCCGCCCCGGAGCCGCGTTTTGCGCTCACCCAGCGGGCGCCGACGCGCAGCCTGCGGACGGCCGGTTTCGGCCGCGGCGGCGGCCCGCTGGCTGGCTGACCCGTTAAGCGTTCAGCGGATGCACGAGGCCGTGCTCGGCGCACAGGCGCGGGATGCTGTCCATGTCGAACTCGATCCGGTAGCGCACGCTCAGGTCCTCGGGGTCGAGCGTGCCGTCCTCCGTGCGCGCGTCCCACTCGCGGAAGAAGTGCTCGAAGCCGGCCGGGGAGATGATCTCGAGGAGACGGCACGGCTCGTCGCCGGCGTTCCAGAACGTGTGCCACTGGTCGCGTGGCTTGAAGGCGAGCTCGCCCGCCTCGGCGTAGATGACGTCGTCGCCGAGCAGGGCACCCATCCGGCCCTCGAGGACGAAGCTGTACTCATCCACACCGTCGTGGCGGTGGAGAGGCGCGCACAGCGAGCGCGGCGGAATCGGGTGCTCGACCAGCGAAAACCCGCCACCGGACTCCTCGCCCCAGACGAGGAAGCGGGCGTCGCACCCGCCGAGCTCGGCGTAGTGGCCCTCGCTGGCCCCGACCTTGCGCGGTCCCTGCGAAGCGTCGAAGCGGCGGAGCGTCTCTGCGACCTGGGTGCGGTTCATCGCACTCACCCTTTCGTTGAACAGTGCTGTCCATGCAATCCTAGAACCCGGCGGGACCATCTGTCAAGATTGATCGCACACTGATGTCGAGCGAAATGACGTCCACCAGCCGCGCGTACCGGAAGCGGCGTCGCGCGGAACTTGAGGCAGAAACGAGGCTGCGCATCACCGAGGCAGCGGTGCACCTGCACGGCTCGATCGGCCCGGCGCGCACGACTATCAGCGCCGTCGCAGAGCGCGCGGGGGTCCAGCGCGCAACCGTCTATCGCCATTTCCCGAACGAGGAGGCGTTGTTCGCCGCCTGCTCGTCGCACTGGCTGTCCCAGCATCCGCTGCCCGATATGACGGCGTGGACCGCGATCGAACACCCGGACGTGCGGCTCGCAGCCGCGCTTCAGGAGATGTACCGCTGGTACGAGCGCGGCGAGGAGATGCAGGAGCGGGTCAGGCGGGACGTCGCGATCGTGCCGGCGCTACGGCCGGCGATGGAGGCGTCCGCGCGCTGGACGAAAACGGCGACCGAAGCGCTCATGCGCGGCCGCCTGGCGCGCGGACGGCGGCGTCGGCAGGTCCGCGCGGCCATCGGCCACACGCTCGCATTCGAGACCTGGCGCTCACTCCGCCGCGAGCAGGGCCTGAGCGAGCGCGAGGCGATCAGCTTGATGGCGGGGATGGTCGCGTTTTCCGCCCGCCCAGGCCGGCATTAGGCCGGCGCCGGCGCCGCGGCATCGAGCATCTCCTCGAGCTGCTGCTCGGGCAGGCCGAGCGGCAGCACGAGCTCCACGGAGTCAGCGCCCGCTTCGAGCCACCCCGCCACCGCCTCGCCTGCCTCGTCGTAGCTGCCCATCAGCGTCACCTCCCTGGCCAGCGGCTCCGCCGCCGGGGGCAGCTGCGGTGGGCCGCCGTCCTCGTTGGCGGCGAGCAGTGCCTCCACCTCGCGCGCAAAGCCGAAGCCGTCCCTCAGTACCCGCGGATAGAGCGGGCCCATGCGCGTCAGGTAGGCGAGCAGCCAGCCGGCCGCAATCCGGCGGCTCGTCTCCTCATCGGGCCCGATCGCGAGCGGCACGCTCGCTGACACGCGGGTCGCGCTCGGGTCTTCCGCCCGCGCCTCACCCTCCGCCAGGAGGGCCCGCCCGTCGGGCACCCGGGAGCGAGCCCAGAGGAACGGCAGCCAGTCGTCGGCGAGCTCGCCCGCCAGCCTGATCGAGGCCGGCGCGAGCGCCGCAAGCAGGATCGGAACGCGCGCCCCTGGCGCCGCGCCGAGCCGCAGAGCCCGCACGCCTTCGCGCTCGAGCGGCAGCCGGCCGCCGTCGAGCAGAGCCCGCACGGTCACGAGCGTGCCGCGCATACGCGTGACCGGCTCGCGCCAGACGAGCCCGTGGAGGCCCTCGACGAGCGGCGGGCTGCTGGCTCCGAGTCCCAGCGAGAAGCGGCCGCCTGACGCTCGCTGCAGGCTCGCCGCGGCCATCGCGATCGCTCCGGGCGTGCGGCTCCATACCGGCAGCACGGTGGTGGCGAGCCCGATCCGCGAAGTTACGCCGGCGATCTGTGTGAGGAGCACGACCGCGTCGTGGGTCCAACCCTCGGCCGTGCCGAAGCGGGCGTAGCCGAGCCGCTCCGCCGCGACCGCGAGCCGGATGGTCGCGTCCGCGTCGGTGTGGAACGGCGTCACGCCCGCGCCGACGTCCATGCGCCCGGCGGCAGCGCTCAGAGCCCGGGCAGCCCGAGCCCGCCGAGGCCGCCCGGCCCGGCGAGCCCGCCGGCCGCCGCGTTCATCTTCGACGCCGCCAGCTCCTGTGCCGAGCGGATCGCCTCGTTCACGGCGGCCTGCACCATGTCCTGGAGCAGCTCGACGTCCTCGGGATCGACCGCACCGGGGTCGATCGTCAGCTCCTTGAGCTCGAGGTCGCCGCTGATCCGCACGGTGACCATGCCGCCGCCTGCGCTCGCCTCGACGACCTCGTTCGCAAGCTCCTCCTGCGCTTTCGCCATGTCGGCCTGCATCTTCTGCACCTGCTTCAGCATCTGATTCATATTCGGCTGGCCCATCAGCGCTTCTCCTCGTGTTCGTCGAAGATCTCCTCGGCGCCGAATTCGGCGCGGAGGCGCTCGATCAGGCGCTCGTGGTCGAGCATGTCCTCGCCCCGCGGCGCCGCTTCGTCGCTCAGCTCGAAGGAGAGCGTCACCGCCTGGCCGGTCAGGCCGCGCACGGCGCGCGCTACGAGCTCGCGGTTTGCCTCGGCCTTCTTCTTCACGAAGGCGGCGTCGGCCGGAAAGGCCACCGTGAGCCGGTCGCCCTCGAGGGTCGTGGGCCGCGCCGCCCCGAGAGCCGCGCCCAGCATGCCGTTCTCCTCGGTCACCGCCTCGGCCACCGCGGGCCACAGCTCCACGATCCGACCGACCTCCATGTCGGCGACGGCGCGCGGCCGCTCGCTCGGCACCGTCTCGACGGCCACCGCGGCTGCCCCGGCCGCCTTCGGGCGCGGTGCAGGCGCGCGCGGAACGGGGCCTGCCGCCGGCTGCTCGGGAGCCGGGACCGGCGCCGCTTCACCGTCCGGCAGCCTCGTCTCGAGCTGCTCGATGCGGTACATGAGCGCCTGAAGCGAGAGGTCCGCCTGCGGCTGCGTGGACTTGAGCAGCGCCATCTCCAGCTGGAGGCGCGGCTCCGAGCCGTCCTTCACGGCGGCGAGCGCGGCGGCGAGGTGGTCGATCGCTCGCAGGATCTCGCCCTGGGCGATGCGCTCGGCCTGCGAGGAAAGCCGATCGGTGTGCTCGGCGGTGACCGAGAACGAGTCGGGAACCTGGCCGAGCGTCTGCACGACGAACAGGTGCCGCAGGTGCCCCGACAGGTCGCGCATGAAGCGCTCGAAGTCGCGCCCCGAGTCGGAGAGCTTCTGTACCGCGAGCAGGGCGGCCTTGGGATCCCGCCCGGCGAGCGCCTCGCCGACCTCGAGCACCAGCTCGGCGTCGGCCACCCCGAGGATGTCGAGCACGTCCTCGAGCCGGATCTCCTTGCCGCCGTAGGTCACGAGCTGCTCGAGCGTGCCGAGCGCGTCGCGGAAGGAACCGGTGGCCGCGCGCGCCAGCATTCCGAGCGCCGGATCCGGGATCTCGATCCCTTCCTGGGCGGCTACGCGCGAGAGCACGCCCGCGATCTGCTCGATTGAGGGACGGCCGAAGTCGAAGCGGTGGCAGCGATCGACGATCGTGGCCGGCACCTTGTGCGCCTCGGTCGTCGCCAGCACGAAGACGACGTGCGGTGGCGGCTCCTCGAGCGTCTTCAGGAACGCGTTCCACGCCGCCGTGGAGAGCATGTGCGCCTCGTCGAGGATGTACACGCGCCGGCCGCCCTGCATCGGCGCGAGCGCCACGTTCTCGCGGAGCTCGCGGATGTCGTCCACCGAGTTGTTCGACGCGGCGTCCATCTCGACGACGTCGAGCGACGTGCCGGCCATGATCGCCCTCGCGCGCGGGGCGTCCGGGTCGAAGGTCGGCGTCGGGCCGCCTTCGGAGTTCAGAGCGCAGGCGAGCAGCTTCGCCATCGACGTCTTCCCGGTGCCGCGCGAGCCCACGAACAGGTAGGCGTGATGCACCTTGTCCAGCTCGATCGCGTTCCGGAGCGTGCGGACGATGTGCTCCTGGCCGACCACCGAGTCGAACGTCCGGGGGCGGTGGCGGCGGTAGAGCGAGAGCATCGGCCGG
>Ga0126307_10000369_pt1 | contig 29039 bp, 26 predicted proteins | sample Plot28_FD_89955 | JGI IMG/M metagenome (GOLD analysis project Ga0126307, IMG submission 89955) | Serpentine soil microbial communities from UC McLaughlin Reserve, CA, USA - Plot28 | ecosystem: Environmental > Terrestrial > Soil > Grasslands | place: USA: UC McLaughlin Reserve, Lake County... | reverse complement strand
GCGCGCACGTACTACGTCGCCGACATCACCGGCCAGGCGCTCCTGCACGTCCTCTACGAGCAGCTCATGAGGCACCACGAGCAGGTCGACCGCTTCGAGGAGTGGTTCGTGACCGAGCTCGTGCAGGACGGGGACGGCGCCTGCGCCGGAGCCGTGGCCCGCAACATCCGCGACGGCACGATGGAGCTGTTCAGCGCCAAGAGCACGATCCTCGCCTCCGGTGGCGCCGGCCAGTGCTTCAAGCCGTCCACCAACGCGCTCATCTGCACGGGCGACGGCATCGCCCAGGCCTACCGCATCGGCGCGCCGCTGATGGACATGGAGATGGTCCAGTACCACCCGACCACGCTCGCCGGCAACGGCATCCTCATCACCGAGGGCGCGCGCGGGGAGGGCGCGCACCTCTACAACGCCGAGGGCGAGCGCTTCATGGAGAAGTACGCGCCGAACAAGATGGAGCTCGCCTCGCGCGACGTGGTCTCGCGCGCCGAGCAGACCGAGATCAACGAGGGGCGCGGCTTCCCGGACGGCACGGTGGCGCTCGACATCACCAAGGTCCCGCGCCGGCGCACGCTCGAGGCGCTGCGAGAGATCGTCAACATCGGCCGCGACTTCGCCGGCGTCGACATCACGCGCGAGCCGATCCGCATCCGGCCGGGCTGCCACTACGTCATGGGCGGCGTGAAGACCGACACCGACGGCGCCACGCCGATCGAGGGGCTCTACGCCGCAGGCGAGGTGGCCTGCGTGTCCGTGCACGGCGGCAACCGCCTCGGCGCCAACTCGCTGCTCGACACGCTCATCTTCGGCCGCCGCTCGGGCGAGCACGCCGCCCGCCGCGCGCTGGCCATGGCCACGCCGAACGCGAGCCTCGCCGCGCTCCACGACCAGGAGGAGGCCATGCGCCGCATCCTGCGCCGCGACGGCGCCGGCCGGCGGATCTCGGCCATCAAGGACGAGCTCGGCACGATGATGAACGAGAAGTGCGCGGTCTTCCGGGACGAGGCCGGGCTGCGCGAGGCGCACGAGACGATCCGCCGGCTGAAGGACGAGGGCGACGTCGCGGCCATCGACGACAAGGGCACCGTCTTCAACCAGGACGTGCTCGGGGCGATCGAGCTCGGGTACATGCTGGACGTGGCCGAGTGCATCGTCGTGGGCGCGCTGGAGCGCAAGGAGTCGCGCGGCGCGCAGTTCCGCCTCGACCACCCGCAGCGCGACGACGACGAGTGGCTCAAGCACATCGACCTCGCGGTCGACAGCGGCGGGCCGCCGCGCGTGACCTACTCGCCCGTGACGATCACGAAGTGGCAGCCCGAGGAGCGTACCTACTGATGGGCCGGTACACCCTCAAGCTCCGCCGCTACTCGCCCGAGTCGGGCGAGGCCGCGTACTGGGAGGACTTCACCATCGAGCTGGACGGGAAGCGCTCCGTCCTCGACGGCATCCTCCAAGCGCGCGACGAGCAGGACGGCACGATCGGCATCCGCTGCTCCTGCCGCGCGGCGATCTGCGGCTCGTGCGGCGTGCGCATCAACGGCCGGCCGGCGCTGGCCTGCCACACCCACCTCGACAAGGCGCAGGAGACCTCGCGCCAGGGGGGCGAGATCGTCGTCGAGCCGATGGGGAACATGCCCGTCCTCAAGGACCTGATCGTCGACATGGACGCCGTCCACTGGACGAAGATCCAGCGCGTCACGCCGTGGCTGCTGCCCGACGGCGACCCGCCGGAGCGCGAGTACGTGGTGCCGCCGGACTCGATGATCGACGTCACGCAGACCATGGCCTGCATCCAGTGCGGCGCCTGCGTGTCGGATTGCCTGTCGATGGAGGTCGACCCGCTGTTCATCGGCCCCGCCGCCCTCGCCAAGGCATATCGGTTCGTCGGCGACCCGCGCGACGGCCAGCGCTTCGAGCGCCTGCGCGACCTCGCCGAGGACCCGCACGGCATCTACGACTGCACCCACTGCTTCAACTGCATCGAGGCCTGCCCGAAGGGCGTGGCACCGATGAGCCAGATCATGCGGCTGCGGCGGATCTCCAGCGCCGACTACGAGATCGAGGACCGCAACAACGGCTACCGCCACGAGCACGCGTTCGTCGAGAACATCGAGAAGAACGGGATCCTCCACGAGGCCGACCTGCTGCCCGACTCCTACGGGGGCAAGTTCCACCCGCGCGCCGTCCCCGAGTTGCTCGACTCGCTGCCGGTGATCGTGCGCGCGCTCCAGCGCCGCAAGGTCACGCCGGGGAAGGCGCTGCGCTCCGGGTTCAAGGCGCCCAAGGACGTCAAGCGCATCTTCGAGCGCGTGCACGACCGCGAGGAGCGCTTCGAGCTCAACCTGTACGTCGTCGGGCAGGAGGAAGAGGAATTCGAGGGCTCGGCCGGCCAGTCGGCCAGCGCCGACGCCGCCGGCGGCCAGTTGCCCGAAGAGAGGAGCCCGAACCGGTGAAGGTCGCCTACTGGCCCGGCTGCGTGAGCCGCGGCTTCACGCCGGAGCTGCACGGCTCGATGGCGAAGATCGCGCCGCTGCTGGACATCGAGCTGGTGGAGCTCGACCGCGCATCGTGCTGCGGCGCCGGCGTGATCGCCGAGCACAACCAGGAGCTGGCGGACACGCTCAACGCCCGCACGTTCGCGCTCGCGCAGGCCGAGATGGCCAACGGCGCCGAGCTGATGATGAACATCTGCTCCACCTGCCAGGGCGCGCAGAGCGAGTGCCAGGAGCGCCTCGACTCGAACACCGAGTACCGCGACCACGTCAACGAGACGCTCGCCGCGGACGACCTGCGCTACGAGCGCGGCATCACCAACAAGCACTTCCTGTGGCTGATGGTCGAGGAGATCGGCCTCGACGCGATCAAGGCGCGCGTCGAGCGCCCGCTGACCCACCTGCGCGTGGGCCCGTTCTACGGCTGCTACATCGTGCGCCCCACCGACCGGCTGGGAATCTCGCGCGACAGCCCGCGCGACACGTACCTGCACCTGCTGATCGAGGCGCTGGGCGGCACGGTCGTCGACTACGCCGGCCAGTACAAGTGCTGCGGTTTCCCGATCATCACCATGAACAAGGAGGTCTCGCTCAAGCAGGCGGGCCGCCATCTGGGCGACGCCATCGACGCCGAGGCCGACTGCCTGGTCACGCCCTGCCCGCTGTGCCACCTCAACCTCGACCTGCAGCAGCCGCTGGCCGAGCGCGCCGCGGGCCGCGCGCTGGGCATGCCGGTCCTGCACCTCCCGCAGCTCGTCGGCCTCGCGTTCGGGCTCGGTCCGAAGGAGCTCGGGCTGGCCCGCCACGTCGTCAAGCCGACGTCGGTGATCGATTGGTCCACGTCGGTGGTGGGCAGCGTCGCCGCTACCTGAGATCCGGGCGCGGTACGCCTGGCCGGCGGGACTAGCCGTCGCGGCGGCCGCCTGGTACGGGTCCGACTCCCTGCGCCATCGCCGCGAGAGCGGCGACGGCTATGACCTGCACGGCGCCGCGCCGCCGGTGCGCGACCCCGAGTTCCTGGCCATGGTCGAGGCGCTCACCGGCGCGCCGATCTCCTGGGGCAGCGACGTCGACCTGCTGATCAACGGCGACGAGATCTTCCCGTGCTACCTGGGCACGATCAACGACGCCGAGAAGACGATCTGCCTGTTGACCTACGTCTACTGGCGGGGCGACATCGCGCACGAGGTGGCGGACGCACTGTGCGAGAAGGCGTCCGCGGGCGTGGAGGTCAACGTGATCATCGACTCGGTCGGCGGCATGCGGATCGAGAAGGGCGTCATCGAGCGCATGCAGGACGTGGGCGTGCGCGTCGTGCGCTTCCGACCGCCGAAGCCGTACGCGGCGCGCCGGGTCACCAACCGCACGCACCGCAAGATCCTCGTCGCCGACGGCAGCGTGGGCCTCACGGGCGGGGTCGGCATCGCCGAGGAGTGGACGGGCGACGCCCAGGACCCCGACCACTGGCGCGACACCCACGTGCGGGTCCGCGGGCCGGTGGTGCGCGGCCTCGTCGGCGCGTTCGCGGAGAACTGGCTCGAGGCCACCGGCGAGGTGCTGGCCGGCGAGGGCTATCTCCCGAAGCTCGAGGAGCGCGAGGACGAGGGCGGGCCGATGATGGTCGTGCGCTCGACCGCCGGGGTCGGCGACACCAACGTCGAGGCGATGTACTACCTGGCGATCGCCGCGGCGCGGGAGACGATCGACCTGACGGCGGCCTACTTCGTGCCGCGGCCGGCGTTCATCGACGCGCTGCGCGAGGCCGCCGGGCGCGGCGTCCGCGTGCGCGTGCTCGTGCCGGGCCCCCACATCGACAAGGGCTTCGTCCGGCTCGCCGGGCGGGCGAGCTACGAGGCGCTGGTCGAGGCCGGGATCGAGCTCTACGAGTACCAGCCGACGATGCTGCACGCCAAGTCGATGGTCGTCGACGGCGCGTGGGCGTCGGTCGGGTCGGTGAACTTCGACAACCGGTCGTTCCAGCTCAACGACGAGGCGACGCTGTGCGTGGTGTCAGATGCCTTCGCCGGGCGGCTGACGGAGCAGTTCGAGCGCGACCTCGAGGTGTCCGAGCGCATCGAGCCCGAGCGCTGGAGCGGCCGGGGGCCGCTCCAGCGGATGGGCGAGGCCGCGCTGAAAGTCGCGAGGCGCGAGCTATGAGTAACGTCGCCGAAGGCCGGCCGCTCGCGGCCGGCCTGGCAGGCGAAACCTAATACCCGACTCTGTCGACCTTGCGGTGGTAGCGGTTGCCGGCCTTGCCGCCGAGGAAGGCGGCGAGCAGCGTGCCGAGCAGGATGGCGATCAGGGTGATGATGCCGCCGGTGGTCAGCGCGCCCTCGTCGACGGGAATGCGCGGCAGGTTGATCTGCTGGAACAGGTTGTACTCGCTGCCGAGCACGGCGCCCGCGACTGCGAGCAGGATCGTCACGAGCAGGCCGAAGACCCACACGCCGATGCCCTGGCGCCCGCCGTCGAAGCGCGACATGCGCCCGGCGACGTAGCCGCCCGCGTAGTAGGCGATCATCAGGACCACGAGCAGCAGGATGGCGCCGGCGATGCCGACGGTGTCCGCGTTGCTCTGCGCCTCCGAGCCCGATACCTCGGTCAGCCCGATCGCGGCGCCGGCGGCGCTGAGGATGGCGGTCAGCAGGACCGCGATGCCGATCGCGACCAGCCAGCCGAAGAAGGCGGCGCCCCAGTTGAGCCCGCCGAACTCATCGCGCTGACGGGCGCGGACGTCGTGACCGTTCTCTCGCGCAACCGGCGCGGTGCGGTCGTCCCGCACGCGCTCCTCGGCCGTGCGGCTACCTGTCGTGCTCTCTCGTGCCATGTCCAGAGGTTGCCCGTCAGCTTCATGTGCCGAAACGCACGCCCGCGTCGTCGGAGAGCGCGGCGAGCAGGGGTTCGTGGCGTCCGGCGAGCAGATCGCCGATCGGGTCGCGGGTGTGGCGCTCCAGCACGCTGTACGGCAATCCGTAGGCCGCGCGCCGGGCGAGCGCGGCCTCCCGCTCGGGGTCGGGCGGACCGGCGTTGAACAGCCGGCGCGCGGCCCGGGCGGCGCGAACGTGGCGCACGCGCGTTGGCGCCATCAGGCCGAGCAGGCCGGCGGTCGGCGCCAGGAACGTCAGCCAGCCGAGCAGCCGCGCCGTGTCCAGCGCCTGCTCCTCGCCCGCGCGCCCCGCGTCCTCGATGCCCTGTGCCTGCTCGGCGCCGCGGCGCAGCACGTCCGCGGCGCCGCCGCCGACCAGCGGCGCGCCCTCCACGGCATCGGCCGCGCCGCGCGCGGTCGTGCCCACGGCCGCGCCGGCATCCTGGAGGCCGCGGCCCAGGCCGGCGAGCTCGGCGACGCTGTCGTGGACCTTGAAGCCGAGCCACGCGAAGGCGGCGATCAGCAGGAGGACGGGGAGGTCGCGAGGCGTGAGGTAGGCGCGCATGCCGCTGCGCGTACCCGAAACGAAAGGAGGGCCCGTTGCCGGGCCCTCCCTTGGCGTGTTTCTGATGCGTACCCCAGTCCGCCCCAGGAAACTTCGCTCGGGCGGCGATTACCCGCTATGGGCGCGCGCTATGCGCGCGCAGGAAACGGGTTTCGTCCTCGGACTTCGCGAGCGACGTCCTGCGGACGACGTATCAGGTTGCGCTCGTGCAGGACCTCGGCGATCTGCACCGCGTTCGTCGCCGCGCCCTTGAGCAGGTTGTCCGAGACGACCCACATCTGCAGGCCGCGCTCGTGCGTCGGATCGCGACGCAGCCGGCCGACGAACACGTCGTCGTGCCCCGCGGCTCCGAGCGCCGTCGGGTACGGCTCCACGAGCGTGAGCCCGGGCGCCGCGGACAACAGCTCGCGCGCCGCCTGCGCCTCCAGCGGCTCGCGCGTCTGGACCATGACGGACTCGGAATGGCTGCTCACCACGGGCACGCGCGCGCACGTGACCGCGACGGGGATCGACTCGTCGCCGAGGATCTTGCGCGTCTCGAACATCATCTTGCGCTCCTCGTCCGTGTGGTCGTCGCCGTCGGCGAAGTTGCCGGCGCCGCCGTGGACGTTGAACGCGATCTGCTCGCGATAGACCTCGGGCGGTGGCGGCGCCTGACCGTGCAGCACGGCGTGCGTCTGGGCCTCGAGCTCCTCGACCGCGCGCACGCCGGTGCCCGACACCGACTGGTAGGTCGAGACGATCAGCCGCTCGATGCCGGCCGCGTCGTGGATCGGCTTCAGCGCGACCATCAGCTGCATCGTCGAGCAGTTCGGGTTGGCGATCAGCCCGCGGTGGTCGTCGAGCGCCTCGGGATTGACCTCGGAGACGACGAGCGGGACGTCCGGGTCGCGCCGCCACTTCGAGGAGTTGTCGATCACGACGGCGCCGGCGTCGACGAAGCGCGGCGCCCACTCGCCCGAGGTGGAGCCGCCGGCCGAGAACAGCGCCAGGTCGAAGCCCTGGATCGTCTCGTCGTCGAGCGGCTGGACGATCGCGCCGCCGAGCTCGCGGCCCGCCGACCGCGCCGACGCGAACGGGACGATCTCGCGCGCGGGGAAGTCGCGCTCGCGCAGCTTCGCGCGCATGACGGTTCCCACCGCGCCGGTGGCGCCGACGACGGCGACCCGGTACTGGCTCATACACTCGCTCCGCTTGCGCCCGTTGCCCCGGCCGAAGTGGTCGACCCGGTGGCGACATCGCCCGGGCGCCCGAACGGATGCTCGGCCTCGAGCTGGTCCGCGCCGAGCTCGAACGCGCCGTGCAGCGCCCGCACCGCGCGGTCGACCTCGTCGCCGGACACGACGCAGGAGATCTTGATCGGGGACGTGGAGATCATCTCGATGTTGATGCCCTCGTCGCCGAGCGTCGAGAAGACCTTGGCGGCGACGCCCGGGTGGGACTTCATTCCCGCGCCGACGACCGACACCTTCCCCATCGCCGGGTCGTCGGCGATCGAGCCGATGCCGACCTGCCCGATCACCGGCTCGAGCGCGGCGTGCGCGGTCCGCAGGTCGGACTGCGGCACGGTGAACGACATGTCGGCCTCCGAGCCCTCGGACACCGGCTCGTTCTGGATGATCATGTCGACGTTGACGTTCGCGTCGGCGAGCGCGGTGAAGATGCGGCCGGCGATGCCCGGATGGTCGGGCACGCCGAGCAGCGTCACGCGCGCCTCGTCGCGGGAGTGCGTCACGGCGGTGATCAGGGGGCGTTCCATCGTCTCCTCCTCTCCGACCACGAAGGTACCGGGCTCTTCCGTGAACGAGGACCGGCAGTGGATGCGCACGCCGTGGTTGCGCGCGTACTCGACCGAGCGCAGCTGCAGGACGCCCGCGCCGGAGGCCGACATCTCCAGCATCTCTTCGAAGGAGACGACCGGCAGCTTGCGCGCGTCGGGCACGATCCGCGGGTCGGCCGAGAAGACCCCCGCGACGTCGGTGTAGATCTCGCACACCTCGGCCTCCATCGCCGCGGCGAGGGCGACGGCCGTGGTGTCGGACCCGCCGCGCCCGAGCGTCGTGACGTCCTTGGCCGTCGAGACGCCCTGGAAGCCCGCGACGAGCACGATCCGGTCCTCCTCGAGCGCGCCGCGGATGCGGTCGGCGCGCACGTCGAGGATGCGCGCCTTGGTGTGCGAGGTGTCGGTGACGATGCCGGCCTGCGACCCGGTCAGGGATATCGCGCGGTGCCCGAGGTCGTTGATCGCCATCGCGCACAGGGCGCAGGAGATGCGCTCGCCCGTGGAGAGCAGCATGTCCATCTCGCGCGGGTCGGGGGTGGGCGAGACCTCCTCCGCGGCGGCGATCAGCTCGTCGGTCGTCTTGCCGCGCGCGGAGAGCACCGCTACGACGCGGTGACCCTGCTCGCGGGCGGCCACGATCCGCCGCGCGGCGCGCTTGAGGCGCTCGGCGTCGGCGACGGAGGTGCCGCCGAACTTCATGACCACGACCGTCCCGGGCACGAGCCAGTGAGTGTACGGACGGGTCGGGCGCGGACCCGGCGGACGGGTGTACTTGAAAAGCGGCGAACTCAAGCGATCATGGGCTGGCCGTGGGGCATTGGGAGCAGCGAACGGCATGGACGGCCGCCGTCGGCGCGATACTCGCGCTGCTGTTCGCCGCGCCCGCGATGGCCGAGGCCCCGGAGATCACCAGCGGGCCGACGGTGGTAGGGACGCCGCAGGTCGGCGAGACGCTGCGTGGCGAAGCGACATGGGAGGGCGACGGGGTCACGTGGCAGTGGTACACCTGCCGCGGCCCGCAGTCGTTGCAGTGCGCGGAGATCGCCGGGGCCGACGAGCAGACGTACGTCGTCCCCGAGGAGGAGCAGGACAACCGCCTGCGCGTGGGCCTCGACGTGTGGACCTACGACGGCGAGCACACGTGGGACTGGTCGAAGCCGACCTCGCCGATCCGGCCGCGGCCCGAGCCGACGCCCACCCCGGACCCGACGCCGACGCCCACCCCGGACCCGACGCCGACGCCCACCCCGACGGTCACGCCCGACCCCACGGTCACGCCCGACCCGACCGTCGACCCGGACCCGACCGCCGAGCCCACGCCGGTGGCGGAGATCACGCCCGGCCCGCTCGTGACCGGCACGCCGGCGCCGACGCCGGACCTCACGGTCGGCGACCCGATCGTCGACCCGCTCTCGCCGCTGCTGCTCTCGCCCTTCCCGCTCGTCCGCTTCCGCGGCTACCTCACCACCACAGGGGCCCGCCTCACCCTGCTCACCGTCAAGGCGCCGGCGGGCGTCCGCATCGCCGTCCGCTGCTACGGCCTTTCATGCCCGAGGAAGAGGCTCGCCCGCCTCACCCGCGTCACGCGCCTGAGCGCGTTCGAGCGGCCCCTGCGCGCGGGGACGCGCATCGTCGTCAAGGTGACGCGGGCCGGCTGGATCGGCAAGCACTCGGTCATCGTCATCCGCAAGGGCAAGGCCCCGAAGCGCCGTGACCGCTGCCTGTTCCCGGGCGCCCCCGAGCCGCGGCGGTGCCCGCTCCCGTGAGCCGCCCGGGCGCTCTCGGGACGTTCGCGCGCTACGGCGCCGGGGCCGCGCTGCTCGTCTTCGTGATCGCGGCCGCCGCCCAGGCCATCCTCGGCTCCCGCACGGCCGTGGCGCCCGGCGCCGGCGACGGTGTGCGGCTCGGGCGCACGCTCGCCGACGCCCCGTCGCCGCCGCCCGCGACGCCGAGCCGGCTCGTGCGGGTGGGGATCCCGGGGCTCCGGGCCGACCGCAAGCCGCGCAAGCCGAGCACGCCGGCGCCGGTCGAGAGCGTCCCGGTCGTCGCGACACCCGAGCCGCGGCGCGCGCGTAAGCGCGAGAGCGCATCGCCGCCGCCCGCCGCGCCGGCGGTGGCCCCCGAGCCGGCGCCGCGGCCCGCGCCCCCGCCGGCGCGACGGCCCGCGCCCCCGCCGGCGCCACGGCCCGCGCCCCCGCCGGCGCCGCCCGCCCCCACCCCGGGCCCGTCCTTCGACTCCTCGGGCTGATGCGCTTCTCCCGCCACCGGCGGACGCCCGCCGCCCACGCGGACCCCTGGGCCGCCGAGCTGCCGACGCCGCCGGCGAAGGTCCTCGGCCTGGTGGCGATCGGCGTCATCGTCGTGCTGGCCATCGCGGTCGCCGCGCTGGCGGGCTGGGCGGTCAGCGACAAGGTGGCGCCCGAGCGACCCACCGCGGCCGCGCCCGACCTGCGCGTGGCCGAGGTCGGCGGGTTCCGCCTCACCGTCGACGGCGGCTGGCGGCCGATCGCTCCGCCGCCGGAGGCGAGCGCCGCGGGACTGAGCGACGCGCAGGCCTTCCTGCCCGTGGCCGGCGCGCCGGCGACGGCCTGGATCGCGCAGGCGCGCACGGACGACCCGTCGCTCGTGCCCGCCGCGCTGCGCGAGCTGGTGCAGGGCGAGCTGCCGCCGCGCGCGAAGGTGCGCGTTGCCGGCCGGCAGGCGTGGGCCTACCGGGGGCTGGAGACCGGCCCCGGCCGGCTGACGAACCTCACCGTGGCGCCGGCCGCCGGCGGCGTGCTGGTCATCGGCTGCAGCTCCCCGGAGTCGTGGTGGGCTGCCTCCAGCGGTTGCGCCGCGGGCATCCACTCGATCGCCGGCGCGACGGCCGTGGCTCCCTCGAGCGAGCTCGCGGCGCGCGACCGCCTGCCGGAGGTCGTCAGCAAGCTCAACGCCGAGCGCCGCGACGGGCGCCGCGCCCTGCGGGCCGCCCGTCGGCCGCAGGTGCAGGCCCGGGCCGCCCAGTCGCTGGCCGCCGCGCACCGGAGCGCGGTGCGCAGGCTGAGCGGCGTCGTCGCCGGCGGCACCGTCGGCCATCGGGTCCAGATCGCCTTCCGGCGCATGGTGCGCAGCTATGACGCGCTCGCCGAGGCGGCGCGCAACGGTTGGCCCCGGCGCTACCGGATGGCGCGCGCGGACGTCCGCCGGGCCGAGGGCGCCGCGCGCCGCGCCCTGGCGGCGGCGCAGGGGCGTTGAGCGCGCGCGCCGATCGCGCGCTCTTCGGCCTGGTCTACGGCGTCCCGTCGCGCCCGGAGAAGGGGCTGGACGACGAGCTGACCCGGCGTCGGTGTTCTCGGGGCTCCTGCTCGCCGCCGCGGCGCCGCTGACGTACCGGCACGGCCTCGGGATGCCGCCCTGGTCGCCGCCGGCGCGCCCGCGCCCGCCGCTGCTAGAGCGCGCGACGACCGGCCAGCGCACGTCCGAGCGTGACCTCGTCGGCGTACTCCAGATCGCCCCCGACGGGCAGTCCGGACGCGAGCCGCGTCACCGCCACGTCGGGCGCGCGCTCGTGCACGCCGGCGGCGACGTGCAGCGCCGTCGCCTCGCCCGTCGTGGTCGGGTTGGTGGCCAGAACGACCTCGCGCACGTCGCCCGTCTGCAACCGCGCGTAGAGCTCGCCGATCTTGAGGTCGTCCGGCTCGACGCCGTCGATCGGCGACAGCGCGCCGCCGAGCACGTGGTAGCGGCCGCGGAACTCGTGCGTGCGCTCGATCGGGATGACGTCGCCCGGGTCCTCGACGACGCAGATGAGCGCGCGGTCCCGGCGCGCGTCGGCGCAGATCTCGCAGCGCGGGCCCTCGGCCAGGTTGAAGCAGACTTCGCAGAGACCGATGCGTTCCTTGACCTCGCGGATCGCGTCGGCGAGCGCGAACGCGTCCTCGGGTGAGGCGCGCAGGACGTGGAAGGCCAGCCGCTGGGCGGTCCGCGTCCCGATGCCCGGCAGCCTGGACAGCTCGGTGACGAGCCGCTGGAGCGGCGGCGCGAGCAGGGCCTACCTCTTGCGCCGGCGGGCGGCGCGGTTCGGCGCGCCGCCCGGCATGCCGCCGGGGAGTCCGCCGCCGGCGCCGCTGCCCATCCCGCCCATGCCGCCGAGCATGTCCAGCGCGCTCATCGGGTCGAACCCCGCGGCGCCGCCGGGCCCGGCGAGCTTGCTCTCCTGGAGCTCCTGCGCAGCGCGCAGCGCCTCGTTGACCGCGGCGACGACGAGGTCCTGGAGCATCTCCACGTCCTCGGGGTCGACCGCGTCGGGGTCGATCGCCAGGTCCTGGAGGCGCAGATCGCCGCTCATCACGACCTTGACCATGCCGCCGCCCGCGCTCGCCTCAACGGTCTCGCTCTTCAGCGCCTCCTGGGCCTCCTGCTGGGCGGCGAGCATCTGCTGCGCCTGCTCGAGCATCTTGTTGAGGTTCGGTGGTTGCGGCATCAGGTCTCTTCCTCGGCGTCGAACTCGTGCATGAAGCGGGCGACCAGCTCCTCGTCGTCCGGCGGCGTCTCGGCGACCTCGTCCGCCGTCAGCTCGTACGAGACGCGCAGCGACGCGCCGGTCACCGTCCGCAGCGCCTGCGCGAGCTCCTCGCGCCGCGCGGGCTTCTCCGCCTCGGCCTTGTAGAATCGCAGCGTCGACGGCAGCGCGAGCGTGACGTCGCGCCCCGCGAGCTGCGCCGGCCGGGCGTGCTGGAGGATCTCGATCAGCGACGGCGAGTCGAGCGCCTCGAGCACGGCGGGCCACAGGTCGGCGAACGCCTCGAGCGAGAGGTCGTCGCGCTCGGCGATCGCTACCGCGGTCGCAGCGGGGGTCGTCTCGGGCTGCGTCGCCGTCACCGGCGTCGCCATCGCCTGCGTGCGCCCCGCCGCGGTGACCGGCTCGTCGGGCGAGCGGGTCGGCGGGGCGGGCTCGGCGGCGCCGCCGAGCCGGCCCTCGAGGCGCTCGATGCGCGCCATCAGCGCCTTGGTCGACGCGTCGTGCTCGGGCGCGGCGCCCTTGACCAGCGCCAGCTCGAGCTGGGTGCGCGCGTCGGCGCCGTCCTTCATCGCCCGCAGGCCGGCGGCGATCAGCTCGAGCAGGCGCACGACGCCGCCCGGCGCCACGGCGGCCGCCTGCTCCGCCAGCCGCGCGTCGTGCTCGGCGGTGATGCGCAGCTCGGGCGGGACCTCGCCCAGCGCCTGGACGACCATGAGCGCGCGCGCATGGGCCTCGAGGTCGCCGAAGAAGCGCCCGACGTCGCGGCCCGAGTCGGCGAGGCGGGCGGCGGCGAGCAGCGCCGCCCGCACGTCGCCCGAGGCGACCGCGTCCACGGCGCCGAAGAGCAGGTCGGCGTCGGCCGCGCCGAGCACGGCGAGCACGTCGTCGAGCGCGATGTGCGGGCCGGAGTAGGCGAGCAGCTGCTCGAGCGTCCCCAGGGCGTCGCGGAACGACCCCGTCGCGGCGCGGGCGACGAGCGCGAGCGCCTCGTCGGGCGCCTCGATGCCCTCCGTGCCGGCCACGCGCCGGAGCACGGCGGCGATCTGCGGAACGCTCGGGCGCGCGAAGTCGAAGCGGTGGCAGCGGTCGACCACCGTCGGCAGCACCTTGCCGGCCTCGGTCGTGGCGAGCACGAAGATCGTGCTCGGCGGCGGCTCCTCGAGCGTCTTGAGGAACGCGTTCCACGCCGGGGTGGACAGCATGTGCACCTCGTCGAGGATGTAGACCTTGTGGCGCCCGGCGACGGGCGCGAAGTTGACCCGCTCGCGCAGGTCGCGGATGTCGTCGACCGAGTTGTTCGACGCGGCGTCCATCTCGATCACGTCGAGCGACGTGGCGTTGGCGATCGACACGCAGGACTCGCACTCGCCGCACGGCTCCACCGTCCGGCCGCGGACGCAGTTCAGCGACGCGGCGAGGATCTTCGCCATCGACGTCTTGCCGGTGCCGCGCGAGCCGACGAACAGGTAGGCGTGGTGGACCTTCCCGCGCTCGATGGCGTTGCGCAGCGTGCGCACCACGTGATCCTGGCCGACGACGTCGGCGAAGGTCCGCGGACGGTGGCGGCGGTACAGCGAGGCGGGAGCCGGCGGCACGGGCGAGGGAGTCTAGCCCCGGGCACTCCGGCATTCGGCGCGGGCGGCTCAGCGCTCCGGAAGCACGTCGCGCAGCTTGCGCAGCGCTCGATACACCCGGCCCTCCACCCGCGACAGCGGCTGCCTGAGCACCGTCGCGATCTCCGGGACCGTGAGGTCGGCGCCGAAGCGCAGGGCGATCGCCTCGCGCTCGTCGGCGCTCAGCGTGGCCAGCGCGCGCTGCACGGCGTCGCGCTCCTCGACGGCGCCGAGCGCCGACGGCGCCTCCTCGCCCGGCGTCCCGGCGCGCTCGAGCGCGCGCGCCCGCGCCGCCTCGCGGCGCGCGTGGTCGCGCAGGCCGTTCAACGCGATGGCATAGAGCCACGTCTTCTGCGAGCCGCGGCGACGGTCGAAGCGCCCGCGCGAGCGCAGCGCGCGCTCGAAGGCGTCCGCCAGCAGGTCCTCGGCGAGCGCGCGGTCGCCGGTGCGGTAGGCCAGGAAGGAGAAGAGGCCGGCGGCCTCCTCCGCGTACAGGCGCTCGAACTCGTCGTCGCGCATCGCGCCGCGAATCTTCGATCAGGAATCGGCGGCGTCGTTCGTATCAGGGGTTGATGACCGAGTTCGACGACGTCATTCAGCGCCTGCGCGAGAGCCGTCCGACGGCGAGCGAGCTGGAGCTGGACGAGATCAAGCAGCGTGTCCGCAAGCGTGCGGCGCGCCCAGCAGGGAGGAACGGATTCATGAGGTCACGCATCGGCGTGGTGGCGATGCTTGTGCTCGGCCTGGTGTTCAGCACCGCGGGCGCGGGCCTGGCAGTCGACGGGCTCACGGCGCAGGATGACGCCGCGACCATCCAGTACGGCCCCAGCGACAACAACGGTGGCGGCGAGGGCGTCCTGCCCGGCGAGGACCAGAGCGGCGGCGGCGGCGGCGGCGGCGGCGGCAACGGCGGCAACGACGTGCAGGCCGCGCGCCAGGTCGAGGCCGGCTCCGACACGGGCGAGCTCCCGTTCACCGGCTTCCTGGCCATCCCGGTCCTGCTCGGCGGCGTGGCGCTGCTGACGACCGGCCTGGTCATGCGCCGGCGCACGGAGTAACGCGACCGAGGGCCCCCGAAACGGAAACGCATTTCGCCTGCCAGGGCGCCCGCTAGCGGGCGCCCTTCGGCGACGTTACACTGCCGCCGGACCGTGCTAGGTGGGGAGGTAGCGGTGCCCTGCACCCGCAATCCGCTCTAGCGGGGCTGAATTCCCTCTCGAGGGGCTCGGCCTCCGGGCCAGCGCGTCGCGCGCGGCGTCGATGGTCGGGTCCCGCTCGATGGAGGCCCGCGAACCAGGTCAGGTCCGGAAGGAAGCAGCCTTAAGCGGTCACCCCCAGGCGACGCGGGATCGCCCGACCGGAGCTAGCGGCGACGGCAGCCCCCGGGGACCTACCTCGACGGAGGGTGCACGGTCCACAGCTACGGCAGCTTTGCGGCGGCCGCGGCGCGGCGCCAGCGCGCCGGGCGGTCGGTGGCGAAGGCGCGCGCCAGGTCCCGCACCTTCTCCTCGCGCGGGTTCAGGCGGCGCGCGTCGGCGATCGCCGGCCGCGGGTCCTTGCCGTCGAGCGCGCGGGCGATCGCGAGGCCGTAGGGGTAGCGCCAGGACTCGGGATCGCGCCGGGCCGCGGCCTCCATGGCCCGGACGGCGAGCGCCGGCGCGCCGAGGCGCAGGTCGCAGTAGCCGATCACCTCGAGCGGCTCCGCACGGACGCCCAGCGTGCCGGCGCTCGTGAGCGCCGCGTCGATCGCCTCCGGGCAGTCGTTGCGCTGGAACGCCTCGCCCGCGCGCGCGAGCGCGGCCTCGGAGCGGTAGACCACCAGCGGCGTCAGCGCGAGGAGCAGGCACGCGAGGCCCGCGAGCACGCGCGTCATCCGGCGCGGGCCACGTTCCCCGGCCGGCCCCTCGCCGCGAGGGCCGCCGTCGCCGCGAGCCGCGCACGCCAGGCCGCCGGCGGCGAACAGCCACAGGAAGAGCACGGGCATCTCCCAGTCCCAGTCGATCCCGGCGTGGACGAGCAGCGCCACGCCGCCGGCCAGCACGGCGGCTCGCGCGTGCCGGCCGGGCCCGCGCAGCCCGCGGGCCACGCCCACGAGCAGCCCGCCGAGCATGACGAGCAGCAGCACGAGGCCGACCGCGCCGAGCTCGGCGGCCGTCTCCAGGTAGAGCGAGTGCCCGTCGAGCGTGCGCAGCGTCCCAGCGCGCTCCTGCGCCCACAGGGTCTCCCACGTCCCCGCGCCGCGGCCGTGGAGCGGCTCGGCCGCGAAGCCGTCCACGCTGACCTCCCACATCCCGATCCGCCCGTTGTTGCCCGGGGAGGTCAGCCGCTGGCGCGAGTCGAGCCCGAATTCGACGTCGCCCTCGACGAAGCCCCGGTACTGGTCCGACGCCCAGCCGGGCGCGTCGAGCGCCACCGCCGCGGCGACGGCGGCCACCGCTACGGCGACCACGACGACGGCCACGCGCGCCCGCCGGCGGCGGGCCGCGCCGGCCAGGCGGTCGAGCCGCCCCTCGACGCGCAGCATCCCGAGCCGCGCCACGCCCGCCACGACCACGCACGCGGCGAGCACGACCGCGACGCGGTGGCCCTGCTCGGGCCCCGGTCCCTCGTTGAAGCTCGCCGTCGTCAGCGCCTCCGCCCCGTACGCGGCCACGACGGCGACAACGACCGGCGGGCCGGCGCACAGCATGGTGGCGATCAGCCGCGGCGGCCGCGCCAGCAGCGCATACGCGCCGAGCCCGAGCGCCGCGGTCGCAATCCCGCCGCGGGAGAGCGGCAGGTACCACGCCACCGCGAGAACCGGCAGCGCCGCGCACGCGAGGACCCGCACGGCGCCCGGCTGGCGCGCCGCTGACGCGGCGTGCACGGCGAGCACCATCCCGAGCGCGCACAGGACGCTCATCGCGTTCCAGTACCTGAGCGGGTGGCTCAACCGGTCGCGCTCGCGTCCGGGCACCCCCTCGAAGACGTCGGGGAGCACGCGCGTCGCCACGCCGGCCAAGGCGGCGATGACGATCGCCGCGAGTACCCACCACAGCAGCGTGTCGAGCGCGCCGGGCCGCCGGCGGACGCTCGCCAGCAGCGCGAAGGCGAGCACGTAGACCAGCGCCCGGTCGAACTCCAGCAGCTGCCGCATGGTCCCGGAGCCCCATGCGGCGGAGACGAGCACCCACGCCGCGAACGCCGCGCCCGCGCCGGCCACGACGGCGGCCGAGGTGGTCCACCCCGCGAACGGCTCCGTAGCCAGGGTGATGCGCAGCACGGCGGCGACGAGCAGCACCACCGCCGCGACCGCCACGTCCTGTCCGAAGAAGCCGCCGGAACGAAAGGCCAGATACGCGGTCAGGCCGCCGGGGATGGCGAGGATCAGTCCACCGAAGACCTTCTTGGCAACCCGTGCCGAACCGGCACGTTCAGGAAGCAGGGGGTATGTGTCAACGGCGCGAGTCACTGCGCTTGGAGATCCGGTTTTTGGGGCACTATCGAGCCGCCGAGGCCTTTCGGCAGGAGCCGCGGCAGTGGACGCATATCGGATCTGGACCGCGGGAAGCGGAGCACTGACAATGGGATTGCCGGCAGGGGCGCAGCAGGATGCGTCGACGCCCTCAACAACATGACCATGGATCGGTTCACCAAGCACCACAAGGGCTCCGCGTGAGCGACCAGGCCGCCTCGGTCACCCGCCCGCTGCCCGCCGTCCCATGGCTTGCGGACGCGCCCCTCGAGCGCCGCGGCCGCATCCGGCGCGACACGAACTGGACGCTGGCGCGGGCCGGCAGCGACACCGTGCTCCTCACCCTCTCGGCCATCGTCGCGGCCGCCGGCCGCGACGACGCGCTCGGGGCTGCGTGGTACGCCGTGGCCGTGGTCGCGAGCCTGGGCGCCCTGGCCGCCTCGGGCGCGTACCTCCCGCGCCTGCGGCTCCAGCTCGGCGCCGAGCTCGTCCGCGTCGCGGGAGCCACCGCCACCGCCATGATCGCCGCCGGCGCCGGCGCGCTGCTGATCTCCGGCCGCACGGGCGCCGGGGACGCCGCCGTCATCCACTGGCTGGTCGCGTCCTCGCTCGTCGCCGGCGGCCGCGTCGCCCTGTTCAGCGCCCAGCGCACGCTGCGCATGCGCGACGGCCACTGCCACCGGACGCTGATCGTCGGCGCCGGCGTGGTGGGCCACACGACGGCCAAGCGGCTGCTCGACGCGCCGCACCTGGGCATGCGCCCCGTCGGGTTCCTCGACAAGGACCCGCTCAGGGAGACGGACGAGCGGATGCTGCGCGGGATGCCCGAGCTGCCGGTGCTGGGCGCGAGCTGGGACCTCGAGCGCGTGGTGGCCGAGCACCAGATCGACGACGTCGTCGTCGCCTTCTCCACGGCGCCGCACGCCGTCCTGCTGGAGATCGTCCGCCGCTGCTGGCGGCTCGGCGTCAACGTCATGGTCGTCCCGCGCCTCTACGAGGTCGAGGGCCGGCGCGCGGCCGTCGACCACCTCGGCGGCCTCCCGCTCGTCTCGGTCCGGGCGGCCGACGCGGATGGCTGGCAGTTCTCCATCAAGTACGCGATCGACCGCATCGTGGCCGGCACGGCGCTCATCCTCCTGGCGCCGCTGCTCGCGCTGATCGCCTTCGGCGTCGTGCTCACCACCGGCCGGCCGGTGCTGTTCCGCCAGCCGCGCGTAGGCCGCGACGGCCACGTCTTTGAGATCCTCAAGTTCCGCACCATGCGCGGCGCCCCGGAGTCCGACGGCGAGGCCGACGCCCACTGGGCGTCGCTCGTGCTCGCCGGCACGCCGGTCGAGACGCCCGCCGCGGTGCCGCCGCTCGAGGACCGCCGCACCCATTTCGGCACGCTCCTGCGAACCCTGTCGCTCGACGAGCTCCCGCAGTTGTGGAACGTCGTCATGGGCGACATGTCGCTGATCGGCCCGCGACCCGAGAGGCCGCACTACGTCGAGCGCTTCGAGGACGTCATCTACCGCTACCCGGAGCGGCATCGCGTCAAGTCCGGCCTGACCGGGTGGGCTCAGGTCCACGGGCTGCGCGGCAACACGTCGTTGGCGGATCGCATCGAGTGGGACAACTTCTACATCGAGAACTGGAGTCCCTGGCTCGATCTGAAGATTCTCTTCCTGACGCTGCCCGCGGTCCTCGGGCGGCGCGGCACGAGTTGACGGCGGCGGCCGGCGACCAGCCGGACCTCACCGTCATCGTCATCGGCCACGACGTCCGCGACGACGTCCTGAAGTGCCTGGGCAGCCTGCGCCGGCACGCCGACGGGCTCTCGCTCCAGCCGATCTACGTCGACAACGGAAGCGGCGACGGGAGCGCGGCCGCGGTCGAGCGCGAGCGCCCGGAGGTCGAGGTCGTCCGCTTGGCGCGCAACATCGGCGTACCCGCGCGCAACGAGGGGCTGCGACGCGCGCGCGGCCGTCACCGCATGTTCATCGACGCCGACGCGACCGTGACCCCGGGCGCGCTGCGGACGCTGGTGGAGTTCCTCGACGAGCGTCCGGGCGCCGGCGTCGCGGGCCCGCGGCTGGTCTATCCCGACGGCCGCCACCAGCCCTCGGCGCGCCGGTACCCTCCGCTGATGCTGCCGCTGCTGCGCCGCCCGCCGCTGCGGCGATGGCTCGAGGACTCGCGGACCGTCCGGCACCACCTGATGGCCGACGCGCCGCCGGAGCGCCGCCGGCGCGTGGAGTACGTGCTCGGCGCCTGTCAGGCGTTCCGCGCCGAGGCGCAGGCCGCTGCCGGCGAGATCGACCCGCGCATCTTCTACGGGCCCGACGACGCCGACTGGTGCCTGGCGATCCGGCGCGCCGGCTTCGATGTCTTCTACGTGCCCGAGGCGACCGTCGTGCACGACTATCGGCGGCTGTCGGCCGCGCGGCCGGTCTCGCGGCTGGCGCTGCGCCACCTACAGGGCCATCTGTACTTCCAGTGGAAGTGGCGGCGCGAGCGGCGGCAGCTGATCGCCGAGGGACGGGCGATGGACGCCGACGCGGCGGCCGGGCTCAGAGCCTGAACGTTCGGGAGGCGCGGACTTGCGGCCGGGCGACGAGGCGCGCCACCGCGCGATAGCGGCCGCGATTCAGTCGCTGCAGCGAGACGCGGAAGCGGCCGTCGCGCAGGCGCACGACCTTGCGCATGTGGCGGTGGCCGCGCGTGCGCACGGTCACTGCGACGCGGCGGCGGGCGTCCTCGCCCCGGACACGGCCGACGAGCGCGACGGTCGCCTTCGCCCGCTTCTTCTTCTTCGGCTTGAGCGTGATCGGCGACGGCTCGGGCGCCGGGGCGGGAGCGGGCTCCGGGGCCGGGGCCGGCGTCGGCGTCGGCTCGGGCTCGGGCACGGGCTGGGGATCGGTGCCGGGCGCGGGGGCCGGCGCCTGAGCCGCGGCGAGCGCCTTGAAGGTGGCGTACGCCGGCTTCTGCCGCCACGTCGTCGTCACGAGCCCGTAGCGCTCCTCGAGCGAGTCGGCGTCCGCGCCCCAGTAGTTGTTGCGCAGGTTGTAGACCATCGCCGCCTCGACGTACGGGTCCTGCGCCATCAGCCGCGCGGCGACCGCCAGCCGGTCGGCCTGCTGGGCCTCCGACACGCCGCACGAGCCGCTGGTCGTCGACCAGCCGAACTCGGTGAACCACATGGGCATCGCATCGCCCTGGGCCGCCTGGAGGGCGCGGATGTCGCGGTAGGCCAGGAACGCGGCCTTGCGCCCGTTCGCGGCGACCGTGATGTCCGCATCGCACGTGTACGGGTGCACGGCCATGACGTCGAACAGTCCGCGCGCGCCCGCGGCGTAGGCGGCGCGGACGTAGTCGGCGTCGCCGGTCGACAGGCCGCCGAAGACGACCTTGGCCTGCGGGTCGGCGGCGCGAACCGAGGCCGAGGCGGCGCGCAGGAGGCCCACGTAAGCCGAGGCGCTCGGCGTGCGCTGGCCCCAGAAGCGGCTGATGTTCTGCTCGTTCCAGATCTCGTAGCCCGCGACGCCCTGACCGCGGTAGCGCGCGGCGAGGAACCCGGCGAAGCGCCCGAAGTCCGCCGCGTCGCGGGGCGGGGTGTCCTGGTAGGTCGAGCCGCTCGCCCACGCCGGCGCGGCGTAGACGTCCACGACCACGCGGCGGCCGGCGGCGAGGTTGCGCTGGACCGCGACGTCGAGTTGGTTGAGCGACCAGGAGTTGTACGCGCCCTGGGAGCGCTCGATCTCCGCCCAGTTGGCGGTGACGCGCACCCAGCGCGCGCCGAGATCGTTCAGCGCCTGGTAGGTGCGCTCCTTGTCGGCGTCCGACGCGCCCCACGTCAGGTCGGTCACGAAGCCGAGCTCGGCGGCGCCGGCGGTCGGAACCACCGCGAGCGACCCGGCCATCACGGCGAGGATCGCGAGCACGCGGAAGCGGCGGGAGACGGACAAGGCAGGGGAGGTCGCGCCCCGGCGGAGGCCGGAGCGGCGGGAGGCGATTCAGAGGCAGGGCAGCGCGGCCCCGGACCCTCCCCGTATCGGCGGGCCTCCCGCGGGGGGCGAAACCGGCCCCCGAGTCATGGACATCCGTTCGATGGCGACTGAGGCCGCCAGCGTCCGGCGCAACGTCGCCACGTCCTACGCGCTCCGCGGGCTGCGCGCGCTGTCCGTCCTCGCGCTGACGCCCTACCTGTTCCGCGAGCTCGGCGTCGACGGCTTCGGCACGTGGAGCGTGCTCTTCACGATCGCGACGGTCTTCTCGCTCGGCGAGTACGGCGCCACGCAGGGCGTCACCAAGCAGGTGTCCGAGCTCCGCGCCCGCGGCGACGCCCGTGGCGCACGCGACGTCGTCGCCGCCGCCGGCGTACTGATGCTCGGGCTCGGGGCGCTCGTACTGGTCGCCTCGACCTTGCTCGCGCTCCTCGCCGAGGGCATCGCCGCCGCGGGGATGGAGCATGCGTTCCAGGTCGGGCTGATCGCGATCGCCGCGACCATGCTCGTCCGCTTCCCCGCGCAGGTCTACGGCGCGACGCTGATGGGCGCACAGCGTTACGACCTGTTCAACCTCGGAGAGGCGGTGGGCGTCCTCGCCTTCGTCGCCGGCGCTGTCCTTGCGCTCGAGCTCGGCGGCGGGATCGAGGCGCTCGCCGGCGCCTACGCCGGCTCCATGCTCATCGGCTCGGCCGCGTTCGCCCTGCTGCTGGCCACCGTGGACCGGACGCTCCTCGCCCGCCCGCGGCTCGGCGACGGCCGCACGCGCCGAGCCGTCGCGGGCTTCGGGCGCATCACGCTGCTCGTCGACGCGATGGACTTCATCGCCCAGCGGATGGACACGCTGATCGTCGCCGCCATCCGCGGCGCCGCCGCCGCGACGCCGGTGGCCGTGGCCGGGCGGATGGTGGCCGGCGTCCAGTCGCTGATCCTGCCGTTCGTCTACGTGCTGCTGCCGATGGTCGCCGAGCTCGACGCGCAGGGGCGGGCGGAGGACGTCCGCCAGCGGCTGCTCGTCTCCACCCGGGTCGCGCTCCAGGTGACGGTCGTGACCGCCGGGGCGATCGCGCTGTTCTCGGAGGACATCGTCCGTGAATGGCTCGGCCCGACGGCGCCCGACGCGACGGCCACCGTGGTCGTGATCCTGATGGCGGTCCAGGTGATGATCCTCGGCGCCACGCCGGCCACGCGCGTGCTGCTCGGGCTGGGGCGGCTGCGCGCGCTCAAGTGGCTGGCGATCGCGGAGGGCGTGGCCAACCTGTCGCTCTCCGTCATCCTGGTCTCGGCGATCGGCGTCGTCGGCGCCGCGCTGGCGACGCTGCTCTCCAGCGCCGTCCTCGTGCCCGTGCGGATCCCGCTCGCGTGCCGTGCGACGGGCTGCCCGCCCGAGCGCCTCGTCCGCGAGGCGCTGGCGCCGGCCGCGCGCGGCGTCGCACCGGCCCTCGCCATCATGGCCATCGTCCTCGTCGCGCTGGAGCCGGGACTGGCGCGGCTGACGCTCGGCGTCGCCGCGGGCGTCACGGCCGCCGTCGCCGTGGCCGCCGCGCAGGTCGGCCCCCGACGGCTACTCCGGCTCGGCCGCGAGGATCGTCACTACGCCAAGTAGCGCGTAGATCGGCAGCGAGGGCTCGCCGAGCAGCGCGAAGTCGAGCAGCGACTGCACGAGCATCGCGCAGAGGCCGGCGCCGAGGCCGAGGCCGACGACGCGCGAGAACGGGTCGTCCCGGCGCGCCGCGCGCCGGCAGTTCCACAGCGCCGCGCCGAGCAACCCGAGGAAGGCGAGCGCGCCGAGCAGGCCCTCCTCGGCCAGGATGGTGAGGAAGAGGTTGTTGGCGTGCGGCGGGACGAGCAGCTGCGACTGGTGCAGCAGGCGGCGCTGCGTCCCCGTGGCGAGCTGGGACGGCAGGCTGCTGTAGGCGTGCGAGAAGTTGGCGAGCCCCACGCCGACGACCGGCGACGTCGAGTAGATGTCGACGGCGGCGGTCCAGAGGTCCGCCCGCAGGCCCAGGTCGCCCCCGGTCGAGTCGCTGAGGCGCTCGCGCAGCGCGCCGGGGACGAGGAACGCGCCGCCGAGGAGCACGACGAGCACCAGCGGCAGCGCGAGCCGCGGGCGCACGAGCGCGATCCACACGAGCGAGCCGAGCACGAGCCCGATCACGGCGCCGCGCGTCAGCGAGAAGGCGAGCCCTGCCAGCGAGAACGCCAGCGCCGCCCCCGCGAGCGCGCGCACACCGCCTCCCGACGTGCGCGTGAGCAGCACCGCGACCGCGAGTGGGATCAGGCAGATCAGGAAGCCGGCGTACTGGTTCGGATGGCTGAACGACCCCGCCACGCGCCCGACGACCTGTCCGTCGATGACGACGCCGGCGAAGCTGGTGTTGCCGGTGATCTTCTGGATCGTGCCCTGGAGCCCGGCGAGCAGGAGGGAGCCCACGGCGCCGGCGACGATCAGGCGCAGCTGCGGGCGCTCGCGGCAGACGACGAGCACGGCGTAGAACAGCGCGCTGGCCGCGACGATGCCCAGGAACCGGGGCAGCGACTCGGCCGGCTCCTCCGCCCACAGGGACGACACCGCCCCCGTGGCCAGGAAGGCGACCACCATCCACGGCAGCGCGCCGCGCGGACGGGCGTCCGCGTCACGGCGCGCGACGAGCAGCGCCCCGACCAGGACCGCGACGGCGAGACCCGACTCGATGAAGCGCACCGGACGCCCCGCGTCGGCGGCGATGTTCGTGAACGGAGCGAGCAGCAGCACGACGACGACGCCGACCTCGAGCCGCAGCGCGATCGTGACCACCGCGGCGCCGGCGAGCAGCAGCCCGGGCAGCACCGCGGGGCCCGCCACGTAGGCGCTCAGCGGCCACAGGGCGGCGAGCAGGAGGGCCGCTGCGCCCGGGCCGGCGAACCGGAGGGCGCTCGAGGTCATCGCAGCAGGCGGCGGCGCGGCGCCTCGCGGCGCACGCCATCGGGCATCGCCGGGGCGTCCTCCTTCGGGGCGGCGGCCGCGGCCTTCGCGTAGTAGCCGTAGTTGCGCCCGCCGACGTGCTCGTCGCGGTTGACGACGACGCCGAGCAGCGTGGCGCGCGAGGTCTCCAGCTGGGCGATGCCGGCGTGCGCGCCGGAGCGGCTCGTCCGCTCCGCGTTGACCACGAACAGCGTGCCGTCGAGCCGCGCAAGGACGATCGACGCGTCGGCCCCGACGGAGATCGGCGAGGTGTCCACGATCACGCGGTCGAACTGCACGCGCAGCTCCTCGAGCAGCTCGTCGAGGCGCTCGGACCCAAGCAGCCGCGTCGGGTTCGGCACGGGCGCGCCCGCCCAGAGAACCCACAAAGTCTGCATCAACGGGTGCTGGGCGAGCACCGACTCCATGTCGGCCGAGCCCCACAGGTAGTGGGTCAGCCCGAGCTCGCCCGGCTCCCAGCCCTGGGCGAGCGCGCCGTTGCGGATGCCGGGGCGGCGCAGGTCGGCCTCGACGAGCACGACGCGCTCGCCGCTGGCCGCCGCCGCGATCGCGAGCTGCGCGGCCACCGTGCTCTTGCCGTCCAGCGGCGCGGCGCTCGTGACGCCGACGACGCGCGGGCGGATGTCACTCGAGAAGTCGATGTTGGCGCGCAGGAGCCGGAAGGCGTCCGCGGCCGTCGGATCGTCCGTGCCGCGGGCGTTGAACTCCGGGATCCGGGCGAGGACGGGATGGCCGAGGACCGCGAGGTCGTCGAGCCCGACGTGCAGGCGGTCGTCCAGCCGGTCGCGCAGCAGCGCTGCGCCAGCGGCGAGCAACAGCGCGAGCGCGAGCCCGAAGCCGAGGTAGAGCGGCACGTTCGGCGCGGACGCGCTCGTCGGGACGACGGCGGGCTCGGCGACGGTGACGCGCGTCGGCGCGTCGCCGCGCACGAAATCGTCGGCCACCCGCTCCGCGAACGTCTCGGCGTAGCGGTTGGCGATCGTCGCCGCCTCCTGCGGCGTCGAGCCGCGGGCCGTCATCTGGAGCAGCTGCGTGCGCTCGACCGGCGTGAAGGTCATGCGCGCGAACAGCTCGCTGCGGCTCGGCGGCGGGTTGATGCGCGCGCGCACCGCGTCCGCCACGCCGGGCTGCGCGGCGAGCGTGCTGAACGTGCGCGAGAGCTGCTCGCCGACGTTGGTGTCGACCGCCAGGCTCTCGTCGCCGGACTTGGCCTCGCCGACGAACAGCGTGACCGTCGCGTCGTACTGCTGCGGCAGGCTGAGCGTGAGGGCGACGACGGCCCCGAAGCAGAGGATCGCGGTCAGCGCGAAGAACGCCTTGCGCCGCAGCAGCGCGACGAGGATCGGAGCGGAGGTCATCCGCAGAACAGCCTAGTGGCGGTCTCGGCCATCAGGCCAGCTTCATCGGCAGATCGACCGCGCGGGGCGAGCGCCGGGCCGTCACGCGCGCGCCTGCGCGAGCCGGGGATCGCGCCGCAGCCGCCGGTGCTTGAGCTGGATGTAGTACCAGTCGGCCAGGGCGCGCAGGCTGGCGCGGCCGAACGGCGTCTGGCGCGTCACCTTCTGCGAGACGTGCTCGATCTCGGCGGCGGGGACGTAGCGCACCTGCATGCCGGCGGCCCACACGCGCAGGCACCATTCGAGGTCCTCGCCGCCGTAGGACGAGACGCGCCGGTCGTAGGGGCCGATGCGGTCGGGCAGGTCGCGCCGGTACATCTGCGCGGCGCCGGCCAGCCACACGACGGGCCGCTCGCTGCGATGGTCGAAGTCCTTCATCGAGTGGCGGCGGTGCGAAGGCGGGTCGTCGTCGATCCAGCGCGCATACGGCCCGCGGCGCATGAGCGGCAGCAGCAGCGGGGGCCAGCGGAAGCACGACAGCTGCAGATCGCCGTCTGGGTAGACGAGCCGTGGGCCGACCAACCCGGCCTCGGGGTGGGCGTCGAGCGCCGCGGCGAGGCCCTCGACGGCGCCGGTCCGTACGCGCGTGTCGGCGTCGAGCATGAGCACGTTGCGCCCACGGGCGATGGCGAGCCCGTCGTTGCGGCCGGCGACGAGGCCGCCGTTGCGCTCGCGCACGACGATCCGGGCCGTGGGGTGCGCGGCGCGCACGGCCTCGGCCGTGCCGTCCGTGGAGCCGTCGTCGACCATGATCACCTCGTGGTCGATGGCCACGTGCCCCGCGATCGACTCCAGGCACGCGAGCACGTGCTCACGCGCCTGGTAGGCGACGACGATCAGGCTGACCTGCGGCGTCACGGCGTGCGCCCCAGCCTCGTGGCGAGCCGCCCGCGCAGCGCGGAGGCGGCCTGGTGGAGCTCGTTCGCGAACGCGAACGGGTCGCGCCGCAGCGCGGATGCCGCGTGGCGCATCGCCGCCGCCCGGTCGCCGCGCAGCGCGCGGATGCGCGCCTGCCGGGCGTCGAGCATCGCGTACGCCCGGGCCTGCAGGCGCGTGCCGCGCTGCTCGGGGTGGCGCTCGAAGTAGCGATCGACGACCCGGCGGGCGTTGACCTCGCCGGCGGCGTAGTCGGTGGTCATGGCGCCCCCGTGGCGGCGATACAGATGCACGACCGCGGGCACCCGCCGGACCTCGGCGTGCTCGAGCGCGCGTTGGATGAAGTCCCAGTCCTCCGAGACGCCGAAGGAAGGGTCGAAGCCGCCGGCGAGCTCGAACACGCGGCGCGGGAAGAGCATGCCGCCGGGGCGGACGTTGAAGCGCGCGAGCAGCGAGTCGACGGTGGCGTCGCCATGTTGGCGCGGCGCCATCCGCCAGCGCGGGCACAGCTCCGGGTCGCAGACCATCGTGATGCCGTAGGTGATGCGGTCCTGGCGGCCCTCGGCGGCGCGGAGCAGGAGGGCGGTGCCGTCGACCGGGAAGGCGTCGTCGTCGTCGAGCAGGCGGACGTAGTCGCCGGCGCCGTGCTCGAACACGGCATTGCGGGCGATCGGGAGGCCGCCGTGCGGCAGCCGCAGGATGTGCATGCGCTCGTCGTCGACGCCGGCGAGCAGCTCCTCGACGGGCTGCGGCGACCCGTCGTCGACGACCAGCAGCTCGATGCGGCAGCCGCGCTGGGCGAGCGCGGAGTCGACCGCGGTGCGCAGCCAGTCGACGCGCCGGGGCGACCACACCGTCAGGCCGAGCGTCACCAGCGGGTCTTCGATCACGGCGGGCGAGGTTAGGCGCTCGGTTAGCCTTGCGCGTCATGAGCCTCCTCCAGACGCCGCGCCGCCTGGTCGCGCGCGCCAAGCGGACGGAGGACCCGGCGCTGCGGCTGCTCCTGCTGCACGGCACGGGCGCGGCGCACTCCCTGCGGCGCGGGCACCGCGTGCGGCGCGCGGCGGTCGAGCGCTACCTCGCCGGCAGCGCGGAGCCGAAGCTGCACTTCGGCGCCGGCCCGATCGTGCTCGAGGGCTGGCTGAACTCCGACCTCATCGGCGGCGACGTGCACCTGAACGTGGAGCGCCCGCTGCCGCTGCCGTCGGGCGCGTTCGCCTACGCGTTCGGCGAGCACGTCGTCGAGCACCTGGCCGAGGCGGCGCTGCCGCGGTTCTTCTCGGAGCTGCACCGCGTGCTGCGGCCGGGCGGCGTGCTGCGGCTCACAACGCCCGACCTGCGCAAGCTGATCGCGCTCTACGAGGACCGCAACCCGGAGATCGAGCTTGCCCGCTACAGCGGGTGGCTGGGCGAGCAGACCGGCAAGGACGAGAGCCAGCCGGCGCAGGTCTTCAACGACCTCATGCGCCTGTGGGGGCACCGGCACATCTTCGACGAGCCCGAGCTCGCCGCCCGGCTGCGGGCGGCGGGTTTCGGCGACGTGCAACGGCGCGAGCCGCTGGAGAGCCCGCACGCCGCGCTGCGCGGGCTCGAGCGCCATGGCGGGGACGAATGGGTCAACCGCGCCGAGGCGATGACGCTCGAAGCGACGCGTGGCTAGGGCGCTGGCGCTCCTCGCCTTCGCGCCGCGCCGGCCGCCGGCGGCAACGGGAGGTCGGAGAACACCGGCAGGCGCTGCGTCCCCTCGACGCACGGCCACCACGGATGTGGTCGAGCGCGAGCTCCAGCCGCGCACGGTCACGCTGATCGCGGGTGCGGACCCGCCGGCGCTCCCGGCGCCCTCGCTCAGCCGCACGCTGATCGCCGGAGCGTCGGCGCAGGTGAGCGCGCCGGTCGCGCAGCAGCTCGGCGGCGACGAGTACCGGTTCGTGCGCTGGAGCGACGGCGCCACGGCGCGCGCGCGCACGCTGGCCGTCGCCGCCGACACGCGCCTCGTGGCGGTGTTCGCGCGGGTGGGCGCGGGTGGCGGCGCGGGCGGCGCCAGCCCGGGCGGCGGCGACACCGCGACCGGCGGCACGACGACACCCGCCACGGCGGCCGACGACACCCCGCCGACGCTCGACGTCATCACCCCGCCGCGCGCCCGCCTGGCCTCGCACCACCTCCGCGTGCGCGCCGCCTGCCCGGCCGAGCCCTGCCACGTCAGCGCCCGGGCGACGATCCACCTGCGCCCGCGCCACCGGCTGCACACGCGCACCGTCCGCCGCGACCTGGCGGCCGGGGAGCGCCGCACCGTCGCGATCCACCTCGCCGCGAAAGCGCGCCGCCGCCTCGCCCGAGCGCTCCGTCACCGCCCCTCGCCGCACGTCGGCCTCGCCACGGTCGCCACCGACTCGGCAGGCAACCGGACGACCGCCCGTACCACGCTGGCCCTGCGCCGCTGAGCCTCTAGACTCGCTCGCGCCAGGGCGCGTAGCTCAGTGGGAGAGCGCTCGCTTCACACGCGAGAGGTCGCTGGTTCGAAACCAGCCGCGCCCATGG
>Ga0126307_10000368_pt1 | contig 29120 bp, 34 predicted proteins | sample Plot28_FD_89955 | JGI IMG/M metagenome (GOLD analysis project Ga0126307, IMG submission 89955) | Serpentine soil microbial communities from UC McLaughlin Reserve, CA, USA - Plot28 | ecosystem: Environmental > Terrestrial > Soil > Grasslands | place: USA: UC McLaughlin Reserve, Lake County... | reverse complement strand
CTGCCCTCGGACAAGATAGAGGGTAGGGGAGCGAACTCGGCGCAACTCCTCCAAGGCCGTTCTTTTACGAATGGGCGAGTCAGATGCTACCGACCACAACCTTTAAAGAAGGGCCGTATTCCAACGTCACGAGCCTCATCCCGGTCAACCCATTGTATATTGTAGGGAATTCTTCTGACGCTCCTTCTACACCTCCGGAGGACATTCAGGCGGCGTTGAAAGTGACAGAGGGGGAGCCTTCGGAGCTCCTCGGCTCTTCGTTAAGTACGCTTTGGTAGGAAGGCGCTAGGCCGGTCGGGTGAGTGAAACCAACAGTCCGTTGGGTAATCTCTGACTCTGTGGCGCAGACGAACGGGAGAGAACGCTACGATAAGAAGGAGATCATCGGCAGCGAGGACCATCCTCGGGTGGGTACTCCTAGGCACCTGTTCGGTGCTGATGGGGCTGTTGGCCCAGGACATAGGCATGCCCGCGGGGTGGTTGGTCGGGCCGATGCTCGTTGCAGTCGCGTTGGCCCTGGCGTGGCCGGAGAGCCCAAAGGTGCCACGTTGGGGGCGGGTGGCCTCAATGAGCGTCGTAGGTGGCGTGCTCGCAGCCACCTTCAGGCCCTCGGTCTTCCCCCTGATCGCCGCCAACTGGTTCCCTGTGCTCCTCGTAGTGGGTAGCACTCTGCTCTTGAGCTTGGTGGTCGGATTCTTGCTTGCATGGGTAGCTCACCTTGATCACAAGACCGCCGCTTTGGGGACGTTGCCGGGCGCCGCCGCGGGGATGCTGGCCATGAGCGGCTCCCTAGGCGCCGATCCGCGCCTGGTGGCCGTGATGCAGTACACGCGAGTGATAGTAGTAGTCTTCTCGGCTGCACTGGTTGCCCGCTTCGGGTTGGTGCCGGGGATGGCGTCCCATCCGATCCTTGCCCAGGGCTTGCAGTCGACCGCCTCCCAAGAAACGGTTCTCGTCCACGACCCTTGGCTAGTCTACGCCCTGACGGCGCTCGTCGCGATGCTGGGAGCCTGGGCGGGGACGCGCCTTCGGCTGCCGGCCGGGGCGCTCATAGGAGCGCTGGCCTTTGGAGTAGCCTTGGAGGTGATGGGCGTCATGCGCCTCGCCTGGCCGCCGGGTGTGCCGCAGGTTGCCTTCCTCGTACTCGGCCTCTGGGCGGGGCTGCTCTTCGACCGAGCCTCTGTCAAGAGTGTGGGACGCCTGTTCCCCTTCGTGCTCGCGTCCGCCGCGGGGCTCACAGTCGCGTGTGCGGGTCTGGGTTGGGCGCTCACCGCTATCACACCTATCGACGGGCTTACTGCCTACCTCGCAACTACTCCGGGAGGGATAGACTCGGTCGCGGTTATAGCATTGGATAGTAATGCCGATGCGCCGCTAGTGTTGGCGGTGCAGATGCTGCGTCTCTTCGTGGTGATACTCGTCGGCTCGCTCCTCGGGCGGTGGTGGTCGTCGTAGCCCCTTCCTCGACATCCCGGGTCGAGATACTACTCATAAATTCAAAGAGGCCGGGACGTATTACTCGCTCCGGAGTAGACGTAAAGCCGTTTTAAGGGCTTGTTTGGTCTGGAGAGCCCCTCTGGGACACAATGGTTGCTGCCACGGCCTCAGAGGCCATTGGCAGCTTTGAAGATAGACAACGTGTTCACTAGCTCTCCTTATCCGCCTTGGTGTCGCCGACGACTATCTTCGGCGACACCAACCAGGCCTAAAATTCTACTCACAACAGACGGCCGTGATGGTGGGGGAGGAGGTTGTTTGTGAGTCGCGCCTACCTGCTCACTAGCGTGTTGGCGCTGGTGCTCTTGCCCTCGAACGTCGTTGCTGCTGCGGTGCCTTTGCTGCGGGAGGAGTGAAGTGCGAACGCCACAGAGGTGGGTTGGGTCTTCGCTGCCTATCAGGTGGGGTACGTGGTGAGCGTGCTCTTTGTCCTGCCGCTGACAGATCGCATACGGCCGGGGATGATCCTACTTTGGTGCACGGTTCTGGCCTCGCTGTCGTTTGTTCTGTTCCCGCTGCTAGCGAGAGATGTATGGAGCGCGTCGGGACTGCGATTTCTAGCCGGTCTGGGACTGGCGGGTATCTACATGCCCGGTGTGAGGATGGTTTCCGCCACTGCCACCCCCGAACGCCGGGGCTTTGCGGTCGGCGTCTACGTTTCAGCTTTCTACCTGGGCTCCGCTGCCTCACTCTCTGCAACGGGACTACTCCTCCCGGATCTGGGCTGGCGCGGGGCGGCACTCGTGTTGGGCCTTGTCTCCGCGGTAGGGCTGCCGCTCGCCGTGCGGGGTGCGAGAGGGCATGCCTCCTCATTCTCAAGCGGGCGGGCTTATCTGGATCCCACCGTTCTGCGCGATGGTGCCGTCGCGCGCAACATTCTCGCGTACACCGGGCACGCGTGGGAGCTTTACGTCTCAAGGGGATGGCTTGCGGCGTTCCTTGCCAGCGTGCTCGCGGCGCGGGGCCTCGACGATACAACGGCCTCGGCCACAGGCAGCCAGTGGGCCGCACTCATGTCGTCGCTCGGCGCGGCGGGTGTTTTTATAGGTGGATGGCTCTCCGACTCTCTCGGACGCGCCCGAGCGGCTCTTCTGGCAGCGCTACTGAGTGGGACACTCTCGCTGGGTTTCGGATTTATGGGTGCGGGGCCGTGGGCTATCCTTGTGATCGTTGGGTGCCTATATGGGCTTGCGATTTCCGCTGACTCCGCCGTCTATTCGACCGCGATTACCGAGCTTGCCACACCGGGGAAACTCGGCTCGGCGCAGGCCTTTCAGGCTTTCCTCGGATTCGGTGCAACCATCCTCGCACCCGTGGCCGCCGGGTTGATGCTGGACTTGGCCTCAGCCCTTCGTCGCACCGTCCCTGCGTCACCCGTCTCATGTCCGCGAGGAAGTCATCCTTGGTGTAAGGCGGGACCTCAGTTCTGGTCAATAGCTCTTCGCTTACGTCGTCGAGGAGGGGACGCAACTCTTCGATGCCTCGGAAGGTTGTACGGAACGCGCCGGCCGTAAAGCAGGTGTTACCGCCAGCCCACTCCCTCGAAGCCCTCTCGAGGACCACACCACCCGCTCAACGCGCTCGCGGGCGGCGTGCGCCGCACAGAAAGCCGCATTGCCGGCTCCCACAATAACGACATCGTAGCCCCTCACATCACCTCCCGTTCAGAGCACACAATAACAGAGGAGGCTGGCGCCAGGAGCTTCTTCGTAGCTTTGGCCGGGCTTTGCCATCCGAGGCTGAGAATTAGAGCCGACGATCTATTCGTTGCTATTCTTGGAACGCTCCTGAGGGCCAAGAAGTCGATCTTCGCCATCAGGAACTAGGACCAGGCTGCGAAGCAAACTGCTGCGAGGCAAAGCATAGGCAAAGTCTCAAAGGCTCGAAAATTGGTGCAGGAGACGAACACACCCTCCACCTTTATCCCGTTCAACGACTCTTTGGCGAACTCGACTATATCCGATGGGGACGGATGAGCTAACTCAAAGTTCACGTCGATACCCATACCACACGCGGTGACGACTTCGAATCCTTGACCCTCCAGGCTCTGCCCAACCGAATCTGTCAACTCTTCCACATACGGGGTGAGAACAGCGAGGCGGCGGAGTCCTCGCCGATCCAGAGCCTCTGCGACGCTAGAGATGACGCCCATGCCGGGGCACCCGGCGAGCTCTCCTAGCCGATGCCACACCTCGCGGTCGTACGAAAGCCCGCCGAGCGATCCGGCGGACGTGCAGCCGAAGACGAGCAAGTGGGGGTACAACGTCTTCAGTTGCTCCGCGGCGGCTGGCGCGATTTCTCAACCATCTTGCGTTCGGCGGCAGCCGTGGTCTCTTCCAGGTACATCCGCGCCGTGTGTACCGTGTAGCGGCTCTTCGGCAAAGCCTGGTGCAGGTCGTTCTCCATCACCGTGTTGGACGACGGGACCAGGACCCCGATCCGCAACCGGTCATCGAGCCCCGGCCTTTCAGCACTCATCGTTACGCCTCCTCGCTCTCCTACACCTTCTTCTCTTCCTTTTACACCCGGGATGGTCCGTGCCTTAACCTCCCCCTTGAGCATCACCAGCGTCGTCGCCGTAGCCTCCGCCTCCCGCGGTCTCCAGCCAGAGCTCCCACCCTTGCATAAGCCTCGGCGAGCTGGCCTTCGACCGCAGGGCAATTTCTGTACCTTCGTCCGTTCGGATGAAGAAGTTCGCCGGTTTCCCGGTCGCGCCTCCGCAGATTCCGGGAGCGGGCGTTCGGGCGCGCTCTCCCAGTACCGAGAAGTCGATCCCGTCGCAGAGCGCTTGAACCACTTTCCGAACCCCGCGTCCGCCGCGCCACCGTCCATGGCCGCCGGAATCGGGGATGAGTTCGTACCGTGGTATCCGCACGGGCAATCTGGACTCCACCGTTTCGATCGCGGCGGCTGGCGGCAGAGCTCGATGTCAGTCCGGCCACCGTGAGCCTCCGTCCGCCACCCCGGGTCAAGACCAATCCTCTCCTAATGCACAAGGGGTTAGCTCTCCGCTGGCGTACGTTTCTCGTTCATCGGTGATAGGTATCCTTCTTAACGCCTGTCGCGAATGCCGCTCGTATGCTACGCTTCTCCGGGGCTCGGCAGAGGCGAGGGAGGGGTAACTGTTAGGCGGCGATACGTGTGCTCGGCCTTGATCTCCGGGTTGGTCCTTTAAAAGGTGCCAACCCGGACGCGGGTCCGTCTCATTGGGGAGCGTGGGGTGGGAACTAGCTGGGTAGTGGCGCCAAGGAGATCTCCCCTGAAGAAGGTATCCATTTGAGCAGCGACCACGGAGGGTTATGACGTGGGTGGCGGGCCACCATTTGAGGTTTATGCCATCAAGTACGCCACGCGTGACGCGCGCAGCGGCGAGCACTTCCATGGCCACGACCCACACGACGCGCCCATGCCAATGGACTACTACGTCTGGGCGGCGGTGTCCGCGGAGCACACGGTGGTCGTAGACGCGGGCTTCACGGCGGAGGTGGCGGCGCGACGCGGACGGAAGCACCTACGCTGCCCTACCGAAGGTTTGGAAGCGCTCGGCATCGACTGCGCGCGGGTCCCCTACGTGATCCTCACCCACCTCCACTACGACCACGTTGGGAACCTCGACAAGTTCCCCGAGGCCACCTTCGTAGTGCAGGAGGCGGAGATGGCCTTCTGGACCGGTCGCTACGCGGGCAAGGAACACTTCCGCACCATCGTGGAGGCGTACGACGTGGTTTACCTCGTACGGGAGAACTTCGAAGGCCGTCTACGCTTTGTGTCGGGGAGCGAAGAGATCGTGCCGGGCGTTGAGGTTCACTGGACAGGCGGACACTCGTCGGGGCTACAAGCGGTACGGGTCAAGACTTCCCGGGGTCACGTGGTTCTGGCCTCGGATGCCACGCACTTCTACGCGAACATTGGAGAAGATCGACCTTACAGCATCGTGAGCGACCTAGCACAGATGTACGGCGCCTTCGACATCGTACGCTCCCTGGCCGATTCTCCCGCCCACGTGGTACCGGGCCACGATCCCCTGGTCATGGAGAGATTTCCGGCCGAAGAGGGCTTAGAAGGGGTAGCGGTACGCATCGCTTGAGCGCCCGTCCGGCAGCCTTGCCCGGGCACCGCAGGATCCTCGCTCTGCCCTGAGATGATTACCTTGAGCCCGAGTCGCCCCCGTGGGCCTCCACGCTCGGCTCGATCCCCTCTGCACCAGTGACCTCCCTCCATGCCTCGAAGCCTTCCTGAAAGGCGACGACGCCCGCCTCGGGCAGGGCTATCTCGATGGCTTCCAGTATCTCCTCTTTGGAGAGGCCGAGGTCCAGGGCGACGCGGATGTGGCTCTGTATGTGTCCCTTGCTCGCCCGCATCACCGTGAGGCTTGCGATGAAGATGAGCTCCTTGGTCTTGCGATCGAGCCTCCTCTCCTTCAGATAGGCCGCGTTCACGAGGCCGTTCGCGGCCTGGAGGACCTCATAGTCCTGGGCAGCCATGACCTTGTGGTAGTCGAGGACGTAGCCCCGCTTCCTCACCATCTCGTCTATGTATGCCTGCTTCTCTTCCTGGGTCGCCATCTGTCTTCGCTCCTTCCTGCCTTCGGAAACTTCATGGGTCGCCGAGCAGCCTTTCGAGCTCGCGGAGGATCGGCAGCAGGTGCTCCCTGAACCGTGGGTAGTTCTCCGCCATCGGGAAATGACCGATGCCCCGCATCCTCGTGAACTTCGCGCCGGGTATGGCCGCCGCGGTTGCGGAGGTCTCCTCCGGCGTGCAGGCGTGGTCGTACTCCCCGGTCAAGAGGTAGACCGGACAGGCGACAGTGTCTATCTTCTCCTCCCGTCCGCGAAGATCCCAGTCGACGCTGTAGAAGTAGGTGTCGCCGCGGTAGACGCCGGGGCCGACCTGGGCGTAGGTCCACCACACCTCCCGGCGAGCCGCCTCCGGGCTCTGGGGCGCCATGAGGCCGTAGGTCCAAGAGGCAGCGACCACCGAGCCGTCCACGTCGGGCATCACCGTCCAGTCCGAGAAGCGGCCCTCTATCTCGCTGGCGGCTTCGAGGCCGATCACGGCGCTCACCTCCGCGGGGTGCCTGCTCGCCAGCTCGAGCACAACGGCACCGCCCATGGAGCATCCGAGCACCACGGGCTGCTCTAGGTCTAGGGTTCGCACATAGGCCATCACCGTCCGTACGTAGGCTTCAGTCGTAAGCAGGTATTCCTTCTCCCACCAACCCGCAGGCGGCGTCGACCGTCCGTGGTAGGGCATGTCGAAGGCGAGGACTCGCCACCTACCGGTCACCTCTGCGTCGCAAAGCAGGTGCCGCCACTGGCGTGAGTCGGCACCTGCGGTGTGGAGGCACAGGAGCGGCCTGCCCTCCCCAGCCTCCTCGAAGTAGACGCGGTTGCGGGCGCCCGCGACCTCCAGGTAAGCGTACCGGCCCGTGATCGGGTCAAACTCAGGCATGGCCACCCACGAGCTGCGCGAGGCGGAACAGCCTGCTCAAGGGGCGCAGGTGGCGCACGAACGCCGCACGGTCGCCCTCTATGGAGAACGACGGGACGCGGCTGTTCATGGCGAGCAGGTCGTTGTAGAAGGGGGGAGGCTCCGGCTGCAAGAAGGTCAGCCAGTCCTCTCTTTTGCCGCGCAGCGTCACGCTCCAGGAGTAGCTTATGCCGGGGTTCGGGACGACCTCGGAGATACGGCCCTCTCGCAGGCGCAGCAGAACCGTTTCCTCATCAGCTACCAGGGCCAGATCGAGGGTGCACCGCCGCCCTATCACCGCCATCTCGGCATCCGCCGCGACCGCCTCGCCCAGAGCCTCGAACCAGCTCTCCTCCGGAAACACCGCCCGGGCGACCGCCGATCCCGCCCCGGTCCTAGCTTCAGTGGGCGACCTCCCGACCATCATGACTCCTTCTTTCTTCCAGCGAGCTCCTCAAGAAAGGCGTAGATCGCCGTATGGCCCTCGGCACCGTACCCCCGCGCGTCGGCGGCCTGCCAGACCTGTCCCAGCGTGGAACCTACGAGCATCGGCAGCCCGAGCTCCTCGGCGGTCTCGAGGGCGATCTTGAGGTCTTTGACCATGAGCCCGAGAGCAAAGCCGTCATCGAAGGACCCGTCGAGAATGTAGCGGGGCAGCTTCACCTCCGTCGAGTAGCTGCGCCCGTTACTCGCGTTTATCACTTCCACGAACGTCTCAGGAGAGATACCAGCCCTCTGAGCCAGAATCAGCGCCTCTGCGGCGCTGGCGAGGGTGGTCGCCGAGAGCAGGTTGTTGAGTGACTTGACCACGTGCCCGGCCCCGTGGTCGCCCACGTAGAAGATCTTGCCGCCGAACGCATCGAGGATAGGGGAGCACCGCTCGAAGACCTCCCGCTTGCCCCCGACCATCACCGACAGAGTTCCCTCCTTGGCCCGCAGCACGCCGCCGCTCACCGGGGCGTCGAGCATGTCGACGCCCCCTTCCGCGAGCTTTTTTGCAATGGCCCGTGTCGAGGACGGTCTCGAGCTCGACGTGTCGATGAGAACCTTGCCGGCGGAGAGCCCCTCTACCAGGCTGCCCTTGCCGAGGACGACCTCTTCCACGACGGTCGAGTTCGGGAGGAAGAGCAGCACGGCGTCGGCGGCGGAGGCAAGTTCCTTCAGGTCCCCGACCGGCTCGGCAGGGGTGCCGTCGAGCCTGGAGACGGCCTCCACTCTTGCATCGTGGACCAGCACCTCATACCCCGCCTGGAGGAGGTGTCTTACCGTGGGCTCGCCTATGTTGCCGAGCCCGACACAACCCAGCTTTGGTCTCATAATTCCCCTCCGATGGTATTTCGAGCGGCAGAGCGGCTCCCTCCCCCTCGTCGAATCTGTAGGTGATGCGACCTCTACCTTTCTATCGGCTTTGCAGCATCCCTTCTATTTTACGACTATCGTAGTGAGCATGGGACCAGTTGTGGCTGGTATACCGGACGGCCTGCCGTTTTTGCGCGACGACTAGGTGTGGTTACCGTCTCATGCTGGCTTGCGTGCGACGAACGCCGCGTGGGCGATGTACGCGAGATTCTCTTTGTACCATTTGTCGTTTTGCGACCTACAGCAGAGGTTAGAACCCAAACCTGTTCGCCGGGTACACCCCGATTTCCGGTCAGCCGTTTCGCAAGAATCTCTCGGCATTTTCCAGTTGTCCGGTTTTCTCGAAGGCTTGACGAAGGAGCGCGCGTCCCTCTTCGCGCTCCTCTTCGGAGCGGGCCTTGGACTCGACGCTCCTTATGCTCTCCTCGACGCCCGCCGGGTCGAAGTAGATATCTGGGAGGCCGATTACGACCTCGCGGATCTGGCGGTAGATGAAGTCCGGCTCGCCGGCGTAGACCCAGCTGCTACGAGCGCGTACCCACGCCCAGCCCTTCATGCGGACGGTGTTCTCGATGTCCTCGTCCTCGAGGTCCGTCATCTCCATGCGCATCCGGTGCTCGGTTATCAACTCTGGCCTTATGCGGACGAGGGCCGTCATGCCTCCCAGTTTAGATCAGACCTTGCTCCCTGAGGAAGCCCTCGGCCACGTCCTCGGGGTCTTCCTACTCTATGTCCACCCGGCCGTTTAGCTCGCGGATGGTATCGACGTCGAGGGTCTCCGTGACGGCGTTGAGGATGTCCTCTATCTCCAGGTTCTCATCGAGCGCCTCGCTCCTGACCACCGGAGCCGGGTAGTAGAACGGCCAGATGCTCTTCTCGTCCAGACCTACCTACGCCCAACGCCGAGGAGCAAGAAAAGGATAAAGTAGCCGACGATGGCGGCGAAGCCGACGAAGTAGATGCCGGTGGCCTGGATGTTCTGGCGCTGCTCGATAGAGGCGGGCAGGGCGTCGATGACTACTCGGGCCGGGATCTCAAGTAGCTCGGCGAGGCCGTAGATGCTGCGCGTGAGGCCGTTCAGGTCCTCTTCTATGCCCGAGTAGACGAGCCCCATGTGAACCAGGATCACGAATATCACTAACACAAGTATCGTCCGGAGCAGGTTCACCGCGAGCCTCCTCCCTCTGGACCGGCAAACCGTTCGCGCAATTCCCTCGCGAAGGCCTTTGGGTAGAAGAAGGCCAGGGATTCCGCATTCGAGGCCTCGAAGTAGTTAACGTCGCTCACCCCGCTAGCATTAGAGAGTGGGAACCTCGGCGAGAGCCGGCAGTTCACGGTGAACCCTTCCGCGCTCTCCAGGCCATAAAGGGAGAAGTTGAAGCTGACGAAATTCTCGTCGTAGAGGTAGTCGAGGATCTTGAGCAGGGACCACGCCAGAGCGCTGACGTCTTCGTCCGTCAGGTCGAAGAGGGAGGCTCTCCCCTCGAGCACACCGACCATGTCGATGTGTCCCAAAGTCGCGAAGCCAGTGAGCCACAAGACGCCTCCCTCGCGCCCCACCCAGCGCTCTCCTCCCTCTTCGACCCAGATGAGGTACCCGAAGTAGTCTCCCCCGTACCGGTAGAGCCCGACCTCCATCTCCCTGTGGTAATCGGTCGGTATCGGCCAGGCTACTGGCTGGTGATGGGTATGCACCACCGAGCCCCCGGCGAGCGGTATGTAGTTCCAGATCACGCTGTAGTGCTGGAGGTCCTGGTCCCCCGTGTCCCGGACACGGCAGAGGTGTGCCAGGTGCGCGCTGAAGTCATCTGCGAGGAGGTCCTCCGAGAAGCCGTCCAAAGGCACGAAGTCCGCGTCGGAGAGTATGGTGACGGCGCTGTAGCAGTCGTAGGGGAAGAGGTTCGGTACGTCGAGCGATTCGCCGAGCAAGAGGTGATCCCCGGGTATCCCCTCAACCTCGTCCATAAAGCGCGGCATGACCTCGCTCCGCTTTTCTGGCGCGAACAGGTTGAGGCTTGACCGTGAGCGGTCGAGCATCCCTCGACGCCCGGTCACTGCAGCTCGAAGCCCATGTCGAGGATGTGGCTCGTGCGGCTGGTCAAAGGATCGCGCTGTATCTCCGTGACCTTCTCAACCGGTTCGGACCCACGCGTGGCGTCCAAAAAGCGGCACGCCTGGCGTCTAACCTCGAACTCGATACTGGTGAACCTCCTCCGGGTCGTACGGGGGTTTCAGTATAATCATTTCCGGCCGGGTTCCCGGGGAGCTAGCGCCTCGTCTTCTTGGAGATCCTGATCAAGCGCTTCGCGCCTTCCGAGGACCAGCGCCTGGCTTTCTCGGAGAGCCAGCGTCTCGCTACTTCGGGGGACCGGTGCCTTTTGGCGTCCCCCGTGCTCGTTCTGCCGTCCATCGCCGGTCTTTTGAGGTCGTGGTGTTCCAGGACCAACGCCGTCCCCGCGACGACGAAGCATAATGTGCCGATGATGAAGGTCACCCAGTCCTGCGTGAGGATGCCGCAGGCGGCGGCCACGGCCGGGATCCACCAGGCAGCGAAGAAGATGCCGCGCTCGCGGGTCCGGTCGTCGAGCGCTATGTACGCGCCGAGCGCGACCCCCACTAGCGACGAGAGGAGCAGCAAAACCCCGACCACCGCTAGCAGGACTGTCAGCAGGAAGCTCACCGAGCTTATACTACAGGGCGCTGCTCGCGTTTCAAGCCGTCGCTCTCCCGGAGCTTAGCGGCGACTCATCTCCCGCCGGTAGGCCTTCATCGCCGAGAGAAACTCCTCCCAGCCGCGCGTCGGGCATTCTAGGCGGTTGTTATACAGGCTGAACTTGTGGACGAACTCGTGCACGGCCGACTCCGTGTCCGAGATGCACCCGGGGTGGGCGACGAGCAGAACTTCCCAGTCCTCCTCCTCTTTGATGTTGTTTATCGCGTTTTTGAGGCCAGGACGATGGTAAAGGAGAAAGCCCGGGGCGTCGAGGTCTTCGTAGGAGGCCACGATCTCGTGCCCTTCTTTCGCGGCGTATGCTTCGAGGACATTGCGCTGCACCTCGGCGGGAAGGAGATTGCCCTCTGGGCCGGTCCTGATGTACGTCGCCGCTCGCGCCACGGTAGGCCGATGATAGCATGGGGCTTCGTCTGGTATGATCTGGGGTCAGATGCGTCGGGACGTGGCGCAGTCTGGTAGCGCACTCGGCTGGGGGCCGAGTGGTCGCCGGTTCAAATCCGGCCGTCCCGACTTTTTGCGGGGCCTCGGCAGAGCCCCGGGCAACGGACGCACGAAAGGCTTTATCGTTTTGGACACTCTCTACCTTTTGCTGGGCATCATAGGGTTCTTCGCCCTCATCGCCGCCTTCTTCTTCGGAGGGTTCGTGCTCCTGGACTTCCTTTTCGGCCGCTTCAGGGGAGACCAATAGGCCGCACCTCGTGCCTCGCGCTGCGTACGTCTTCTAAGTGATCCCCGCGCTCAACGACCTCCGCATCGCGGAGCTTGAACGCCTCATCCTGCACGAGGCCCACGACGCTACCCGCCTCGCCCGCATCCGTGAGGACATCGAGAACGAGGGCGTGCAGCGCAACCCCGTCATCGTCGCCCCTTACGGGGACCTGTACCTCGTCCTCGACGGTGCGCACCGGGTGCTTGCCTTCAGGGAACTGGGCTGCCGCTTCGCCCTCGTGCAGATCGTCGGGCTCCCCGAAAGAGCGGAGAGCTGGGGACACTTGCTCGACGCTACGGGGCTCCAGGAGGCGCTCCGCGCCGTCGAGGAGATAGAGGTCCTCGAAGCGTTGCCCGAATAGGGCTACCTGGCCGAGGCACGTTTCTACGGGGGTGAGAGGCTCTTCGTCAAGTCGCGCAAGGAGGGTTTTGTGCCGGCGGTTCGGGCTCTGCAAAGGTTGCACGACGCGTACCCGGAGGGCGACGCGTTGCGGCGCCGCGTGGACCCTGGTAAGCCCGTCGAGCTCGCGGTGAGGGAGGCGCTGCTTCTCTACCGGCGCTTCACGCCAAATGAGCTCGTCGAGATCGTCTCCAAAGGGGAGGAGCTGTCGGCGGGGGTCACCCGCTTCGTCGTCGAGGAGCGCGTTTTGAACGCCTGTTATCCGCTCGGGCGCCTCGCGGGCGGCGAACTGGCCGCCCGCAACGAGGAGCTTATGGAGTTCGTCAGGCGCTCCTGGGAGGGCAACCGCGTTCGGTACTATGGCGAGCCCGTGGTGCTCTTCGAGTAAACTCTATTGGAATCCCTTCTGGGTGGGATTTAACGCAGATTCAAAACGGAATCTTTCTATGCTACATTGCAGTAGTGTTGCAAGGACGCGAGGCCACAGGAAGCATCGCAAGCTCCCTCTACCGTTCCGCCTTACCCGCATACCGACCTTCTGAGAGGGCTGCATGAGCGCGACGGTCGTCTTGGGGCTCGCGTGGGGGGACGAGGGCAAGGGGCGGGTCTGCGACGCTTTGGCGGCCGACGCGCGGTACGTCGCCCGCTACTCAGGAGGAAACAACGCGGGGCACACGATACGGGTGGGCGAAGAGGAGTTCGTGGTGCACCTGATTCCCTCCGGCATCGTGCGTGAGGGCGTTACGTGCACTATCGGCAACGGGGTCGTGGTGAACCCCGAGGTCCTGGTCGAAGAGGTCTCGGAGCTGGAAGAGCGGGGCCTGAGCGTGCGCGACCGCCTCAAGGTGGACGGTCGGGCGCACCTGATCCTGCCGTACCACATTCGCCTGGACGGGTACCGCGAAAAAGCCCTCGGGAAGGCCAAGATCGGCACCACCAACCGCGGCATCGGGCCTGCCTACGAGGACAAGATCGCGCGGGTGGGCATCCGAATCCAGGACATCTTCGACGAGGGAATTCTGCGCCAGAAGCTCAAGGGCGCTCTACGCGAGAAGAACGCCCTAATCACGGGCATCTATGGCGAGGAGCCCTACGACCCCGACGAGCTCGCCGACTACCTCTTCTCGTTCTGCGACCTTTTCGAGCCCATGATGGCGGACACGGGCCGGATCTTGCGCGAGGCCATAGGCCGGGGGGAGCCGGTGCTCATGGAGGGGGCCCAAGCGACGCTCCTGGACAACGATTTTGGAACCTACCCGTTCGTGACCAGCTCGAACCCGTCGGTGGGCGGGGTGTGCGTAGGAGCGGGCATCCCGCCGAGCGGTCTGGGCGAGGTCATTGGGGTGACCAAGGCCTACACCACGAGGGTAGGGGACGGGCCAATGCCTACGGAGCTCTTCGACGAGGCCGGGGAGACCTTGAGGGAGGTGGGCCACGAATACGGCGCCACTACGGGACGCCCGAGGCGGTGCGGGTGGCTGGACCTCGTGGCGGTCAAGTACACGGCCTCTTTGAACGGCATCGCCGGGCTCGCGCTTACGATGCTCGACGTGCTCTCGGCGTTCGAGGAGGTGAGGGTGTGCGTAGGATACGAGATCGAGGGCGAGTGGATGGACGAGTTTCCCATGCACCAGACCGACCTGCACCACGCCCGTCCGGTCTACAGGTCGTTCCCCGGCTGGGGCGTGGACGTCACGGGCTGTAGGAGGCGGGAGGAGTTGCCCGAGGAGGCGCGAGACTTCGTAGGGTTCGTCGAGGACGAGCTCGGGGTGCCCCTGCGCATGATCAGCGTCGGCCCCGAGCGGGACCAGGCGATAGTCGAGAAGGTTAAGGCCTAGAACGTGCGTCTGCTCGTCGTAGGGAGCGGCGGGCGCGAGCATGCGCTGGTCGAGGCCCTGGCGCAAAGCCCACGCCAGCCAGAGATATTTGCCGCCCCCGGCAATCCTGGCATGATGCCCACGGCCGAGCTCGTGGATATCCCCACGGATGATCTGATCTCCTTACGGGATTTCGCGAAGGAGGCGGGGATAGACCTCACCGTCGTCGGCCCCGAGATACCACTCGTTAGCGGCATCGCCGAGGCCTTCTTCGAGGCGGACCTCAAGGTTTTCGGTCCTTCGCGTGCCGCCGCCCGCGTCGAGGGCTCAAAGGTCTTCGCCAAAAAGATCATGCGCCACGCCGGCGTCCCCACGGCCTCCTTTGAGGCCTTCGAGCGGGAGGCCGCTGCGCTCGCCTACCTCCGCTCCATTCCGCCGGATGGCTTTCCGCTAGTCGTCAAGGTGGACGGCCTGGCGGCGGGCAAGGGGGTCACAATCGCCCAGTCTTTCGACGAGGCCGAGGACGCTGTCAGGGCCGCCTTCGCCGGCGCGTTCGGGGCGGCGGGGGAGCGCCTGGTCATCGAGGAGTACCTCGAAGGGAAGGAAGCCTCCGTCTTCGCGCTCACGGACGGGCGGAACATCCTGCCGTTCGTGCCGGCGCAGGACTACAAGCGCATCTACGACGGCGGCGAGGGGCCGAACACCGGCGGGATGGGAGCGTACTCCCCGACAATGTGGATGGAGCCCGCAACCTACGCTGCTATCTTGGAAGAGATCGTAACCCCCGCCGTCCACCAGCTCGCCCTCATCGGCGCACCTTACACGGGCCTCTTGTACGCCGGCGTCATGATCACACCCGAGGGACCCAAGGCTTTGGAGTTCAATTGCCGCTTCGGTGACCCGGAGACCCAGGCGCTCTTGCCCCGGATGGAGACGGACCTTTTGGAGCTCTTGGTGGCGTGCACGGAGGAGGACCTTACCGAGCGTGAGATCTCCTGGTCCAACGAAAAGGCTGTGTGCGTGGTACTCGCCTCCGAGGGCTACCCCGAATCCTCTTCAGAGGGTGATGAGATCTCCGGCCTCGAAGACCTCTTTGGCTTGCAGGGCATCCACGTCTATCATGCTGCCACCCGCATGGAGGAGGGGCGCATCTACACCGCCGGCGGACGCGTCCTCAACGTGGTCGGGACGGGTGACTCGATCATGGAGGCTCGCGCTCGCGCCTACGCGGCCGTCGAACTAATAGAATTTCCCGGCATGCAGTACCGCACCGACATAGCCCTGGAGGCTCTGGAGATGGAGGAGCTTTGACCCCGCTCGTAGGAATACTCGTCGGCAGCAAGTCGGACATGCCCATCCTGGAAAAATGCACCACGAGGCTCGAAGAGCTCGGCGTAGAGTACGATCTCAACGTGATAAGCGCACACCGCGACCCGAACGGCGTCTCCGAGTACGCAGCCACCGCCCGCGAACGCGACCTGAAAGTAATAATCTGCGCCGCCGGCATGGCTGCCCACCTTGCCGGCGCCGTCGCCGCCCGCACGAGCCTGCCGGTCATCGGCATCCCGGTTGCCGCCGGAGCTTTGGGCGGCTTCGACTCGTTGCTCTCCACGGTCCAGATGCCCTCGGGGGTGCCGGTCGCCACCGTCGCTGTGAACGGCGCAGTCAACGCCGCTGTTTTGGCCGCCCAGATCCTGGCCCTCTCTGACCCCGAACTCGCGGAGAGGCTGGAGGGGTAGTGCGGTGATCGAACGCTATACCCTCCCCGAGATGGGCGCTCTTTGGAATGAGGAAGCGAAGTACCACGCCTGGCTAAAGGTTGAGCTCGCTGTCTGCCGTGCCCGCGCTGCTTTGGGCGAGATCCCTTCCGAAGAGGCCGAGGAACTCGCCGAAAAGGCGGACTTTGAAGTCGAGCGGATCCACGAGATAGAAATAGAGACCAACCACGACGTCATCGCCTTCGTCACCGCCGTCTCGGAGACGGTCGCTGAAAAGAGCGCGGGCAGCCTCGCGCGCCACTTCCATTTCGGCCTGACCTCCTCGGACGTCGTCGACACCGCCGGGGCCTTGCAGCTCAAGGAGGCCTTGGGGCTCGTCCACGAAGAGGCGAAGGCACTCGCCGTTCTGCTCTGCGAGATGTCCCTCGCCCATCGCGACACGGTGATGGTCGGCAGGACGCATGGGGTCCACGCCGAGCCCACGACTTTGGGGCACAAGCTCGCCGTGTGGGCCTTCGAGACGGAGCGAAACCTGGAGAGGTTGTCTCACGCCGAAGAGGTGGCCTCCGTCGGCAAAATCTCCGGCGCCGTCGGCACCTACGCCAACGTGGACCCGAAGGTGGAGGCGCTGACCTGCGAGGAGCTCGGTCTCAAACCGGCACCGGCCTCGACCCAGGTCCTGCAACGCGACAGCCACGCCGAGGTCCTCTCGACGCTGGCCATCCTCGGCTCGACGATGGAGAAGATAGCCGTCGAGATCAGGGGCGCCCAGCGCACCGAGGTCCGCGAACTAGCCGAACCGTTCGGGCGCGGACAGAAGGGCTCCTCCGCCATGCCGCATAAGAGGAACCCTATCCTCGCCGAACGCCTCTGCGGCATGGCCCGCCTCCTCAGGGGCTACGCGAGCACAGCTCTAGAGAACAACGCCCTCTGGCAGGAGAGGGACATCTCCCACTCTTCCGCCGAGAGGGTGATCCTCCCCGACTCGACCACCCTCGCCCACTACATGCTCCGCACCACGACGCGCATCTTGGGAGGCCTGCACGTGGACGAGGACCGCATGCGCGAGAACCTGAATTCCGGCGGCGGCATCGTATACTCGGGGCGCGTGCTTTTGGCCCTTGTCAAGGCCGGGATGGACCGCGACGAGGCGTACGCGGTCGTGCAAAGGGTAGCGATGCGTGCGTGGGAGGGCGAGGGCGGCTTCCGGGAGCTTTTGGAGGCGGACGACGAGGTGCGGACGAGGCTCGGCGAGGATCTGGATGACCTCTTCGATCCGTCGTACGCATTGAGGAACCTGGGGACGGTGTTCGACCGCGTGGAGAAACTAAAGAGGAGGTTGGAGGTTGGCTGAGGAGCTTTTGTACGAGGGCAAGGCCAAGAAGGTGTACGTTACGGACGAAGAAGGGGTGCTCCTGCACCGCTACAAGGACGACGCCACGGCCTTCGACGGCAAAAAGCGCGGGACCATAGGTGGCAAGGGCCACACCAACGCGACGATGAGCGCGGCCGTCTTCGAGTACCTGGAGACGCAAGGCGTCCCGACCCACTTCGTGGAGCGGGCGGACGACGAATCCATAAAGACGAAGAGGCTGGAGATGCTTCCGGTCGAGGTCGTCGTCCGCAACGTCGCCGCGGGCTCGCTCGCCAGGCGCATCGGCTATGAGGAGGGGACCCCTTTGAAAGCGCCAATCGTCGAACTGTACCTCAAGGACGACGACCTGGGCGACCCCTTGCTCAACCGGCACCACTTCCGGGAGCTCGGGGTGGCGGACGAGGATCTAAACTTCTGCGAGGCTTTGGGCCTCAAGGTCAACGAGGTGCTGGCCCCCTATTTCGACGAGAGGGGCGTCACGCTCGTGGACTTCAAGATAGAGGTAGGGAGGGACGCTGAGGGGAATTTGATGCTGGCCGACGAGATCAGCCCCGACACCTGCCGCTTCTGGGACAAGGAGACCAACGAGAAACTCGACAAGGACCGCTTCCGGCGCGACATGGGCGGCGTCGAGGAGGCCTACGCCGAGATGCTCAGGCGCGTCACAGAGATCAAAGGGCGCGGAGCGGTAGATTGAAGGTTCGCATCCTCGTCAGGCCCAAGAGCGGCATCCTCGACCCGCAGGGGGAAGCGGTCCGTCGCGCACTCCCCGCTTTGGGCTTTGGGGGCGTTTCGAGTGTCCATGTCGGGCGGCTCGTCGAGATGGAGGTCGAATCGGCGGGCGAAGTCGAGGGTATGTGCCGGCGCCTCCTGGCGAACCCCACGATCGAGGAATACGAGTGGGAGGTCATCTCTTGAAGATCGGGATCATCGTCTTTCCGGGCTCCAACTGCGACCGCGACGCCCTGTACGCGGTCGAGCGCGCGGGCGCCGAAGCGATCGAGCTCTGGCACGCCGATGCCGATCTAAAAAGCGTCGACGCCGTGGTCGTTCCGGGTGGCTTTTCTTACGGCGACTACCTGAGGCCGGGCGCCATCGCCCGCTTTTCCAAGGTGATGGGACCGTTGGAGGCGTTCGCCAAAGAGGGGGGACCGGTCCTGGGCATCTGCAACGGCTTGCAGGTGCTCACCGAGGCCCACCTCCTGCCTGGTGCCTTGCTTCGTAACACGCACATGCGCTTTGTGTGCACGCGCGTCCGCACGCGCGTCGAGATTAGAGGGACGCCCTGGTCCTCCCTATTTACGGTGGGCGAGGAGATCACGCTCCCCGTCGCGCACAACGAGGGCAACTACTTTGCCGATGAGCGTACCTTGCAAGAGCTCGAATACGAGGGGCGCGTCGTGTTGCGTTACCTCGACAACCCGAACGGTTCGCTGAACGACATCGCCGGCATTTGCAACGAGGAGCGCAACGTGGTCGGGCTGATGCCCCACCCGGAGCGCGTCTCGGATCCTATCCTGGGCTCCGACGCGGGGCTTAAGGTCTTCGAGTCTGTACTTTCGTTCGCGGTGGCCACCCTTTGAGCATACAGGAGACCTACACCGCCCTGGGGCTCTCGGACTTCGAGTACGACCGTATATTGGAGCTCATGGGCCGGGCGCCGAACTATTTGGAGCTGTCATTGTTCTCCGTGATGTGGAGCGAGCACTGCGGCTACAAGAACTCCCGGCCACTCCTCAGGAGGTTTCCGAACGAGGGGGCGCGGGTCTTGCAGGGGCCGGGGGAGAACGCGGGTGTGGTCGAGGTGGGGGATGGCTGGGCGCTCGTGTTCAAGATGGAGAGCCACAACCACCCTTCGGCGGTGGAGCCTTACGAGGGGGCAGCGACCGGCATCGGCGGCATCATCCGGGACGTCCTAGCGATGGGGGCGAGGCCCGTCGCATTGCTCGACTCCCTGCGATTCGGGCCTTTGGAGGACGAGAGGAACCGTTACCTCTTTAGGGAGGTCGTGCGCGGCATCGGGGGGTACGGGAACGCTATAGGAGTCCCTACCGTAGGCGGCGAGGTCGAGTTCGTCCCCGCTTACTCCGGCAACCCGCTGGTCAACGCGATGTGTGTGGGGCTGGTCCGGGTCGATGATCTCGTCCGGGCGCGCGCGGTGGGGGAGGGGAACCTCGTGGTCCTCTTCGGGGCGAAGACGGGCAGGGACGGCATCCACGGGGCGACCTTTGCTTCGGACGAGCTCACCGAGGAGTCCGAGGAGAAGCGGCCCAACGTACAGGTCGGGGACCCGTTCGCCGGGAAGATGCTCGTCGAGTGCTCTTTGAGCATGCTCGAAAGGGACCTTCTCGTCTCGTTACAGGATCTCGGGGCGGCGGGCATAACGTCTTCGGCCTCCGAGATGGCAGCGAAGGGCGGCGTCGGGATCGAGATTGACGCAGCTTTTGTCCCGGTGCGCGAGTCGGGCATGGAGCCGTGGCAGATCGTCATCTCCGAGTCCCAGGAGCGCATGCTCGCCATCCTTGAGCCCGAGAAGGTTGGGGAAGTCTTAAAGGTCGCCGAACGGTTCGAGCTCGCTGCCGCCGTCGTGGGTCGCGTGACCGGTCACGGAGATCTCCGGGTCCTGTACGAGGGCGAGGTCGTAGGCACCGTCCCCGCGCGCTACCTCGCCGACGCCCCGCTCTACGAGCGCGAGGTCGTGTCACCCGCGTACCTCGAAGGGAATCGGAAGTTTGACATCGAAAGGGTTCCCAGACCCGAGGACTACAGTTCCGTCCTACGCGCCATGCTCGCCCACCCTAACCTCTGCTCCCGGCGCCCCGTATACGAGCAGTACGACCATGAGGTGGGCACTGACACCGTCATCCCCCCAGGCGCCGACGCCGCCGGGATGAGGATAAAAGGCACGTCTCTGGGTTTCGCCGCTACCACCGATTGCCGGGGCCGCCACTGCTACCTCGACCCCGAGGGTGGTGGGGCAGCCGCCGTCGCCGAAGCCTACCGCAACCTCTCGTGCGTCGGCGCCGAGCCGGTCGCGCTCACCGACTGCCTGAACTTCGGCAGCCCGGAGAAGGCCGACGCCTACTACCAGCTCGCGTCGTGCATCGAGGGGATGGCCGAGGCCTGTAAAACTTTAGGAACCCCGGTCGTAAGCGGGAACGTAAGCCTGTACAACGAGACGGAGAAGGGGGCTGTCTACCCGACGCCCGCCGTGGGCATGGTGGGAGTCTTCGAGGACGTAGGACGCCACGCGACGCCCGGCATAAAACGCGAAGGGGACGCGGTCGTGCTCGTCGGCGACTTCCGGCCCTTTTTGGGGGGATCGGACTACCTGGAGATAGTGTACGGGCGAATAGCTGGTGCACCGCCTGCCCCCGACCTCGCGTCCGAGAAGGAGGTCTCGGACGCGGTGAGGCGGGCCATCGCCGCGGGGGTCTTGGACACTGCTCACGACCTCTCGGGTGGTGGGCTCGCGGTCGCGCTCTCCGAGATGGCGCTTTCTAGCGAAGCTGGCATTGGGGCGGAGGTGTTGCTCTTGCCGGGTGCGCGTCAGGACGTGGCTCTCTTCGGGGAGGCGGGGGGATGCATCCTCCTCGCGGTCCCCGAGGAGCGACTCGGGGAGTTAAAGGAGCATTTGGGCAGTGCGCCACATTCCCGGATCGGGCGTACGGGCGGAGAGAGGTTGAAGGTTGGGGGCTTGATCGAGGCGGGGCTCGACGAGCTTAGGGAAGCTTACGAACAAGACCTCTTCGAGCCTCATGCCCCGGAAGGAGGTCACCTTGCATAGCGTTCCTCCGGCCGCCTCCTATCTCAACGACTTCGCGGTCAGACCGGAGGAAGCAAGATGCACGTAGACAACGTAGACAAAGTAAACGTCGAGCGCAAATTGGCGCTGTTCGATGACCACTGGAATCTCCGGATCGTGGGCGAGTTGAGCGGTCAACACGTCAAGTTGGCCAAGCTTCTCGGAGAGTTCGTCTGCCACCACGATGAGGAGGACGAACTGTTTTTTCGTCGTGAGGGGACGGTTTCCCATGGAGTTCCGGGATCGGGGCGTGTGAGTCGAGGAAGGCGCGTTTATCGTCGTTCCGCGTGGGGTCGAGCACAGGCCCGTTGCCGAAGAGAAAGCGCACGTGACGCAATTCGAACTCGCATCAACCCTCAACACGGGCAACGTTCGAGGCGAACTGCCCGCGACGGAGCTGGAGCAGATCTGAGCGCCGTATGCAATAGTCTGTAGAACTGGAGAGCGCCTTTTGAACAGGAGTATGGGTGAGTTGGGAAAGCCGAAGGAGGCCTGCGGAGTGTTTGGGCTGTACTCCCGGGCGCTCGAAGGCGAGCTCGCCCAACGAACCTACTTCGGGCTCTACGCGCTGCAACACCGGGGGCAAGAGTCCGCCGGCATCGCCATCTCCGACGGGGAGAGCACCCTGGCGCTGCGCGAGATGGGGCTGGTTTCGCAGGTCTTCGACGAGCGCAAGCTCGCTACGCTCGAGCCCGGCCACATTGCCTTGGGGCACGTGCGCTACTCGACTACGGGTTCGGCTTCGTGGGAGAACGCCCAGCCCGAGTTTCACGGCCGGGGGGAAGTGAACGTCGCCGTCGCCCACAACGGCAACTTGGTCAACGCCGCCGCCTTGAGGCTTGAGCTCGAAGGGGAGGGCTTCGAGTTCGAATCTACCTCGGACACGGCGGCGATCGCCGCGTGCGCCGTCGGGGAGTTGGAGAAGGGGCTTTCGGTCGAGGAGGCAGTCTTGGGGGCCATGCGGCGGCTCTCTGGGGCGTACTCGGTGGCCATGGTTTTCCGGGACAAGCTCGTCGCCTTCCGGGATCCGCACGGCTTCAGGCCCCTTTGCATCGGTGAGATCGAGGGCGGCTACGCGGTCTCCAGCGAGACCTGCGGACTGAACATCATCGGCGCCGGGTTCTTGAGAGAGATAGAGCCCGGCGAGGTCGTCGTCATAGACGACGAAGGCCTGAAGAGCTACCGTGGAGAGAGCCCGAGGCGCGCCCTTTGCGTCTTCGAGTACGTCTACTTCGCCCGCCCCGACTCGCGCTTCGACGGGCGGGAGGTAGCGGACGCGAGACGACGGATGGGCGAGATCCTGGCAGAAGAAGCGCCGGCCGAGGCCGAGGTCATCATCCCGGTGCCGGACTCCGGGATCATGGCGGCAGTCGGGTACTCACAGGCGAGCGGCATTCCTTATGCGGAGGGTCTCATAAAAAACCGCTACGTGGGCCGGACGTTCATCGAGCCGACGGACGGTATGCGCCAGCTTGGGCTGCGCTTGAAGCTGAACCCTTTGCCGTCGGTAATTGACGGCAAAAGGCTCGTGGTTATAGACGACTCCATCGTTCGCGGGAACACGGCCCGCAAGCTCGTGAAGCTCCTCTTTGAGGCCGGCGCTTCGGAGGTTCACTTCCGCGTCTCCTCGCCGCCGGTCACGGGCCCGTGCTACTACGGAATAGACATGGACAGCAAGAAGAACCTCGTCGGCGCCAACCACACGGTCGAGGAGATCCGGTCGCAGATAGGGGCGACCTCTCTGGCCTACCTCTCCGTGGACGGCATGGTGGCTGCCACCGAACAGCCCAAGGGACGGCTGTGTAGGGCCTGCTTCGACGGCGACTACCCCATCGTCGGCACCGCGGCGAAGTTCGCCGTGGAGAACGCGGTGGGGAGGAAGTAGGCGTGTCGGAAGGGGCCTCCTCCTACGAGGCCGCGGGCGTCTCCATCGAGAGGGGAGATAGGGCCGCGAGGATGATGCGCGCCGCCGTGGAGGGCACGCACGGCCCACGAGTGCTCTCGTACCCGAACGGTTTCGCCGGCCTGTACGCCCTCTCCGACTACACCGAGCCGATCCTAGCCTCCTCGATAGACGGCGTCGGCACCAAGGTCCTTGTGGCGAAGGCTTTGGCTTCCTACGACTCGATAGGCGTAGACATCGTTAACCACTGCGTGAACGACGTCCTCGCCACCGGTGCCAGGCCGCTGCTCTTCCTCGATTATCTCGGTAGCGGCAGGCTCGAGCCCGGAAGCGTCGCCGAGGTCGTCCGGGGTGCGGCGGAGGCTTGCCGCGCCCTTAGCGTCGCGCTCGTCGGCGGCGAGACGGCAGAGATGCCGGGGCTGTACGGCGATGGAGACTTCGACGTGGTCGGGGCGTGTGTGGGTGCTTGCGAGAGAGGGGAGGTCGTCACCGGGGAGGGGGTGGAGGTCGGGGACGCCGTGCTCGGGCTGCCGTCCAGCGGGCTGCACACTAACGGCTACACGCTCGCCCGCAAGGTGCTCGAAGACGCGGGCGTCGCCTACGAAGAGGCACCGGAGGGCTTAGACCGCACGATCGGGGAGACGTACCTGGAGCCGCACCGGGCCTACGTACACGAGACTCTCGCCCTCAGGGAGGCGGTCGAGGTGCGCGGGATGGCCCACATCACCGGCGGCGGTCTCCCTGGCAACCTGCCGCGGGCTTTAGGTGGCTTGGGCGCACGCCTTTACACCGATCTTTGGGAGGAGCCGGCGGTCTTCGGAATTATACGCTCGCTGGGAGGCGTCGCGGAGGATGAGATGCGCCGGGTCTTCAACATCGGGGTGGGTTTCTGTGCCGTGGTGCCCGAAGGCGAGGCGGAGAAAGCTCTCACGGTGGTGCGGGACGCTGGATGCGCCGCGCGGCGCATAGGGGAGGTTGTGGCGGGCGATGGGGTGGAGTTTGCCTCGTAGGCTCCCGGAAGGATCGCGGTTCGCGGTGCTCGCCTCGGGGTCGGGGACGAACCTGCAGGCGCTCCTCGAAGCTTACCCGAGGGAGCTCGTGGTGGTGGCTGGGGATAAGGAGGGGGCGTTTGCGTTCGAGCGGGCGCGGCGGGCGGGCGTGCCGGTGGAGTACGTGGACGTTAGGGACTTCGAGACGCGCAAGGAGTTTGATGGGGAGCTTGCCGACAGGGTAGCCCGGTTCGAGGTAGGGCTCGTGGTGGGGGCAGGATATATGCGGGTCTTGACGCCTGTTTTCCTGGAGCGGTTCCCGGCGGTGCTCAACGTCCACCCGTCGCTGTTGCCGGAGTTCAGGGGACTAAATGCCGTGAAGAGGGCTTTGGAGGCGGGGACAAAGAGGACCGGGGTGACGGTGCACTTCATGGTCGAGGAGGTGGACGCGGGGCCGGTGATCTCTCAAGAAGAGGTGCCGATCCTTCCGGACGACACGGAGGAGACGTTGATGGAGCGGCTGCACGCGGTCGAGCACCAGCTTTTGGTGGACGCGGTCGCGGACTACTTTTGGGGAAAGGTGAGGACATGAAGCGTCGGGCACTGGTCTCGGTCTCGGACAAGAGGGGGATCGCGGCGTTCGCTCGCCGACTCCACAAGATGGGGTTCGAGATCATCTCGACCGGCGGGACGGCGAAGGCCCTGGAGGAGGCGCAGGTCCCGGTCGTCCAGGTCTCGGAGATAACGGGGGCGCCGGAGATGCTCCGCGGCAGGGTGAAGACGCTGCACCCGAGGATACACGGTGGCATCCTCGTGGACCTTGAAGACCCGAATCAGGTGACGGAGCTAGTGGACCATGAGATAGGGCCGATAGACCTCGTGTGCGTGAACCTGTACCCGTTTGAGGAGACGGTGGCGGGCGGGGCCCCGGAGAAGGAGGCTGTGGAGCAGATAGACGTCGGCGGCCCCGCCTTGCTCCGGGCGGCAGCGAAGAACTTCCGATCGGTCACGGTCGTCCCCGCACCCTCCTTCTATAAAGAGGTAGCCGCGGAGCTCGAGCTCGGCGAGGTGCCCCTGGAGACGAGGCGGCGCCTGGCGCTTGAAGCCTTCCGCAGGACCGCCGAATATGACGCCGCCATCGTCTCCTGGCTCGCCGAACGGGTCGAGGTAGACGCCCCCGAGGAGTTCCCGGAGGTATTGATGAAGCGCTACGAGAAGAAGCTCTCTTTGCGTTATGGCGAGAACCCACACCAGAGGGCAGCCTACTACGCCGAAGCCGGGGAGGGGCATCTGCTCTCCGGCGCGGAGCAGGTGCAGGGACGGGAGATCTCGTTCAACAACCTCTACGATGTGGACGCCGCACGTACCATACTCGCCGACCTCTCCGAAGGGGGAGGGCCGGCGGCAGTCATCGTCAAGCACGCCAACCCGTGCGGGGCGGCGATCGGCGAGAATATCCTCGACGCGTACCACAAAGCTTTTGAGTCCGACCCCGTCTCGGCCTTCGGCGGCATCGTGGCGCTGAACGAACCCGTAAGCGGGGAGCTCGCGGGAGAGATCTCCAGGGTCTTCACGGAGGTGCTCGTCGCCCCGGGCTTCGATGTGGAGGCCCGCGAGGTGTTCTCGGCGAAGCCGAACATCATCCTCCTGGAAGCGGGTCCCCTCGCCCCTCCCGAGTTCTCCGCCAAGCCCGTAACGGGTGGCCTCCTGCTACAGCAGACCGATCGCGTCGAGGACGATTCCGGGTACGAGTTCGTGACCGAGAGACGACCCTTGAAGTCGGAGATGGCCGATCTGCTCTTCGCCTGGAGGGTGGCGAAGGGCGTCAAGAGCAACGCCATCGTGTTAGCCAAAGACGAGGCGACGGTCGGCGTCGGGACGGGCCAGACGAGCCGGGTCGAGGCGGCACAGCTCGCGGTTAAGAAGGCAGGCGAGAGAGCCGAAGGGACCGTTGCGGCGAGCGACGCCTTTTTCCCGTTCGCCGACGGCCTCGAGGTTCTGGCTGAGGCCGGCGTGAAAGTGCTCATCCAGCCGGGAGGCTCCAAACGCGACGCCGAAGTGATAGGGGCTGCGGACCGGCACAGTGTGGCGATGGTCATGACCAGGCGGCGCCACTTTTTGCATTGACGGAAGAGGTAACTAAGGAAATGGGTCAGGTGCCCAAGAAGAGGCCGCGGTTGGTTAGGGGCCTGAACAACGGGGAGAATGTCGTTTTGCTCGCGACGGTTGGGGTGCTGTTCGTCTCGACGGGGGCGGATCTTCTGGCTGTTCGCGAGGAGGGCACCCTGCGAACGGCGCTCACAGTCCTCGAGTGGGTGATCCTGATCTTCATCTTCGTCGAGCTGTTGTACACCGTAGGGGTCGTAGTTGCAGAGAGCAAAGGATCGTCGCCGAGCCATTCCTCCTTGTCGGCATGATCGCTTTCGTCCGGAGCATCCTGCCACAGCTACAACGTACTATTTCGGGACGAGAGTGCTAAGGCTTTGGCAAAGAGAAGGATGTGAAGTTCGGGAGAGGATTATGAGATGTCATTTTACTCTACGAATACCTAGCTCACCGGTTCCTTCTAGCTCGTTGAGGTAATTGTCCATCCGCTCGCGTAACTGCTGTGTAGCTTCTCTTAGAGCTTCCTGCTCTGCACGCTCTGCCCGTTGTTGAGCCTGTAGACGTTCTTGGCGTTCCTGCTTCAGTGCTTCCTGCAGGCTTTGAGATTCTTGACGCTCGAGCTCTAGTTCTTCCTGCAGACTCTTGTGCTCTTGATGCATGAACTCCATACGCTCTCGCTCCTCAAGCAGGTACTCTTCGCGCTTCTCGGCTAACAGAACAGACCTCTGCGCGTTTCGCAATGTAAGCACAGCGATAACCAGGATAACAATACCAACCACGAGCGTACCTACCTCGACATAATCCACTTTTCTCTAACCCCTCCAGAGTCTTGAGACTACAGCTTCATCCAATCGGATAGTCTCCTGATTATCCGTTATCCTGTCAACCCCAATTTCGAGGGTGGTAATTGCAAGGAGAAACCCACACGCAGTTTGAGTTCCAGTAGGCGATGTGGCTGGGGTAGGCTAAGTAAGGTAGGAAGGGGTATGGGAACGAACCTGCGTAAGACCGGAGAGAGCAGTTATGAGGTTGTGGTAGACGAGCAGGTAATTGGGCAGGTATGGAACTGGCACGGTAGCTGGTCAGCACAGGTGTAAGTCTTCGCCTATTAACAGCGCATCGTATCCATCGGCGGGACAGCCCTTCTTTCAACATGGCGTGGTACAGCGTTTGGAGTTGCAGAGCGTTCAGCTTCTCAAGTTTGGTCTTGTCCTATGTGGGTTTGATGTGCAGCCGTGTTATTGCTTCATAGGGCTTGAAGGGACTCGGCCTAACCGTATCCTTGACCGTTTCTAACCATCGGTCCATAAACGCTCCTACGGTCAGGCTCTCCGCCAAAGCAATTCCAGCTTCCTTGTCGGCTAGAGCCTTACGTAGCTTGGCTCTAACGTCAGCCTTGCTCTTGCCGTAGACGTAACGCCTCTTGCTGTAGCGTCTTCGTGCTGACCTACCCAACGACTGTACTGCCGCTGGTAGATGCTCCCAGCGCCCTTTGGTCGTCTTTTCGTCATTATCCCTCCAATAAGCTGTCAAAGCAGAAATAGGGGATGGGTGGACCGCGTTCATATAGTTGGTATTTGCTGGTAGACTTGCTTTTAAAGAGGGCCGGTAGCTCAGTGGCAGAGCAGGGGACTTTTAATCCTCGTGTCGTAGGTTCGATCCCTACCCGGCTCGCGAGCCCCCATCGTCTAGAGGCCTAGGACACCGCCCTTTCAAGGCGGCGGCACGGGTTCGAATCCCGTTGGGGGCACGCTCGTGGTCCTGAGGATCATCGGCGCGGGCGATTAGCTCAGGGGTAGAGCACCTCCCTTACAAGGAGGGGGTCGCTGGTTCGACTCCAGCATCGCCCACTTAGAAAAGTCGTGTTTTGCAGGAGAAAAGTGAAGTCGCATCGGCGAATTACGCATCAGTGGTCTAAGCGAATTGGTTACTGCCTATCTCGGCCAATTCGCTTCGATATCGCCTACTCGATGATCAAGGGCAAGTTCGGTGACTCTTTAAGGAGCAAGAGCGATACTGGACAGATAAACGAGGCGCTCTGCAAGGTCATATGTCACAACATCTGCGTGCTGGTACAAACGATGCACGAGTTGGTGATAGAGCCTACTTTCGGGGGCTAGGATCGAGCGAAGGGTGGCGAACCTCCTGGCCAGGTGTTTCGGAGAAGGCCAGCCAGCAGCCTTTCGGCGTGCTGTAAGCTGGATAGGGTAGCGTCTCTCCCAGCTTCTCTGCTTGAGTTCGCAAGAGGCACCTCGTTTCCCTAGAAATCCTTTCCCTATCTGGTCGTTGGAGTGTCGGGGATCCCTGACCCTCGTTACTTACGCCTTAGTCCCCAAAACCTCATCGAACGCTAGCTTCGCTTCCTTGTAGCTCTCGCACTTAGGTCCCCACGCAGCACACTTCACGCATTGGCCGACATAGCCGTCCTCCTCGCAGGACACCCATACGCGGGTGTGAGGGCAGGGTTTGGCCCTTCCGCCCTCCGGTTTCGCGCGCGTAAAGGCGCTGCTCATAGTCGATCCTCGCTCTCGGACGATCGGGGGCTTGAGGGAAGCGTCAGCGCCTGCGTAGCCGCGATTACGAGCAATGCCTAGAGCGCCTCGGCATTAGCGGCGTCATCTTCATCAACTTGCTCCTTCCTGTCTATTGCCATAGTTGAGCATTATCGGAAAAGCTAGCCCCCGGAGCTTCGGGCGCTTAAAAGAGAAGCTCGGACAAGGGGCTAATTTCGGGACTCATTCGCTAGCTGTGGCTACTGCTAATCCCATTCTGCAGATACTTAGCGATTGGCGTGAAACACTCCCGGTCGACTATGTTTGCCTGCTGCCTGACGCCAAGAGATAGTCTAGAAAGTCCTCCCTACGCATGAGGTTTGTCGGGGTATCCCCCGCTGCCAGACATCCCGGCAGGGGGTCGAGCAGCACAAACTCGATGCACGCGTAAAGTCCTAACAGCAGGGAGGCAAGCTCGCCAGCGGAGCTTGTCCTCGTGCGCCACTCCTGCCCGAGGGCATTAGAAAGGGCGAAGCTTTGGGCCGCCCTCCCGGAAGAGAAAACCGCCAGCGGTTCCTCGTCGTAGCCCAGGGGGAGTCTGAACAGCGCTGGGCCTCGGTTTCCTTCTCGAGCTAGCACGTAGTGCAGGAGCACCGGCTGCCCCGCGGGTCGTCGCCCAACCTCACCGCGAACCACCAAGTACCCGCCATCTTTTTCGATCGCCTTCGCCACTTACCGACCTCTTTCT
>Ga0126307_10000367_pt1 | contig 29133 bp, 28 predicted proteins | sample Plot28_FD_89955 | JGI IMG/M metagenome (GOLD analysis project Ga0126307, IMG submission 89955) | Serpentine soil microbial communities from UC McLaughlin Reserve, CA, USA - Plot28 | ecosystem: Environmental > Terrestrial > Soil > Grasslands | place: USA: UC McLaughlin Reserve, Lake County... | reverse complement strand
TCGGCGTGGTCGGCGTGGTCGGCGTGGTCGGCATGGTCGTGCGAGTCTGGATGCCCGGTTGCCGGCGCCTTCATCATCCGCAGCATCTGCGGCCCACCGGTGCGCAGGAACCGCACGACGAGCACGGCGGACAGCGCCAGGAAGACGATGTTGAGGAACGTCGTGTAGTTCCAGGTCACGTTCGCCTCGATCACCTTCGCGTTCCGGTCGTCGGGTACGAGCCCGAGCGCCTGGAAGAGCACCTCCACGACCAGCCCGGCGGCGACCATCGAGGTGTAGAACGTCGCGAGCAGGAACAGGGACATCCGGCGTCCGTAGTACTTCCGGTAGATGTTGAGGATCGGCAGGACGATCAGGTCGGCGAAGATGAACGCAGCGACCCCGCCGAAGCTGATCCCACCGTTCCACAGCACCGCCGCGAGCGGGACGTTCCCGATCGAGCACACGAACGAGAGCATCGCTACGACCGGGCCGATCATCGGCCCCCAGATCTTCGAGAGCAGGGGGTGATCCACCAGGAAGAAGCCCTGCCAGAACGACTCGGGCACCCAGGCCGCGAGCGCGCCCGCGATCAGGAGACCGAGCGCGATGTCCTTCCAGATCGACGCCCAATCCGTCACGTAGTAGTGGCTGATCGCCGTGAACCCCTGCCGCGAACGCACCCTGGACAGGATCGATCCCCCGCCGACGGACATGTCCATCTCGGCGTGACCTTCCATCACGCCCGGCACGCCCCTATCGGCCTGCCGCCGAGCGAGCTCGACGAGTTCGGGCCGCAGGAACGCGCGGAACAGCAAGGCGAGGATCACGATCATGATCGGGCCGCCCACGAACTCGGCCAGCGTGAACTGCCAGCCGAGGAGTACCGCGAGCAGGATCCCGAGCTCGATCACGAGGTTGGTCGATGCGAACTCGAACGCCATCGCCGCTGAGAAATCGGCGCCCTTGCGGAAGATCGAGCGCGCGAGCGCGACCGCTGCGTACGAGCACGAGGACGACGCCGCACCCAGCCCACAGGCGATCGCGAGCGACCTCGGCGAGTCGTCGGGCAACAGGCGGCCCATCTCGCCCCTGGAGATCACTGCCTGCACGACCGCGGACAGCGCGAACCCCAGGACCAGCGCCCACAGGATCTCCCACGTCATCGCGAAGGCGAAGTCGAGCGCCTCCGCGATCGGTGACAGCACCGACGCGAGCACGGCTACTTCCCCGCGAACCGCGCGACCGCGGTCAGGAGCTCCTCGAGCTTCTCCTCGCCGTAGCCGCTCTCGACGCTCTCCCTGACGCAGTGACGCACGTGATCGTCGAGCACGCCCATGCCGACCGACTTGAGCGCCGAGGTGGCCGAGTTCACCTGCGTCAGGATGTCGATGCAGTACTGATCCTCATCGACCATCCGTTGGATCCCGCGTACCTGACCCTCGATCCGCCGGAGGCGGTCCGAGACCGCCTTCTTGTTCATCGTGTACCCGTACATGGCGTTCCTCCCGTGGCGGCGACCCAGCCACTATACCCAGGGGGGGTATATGAGGGGGAACCGCATGCCGACCCCGGGCCTATCGCCCTGCGGGCGGTGTTCCGGCCGACACGATCACGAGCGATCCGAGCCATCGATGCGCGAGGCGAGGAACTCCGGCGGCCACGGGATCACGCGGGGCCGATGCTAGACTCGCCGTGTGGCGACCCGAGTCACGACGGAACCGTCGCACGAGGCCCTCGGCCTCACGTCCGAGGACCTCCGCTCCATGTATCGCACGATGGTGACGGCGAGGCTCATCGACGAGGCCGCATTCCGTCTCAACCGTCAGGGAAAGGCGCCGTTCGTCGTCCCGGTCTCGGGCCACGAGGGATGCCAGGTCGGCACGGGGTGGCCCCTGCGACCGGGGCAGGACATCTGGGTCCCCTACTACCGCGACGTCGCGATCGTCCTCATCGCAGGGATGACCCCGTACGAGATCTTCCTCGGCCTGTTCGCCAAGGCCGAGGATCCCTCCTCGGGCGGCCGCCAGATGCCAAGCCATTGGGGTTCGCGCCGGCTGGGGATCATCAGCCACTCCTCCCCCATCGCGACGCAGGTCCCGCACGCCGCGGGCATCGCGTACGCCGCGAAGTACCGGGGCGAGGACGCCGTGGTCGGCTGCTGGTTCGGCGAGGGGGCGACCAGCGCGGGCGCCTGGCACGAGGGCCTGAACTTCGCCGGGATCCACAAGCTACCCGTGGTCTTCGTGTGCGAGAACAACTACTACGCGATCAGCGTTGGACAACCGCTGCAGATGGCGATCGACAACGTCGCCGACCGTGCGGCCGGCTACGGGTTCCCGGGCGTCGTCGTGGACGGGAACGACGTCCTCGCCTCGTTCGCGGCGATGAAGACCGCGGTCGATCGCGCCCGGGCGGGCGAGGGACCGACCCTGATCGAGGCAAAGACCTACCGGTTCTTCCCGCACACCTCGGACGACGACGACCGGTCGTACCGGTCGCGCGAGGAAGTCCAACACGCCAAGGAGCGCGATCCGATCACCCACTTCGCCGAGACGCTCACCGACCTCGGCATCCTGGATGCCGAACAGATCGACGCCCTGTGGGCCGAAACCAAGGCGGACGTCGACACCCAGATCGATCAGGCCTGGAACGCGGCCGACCCCGATCCGTCCACCCTCGGTCGGCACGTGTTCTCCGAACGAGACGGCGAGTGACCCAGAAGAACGTCGTCACGGCGATCCACGACACCCTGCACGACGAGATGGCCGCGAACGAGCGCGTCGTGGTGCTCGGCGAGGACATCGCGACGCGCGGCGGGGTCTTCCGCGTGACGCAGGGGTTCCTCGACGAGTTCGGCGATCGGCGAGTGATCGACACGCCGCTCGCCGAAGCCGGGATCATCGGGATCGCGGTGGGCATGGCCCTTCGCGGGCTCCTGCCGGTCGCCGAGATCGAGTTCGCCGACTTCATCCACCCCGCGTACGATCAGATGGTCTCCGAGGTCGCGAGGATGCGGTACCGCAGCAACGGGGACTTCGGTCTGCCGATGGTCGTCCGGGCGCCGTGGGGAGGCGGCGTGCACGGCGCGCTGTACCACTCCCAGTCGATCGAGGCCACGTATGGCCACATCCCCGGCCTGAAGGTCGTCGTCCCCGGGACGCCGTACGACGCGTCCGGGATGCTGCGGGCGGCCATCAGGGACCCGGACCCGGTCCTGTTCCTCGAGCACAAGCGCACCTACCGGCTGATCAAGGGTGAGGTTCCCGACGAGCCGTTCGAGGTGCCGCTCGGCACGGCGGACGTGAAGCGCGAGGGTGAGGACCTGACCGCGGTCGCCTACGGCCTTTCCCTGCATTTGTGCCTGGAGGCCGCCTCCCGGCTCCAGGACGAGACGGGGGTCTCGGTCGAAGTGGTAGACGTTCGGACGATCAGCCCGCTCGACAAGGAGACCATCCTCACCTCGGTCAGGAAGACGGGCAAGGCGATGGTCGTCTACGAGGACAACCGCACGTACGGGGCCGGGGCCGAGATCGCGGCGACGATCGCCGAGGAGGCGATGTTCGACCTCGACGGGCCGATCGTGCGGATCGGAGGCCCGGACGTCCCCGCGATGGGCTTCGCGAGCAACCTCGAGCACGCGTTCATGCTCAACGCCGACGAGATCGGCGAGCGGATGCTCGAGCTCGCTCGGTTCTAGCCGAGCACGCACACACGGGAGCCACGCGAGCCGCATCGATCACGAGCGTCGCAAGCGAGGTCGCAGGCTAGACTGGCTGCGATGGCTGTTCGGGAACACAACCCGCTCCAGCGACGCCTCTACCTGCCGATCGTCTCGACGGACGGGCCGCCCGCGTCCACCGAACGCAAACCGCCGTGGCTCAAGGTTCGGCTGCAGCGCGGGCCGAACTACCGTGAGCTCGAATCCATCATGCGCACGCGTTCGCTCCACACCGTGTGCGAGGAGGCGATGTGCCCGAACATCTCCGAGTGCTGGGAGGAGCGGGAGGCGACGTTCCTGATCCTCGGGGACACGTGCACGCGGCGTTGCGGCTTCTGCGACGTGAGGACCGCCAAGCCCGACGCGGTGGACGAGGACGAACCGGCAAAGATCGCCGACGCCGTCCGCGAGATGGGGCTCCGTTTCGTCGTGGTGACCGGCGTGGCCCGAGACGACCTCCCCGACGGGGGCGCGCGGATCTGGGCGTCCACGATCCGGGCGATCCGCTCTGCCGTTCCAGGGTGCGGGGTGGAGGTGCTGCCGACCGACTTCAAGGGCGGCGAGCGCGACATCGCGACCGTGATCGAGGCCGGGCCGGACGTGTTCGCGCACAACCTCGAGACCGTTCGCCGGCTGCACGGCCGGATCCGGCCGGCGTTCGGCTACGACCGCACGCTCGAGGTGTTGCGCACCGCGCAGCGGCTGCGCGAGGGCCAGGTCACGAAGTCGAACCTGATCCTGGGCATGGGCGAGCGGGCCGAGGAGATCCCGCAAGCGCTGCGCGACCTCGCCGGGGCCGGCGCGCGGATCGTGACGATCGGCCAGTACCTCCGGCCGACCGAACACCACCTGCCCGTCGACCGGTGGGTCCACCCGGACGAGTTCGCCGGGTGGAAGGAGCTCGGGGAATCCTTCGGGATCGCGCACGTCGAGGCCGGTCCACTGGTGCGGAGCTCATACCACGCCGGCAAGCAGTTCCAGCGGGCGACCTCGTCGGTCTGAGGTGAGGAGGAGCCGGCCTGTACGCCGGATCCTGTCCCGGCCCGAGGGCCGGTGGCGACCATCTGTCTGAGCGCTCTCGCGAGCGCCCCGGGGCCGAAGCCCTCGTGCGGCCTACCCGGGAGCTCGGACGGGCCGTCCTCGAACGCTCCCTGCTTGGCCTAGCTCCGGGTGGGGCTTGCCGAGCCGAGCCGGTCACCCGGCCCGCTGGTGAGCTCTTACCTCACCGTTTCACCCTTACCGCTCGCGCGGCGGTCTGTTCTCTGTGGCGCTTTCCACGGGTCGCCCCGCCTGGGTGTTACCCAGCACCCTGCCCTGCGGAGTCCGGACGTTCCTCGAGCGTTGCCGCCCGCGGCCGCCCGGCCGGCTCCTCCGCACCCAGTCTAGAGAACCACACCGGCCGTATCATCCGCACGATGCGTGCTCGCGCGGCGCTCGTGATCGCGCCGGTCCTCGGGTTGGTACTCGCGCTCGCCGCGTGCGCGAAGGAACCGGTCGGACCCGCTGCGCCGATCGCGCCCGCGCAACTCGCCCCGGGTCCTGCCCTCGAGGCCTCGGCCGCGCGGCAGGCGGTCGTCGAGTTCGTCGAGGCGTATCGGGAATCGCCCGATCAAGGGATCGGGAGGTTGAGGCAGCTCGTCGTCGGCCCCGATCTCCGGTCGTGGGTTCGGTGGCTCGACGTTCAGCATCGCGAGTTCGACGGGACGATCGAGTCCACGGCGGACGTGCGCGACGTCGAGTTCATCGGGGCCGTGATGGCCCGGCGCATCCCCCTTGCCTCGGTCGGATTGTCCGCATCGGTCCTGTTCCGGTTCGATCCGCCCGACGACGACCCGATCGCTCTCGTCCGGGTCCTGGACGGCCCCGTCACGCTGATCCGAACGGCCGCCGGCACCTACCGCGTCGGGGACTTGCTGCGCAACGGCGTCCCGATGTCCGACAGCATCGAGCCCTTCCGGCACCAGGCACGAACGGAGGGCGGCGTGACAGTGCATCTCGATTCGCTCTTCATGTTCGCGCCCAAATGGCAGTTCAACGTGATGATCGAGAACGCCACTTCCCATGACGTCTCGCTCGATCCCGACGGGGCCGCCCTGTTCGTCGACCGCGGCGACGGCTTCGAACGCGTCGAAGGGGTCCTCACGGCGTCGCTCGCCGTCGTACCGGCGGGCGAAACCGCCGAGGGGCTCATGGTCTTCCAGGCGCAAAGCTCCGCGGACGGGCGCGTGCTCTCCCTCGTCTACGGAAGGGGACCAGGGGCGCTTCGGTTCGAGTTCCCTCTGCAGGACCTCGTCACCGCGGTTCCTCCTCCGGCTCCCACAGACGCGGAGACGGCGGAGACCGCTCCCACGTAGCGCCCTCACCGGCGAGCCAGTCGTCGACGCCCCGGTTCGCGAGCGCGTCCGCCTCCACGTTGCGTTCGCGCCGGACGTGCTCGAAACGAACCTCCTCGAACTCCTTGACCAGTGAGCGAGCCTCCTGGTGGAGCCGCTGGAGGGCCGGGTTCTTCACCCGCCATCGACCGGCGAGCTGTTCGATGAGCAGCCGGCTGTCGGAGCGTAGGAGCACGTGGGTCGCTGCGAGCTCGCGGGCACGCTCGAGGCCGCGGATCGCGGCGGTGTACTCGGCGACGTTGTTGGTCGCGACCCCGATCCCCTCGGCGATCTCGGCGACGACCTCGCCGTCCTCGTCGGTGATTTCCACACCGATCCCGGCCGGCCCGGGGTTGCCGCGGGCGGCGCCGTCGCAGTGCAGGATCAGACGAGGACGACGATCCGGCGGCAGTACTCACACCTCTTCACGCCTTCGGTGCGCCTGAGGCGGTCGAGCTCGACGGCCGAGAGCTTCTCGTGGCAGGCCTGGCACACCCCGTCAACGATCGCGGCGGCGCCGACGCCGTGCTTCTGCTCGCGAAGATCGTCGTAGAGCTCGAGCAGCTCCTCGTCGAAGGCCGGGACGAGCGACCCGCGTTCGGATCGCCTGGTGGCGAGGTCGGCGGAGATATGGTCGAGCTCGCGGACCGCGTCGCCGCCGACCTCCTCGACCCGCGCTCGGGCGGCCTCGGCCTCCGTCTGCGCCTGCGCGGCGCGGGCCTCGACGTCCTCCCTGCGCACCATCTGCTCGAGCAGGTCGTCCTCGGCGCGCGAGCGACGCTCCTTCACGCTTTGGATCTCGTGCTGCAGCGCCTCGAGCTCCTTCGCGTTGGCGATCGAGCCGTCGTACATGCGCTTCTCCTCCGCGTGGAGCTTGTCGCTCATCGAGGCGATCTCGTGCTCGAGGCGGCTCGACTTGCTCGAGATCGAGTCCGACGCCAACCGGAGCTCGCCGAGGCGGGCGTCGGCCTCCTCCATCTCCTTGCGGAGCGACGAGAGCTCCTCGCCTGCCTCGAGCTGTTCGCGGCGGTGTTCCAGGCGGTCGATCGCCGTGTCGAGGTCCTGCAGCTCGAGGATCCGGTCCAGTCCACGCATCGGAGCGCCAGGGTAGCCGATGCCGAGCGCTACACGAGCGTGAGCTGCTCCCCCTGCGCCGCGCCACGATCGCCGCGGGACCTTCCCGAGAAGCGCGAGGGCGGGGCCGGCGCCGGCCGGACGCCACCCAGGGATCGGATCAGGCCCGAGACGCGCCGGCCGAGCGCGTCTCGCTCGGCGGCCGGAGCGTAGGGCTTGCGGTAGAGCCCCTCGTAGCGTTCGACGAGGTCGGGATGGGTCTCGGCGAGCCACGGCAGGAACTCCTCGCGCACGCCGGGGCGAAGATGCAGCAGGATCGGCGAGACGTGCGTGGCACCCGCATCGATCGCGGCCGCGACCACCTCGCGGAGCTGGCGCGGATCGTCGGTGATTCCGGGCAGGATCGGGGCCATCAGGACGCCGCAGGGGATGCCGGCTTCGTTCAGCGCCCGAACGGCCTCGATCCGCTTGTGCGGATGCGGGGTACCGGGCTCGCTCGCGCGCCAGGCGGCCTCGTCGAGCGTCCCGATCGAGAACGCCGTGGAGACAGCGGTGATACGGGCGGCCTCCGCCAGCGGTTCGAGGTCCCGCAGGATCAGCGTGCCCTTGGTCAGGATCGAGAACGGGTTCCGGTAGTCGGTGAGCGCCCGGATGATCCCCGGCATCAGCCGGTAACGGCCCTCGGCACGCTGGTAAGGGTCGGTGTTGGTGCCCATCGCGATGCCCTCGCCCTTCCACCGCTTGGCCGCGAGCTGGCGCCGGAGCACCTCTGGCGCGTTGACCTTGACGACGATCTTCTTCTCGAAGTCCGAGCCCGCGTTCATGTCGAGGAAGGTGTGCGTCGGCCGAGCGAAGCAGTAGCGGCAGGCATGCGAACAACCTCTATACGGGTTGATCGACCAGTTGAACGGCAGGTAGTTGCCGGGGACGTGGTTGATGATCGTCTTGCACTCCGCCTCGATGAACTCCATCCCCCGGAACTCGGGCGTGTCGAACCGGCGTCTCGCGATCTCGAACAGGGGCTCGGGGGCCATCCGGGCACGATAGAACATACGTTCGATTCGGGCAAGCCTCCTCCTCCTACCCGCTCCGGCCTAGGCTTCGGCCTCGATGGCGATCTGGCTGGTTCGGCACGGCGAGACCGAATGGTCGATCTCGGGGCGGCACACGGGAAGCACGGACATCTCGCTCACGCCCGAGGGACGTCTGCAGGCCTCGACGATCGGCAGGCTCCTCGCCGGCCGTCGGTTCGACCACGTGTTCTCGAGCCCGTTGCTCCGCGCGCGGGAGACCGCGCGGCTCGCGGGGTTCGGCGAGCGGATCCGCGTGCACGAGGGGCTGGCCGAGTACGACCACGGCGAGTTCGAGGGTCTCACCACGGAGCAGATCTGTGCGATCCACCCCGGCTGGCGGCTCTTCCGTGACGGCTGCCCGGGGGGCGAGACGCCCGGGCAGATCGCCGAGCGTGTCGACGCCGTGATCGAGGAGCTGCGCGAGCTCGGGGGCAACAGCCTCCTGTTCGGACACGGCCACTGCTTCCGGTCGCTCGCCGTCCGCTTCCTGGACCTGCCGATCCGGTATGCAACGAACCTGCTGCTGGATGCGGGGACGATCTCGATCACCTCGGACGAGCGTGACGAGCCGGCGCTCGTGCTGTGGAACCGCCGGGTCCAGCCTCGCGCAACGCTCGTCGCCGACACCGCCGCCGCGATCGCCCGAACGGTCCCCTAGGCAACTCGGCTACGATTCGCCCGTGGGTTGTCTCTTCGCGATCGTCGCCCTCATCACGCCCCGGTTCATCCTGGTCTTGCTGTGGCTGTTCACGAACTACCTGAACGCCGCCTTCTCGAGCGGCTGGTGGGGGTTGCTCGGGTTCTTCTTCCTCCCGACCACCACGATCGCCTACGCGATCGCCCAGAACGAGTTCACGACCGTGACCGGCGGGGTCGAGGCGACGGGCATCGTGCTCATCGTGCTCGGCATCGTGATCGACGTCGGGCTGCTCGGGGGATCCGGGCGAGGCGTCGCGCGCAGGGGCTGATTGGCCAAGCCCTAAGCGAACCGCACGCGGGGGTCGACGTACGCGTACGCGATGTCGACGCACAGGTTGGCGATCGCAATGAAGAACGCGCCGAAGATCGTCACCCCCATCACCGACGGGAAGTCGTTGCGGAAGATCGATGTCACGGCGTACTGCCCGATCCCCGGCAGGTTGAAGATCGTCTCGGTGATGAACGACCCGGCCAGGACGCCGGCCAAGTCGAGCCCGAACATCGTGACGACCGGTGTGAGCGCCGCGCGGAGTCCGTGCCGGTACATCACCCGCTGCTCGGACAGCCCCTTGGCCCGTGCCGTGCGGATGTAGTCCTCGCCCATCGTCTCGATGAGGTTGCCCCGCACCATGCGCGCGTAGAACGCGGCGAACGTGAGCGAGACCACGATCCAGGGAAGGATGAATCTCCCTTGAAGCATCGCCTGCCAGACGCTCGTCCCGATCGGGATGCCGGAGGGCGGCGCCCACCCGAGCCGGAACCAGAAGACGTAAAGCAGTACGTACCCGAGCCAGAACACGGGCATCGAGACCCCGAGGAGCGCGAACACCATCGCCGCCCGGTCGGTCGCGGTCCCCCGCCGCACCGCCGAGACGATGCCCACCGGGATGCCGATCACGAGCCACGTGATCGCGGCTCCCAGGGCGAGCGTCGCCGAGACCGGGAGGCGGGCGAAGATCTCCTCCTTCACCGGGACGAAGTTGGCGTATGAGTAGTAGACATCCTCGTTCAGGAACAGCCCCGGCCACGGTACGAGGCCCTGCGCGAACCGCGCGTACTGCACGTAGAGAGGCCGGTTCAGCCCGAACGCCTCGCGAGCGGCCTCGATGTTCGCCTCCGTGGTCGCCCTGCCGGTCGCGCGCCGAGCGGGATCGGACGCCGGGAGCTTGACGAAGATGACGAACGTCATCAGCGACACCACGAAGAGCACGAACACCGTGAAGAGCAGCCGCCGGACCAGGAACCTGCCCACGGTCCGAGCGTAAGGACGGCCGCCCGCCGGTACTTCCGGCAAACGTCCCGGGCGTTCTCGGAAACCTGCGCGTTCGTTGCGGTTCCCTGCCCTCGCCGACGTGGGATAGGGTCCAGCCGTGGCCGGCGAGGCAACGTTCGTGTTCGAGGAGGCGTCGGTCGAGGAGCTCCGGGCCTCGATGGTGTCGGGCTCGCTCACCTCCCGCCGACTGACCGAGGCCTACCTCCAACGGATCGAGACGGCCGACGCGGCGCTCCGCTCGGTGCTGGAGACGAACCCCGAGGCGCTCGAGATCGCCGACACCCTCGACGCCGAACGCCGTTCGGGCCGCGTCCGGGGGGCGCTCCATGGGATCCCCGTGCTCGTGAAGGACAACATCGATACCGCCGATCGCATGAGGACGACGGCCGGGTCGTTCGCGCTCGGCGAGGTGACGCCGGCGCGCGACGCCTTCCTGATCGATCGGCTGCGGAGGGCCGGGGCGGTGGTCCTCGGCAAGGCCAACCTGTCCGAGTGGGCGAACTTCCGGTCGACGCGCTCGAGCAGCGGGTGGAGCGCCCGCGGCGGCCAGTGCGTGAATCCGTACGACGGGGACCGGAGCCCGTGTGGTTCGAGCTCGGGCTCGGGCGTCGCGGTGTCTGCCAACCTGTCCGCCGTCGCCGTCGGCACCGAGACCGACGGCTCGATCGTCTGCCCGTCCTCGGTCAACGGCATCGTCGGCATCAAGCCCACGGTCGGCCTGGTGAGCCGCTCCGGCGTCGTCCCGGTCTCGCACTCCCAGGACACGCCCGGCCCGATGGCGCGAACGGTCGCCGATGCGGCGGCGCTGCTGACGGAGCTGGCGGGCGCCGACCCGCGCGACGCCGCGACGGCCGGGGAACGTGTCGACCCCGACTACGCCGCGTTCCTCGACCCCGACGGCCTTCGGGCTGCGAGGATCGGGGTCGCCAGGACCCTCGCGGGCTTCAACGACCGCGTCGACCGGCTGTTGGACGAGGCGCTCGCCGCCATGCGCGACCTCGGCGCCGAGATCGTCGACCCCGCCGACGTCCCCCACACCGACGAGCTCGAGGATCCCGAGCTCGAGGTGTTCCTGTACGAGTTCAAGGCCGACCTCGAGGCGTATCTCGGTTCGTACGGCCCGACGCAGCCGCATCGGGCCCTCGCGGACCTGATCGCGTTCAACGCCGAGCACGCGGACGCCGAGATGCCGTTCTTCGGGCAGGAGCTGTTCGAGCGGGCCGAGGAGAAGGGACCCATGACCGAGCCCGCGTACCTCGAGTCGCTCGAGACCTGCCGGCGCCTGTCTCGGACGGAGGGCATCGACGTCGTGATGGACGAGCACCGGCTGGACGCCCTTGTCGCGCCCTCGAACGCGCCTGCGTGGCGCATCGACCACGCGAACGGCGATCACTACACGGGTGGGAACACGACGCCCGCCGCGGTCGCCGGTTATCCGACCGTCACGGTCCCGATGGGGTTCGCGTTCGACCTGCCGATCGGGATCTCCTTCATCGGGCGCGCGTGGAGCGAGGGAACGCTGATCCGGCTGGCCTCGGCGTTCGAGCACGCGACGCGTCACCGGCGTCCGCCGGTCCTCACGTAAACCCGGGCGCTGGAGGACTCGAACCTCCGACCGGCTCGCTTGTAAGGCGAGAACGGGCACATGCCGCTACCGGCGCGTTTTCAACAATCCGCTGATCAGGCCGTGTTCGGACGAGCACAGGGGCTTGAAGAGTCAACTGTCACCAGCCACTCGCCGATAACCACGGTGGGAGCGAGAGGAGCCCCGAGGTGACGCGGTGCCTGAGCAGCAGAGGCAGCAAGCGATGAGAGTCGTCTTGCTCGTCCCGCTGGGGGTGGCCCTTATCCTCATCGTGCTGAACCTCGTGACGCGGCGGGATGAGGAGGAACAGCCGGGAGGACACGGTCGGACAATCCTTGAGGCACTGACCGATCTGCTGAGCTGGCGATGGTAGGCGTCAGTATTCGTGCAGTCAGTTCAGACAGGCGTATCCGACACGCGGGCCAAAGGTTCGACTGCGTAGCCTCCCGTCATGAGACCCGATCAGCTCGAGCGCCAGCTCCGTCAACGCCTAGACGTGCTCGGACCGGGTCCCCGCGCCGAGCCGCTCAACCTACTCATACTCCCCGACTTCGATTACTCCCCGACTTCGATCGCGCCGACCAGATCGGCCAGTTCTGGGGCTATCGACGGAGTCGCTTCGCGGAGCTCCTGGTCGACCGCGAGGAAGACCGGACGCTGCGGGCTCGCCTCGTCGGGGTGCTGCGGGAACCCGATCGGAGACAGCCTCCCGCGTATCTGCCTCTGTTCCTGGGTAACTCCAGTCCGTGCGACGGACTGGCGAGAAGGTCTTCGGAGTGGTCGCCATCGTGGCGGGCTTAGGGCTCATCGCGGCCGTGATCGCAGGCGTCGAGGTGTCCAGAGTCGTCCTGATCTTGATTCCCCTGGTGGTCATCGGCTGGAGCATCTATCACTACGTGGTCATCCGGCCTGCTCCATGGGGCGTGAAGCCCCCAGACGCCTCGCACGATCACGATGAGTAGCGAGGATCGGACGATCGACTGTCAGGAGGATCGGACGCTGCGGGCGGTCCTCATCGGGATGCTGCGGGACGCCGAGCGTGGACGCCAATAGTGCATTGAGCCGAGGATCGCTGGGTAAGTCCTCCGGCACTGGAGCGATCAAAGGACTCGCCGTGTGGATGGGACTGACGCCAAGGGTGAATACCTGAACGCGGACATGATTAAACGGGTCACCGTCGAGGACACGACCCTGATAGCGCACATGCCATCGCGGGAATGCGTGGTGATCTCAACCCACCGGTGGCGGAGGAGAGCTTCGATGCCCTCACGACTCGGAAGGGAGGAGTCGAGTGAGGAGACTGATCGCAGCAGTCGGAGTGGTCGCGTTCCTCGCGGTCGGCGCGGCACCTCGGCAACCGTATGTCAAGTCGATTACCTGTGACCTGCTGCGCGGCAAGTACACGAACTGCCAGGTCACGCTCTGGGACAGGCACCAGAGCCAGTACGTAACCTACCCCGTGTCGGACAAGCGGACCGTGTACTGCTTCGACCAAAAGTTAACGGACTGCGTCCTCCGCGTGTGGCACCCACGGCTGGAGAGGTACAGGTTCTACTGGGGGCTGTCCGTGGACGTCACTCGCGTTCATGGAGGAGGCGGCGGATAGGTGAGGGGCCAGGGCGGAATGGGGTAGCCGAACCTCGGCCGTTCGCGAGGGGACCGGACCCTCGGGGCGGGTGCTGATCGGGATGCTGCGGCGACGCGACTGAACCATCGGGTCGAGAAGCACGTACTAAGTCGCACCGTCTCCAATATCAAGACCCCTCTTCGCGGCACGCGGGGGACACCGACGTCGTTTCAATCGAGACGCGAAGCGCTGACCAGCCGCAAAACCCGTGGGCGCTGGAGGACTCGAACCTCCGACCGCTCGCTTGTAAGGCGAGTGCTCTACCTCTGAGCTAAGCGCCCGTCGTCGACCACGCGGGCTCGACCGGCTCGCCCCGGACGTGCCCGCAGGCCCGGCACACGACCTGCCCGAGCATCGCCGTGAGCCGGGTGGCGCCGCAGGACTCGCACCGGTCGAGCTGGACGGCCCAGTCCGGCCGCTCCTCCTGGCATGAGGGGCAGACGAGGACCTGGCGTCCTCCCGAGGTCGCCCGCACCCACGGCCTCTCCCGCTTCTCGGGGTCGTAGGTTGGCCGGCCACAGAGATAGCAGGTCGGCCGGTGCTCCGGCGCGATCGGTTCGTCGGTCGAGACCATGGTGGACAAGGATATCCGCCGGACGACTACCCTCGATCGGACGTCTCGAAGGTCGCGCCCTCCCGATGGATCGAGGTCCCGCCGGCATGGCGGACCATCACACTGCCGAGCCCGTACACGCCCCAGCGGTGCCCATCGCCCAGGATGGCCGTCCGCTCGTCGATCCCGACGAACCACGAGCCCGGCGGGACCCGCGACATCACCACCGACCGAAGGCCCGGGATCACCTTCACCTTGTCCCAGTGCACGCCGAACGAGACGTGCGGCACGAGCCCGAGCCCGAACACCCATCCGGTCCGAACGCCACGTTCGCGCCGCTGCTCGCGCGACTGGCTCGCGATCAGCGCGCCCGCGCTGCATCCCGCGAACACCGCGCCGTCGTCCAGGGCGTCCTGGAGCGCGTCCCACAACCGCGTCCCGAGGATCGTCGCCGCCAGGTGCTGCGGCTTGCCGCCGGAGAAGAAGACCATCGCGGCGCCCTCGAGCGCACGTGCGTGCTCCTCGCGGTCGGCGTCCTCCCGCGTCTTGACCGGCACGAGCCGCGCATCGATCCCCGCCGTCGCGTAGTGCTCGAGCGCCATCCGCCCGCAGCGGCCGAACACGTCATCGCCCTCGGTCGAGCGGGCCGTCGGGAGCACGACGACGGGACCGGTCTGGCCCTCGAGCGCCCCGCCGCCTCGATCTCGTCCGACCACGGCTCGAACTCGCCGGAACCCATCAGCAGGAACGTTCGTCCGTTCGGTCCTTTCAGCGCCACGCGCCGAGGGTACCTACGATAGGGCGAGGAGGTGTCGCGGATGGATCAGCCGGTCGAGGAGCACGCGGAGCAGGGGATCTTGAAGACGGTCGAGGCGGCGGGCGACGTGACGGTCGAGCGCGCGCTGGTCGGCGTCGTGAACGGGCGCGACGTCTCGATCACGCAGGCGGGGGCCGGTCCGATCGCGGCGCAGGGCGACGTTAGGATCCAGCAGGGCGGGTGTGGACCCGTGCTCGTCGGCGGCGACCTCAGGATCCACCAGGGTGGCTGCGGACCGGCCATGGTTCGCGGCAACCTGTCGATCCAGCAGGGCGGGACGCAGAGCGTGCTCGCCGCCGGCAACGCGACGGTCGGCCAGGGTGCGTTCGTCGGGCTCGTCGCGTCGCCGAAGGTCACCATCGAGGAGGGCGCTCGCGTGATGATCGGCGCGCCGGGCGCGTTCGCGGCGGGTGCGGCGGTCGGGGCGCTCGTAGCGATGATCGCGAGCCGGCGTCGCCGGCGTTCGCGTTAAGGCGTTCGCGTTAAGAGGACTCGGCCTCGGCGAGCCGCCGCGCGAGGACCGGCAGCATCCGGACGGCCACGCGCGGCTGGCGTTCGAGCAGCTCCGAGAACGCCATGCGGCTGATCGCGAGACCCTTGACCGGCGTCTTCGCGCGCACGCGAGCGATCCGCGTGATCCCATCGGCTAGCAAGGGCAGCTCGCCGACGAACTCCCCCGGGCCGAGCTCGACGGGCCCCTGCGGTAGCTCCACCGCCACGGTTCCCTCGGTGATGATGAACATGCCCGAACCGGGCTGACCGCGCTCGATCAACACGAAGCCGGCAGGAACCTCGAACTCGGTGGCGAGGTCGGCCACCCGCGTCATCTCGTCGTCGTCGAGCTCGGCGAACATCGGGACCTTCCGAACGAGTTCGACCGTGTCGCTCACAGACCCGCGCCCTCCTCGCCCATCTCGCGTTCGACGATCATCGGCTCCGGTTCTCCCGACGTCGCGGGGATCACCACCGGCATCATGCCACCCTGACGGTGACGCCCCCCCGAGCCGCGTGCTCGTGGAACGGCCCTGCGAGCGCGCCAGATCGCCACCGTGCTCGAACCGAGTCCGAACACCGCCCCGGCGACCCACACGACGCCCCCGACGAACGGGATCGCCGCGACCGCGGCCAGGATCGCCCACCCGATGACGAACGCGAGCATGCGGCTCCGCGGCTCGTGCCAGAACAGGCGGCCGAGCGCGAACGCGCTCCATGCGACACCCACCGAATACAGGAGGAACAGCGAGAGCAGGAGCCCGAGCCCGAGCGGGAGCCATACCAGGGAGAAGACGGCGACCACGCCGGCGAGCGGGAGCGCAACGGAGGCCGCGACCCCCCACCCGACCGAGGCCCACGCCGACCCGTGCGCCGCCGAAGACATCGAGTCGGCAGCCCTGGGACCGGCGAGCAGCAGCAGCAGCCCGAGGGCGAGCACCGAGCACCACACCGCCAGCCACGGCGCGAAGGCGCCGAACGCCTCGATCGGCGCCCGGAACGTGAACGTCACGTCCTCACGGACCTCGCCGTCCACGCGGGCACCGGGAGCCGCGCTCACGCGGCCGTGCGCGAGCACGTCGCCCAGCACGCGCGAGCTCGGTCCGAGCGCGACGGAACCGCCCACGCTCACGACGGCGCCACTGACCTGACCGGTGACGTCGATCCGCCCGTCGAGCACGACCACGTCGCCGCGGACGACCCCCGCGACCATGGCCGTCCCGTGGAGGACGACGACCTCGCCGACCTCCTGGCCGCGCCGGACCTGGACGTCTCCGGACAGGACGATCTGATCTCGCGGCTCGGCCGTGCCCGGCTCGGTCTGGGCGAGAGCCGCGATGGGCACGACGAGCCACAACGCCGACAACAGGAGGAGCGCAGGTCCGGTGCGGGCGCGTTGCATCGCCGAGCATCCTACCGGCGGAGCCCGGACCCCCCGAGGGCCATGTCGTTCGTTCGCGGTACCGTGGGACGGTGAGCCTGGACGGGTTCTCCCCCGCCGTCCGAGCGTGGTTCGAGAGCACGTTCGAGACGCCTACCGCCGCGCAGGCGCAGGGGTGGCCGGCGATCGCCGGCGGCCGCCACAGCCTGATCCTGGCGCCGACCGGCTCGGGCAAGACCCTGGCGGCGTTCCTATGGGCGCTCGATCGCCTGATGACCGATCCGCCCCCGCCCACCGATCGCCGGTGTCGCGTCCTGTATATCTCGCCGCTGCGAGCGCTCGCGGTCGACATCGAGAAGAACCTCCGGACGCCGCTGGTCGGCATCGGCCTGGCGGCGGAGCGGCTCGGCGAGCACGTGCATCAGCCGCGCGTCTCGATGCGCACCGGCGACACCGCCGCCGCCGAACGCCGTCGCATCCAGACGCGCCCGCCCGACGTCCTGATCACGACGCCCGAGTCGCTCTACCTGATGCTCACCTCGCAGGCGCGAGAGCTGCTGCGGAGCGTCCGCTGGGTGATCGTGGACGAGATCCACGCGATGGCCGGCTCCAAGCGCGGCGCCCACCTCGCGCTGTCGCTCGAACGTCTCCAAGAGATCGCGCACGAGCCTCCACAGCGGATCGGCCTGTCCGCGACCCAGCGTCCGCTCGAGGAGATCGCCCGGTTCCTGGGCGGGCAGACCTCGAGCGGTCCGCGTCCGGTGACGATCGTGGACGCCGGGATCCGCAAGCCGATGGAGGTCGAGGTCGTCGTGCCGGTGGAGGACATGGCGGACCTCTCGGACGTCGCGGAGACGCCGCAGCGGATGCCGTCGATGCTTGGGCCGGCGACGCCGGGTACCGCGCCGCCTCAGGCTTCGATCTGGCCGGCGATCCATCCCCAGGTGCTCGAGCTGATCCGGGCCCACCGCTCCACGATCGTGTTCGTGAACGCCCGACGGCTGGCGGAACGCCTCGCCGCCCGCCTCAACGAGCTCGCCGGCGAGGAACTCGCTCGGGCCCATCACGGCTCGATCGCGCGCGAGCAGCGACTGCACATCGAGGACCAGCTCAAGCGCGGGACCCTGAAGGCGATCGTCGCGACGAGCTCGCTCGAGCTCGGGATCGACATGGGCGCGGTCGACCTCGTGATCCAGGTTGAGTCGCCGGGCTCGGTGGCGCGCGGGCTCCAGAGGATCGGTCGCGCCGGCCACCACGTGGGCGAAGCGAGCCGCGGCAAGGTCTTCCCCAAGTTCCGGGGCGACCTGCTCGAGGCGACGGTCGTCGTCCACCGGATGCTGCAGGGGGCGATCGAAGAGACGCACTACCCGCGGAACCCGCTCGACGTGGTCGCGCAGCAGATCGTCGCGATGTGCGCGATGGACGAATGGGGTGTCGGGGATCTCGGCCGCGTGCTGCGGCGTGCGGCGAACTTCGAGGAGCTCTCGGACGACTTGCTCCGCAACGTCCTCGATCTGTTGGCGGGTCGCTACCCCTCCGACGAGTTCGCCGAGCTCCGGCCGCGGATCGTCTGGGACCGCCGGACGGACACGCTCCGGGGGCGCGAGGGTGCCGGCAGGCTTGCGATCGCATCCGGCGGGACGATCCCCGACCGAGGGCTGTTCGGCGTGTTCACGGTCGACGGTCGCCGCGTGGGCGAGCTCGACGAGGAGATGGTGTACGAGAGCCGGCGCGGCGAGGTGTTCATGCTCGGTGCATCGTCGTGGCGGATCGAGGACATCACGCTCGACCGCGTCGTGGTCTCGCCCGCGCCGGGTGAGCCGGGCAAGATGCCGTTCTGGCACGGGGACAAGCCGGGGCGGCCGCTCGAGCTCGGCCGCGCGATCGGCGCCGCCACCCGCGAGCTCTCGTCGTCGGACCACGACGCGGCCGTGGGCCGTCTGCGGACCGAGTTCGGACTGGACGAGCTCGCCGCCGAGAACCTCACCGTCTACCTGGACGACCAGCGGGAGGCGACCGGCGCGGTGCCCGACGACCGAACGATCGTGGTCGAACGGTTCCCCGACGAGATCGGCGACTGGCGCGTATGCGTGCTGTCGCCGTTCGGCGAGCGGGTGCACGCGCCGTGGGCGATGGCGATCGAGGGCAGGCTGGGCGAACGTTACGGGCTCGACGTCCAGGTGCTGTGGAGCGACGACGGCATCGGGATCCGCCTGCCCGAGTCCGAGGAGCGGATCCCGGTCGAGGACCTGCTGTTCGATCCCGACGAGATCGAGGAGCTCGTGGTCGCCCGGCTCCCCGGGACCGCGCTGTTCACGACGATGTTCCGGGAAGCGGCCGCCAGGGCGCTCCTGCTCCCCCGCCGGACGCCGGGGCGACGGACGCCGCTGTGGCAGCAGCGGCAGCGCGGCGCGGATCTGCTCGAGGTCGCCTCCCGTCACCCCACCTTCCCCATCCTGCTCGAGGCCACGCGCGAGGTCCTGCGCGACGTGTTCGACGTGCCCGGGCTGAGGCAGGTGCTCGGCGACGTCAGGGCGAGGCGCATCCACGTGGTCCCGGTCGACACCGCGCGGTCGTCGCCGTTCGCGCAGTCCCTGCTGTTCCGCTGGGTCTCGGTCTACATGTACGAGGCGGACGCACCGATGGCCGAGCGGCGCGCCGCCGCGCTCTCGCTCGATCGGGAGCTCCTGCGCGAGCTCCTCGGCGCCGAGGACCTGCGCGAGCTCATCGACCCGGTCGCGCTCGCCGAGCTCGAGCTCGAGCTGCAGCACCTGGCCGAGGGCCGTCGCGCTCGCAACGCCGACGACGTGCACGACCTGCTCCGCCGACTGGGACACCTGGGCACCGAAGAGGTCTCGGCCCGCTCGAGCGGGGATCCTTCCGGGTGGCTCGACGATCTCGAACGCGACGGGCGTGCGATCCGCATGCGGGTCGCTGGGCAGGACACGTTCGTCGCCGTCGAGGACGCGGGGCGCTACCGGGACGCGCTCGGCGCGTCGCTCCCGCTCGGCGTCCCGGGCGTCTTCATCGAGGCGACGCCCGCGCCGCTCGAGGGGCTCGTCGCGCGGTTCGCCCGGACCCACGGGCCGTTCGTCACCGCCGATGTCGCGGCGCGGTTCGGCATCGGCGAGGATCGGGTCGCCGGCGCCGTCGACTCGCTCGAAGGGCAGGGGCGAGTGGTGCGCGGTGATTTCCGGCCCGCCGGTCTCGAACGCGAGTGGTGCGACGCGGACGTGCTGCGGTCGATCCGCCGGCGCTCGCTCGCCGCGCTGCGAAAGGAGGTCGAACCGGTCGAGGCGCCCGCGCTCGGGAGGTTCGTGCCCGAGTGGCAGGCCGCATCGAGCCCGCGGAACGGCCCGACCGCGCTCATCGAGGCGATCGCGCAGCTGCAGGGCGCCTCGATCCCGGCCTCGATCGTCGAGTCCGAGGTCCTGCGGTTGCGCGTGCGGGGGTACCGCCCGGCCGATCTCGACGCGCTGTGCGCGAGCGGCGACGTCGTGTGGATGGGCGCCGGCGGGATCGGTGCAGACGACGGAAGGATCGCGCTCGGGTTCCGCGAGACGCTCCGGCTCGTCGCGCCGCCCCTGTCCGAGATCCCTCCGGCGGGACCCGTCCACGACGCGATCCGCGACCAGCTGCGAGAACGAGGCGCGTGCTTCTGGCCCGAGCTGCTCGCCACGGCAGGCGTCCCCGACGAGCGGATCGTGCTCGCCGCCCTCTGGGACCTGGTGTGGGCGGGCGAGGTCACCAACGACACGATCGCGCCGATGCGCGCCTTCCTGATCCGCCGACCGACGAAGACCGCCCGCTCCGGGGCCAAGCCCCGGCCGGGAGCCCTCCGGCGCGCCGGCCCCCCCTCGGCCACGGGCCGGTGGTCTCTCGTCCGAACGCCGCTCGAGCCCGAGCCGCCCCCCACCGAGGCCGCGCACGCGCGAGCTACGCAGCTCCTCGAACGCCACGGCGTGCTCACGCGCGAGGCGGTCCTGGCCGAGGGCGCCCCGGGCGGGTTCGCCGGCGTGTACGCGGTGCTGCGGGCCCTGGAGGAGTCGGGCAAGGTCAGGCGGGGGTACTTCGTCGACGGTCTCGGCGCGGCGCAGTTCGCGCTGCCGGGCGCGGTCGAACGGATCCGGGACCTCCGCGAGGCCTCGCGCGAGGCGTCCGTCCTCGCGCTGCCGGCGGCTGACCCGGCCCAGCCGTATGGGGCGGCCCTCCAGTGGCCCCCCGGAACCGGGCCGGGCGGCGGGCGCCCATCGCGGACGGCGGGCGCCTACGTCGTGCTCTCCGACGGCGAGCCCGCGGTGTTCCTCGAGCGCGGGGCCCGGACCCTGCTCACGTTCGCGGCGGGCCGGGACGGGGGGTGGATCGACGCGCTCGCCTCGATGGTCAAAGACGGCCGGCTGCGGCGGATCGAGCTCTCGAAGATCGACGGCGAGCCCGTGGGCGGATCGGCGTTCGCCGAAGACCTGCGCGCGGCGGGGTTCGTCGACGGCTACCGGGGGCTCGTCCTCCGTGGCTCGTAGGCACCATCGCCCCGGACGTGCTGAGATCATCCCGCGACCGGACTACGATCCGTTGCGATGACGAGCGCCCAGCGGGGCCGGCTGCATGCGGGCGTCGAGCCCGAAGACGAGCTCGAACGCCTCCGTGCGCTGCTTCGCGACCTCCCCGGCATGGTCTACGTCGAGGACGCGGATCCGCGGATCGAGCGTCCCGGCCCCTTCCTGTACGTCAGCCCGGCCGTGGAACGGATCCTGGGCTACACGGTCGAGGAGTGGCTCGCGGATCCCTCCGGGTGGGTCGAGCGCCTGCACCCGGACGACGTGCCTGCGATGCGGGCCGCCTACCAGGCCGTCGTCCCCACCGGCGCGCCCTACAGCGCCGACTACCGGATGTTCGCGAAGGACGGCCGGATCGTGTGGATCCACGACGAGGCCGTGCTGGTCCGCGACGAGGACGGCGCCCCGCTCTACTGGCAAGGCGTGATGCACGAGACGGTCGACCGCCCGGCCACGCTCGAACGGCTCCAGGAAGCGGAGCAGCGCTACCGGGCGCTCGTCGAACAGACGCCGGTCGTGACGTACATCGACCCGCACCGGCCCGACCACACGAGCGCATACTTCAGCCCGCAGGTCGAGGCCCTGCTCGGCTACACACCGGACGAGCTGACCCGCGAAATCCCGCTGTGGCCCGAGCTGGTGCACCCCGACGATCGCGAACGGATCCTCGGCGCCTCGACGCTCGCCGAACACACGAACGGCACCTATGACGTCGAGTACCGGATGATCGCGAAGGACGGCCGGATCGTGTGGGTGCACGACCAGGCGGTGCTGATCCGGGACGAGCACGGGAAGCCGAAGTTCTGGCAGGGCGCATGGATCGACCTCACCGAGCAGAAGCGTGCGGCCGAGCTCGAACGGGCACTCCAGGCCGAGCGCGAGGAGGCGGCCGAGCTCCGCGCGATCGACGAGCTCAAGACGACGTTCCTGCAGGCCGTCTCGCACGACCTGCGGACCCCGCTCGCCGCGATCCTCGGGCTCGCCGTGACCCTGGAGAGCCAGACGGACCTCGGGTCGGAAGAGGCGCACGATCTCGCGTCGCGCATCTCGATGAATGCTCGCAAGCTCGCCCGGATCGTCTCGGACCTGCTGGACCTCGACCGGATCTCGCGCGGGATCCTCGAGCCGAACCTGCGCGCCACCGATCTCGATGAGCTCGTCCGGCGCGTCGTGACCGAATCCGACCTTCTCGCGGACCACCCGACGGAGCTGGACCTCGAACCGGTGACGATCGAGGCGGACGCCGGGAAGATCGAGCGCATCTTCGAGAACCTGCTGTCGAACGCAGCCCGCCACACCCCGGCGGGTTCGAAGATCTGGATCCGCGTCGGCCCCGAGGCGGGCGGCGCATTACTCGTCGTCGAGGACGACGGCCCGGGGGTGCCGCACGAGCACCGCGAGGACATCTTCCAGCCGTTCGGTCAGGGCGCAGGCGCGCCCGAGCACTCCCCCGGAGTCGGGATCGGCCTGGCGGTCGTCTCCCGCTTCGCCGAGCTCCACGGAGGCCGCGCGTGGGTGGAGGAACGGGAGGGCGGCGGCGCGTCGTTCAAGGTGTTCCTGCCCGGCAAGCGCTCCCGCGGCGCCTGAGGAGCGGTCTCAGGCGCGCGCGAGCGTGGAGCCGACGTGCCACCTGAGCTCGACGCCCTCCATCGCCGTCTCCAGCTCGAACGAGAGCTCCTCGCCCCGACCCTGGATGCGGCGGCGGAGCTCGGTGACGGGGCTGGCCGTGGGCGCGAGCGAGACGACGGTCGACGAGAGGTCGATCACGCCGTCGTCCACGGCGCCGCCATCGGCCGGCGCGTCGAGCTCCCCGCGTCCGGTTGCCGTCCCTCCATCGAGCCCGACGCTATCACGCACACGCCGTCGGATCGGGTTGGTAGCGTGTCCGCGCATGCCGACCGTCGCGCGCTTCAACGTCACGCCCGTGAAGTCGACCGCGCTCCACCATCCCGAGCACATCCGACTGGACGAGCGCGGCGCGGCCGGGGATCGCCGGTTCTTCTTCGTCGACGCGTTCGGCAAGCGATTCTCCGGCGCGACCAAGGCCCCGATCCTGCCGATCCGAGCCGCCTACGACGAGGCCGCCGACACGCTCGAGCTCCGGCTCCCGAACGGCATCGTCGTGTCCGGCACGGCCGAGCCCGACGGCGAGGCGCTCGAGGTCAACTTCTACGGCCGCCCGGTTGCCGCGCACGTCGTGGGCGGCGACTTCAGCGAGGCGCTGAGCGCCTACGCCGGCCACGAGGTTCGGCTGGCGCGCCCCGACCGCCCGGGCGAGGCGATCGACGTCAGGCCGGTCACGCTGGTGTCGCTCGAATCCGTGGCCGAGCTCGCGCACAGGGGCGGGCACGAGCGGACGCTCGACCCGGGCCGGTTCCGGATGACGATCGAGATCGAGGGCGTCTCTGCGCCGCATGCGGAGGACACGTGGGCGGGGCGGCGGGTTCGCGTGGGCGGCGCCGTGATCCGCGTCGACGAACCGGTCCCCCGATGCGTCGTGACGACGCTCGACCCGGCCACCGGCCTTCGCGACTTCCCGACGCTCAAGGTCATCCGCGACTACCGGGGCATCAACGCGGATCAGCAGCTCGAGTTCGGCGTCTACGCGGACGTCGTCGCGCCGGGTGAGGTCTCGGTGGGCGACCCGGTCGAACCCCTCCCGTGACGCGGGGGCCTCGCCGGCTGATTCGAACTCGTCCGGGAGCGGCTACACCCACGCGTGGCAGACGATCGCTCCCTGCGACAACTTCGTCGTGACGGGCGGGCCGGTCCGGGTTCGCGCACGCACCCGGGCCGAGAGCCGGCGCCGGAGCGGCGTCGGCCGGTCGACGATCTCGACGCGTTCGAAGCCGGCGGCTCGAAGCATCCCGACGACCGCGGGGGGGTTCGGTCCCCACCAGTTGGTGGGATCGCGGTTGGCCTCCGAGCCCTCGTAGAACGCCATCGAGGGCCTGGGCCACCAGGTCATGTCGACGAACGTGCTCATGATGAGTCGTTCCCGTGTCACGCTCCGCACCTTCTCGAGGGCAAGGAGCGGATGCTTCATGTGGTACAGGATCCCGAGCATCAGGACCACGTCGAACGTGCCGACGGTCTCGGGCGACAGGTCGAGCACGTCGATCTCGCGGTCCTCGACCCTCGAGCCCAGCCCCCGCCGTGCCAGCTCGAACCCGTCCTTGGTCCCCCACCCGCCGCCGCCCCAACAGAAGGAATCGGTCGCGAGGACCCGCTCGGCGCCGCGGCGCTCGGCCTCGAACGAGAAGAACCCATCCCAGGCGCCGACATCGAGGACGCTCTTCCCGTTGAGGTCCTCGGGCAGATGGATCTTCGTCAGGCGGTGCGAGCTGTTGTCGACGCCGGGCGTGACGATGCCCTCCCCGAGCGGGATCGAGTGATACCAGTTGACCCTGGTGATCTCGGTCTGGAGTTCCTCGGTCTCCACGTCAGCTCCCGACGCCTCCGATGGACCGGGTGGCCCATCGAAGCCACTCTATGACGGGACGCGGAGGCCCGACGCGAGGTCCAGCGGCGCGGCTCGGCGCCCTCAGCGGCCGGGACGGTTGCTGCCACCCTGATTCAGCGAGATGGTCGCTCACCGCCTCCAGATGTCGATCGTCTGTTGGCGTGGAGGACGATCGCGCCTATCCGTCGGGCGTGTCGACGGGCTCCGTGTCGGCGATGGGCGGCGAGCCGAAAGGCGGCTGGTTGTCGAAGGGCGGCGGGCCGTAGGGCGGCGGGCCCTCGAAGGGCGGCGGGCCGTAAGGCGGCCCATCGGCCGGCGGCTGATCATCACCGGGCGGGGGATCGACCACGGGCGGAGGCTCGTCGCCAGGCGGGTCGATCACGGGCGGAGGGTCGACCACGGGCGGCGGGTTGTCACCGGGTGGGTCGACCACGGGCGGCGGCTCCTCACCAGGTGGGTCGACCACGGGGGGCGGCTCGTCACCGGGGGGCGGCTCGTCACCGGGCGGCGGGTCGACCACGGGCGGAGGCTCGACCACGGGCGGCGGGTTGTCACCGGGTGGGTCGACCACGGGCGGCGGGTTGTCACCGGGTGGGTCGACCACGGGCGGCGGCTCCTCGCCGGGCGTCGGGTCGATCACCGGCTGCGGGTCGACCGGCCGTGGGTCGACGACGGGTAGCGGGGCGATGCCGTCATCTTCTAGGGGCTGAGGCATCCAGATGGGTCGATCGTCGCTGCCTGCGTCCGCCGGTCCGAACGGCTCCTCGGTCGTTTGCGCGGCGGCTGGTTGCCCCGAGGCCTCGAGCCTCGGGACCGAGAACAGACCCATCTGTGCCAGAAAGGCAGAAGCGACGTCGCGGGCACCTGTCGGGAGCTGTCCACTGATCGCGAGGCTCGCGCTTGCGGTGAAGACCGTGACAACGATGGCGGCTCCGAGTCTCGTAGTGGCTCGTCTCCCCTTCGCTGCGGCCCTTCGCACGGGGTTCCGTGGAGTCGCGGGCCGGTTCGAACGAAGGCTGTCGGTGACGACGGAGATGGCCTCGTTCGCGCTTACCTGTTCTTCCGGAGTCGCTGCGGCGCGAACCGCTTCGAGCAGCTCGGCGAGATCGAGCCCCTCACCGCGTTCTCCGACCGGCATTCCGTCGTGTCCCATCATCGCTCCATCCCGGTTCCGGTCCGGTCGAGAGCACGAACGTCCTCAGGATCTGCCTGGTCCTTCAGCCGCTGCAGCCCATCGACCTCCGCTCCTCGCGCGAGATCGAGCGGATCACCCGTGATCTCCGCGACTTCGGCCACGTCGAGATCGCCCAGAGTGCGCAGGAGAAGCACATCGGCCTGCTGCGGCGCGAGCGTACTGATGCGGGCGAGTGCTGCGTCGACGGCGCGACGTTCGACCGAGACGTCATCGTCCTGCTCACTCACCAGCGTCTCTCGGGCCGAACCGCCCTTCTCACGCACCTCGAGCAAGCGGCGCCTCGCGGCAGCGAACACCCACCGACGGAACGAGGTCTCGTCCCCTTCGAACGTGGGTAGGGCCGAAGCGATATCGCTCCACGTCTCGGAGGCGAGCTCCTCTGCGCGATCGGGGTTGTGCGCCCGCAGGTACCGCAGAACCTTGGGATGGAACTCTCGGCAGAGCGCTGCGACCGGCCACTCGAGGCCCAACTGCGCGGCTGCAAGGACGGTCTCGAACCGGTCGGGCAAGCCGATGTCGCTGACGACGAGCGAGCGAGCTGACTCACGCAGGGCGGAGGCCGAGACGACGGTCTCGCCTCCGATCGACCGTTCGCCGGCTGCTCCGCAACCCCGCAGGAGTCGGAAGCTGAATCGGGACCCGATCCCGAGCTTGCTCTCGACCACGAGGTACGTGCCGTGCAGGTCCAGGATCTCGGACACGAGTGCGAGGCCGAGGCCCGTTCCTCGAGTGGATCGCGTGTTCGAATGACCTCCGCGGAAGAAGCGCTCCCCGATGTGGGACAACTCCTCGGGCGGTATCCCGGGTCCGTCGTCCTCGACCGCGATGATCGCCTCCTGTCCGTCGCTGATCGCGGAGATCCTCACGCGACTTCCCGGCGGCGCGTACTTCGCGGCGTTCGTGAGCAGGTTCTCGATCACCCGTTCGATCAGGAGGGGATCGGCTGTGGCCGTGAGTCCTTCTTCGACGTCCAGGTGCACCGTGTGGTCACCGAACAGACTCGCGAGGCGGTCGGTGATTCCGTCAAACAGCTCTCGAAGGGTTATATCCGCCGGTTTGACGTCGAGGTGTCCGGCTTCCAGTCGTCCGAAGTCGAGGAGCCCGGTCAGCATGCTGTCCAGGGTGGCCGCGTTCGCGTTCGATCGAGCCAGGAGATCGCGGCGCTCTTCCTCGGAGAGGATGTTCGAGCTCTGCTCGAGAGTCCGCCCGACCCCCGTGATCACGGTGAGAGGCGTTCGGAGCTCGTGCGAGATGTTCGAGAGGAAATCGCTCTTCATGCGGTCCAGTTCGGCGGTGCGCTCCATCGAGCGACGCTGACGTTCGAACCGGCGAGCGTTCTCGAGCGCCACGGTTGCCTGGGTCGTCAACATCTGGAAGACCTCGATGTCCTGAGGAGACGGACCCGGAGCCTCTTCGATGCCGACCACCAAGATCGCCTCCACGCGATCGTCGACGGGAATGGGGACCACCACCAGCGACGACAGGCCGAGCCTCTGAAGGGGCTCCCGGAGTGCGTCACCGATCCCCATGACTACGGGCTGCTCCCCGGTCAGCGCGCGCTCGACGGCCTCGAAGCGAAGCGAGTCGATCCCCTCCGGAAGGTCCTCGGGGACGCCCGAAGGAAGGATCGCTCGATAGTCCCGATCCTCCTGTACGTAGATCCGGGTCGTAGGAAAGCCCAGGGCATCGACCGAATCCACGACGGCCCGCAGGACCACCAGTGGTTCGACGGCGCTCATGTCTCGCGCAGCCGCCGAGACCACGGCCAGAACGGCCCACCGGCGCTCAGACTCCAGGCGTGCCTCCCTGTGGGCGGCCGTCTGACGCTTCAGCTGACCAACCAGCAGGTTCGCAAGGAAGGCGAGGACCGCCAGCACCGCCAGGTTCACCGGATTCAATCTCGAGGCACCGAGGGCCGCCCAGTAGCTCGCGACGCTGAGCGCGAAGAAGATGGCCTGAGCTCGAGGCGTGAAGGCAACCGCGAAGAAGAGCGTCGTGAGCGCGTACAGGAACACGAGGGGCGATCTCGAGCCGCCCGTGGCCCAGATACCACTCGCGATCAGGGTGAGGATGACAACCGACCAGGCGAAGACGACCGGCATGCCCCAGCGGGTTCGGAAGAGACGCTCGTAGGGCAACAGCGTCGCCAGTCCGGCGCCGACCGCGACCGTGACGAACGCCAATCCAAACGGCCCCATCTCCACGTCGGTCCGGCGACCGACCACCAAGACCGCGGCCGAGAGGAGCGGAACGAGCAAGATCGTCCTCATCCCGATGCTCAGTGCGTGAAGTTGCAGGGGGAAGAGGCGCTCGCTCGTGCCCCGGGCCTGCCCATGTCGGGCATCCCTTGACGGCTCGGCAGGCGCCGTCGCCTCGTCGGCCCGGCGCCCTGAACGAGTTCGCGTCCGAGAGCGGGGTATCGCTACATCCATTGGAGCTACGGTACGTGTCCCCATCTAGGGAGTAATCCGTCTATCGGACATTCCTATCGGACGTTCCGGCTACGGCGGGGCCGAGGTCGCGTAGGCCGTCTGATGTCGCCTGCAAAGGGTGCTCCTCTAGTGCATAAGCTCCTCTAGTGCATAAGAAGGATGGGACCCACCGACCGGACTAGTGCGTTGGACCAACGAACCCGGCAGAAGATGCTTGTTCGAGTCGCGTCGGACGAACGGGAGGACGTTCAGCTCCACACCCGGCGGCGCGCTTTGGGACGTCGTCGAGGACTGAAGTGGTCGAGCATCCTCGCCGATACGCAGGTAGGGACCGGATTCGGCCGGGGAGGCAACGTGGAAGATCTACTGGGACTTGGCGAAGACAGATGGTGGGAGCGGCTCTTGGATCGGTGGGCGCATCTGCCGGACAGACTGAGAAGCTCGATCGAACGCGGACTCATCGGCGCCTTGGTCGTGGGCGTGTTCCTGCTGCTCAACCTGCTGATGGGAATGCCACTGAGATAGAGAGGTGCGGCGGGCAGGACTTGAACCTGCGACCGACGGATCATGAGTTTGATCCGGCGGCCTCCCCGACCAGGAAGATTAAGCCGAGAGTTGTTGACCAGCGGTTTCCCTCCCCAGAGCACCCCAACGTTAGGCACTGTCTCGCAGTCCGTCGCGAGGCCACCGAACTCGCCGTTCTGGCCCTCGCTGGAGGCCTCGCGCACACGCTCGCCTACGACGCCGCCGTCATGGGAGATGGTCCCCCACCCACGGACCGCCTCGCGAAGATCACGAACCGTCCCTGGTGACAACGGGCACGCAGCCCGACGCCCACGGC
>Ga0126307_10000366_pt1 | contig 29140 bp, 35 predicted proteins | sample Plot28_FD_89955 | JGI IMG/M metagenome (GOLD analysis project Ga0126307, IMG submission 89955) | Serpentine soil microbial communities from UC McLaughlin Reserve, CA, USA - Plot28 | ecosystem: Environmental > Terrestrial > Soil > Grasslands | place: USA: UC McLaughlin Reserve, Lake County... | reverse complement strand
TCGTGGCGCTCGAAGTTCTCGGGCTCCTTCGCGGAGATGCGCGTGGGCGACCTGCGGCTTGGGCTGCTGAAGCCGGAGACGTTCATGAACGAGTCGGGCCGGGCGGTGGGCGAGGCGGCACGCTTCTACAAGGTCGAGCCCGAAGGGCTGCTCGTGGTGCACGACGACGTCGACCTCGAGCCGGGCCGGCTGCAGGCACGTGCAGGCGGCGGGCTCGCCGGCCACAACGGCCTGCGCTCGCTCTCCCGGCACCTCGGCTCGCAGGAGTTCGAACGGCTGAGGATCGGTGTGGGGCGGCCCGGCCGCGGCGACCGGCGCTCGGTCTCCGATTGGGTGCTCTCGGGATTCGCGCCGGAGGACGATGTCGAGGGGCTGATCTCCAAGGCGGCGGATGCCGTCGAGTCGATCGCCAGTGAAGGGCTCGAGACGGCGCAAGCACATTTCAACTAGCCAGGCCGGAGCTAGCATTGAGCGCGCGGAACCGCCCGTTCCGTCGTTCGTCATGGACCACACGACCACCACCAGGCCCGTGCTGCACCCGCTCGTGGAGCAGCTACTCGCGGACGAGCGCCTCGCCGCCTACGCCGAGGCGCTTCCGGCCCCTGCGCGCGTCTCCGAGCCCGCTCTGCCGCTGTTGCTCGCGGCGCTCTTCGAGCAACGGGAGGGGCCGCTCGTCTGCCTGCTTCCAGAAGACGCCGATGCGCGTGACGCGGCCGAGGGCGCTCGCTGGTTCCTCGGCGACGAGCGGGTCGCGCTGCTGCCGAGCCGCGGCGTCCACTGGGGCTCCGGGCTCGAGCCGCCGCCGCACCTCGTGGGCGAGCGGGCGCGCGCGCTCGATGTCCTCGCGGCGGGCGGGCTCGTCTGCGCCTCCGCGGCGGCGGTTGCAGAGGCGATGCCCCCGCCGCGGGCGCGGCCCGAGCCGCTCCTGCTCGGGCCGGCCGATGCGCCCGGGCTCGACGCGGTCGCCGAGCATCTGGCGCTGGCCGGCTACGAGCGGGTCGACCGCGTCCAGGAGCGTGGCCATTTCGCCGTGCGCGGCGGCCTCGTCGACGTCTTCCCGACCACCGGTCGCGACCCGATCAGGATCGAGTTCTTCGGCGACGAAATCGAGGCGATCCGCGCCTTCTCCCCGTTCACGCAGCGGGCGCTGCACGACGTCGCGAGCGCCGTCGTCTACGCCGCCGCGGAGCGCCGGCTCGACCTGCAGGAGCCACGGCTCACCGCCGAGGGCGAGACCGCGGCGATCCCGGGTGACCTCGTGCCGCCGCTCGACCGCGCACCCGAACTCGTCTGGGAGGCCGAGCAGGTGCGCGAGGTCTGGGCCGAGGAGTTCCAGACGAAGCTCTCGCTGAAGGGAGCCGCCGAGCTGGACCCGTTCCCGCGCGGCCAGGACTTCGCCTTCGAGGCACACCGGCCGGCCCTTGCGGCGCGGGGGCTCGCCGAAGCGGAGACCGAGCTGGCCGGCTTCATCAACGCAGGGAACCGGGTCATCGTCGCGTTCCCGCACCGCGGTGAGGCGCTCCGCACGGCCAATCTGCTGCGCCGGGTCGAGCCGCGCCTGCTCGAGCCCGGCGAGCCGCTCCCGGATGACCCGGAGCTTCTCTTCGCGGTCTCACCTGCCCGGCGCGGCTTCGTCTGGCGTGACTTAGCGCTCGTCCTGCTCCCCGATACCCAGGTCTTCCGCAGGCGCACGCCGAGCCGGGCCGCGCCGGCGGGCCGCGCCCTTCAGTCGTTCGCCGACCTCCGCACGGGGGACTTCGTCGTCCACGAGGACCACGGGATCGGCAAGCTGCTCGGCTTCGAGACGAAGACGGTGGCCGAGGTGACGCGCGACTACCTCTTCCTCGGCTTCCGCGGCGACGACCGGCTCTACGTCCCGCACGAGCAGATCGGCAAGGTCTCGAAGTACATCGGCGCCGACGCGACGGCTCCGGCGCTGTCCAAGCTCGGCGGCAAGGCGTGGCAGAACCTGAAGAGCAGGGCGCGCAGCGCCCTGCGCGAGCTCGCCGGCGACCTGCTTGCCCTCTACGCGCGCCGCCAGCAGGCGCCCGGCCTGGCCTACGACCTCTCTTCGGAGTGGTTGGAGCGGCTCGAGGCCGAGTTCCCCTACCGCGAGACCGATGACCAGCGCACGGCGATCGAGGCGGTCAAGGAAGACCTCGAGGCACCGCGTCCGATGGACCGGCTGGTCTGCGGGGACGTGGGCTTCGGCAAGACCGAGGTAGCTGTGCGCGCAGCGTTCGCCGCGGCCGTCAACGGCAAGCAGACGCTGATGCTCGTGCCAACGACGGTGCTGGCCGAGCAGCATTGGAACACCTTCCGCGAGCGCTATCGCGACTTCCCGGTGAACGTCGAGATGATCTCGCGCTTCCGGCGGCCAGTCGAACAGAAGCGGGTGCTGGCCGACTTCGCCGCGGGCAAGGTAGACGTCTTGATCGGCACCCACCGCGTGCTCAGCCGCGACGTGATCCCGAAGGACCTCGGCCTGGTCGTCGTCGACGAGGAGCAGCGCTTCGGCGTGGCGCAGAAGGAGCTGCTAAGGGCACTTCGGCTCGAGGTCGACGTGCTCTCGTTGACTGCCACGCCGATCCCGCGCACGCTGCACATGTCGCTCTCCGGCCTGCGCGACATCTCGGTGATCGAGACGCCGCCGGAGGGCCGGCGCCCGATCCGCACCTACGTGGGCGAGTTCGACGAGGAGCTCGTGAAGGCAGCGTTGGAGCGCGAGCACGAGCGCGGGGGCCAGTCGTTCTTCTTGCACAACCGCGTCGAGTCGATCGACGAGGCTGCCGCGAAGATCGAGCAGCTCGTTCCGGGACTGCGGGTGCTCGTCGCGCACGGGCAGATGCGGGAGCGCGAGCTCGAGGAGCGGATGCACGCGTTCCTGCGCGGCGACGCAGACGTGCTCGTCTCGACGACCATCATCGAGTCGGGCCTGGACATCCCTGAGGCGAACACGCTGATCGTGGAGCGCGCCGACGCTCTCGGTCTCGCTCAGCTCTACCAGATCCGCGGCCGCGTGGGCCGCTCCGACGTGCTCGCCCACGCGTACCTCTTCTACCCGGACTCACGCGAGCTGACCCCGGAGGCACGGGCCCGGCTGGCAACGCTCGCCGACCACACCGAGCTCGGGGCGGGCTTCGCGATCGCCATGCGCGACCTCGAGATCCGCGGTGCCGGCGACCTGCTCGGCGCGGAGCAGTCCGGGCACGTGGCCGCCCTCGGCTTCGAGCTCTACGTCGAGCTGCTGGGCGAAGCGGTCGCTGAGCTCTCGGGAGAGCGGCGCGCGGTCGTTCGGCCGGTGCGCGTGGATGCGACCGTGGACGCCTACGTGCCGGCTGCCTACATCGAGGCGGAGGCGCTCAAGATCGACCTCCACCGGCGCCTCGCGTTGACCGAGTCGGAGGACGAGCTGCGCGAGCTGCGGGCGGCCACCGAGGACCGCTATGGCCCAGTGCCCGAGCCGGTCGAGAACCTCTTCGCGATCCAGGAGGCGAAGGTCAAGCTCGCGCGCGTGGGAGCGGACTACCTGGTCTTTCGCGGCGGCAAGACGACGGTCGGGCCGCTGCTGCTCGGATCGGAAGAGCTGCGCGCCCTGCGGAGTGAGGTCGACACGGCGGTCTACACGACCACCCGCCGGGAGGTTTCGCTGCGTGGCGAGGACTTTTCGGCAGCGACTCGGTTGGTCGATGCTATACTCGATGCGCGCCAAGCAGCCTGAGGAAAATTGCTGCATTTGGCGCATTTTCCATGAGACGACTCCCTCTGATTCTTTCTTTCGCGGCGCTCGTTCTGCTGGTCGCGGCCTGCGGTAGCGGGGGAGGCCCGAAGAAGGTCCCGAGCGACGCGGTCGCGGTGGTCGGTGACAAGTCGATCTCGAAGGCCGATTGGGACGCGCTGCTCACGCAAACGCGCCGGAACTTCGAAGCGACGAAGCGCAAGTTCCCTGCGCCGGGCACCGTGGAGCTCGCGAATCTGAAGACCAATGCGACCCAGTTCCTGATCCAGAGCAGCGAGTACCAGCAGGAGGCCGACAAGCTCGGCGTCGAGGTCAGTGACGAGGACGTCGACGACCGGCTCGCGCAGATCAAGAACCAGTACTACGGCAATCCGCCCGGTCAGCCCAAGGCGAGCGCCAAGGAGATGGAGAAGCGCTACGAGGCGGCGCTGAAGCAGCAGGGCTTCACCGACGAGGAGGTCCGCGCAGGAATCAAGCTCCAGCTCATCCGCGAGAAGGTCTTCAAAGAGGTGACCAAGGACGTCAACGTCTCCGACAACGACATCAAGGCCTACTACGACAAGCACAAGGCGCAGTACGAGACGCCCGCGCAGCCGGAGAGCCGCGACGTGCGCCACATCCTCGTCAAGAAGAAGGCGCTCGCCGACAGGATCTATTCGCAGCTGAAGGCGAACCCGGGCAAGTTCAAGCAGCTGGCCCAGAAGTACTCGGCCGACACCTCTTCCAAGGCCGCCGGCGGCAGGCTTCCCGGCGGCGCCATCAAGGGCCGCACGGTGCCGCCGTTCGACAAGGCCGCCTTCTCGATCAAGACGAAGGTGATCTCCAAGCCGGTGCACACTCGGTTCGGCTGGCACATCATCGAGGCTCTCGGCCCGATCAAGAAGGGGACTCCCGCCAAGCCGACGCCCCTGGCTCAGGTGAGGGAGAACATCAAGCAGACGCTGCTCTCGACGAAGAAGAACGACGAGATGAACAGGTGGCTCGAGGACATGAAGGCCTCGTACTGCAAGCGGATCGGTTACCAGGTCGGCTACAAGCCGACTCCGGCCCAGGATCCGTGCAAGAAGAAGAGTACAAGCAGCACGACGTCGACCACGGGCTAATCCAGTGGCCCTGGCCGAGACGCTGCTGGAGCTTCAGCAGCTGACCGAGCGCCTACGTCGCGACTGCCCCTGGGACCGGGAGCAGACTGCGCTGACGATCGTCCCGCACACGGTCGAGGAGGCCTACGAGGTCGCTGACGCGGCGCGTACGGGCGATCGCGCCAAGCTGCTCGACGAGCTCGGCGACCTGCTCTTCCAGGTCTACTTTCTCTCGCTCCTGCTCCAGGAGGAGGGCGCCGGCGACCTCGAGCAGGTGGCGCAGCAGGTGCACGAGAAGCTCGTTCGCAGGCACCCCCACGTCTTCGGCGACCTCGACGCGCCGACGGCCGGCCGCGTGCGCGAGAACTGGGAGCGGATCAAGTCCGAAGAAGACGGACGGGAAGGCATCTTCCACGACGTGCCCGAGTCGCTTCCGGCGCTGCTCCAGGCGCGCAAGGTACAGCGGCGCGCGCGCGACGTCGGGTTCGAGTACCCGGACCTGGCCGGCGCGCTCGCCGACCTCGAGTCGGAGCTGGCCGAGCTGAAGACCGAGCTTGCGGAGGAGCCGGCGCCGGAGACCGAGGCCGATCCTCGCCACGTCGAGGAGCTCGGCGACCTGCTCTTTGCGGTCGTCAACGTCGGGCGTCGGCTGAACGTCGATCCCGAGCTGGCGCTTCGGGCCGCGACAGGCCGTTTCAGGTCGAGGGTCGAGCGGGCCGAGCAGCTGGCAGCCGCGGACGGCAGCGCCTGGGCGGAGCTCCCGCTCGAGGAGCAGGATCGCTACTACGACCGGGCGAAGGAGGCCTTGCGCTGACGGCGATCTCGGCGGTTCACGCCCGGCAGATCCTCGATTCGCGCGGCAACCCGACCGTCGAGGTCGATGTCGTTCTCGAGTCGGGCTCGCTCGGCCGGGCGGGAGTGCCTTCCGGGGCATCGACCGGCGTCCACGAGGCGCTCGAGCTGCGCGACGGCGGCGAGAGCTGGGGCGGGAAGGGTGTCTCGCAGGCGGTCTCGAACGTCCACGGCGAGATCGCGGCGGCTGTACATGGGCACGAAGCCGGCGACCAGCGAGGGCTCGACGAGCGGCTCGTCGAGCTCGACGGCACTCCCAACAAGGGCCGCTTGGGCGCGAACGCGATTCTCGGCGTCTCATTGGCGGCCGCAAAGGCGGCCGCTGCCGACGCCGGGGCCTCGCTGTTCCGGCACCTCGGCGGCGAGGAGGCGCGCACGCTGCCGGTACCGATGCTGAACGTGATCAACGGGGGCGCCCACGCCGACAACTCGATCGACCTGCAGGAATTCATGCTGGTTCCCGGGGGCGCGGACAGCTTCGCGGAGGGGCTCCGGATCGGCGTCGAGGTCTTCCACTCCCTCAAGGCGCTGCTGCACGAGCGCGGGCTCTCGACGGCGGTCGGGGATGAAGGCGGCTTCGCTCCCGATCTCGGCTCGAGCGAGGATGCGATCGAGGCGGTGCTCGAGGCCGCCGAACGCGCGGGCCATCGCGAACGCGTGGCGATCGCCCTGGATCCCGCCGCAACCGAGCTCTACCGCGACGGCCGCTACGTGTTCGAGGGCCGCGACGAGGACGGCGAGGGCATGGTGCGCTTCTACGAGGAGCTGGCCGAGCGGCACCCGATCGTCTCGATCGAAGACGGCCTCGCCGAGGACGACTGGGCCACCTGGCGCGCCCTCACGGAGGGCCTGGGCGGCCGGCTCCAGCTCGTCGGCGACGACCTCTTCGTCACGAATGTGGACCGCCTGCAGCGCGGCATCGACGAGGGAGTCGCCAACGCGATCCTGATCAAGGTAAACCAGATCGGGACGTTGACCGAGACCTTCGACGCGATCGAACTCGCCCGCGCCAACGGCTACGCAGCCGTGATCTCCCACCGCTCCGGGGAGACCGAAGACGCCACCATCGCGGACCTCGCGGTCGCGACGAACAGCGGTCAGCTCAAGACGGGCGCCCCTTCGCGAGGAGAGCGCACCGCGAAGTACAACCAGCTTCTGCGCATCGAGGAGGAGCTCGGCGAGCGGGCGCGCTATCCCGGCTGGGACGCCTTTCCGAGACTCCGACGACCGTAACCCGGCTAGCTACATTGAGCGGGTGCCCGTAGTTCCGCGGAGAACGAAGATCGTCGCCACGATCGGGCCCGCCTCGGCCGATCCAGCCATCTTGGCCGAGCTTGCCCGGGCGGGCATGGATGGAGCCCGGCTCAACCTCTCGCACGGCACGCACGAAGAGCACCGGGATCGAGCACGCCTCCTGCGGGCGACCGAGGCCGAGCTCGAGCGGCCGATCGCGCTGATCGCCGACCTGCAGGGGCCGAAACTGCGGATCGGCGACCTCGACGCGCCGGTCACACTCGTGCGCGACCAGGAAATCGTCATTGCTGCGGCCGAGGCCGCCTCCGACGGTGAGCTTCCGGTCAGCCCGGCGGTGATCAGCGAAGTGCTGCAGCCCGGCCACGAGGTGCTGATCGACGACGGCCTCGTACGCCTGCGTGTGGACGAGGTCGAGCATGGCCGCGCGCGGGCAGCCGTGCTCGTCGGAGGCATCGTCCAGGCGCACAAGGGCGTGAATCTGCCCGGCGTGCCGATCCCGATTCCCTCGCTGACCCGCAAGGACCTGGACGACCTGGATTTCGTGCTCAGCCTCGGGGTGGACTTCGTGGCGCTGTCCTTCGTCCGCTCCGCGGCGGACGTGCGCGACCTGCGCGCGCTGATCGAGCACGCCGGGTCACCCGCCCACGTGATCGCGAAGATCGAGAAGTCGGAGGCCGTGGATTCCCTCCAGGCGATCCTTGCCGAGTCCGACGCTGTCATGGTCGCCCGCGGCGACCTCGGCGTCGAAATCGGCCCGGCGCTCGTGCCGCTCGTCCAGAAGCGCGTCATCCTCGCCGCCCTGGAGCGCGGAAAGCCGGTGATAACGGCCACCCAGATGCTGGAGTCGATGATCCATCAGGCCGAGCCGACCCGGGCCGAGGCGAGCGACGTTGCCAATGCGATCCTCGACGGCAGCTCCGCGCTGATGCTCTCCGGCGAGACCGCCGTGGGAGAGTACCCGGTCGAGTCGGTCGCGTATATGGGCCGAATCGCTCAGGCAATCGAGCCGAGCCTCGGCTACCGCCATCAGCTCCCGGAGGCCAGCGAGGAGCCTACGGTCGGGCAGGCGATGTCCAACGCCGCCTGCGACCTGGCGGAGGCGCTCGGGGCGAAGGCGATCCTCGTCCCCACGTACACCGGTCGGACGGCGTCGGTCGTGGCCCGGCTGCGGCCGCGGCGGCCGATCATCGCGCTCACCCACCACGACTACGCGCTGCGGCAGATGGCGCTGGAGTGGGGGGTGACGCCGTTCCTGATCCCGGAGTGCGACGACGTGGACGCGCTACTCGCCCAGTCGCTCAAGGCCGCCAGGGCGAGCCGGCTCGTCGACGAGGGCGACCGGGTCGTGATCACGGCCGGGACCGCGGTCAACCTGCCAGGCACGACGAACCTGATCAAGGTCGACGTGGTCTGAGCGCGGGGGAACACCTGGTTCCCCCGCCAGCCCGCTCCTTGCCCATGAAGGCGGAACTCCTGCGTTTCAGAGCTGCCTGAGCGTTGCGTTCGGGCAACCGGTTCGTTCGTGGTGAGCTTCCCGCCGGGCAATGCCCGGCTCCGGCGGCAACTGCCGCTTCTTTCGGACGGCTTATGGGCGCTGCGACATACTGCGCGCGGTGCAAACGCCCGATCCCTTCTCTCCGCCTGAGGCGGACGAGCCCTACTTCGAGCCGGACGAGGATGCATTCGTTCGCCCGGCGACCGGGTTCTGGGCGCTCGGTAGCCGGCTGACCTGGATCTCGGCACTCGTGTTGACGATTGCGCCCTTCACCGACTGGTACGCCGGCCCCGACACGACCGGGCCGACCCTCGCGGTGATCGGGTGGCACACTGGCGTGCTCGGCAAGCTCGTGTTCTTCATCGGGTTGGCGTTGCTTGCGCTGGTGATCTTGGGCGAGCTCGGTTTCGAGCTTCCGCCCACGATCCCGGAAAGCCTGGTCGTGATCGCGCTCGGTTCGCTCGCCACGATCTTCGTCCTGATCAGGCTGATCTCGATACCCGACTCGATTCCGCCGCCCGCCGGCCGCGGGATCGGGATCTGGATCAGCCTGCTCGCGTCTCTCGGCGTGATCGTGGCGGGTTTGCTGCGAGCCTCAGAAGAGCTGTAGCGACCAGCATCCCGAGCAGCGCACCGCCCAGAACGTCGAGCGGCCAGTGCACGCCTACGTAGATGCGCGACCAGGCGATCGCCGCCGCCAGCACGAACGCGGGGATCCGCAGCCGCGGCGAGGCCCAGGCGAGCACCGTCGCGCAGGCGAAGGCCGACGACGCGTGGCCGGAGGGAAAGGCCGCGGTGTGCGGGACGTCGACTAGCGGTTTCGGTTCCGAGTAGACGAGCGGCGGGCGGTCCCGGCCGAGCGCCTGCCGCAGCGCAAGTGACAGGCCGTCGGCGACGAAGTCGGAGGCGAGCAGCAAGACGAGAAGCCATGGCCGCCGCCAGATCAGCGCCAGGACGGCGGCCACCACGACGAACACGAGCCCCTGCGTGCCTATCCGCGAGAGGTCGACGAACAGCCAGTTCAGCCAGCCGACCCGGTGCTGGACGACCCAGCGCTCCAGGTGCCGGTCGAATGCGATCAGGTCGGTAGCAGCTGCTTGGTCTGGTCGATCAGTTCTTGCGGGTTGAACGGCTTGCCAATGAAGCCCTGCGCGCCACGAGAAGTAGCCTCCTCCGCTGCGCGTTCGTCGATCTTCCCGCTGAACATGATCACCGGGATCGCACCGACCCCGTGGCGCTCCTGCACCCGGCGGAGCATCTCCCAACCGTCAACCTCGGGCATCATCACGTCGAGGAGCACGAGGTCGGGTGTGGACTCGTCGAGCACGCCTAGCCCCTCGTCCGCGCTCGCGGCTTCCTTCACCGAGTAGCCTTCCATCTCAAGATTGACGCGGACGTATTCGCGCAACTTGGGGTCGTCGTCGACGATCAGGACCGTCGGCCCGCTCCCGCTGCTCAGGCCGGAGCGCTCGAGGAAGTTGTCGAGGTCGCCGCGCCGGTAGCGCCGGTGGCCGCCCGGGGTGTAAAAGGCGGGGACGCGGCCGTGGTCCGACCACTTGCGGATCGTACTCTGGGCAACACCGAGGTACTTGGCGGCCTGGCCGAGGGTGAGCCAGTCCGGCTCGCTGGAGTGGGCGAGGCGAGTTGAAGTCACTTCGCGCGCCATGCGGGCCGAACCTACCCAAAGCTTTCGTTTCCTAACATCAGTGGTCAGGGGGTTGTCACGGTGACCGTGGACGATTCGGGGAGGAGCGTGAAGGTTCGTTCCTGCGTCGTCGTCGAACCGGGTTGCGGGTTGTCGTTCAGTGCTTCGCCGAGCGCGACCCCGATCGCGAAGACGAGCGCGAGCACGAGAGCCCAGACGACGATCCTGCGCCGACTCGGTGCCGGGTCGTGCCGGCGACGGCGGTCGCGGCTGCTCATGGCCGATAGTCGTTCGCGCCGCGGGAGTAGAGATGGAACGCGGCATCCTGCACCGTCGCAAGCCGCATCGGCCAGCCGGGGCCGGGCTCTCTCTCGGCGAGAGCCTCCTGGGCCCAGCGATCGGCATCGGCGTAGGCGGCAGCAAGCTCTTTCAGCGTAAAGGTCTGGCCGACCCGCCGGCGCAGCTCCTCGAGGACGACGTCCACCTCCTCGAGCAGCCGCTCGTAGCGAGCGCGATCGTCCGCCGCGGCCTGGAGCCGGCGATGGCCTTCCTGCCACTCGTGACGCGTGGTTTCGAGCACCGTCGGCATCGGGGTCGATGCTACTGGGGGTCGTAGCAGCACTGCGAGGGCCAGAGTGGCTCGATCTCGGCCAGGATCCGCTCGCCCAGCTCGTAGCCGGGGCGCGCGAGCGCGAAGGCGGCGTGCGCGTGCAGGCACTTGAGCCCGCCGGTGCGCGTCTGGCCTCCGATCCCGCCCGGCAGCTCGGGCCGGAGCCTGCGCTGTTCCTCGTGGCCGCGCTCGGCGCTCTCCCGCAACTTCGGCTCGTCGCGGGCGAGCCGGCTCCAGCGCTCGACCCCGCCGGCGGCCTCGAGCCGGGCGATCGCAGCGACGAGGTGTCGGCAGGTGAGGTAGTAGGTCGTCGGGAAAGGCTCGCCCGAATCGTCGAATGCGGCCTGCTCGGTTACGGCTGGGCGGCCGAACGGACAGCGCACGACGACGCGCCGGAACGCGCGAGGCGCCCGGCCGATCTGCCGTTCGACGATTGCGCGATCATCTTCCACCGCCGTCGATCGTAGCCTTGCCTCGTAGCCACGCGGGGACGCCCTTGACTATGAAGAGCCGCTCGCCGGGCCGCACCAGGCCGAGCCGCCGCGCCTGCCGGGTCAGGGCCTCCGAGCTCGTCGACTCGGCGAGCCGGTGCTGGAGCGCGCGCCGCTGGGCCTTGAGCGTGCGCACGTCGGTCGCCCGGGTGGCCAGGTCGTGCTTTGCGTCCAGGTAGCTCCGCAGCGGGCGAGCATAGAGCAAGCCGAGCAGGACGATCGCGCCGATCGCGAGCCAGCGCAGGACGAGGCGTGAGCGCGGGGGCCTGCGTGTGCGTTTGGCCACGCGGGCGGGTTCGCCGCGCCGATCGTCGCTCCTCCAGCCGAGTTAAAGGCCGAACAGGCGCTGGATCTGGTTCCAGACCACGAGCGCGAGGCCGATGCTGGTGCCGATTACGGCGGTGAGCGCGAGCCAGAAGCGCAACCGCGCGAGGTTCTTCTCGTAGGCTCGGTCTTCTAGGACGCGCCGCTTGATCCGCTGGCGCCGGTAGTTCCGGTGCACCGCTGTCGGGTCGAGCAATTCATCCTCGACCTGCTTCCGCTCCGGCAGGGCCATACGGGGAGTCTAGAGGGCCTGTGGCCCGCCGGCCCGGGTGTCGCCATACTTGCGCCGAAGGGGGCAGACATGGCCGTGGTGAGGGGTACCAGCGGAGCCGCCAGGCTCGACGAAGCGCTGGCTGAGATAGTGGAACGGGCCGCCGGGCTGACTGAGGCGGACCTGGTCGTGGCCCGGCTCGGCGACGAGGCGGGCGGGCTGACCGCGCGGGCCGTCTATGCATCCTCGCCTGCACTGCAGGCGGAGCTCGAGGGCTCCAGGATCAGCGTGGGCTCCGTGCCCATCGTCGAGCGCGACGAGCTCCTGCAGCTTCCGGGGCGGCTGCGGCGCGTGGCGGAGCAGCTCGGCGCAACTGCAGTGCTGCAGCTCCCCGTGCGCGCAGGGCAAGCCGTGGTCGGCTCCCTGGAGCTGATGCGCCGCCGCGGAGCCTTCGACGAGCGTGAACGCGGGCTGGCACGCACGGCGGCCGAGCAGGTCGCGCTCGCCCGACAAGCCTACGGCGATGGTGACGGTACGAATCCGGTCTCGCCGGACCTGCTCGAGCTCGCCGGCGACGCGCTCGCGGCCGGGTCCGACGAGGCCCGGACGGCCGACCAGGTGGCGGCGCTCGCGTGCGAGGCCACAAGATCGAGGGCCTGCCTCCTGTGGCGCTATGAGCCCCAAGGACCGGTGTTGGCCGCTCTGGCCGGCCCCGCGGGAACAGCCGCACCCGCCGTTGCGCTCGAGGCGGTGCTGCGCGCTCAGGCCTCCGCCGGACCGATCGTGGTCGAAGAGCCGGCGGCGGATGGCAGCACGCTGGCGACCCTGCAGCTCGGCCAGCCGCCGCTCGGCGCGCTCCAGCTCGTCTTCGGCGTGGAGCGCGAGCCGGACGATCCGTTGCTCGCTCGGCTCGGAACGTTTGCGGTGCGAGCGGCGCACGCCCTTCGCGCGAGCGAGCGGCGACGGACGCTCACGGTCGAGCTCGAGCGCACGCGCGCGCTGTTGGCCATCGTGGGCCAGGCGATTGCCCAGCTCTCGCTCGCGCACACGCTCGAGACCGCCGTCGAGCGCATCTGTGAGCTGCTCGGGGCCGACCGGCTGGCGGTCTACCTCGCGGAGGAGGAAGACGGGCGGCTCGAGCCCGCAGCTTCCCGCGGCCTTGCCGGCCCGCACGTGCGCGTGGGCGAACGGCTGCTCGAGCTCGCGCTGGGCCCGGCCCGGGGGCGCGGGCTCGTGTTCGTCCCGGACACGGCCGAGGACGAGCGCCTCCGCGGGGTCCAAGATGCCCTCCAGGAGGTCGGGCTCGAGGCGGCAGTGGCCGTTCGCCTGCAGGTGCGCGATGAGCTCGTCGGCCTACTCGCCGTCTATCCCGAGCGCGGGTGGGTCCTATCCGAGAACGAGGAGTCGCTCCTCCGGGCGCTGGCCGCCCAGCTCGCCGTGGCGGTGCAGAACGCGCGCCTGCACGAGGAGACGAAGCGGCTCGGGACCCAGCGCACCGAGGCGCTCGAGGCCGAGCGTGAGGCCTCCAAGAGGCTGCGCGCGCTGTACGAGATCTCACGCTCGTTCACGGAGAGCCTTTCGCTTGACGCAACGCTGGAGGCGGTCACCCGCACGATCGTCGACTCGCTCGGTGTTGATGCGGCAGCGCTACGGATGCCCGACGAGCGCGGCAGCGGGCTGGTGCCTGTCGCGGTGCACGTGCGGGAGGAGCGGTTGATGGAACCGCTCAAAACGATCCTCTCGCTGCCACAGCCGCTCTCACCGCTTCTCCCGAGCGTGTTCCGCAGCGGCGAGGCGCTCGTGCTCGACGCGGAGAGCGCAGCGGGGCTCGGCCCGGCGCACGAGCCGCTGATCCCTTTCCTCGAGAAGGGCTCCTCCGTTGCAGTTATCCCACTCTCGACGCAGGTCGAGATCCTCGGGACGCTGACGCTGATCTCGCTCGACTCGCACAACCCGATCGCGGGAAATACGCTCGAGGCGGCCATCTCGATCGCCGGGCAGGCGGCGCTCGCGCTCGACAACGCGCGCCTCTACCAACAGCAGAAGCGCTTCGCCGACACGATGCAGCGCTCGCTTCTCCCGCGCACGCGGCCGCAGCTCGAAGAGCTCGAGATCGGCGACGTCTACGATCCTTCGGCGCGCGTGGACGTGGGCGGCGACGTCTACGACTACCTCGAGCTCACCGACGGGCGGCTAGCAGTCGTCCTCGGGGACGTCACGGGGCACGGGATCGACGCGACGGCCGACATGGCGATGGCAAAGTTCGTCTTCCGCTCGCTCGCGCGGGAGCATTCCGAGCCGGGCGACTTTCTCTCCGCGGCCAACGAGATCGTGCTTGAGGAGATCGGGGCCGGGAAGTTCATCACGCTCCTCTACCTGACGGTGGACGGTCGCGCGGGCGAGCTTGCATGCGCGAGCGCCGGCCATCCCCCGCCGAGGCTGCTGCGGGCCGGCGAGAGGCCGGAACCCCTTGTCGTCGGCGGCCTGGCGCTGGGGATCGACGGCGACCAGCGCTACGAGGCGGCGCATGTGCGGCTCGAGCCAGGAGACGCGATCGTGCTCTACACCGACGGATTGCTCGAGGCGAGGCGTGAGGGCGAGCTCTACGGCGAGCAGCGGCTGGACGCGGCTCTTGCGGCGAACGGCCATCTTCCCGCACAGGAGCTGGCGAACATGCTGCTGGCCGACTGCAAGGCCTTCGGCGGCGAGCTCGGGGACGATTGCGCGATCGTGGTTCTCAAGCGCAAGTGATCGACCTCGGCCGGCGCGACGGCCGGATGCTGCGAATCGGACACCGCGGTGCTGCGGCCCTCGCGCCCGAGAACACGATCGAGTCGCTGCGCCTGGCGCTCGAGCTCGGCTGCGATCTGGTCGAGTTCGACGTGCACGACCTCGACGGAGCGCTCGTGCTCGTGCACGACCGGCCGGCCGAGCCCGCGCCCGGGCTGCCCACGCTGGACGAAGCGCTCGCCTTCCTGGCCGGAACCCGCGCAGGCGTACACCTCGACCTGAAGGCCTCCGGAGCCGAAGAGGCGGTCGCGGACGCCTTGCGGCGGCACGGCCTGGTCGAGCGAACCGTCGTCAGCTCGTTTCGGCCCGACACGCTGTGGGCGCTCGCCGCCGTGGAGCCGAGCGTCCGGCTGGGCCTCACCTATCCCGAGGACCGGCGTGGCCTCGGGCAGCGGCAAGCGGTCGCGCCGTTCGTCGGCCCGGCGCTGGCGGCGATGCGGGCCGCCCTGCCCTTCCGGCTCTCGCGCCTCCTCGCCGGAGCGGGCGCGAGCGCGGCCATGCTGCACTTCGCGGTCGTCAGCAGTGCCGCGGTCGAGCGCTGCCATTCGCTCGGTGCTCCCGTGCTCGTCTGGACGGTGGACGAACGCGCCTGGATGGCCAGGCTCGACGCGCTGGGCGTCGACGGCGTGATCACGAACAATCCCCGTATCTTCGACGTCTAGACTTTCCGCGGGATGAGACGAGCCGGTCTCGCGTTGCTGTTCGTGCTCGGTTTCGGCGCTGCCGGCGGGCTGTCGGCGGGCGTGGTCGCCGCGACGACCTCCGGCACAACCACGGGCACGACCACGACCGCCCCGCGGACGATTGCGCCGGGCGTGTCGATCGGCGGCATCGACGTGGGCGATCTGACCGCTGACGAGGCGATCGCCGAGGTGAACGCCGCCTTCGCGGAGCCGCTCGTGCTCGTCGCGCCACGGAGCCGCCTGGCCGTGAAGCCGAAACGGCTCGGCGCCGTCGCAGCCGTGCGCGCCGCGGTCACCCGCTCTCTAACCGCGCCCGCTGGAACCGCGATCAAGCTGCGGGTCTCGCTCAGCCGGGCTCGAACCTCGAGCTATCTGGCCATCGTCGCGCGGAGGTTCGACCGCTCCGCCGCAGACGCCCAGCTCTCTCTCCGCCATCTCCGGCCGTGGGTGAGCAAGCAACGCACCGGGCGCGCGCTGCGCCGTGAGCGCGCGATGGCGAGCATCTTCACGGCCTTGGCGGCCAACGAGCGGTTTCCGCTTCGGCTCGAGTTCCGTGTGCTCGAGCCGCGCGTCACCCGCTCGTCGATCGGCCCGGTGATCGTGATCCGCCGCGGCTCGAACCGGCTCTACCTCTACAAGGGCATGCGCTTCCAGCGCGTCTTCGGCGTGGCCACGGGCCAGTCGAGCTACCCGACGCCGCTGGGCCGCTGGTCGGTCGTGGTCAAGTGGCGCAACCCCTGGTGGTACCCGCCCGACTCAGACTGGGCGAAGGACGAGAAGCCGGTCCCGCCGGGGCCGGGCAACCCTCTCGGCACGCGCTGGATGGGCCTCTCGGCCTCCGGCGTTGGCATCCACGGCACGCCCGACGACGCGTCGATCGGGTACTCCGCCTCCCACGGCTGCATCCGCATGCACATCAGCGACGCCGAATGGCTCTTCAACCACGTGAACATCGGCACTACGGTCTTCGTAGTCCCGTCCTGAGGTGGTCGCACGGCTGAAGCTCGGCGCGCAGGCACTTGCGGTCGCGCTGGTCGCCGGGCTGCTCGCGCTGCTGATCTGGAAGATCGCGCAGGGCTCGCAGAAGGAGGCAGGGATCGGCAAGGTGGCTCCCGACTTCACGCTCGGCCGGCTCGACCGAGCCGGATCACTACAGCTCTCGTCGCTGCGCGGGAAGGTCGTGGTGGTCAACTTCTGGGCCTCGTGGTGCCACCCGTGCAGGGAGGAGGCGCCGGCGCTCGAGGCTGCCTCCAAGCAGTTCGGCGACAAGGCCGTCGTTGTCGGCGTCGACGTGCGCGATGCCCGCGGCGCAGCCCGGAGCTTCCTGCGCAGGTACGACCTCACCTATCCGGCCGTGCACGACAACCGCGATCTGACCTGGCCGAAGTACGGTCTGACCGGCTTGCCCGAAACCTTCTTCCTCGATCGGCGCGGGCGCGTCGTCCAGCATGTGATCAGCCGGGTGACCGCCGCCGACATCCGCGCGGGGATCATGGACGCGCTGGACGCATGAGGCTCCTGGTCGTTCTCGGTGCGGCATTGTTCCTGGCGGCGCCCGCGGCGGCGAGTGAGCAGCATCCGACGCTCGCCGACCTCGAGGACGAGGTCCTGTGCCCGGTCTGCTACCCGGAGACGCTTGCGCAGTCCGACTCGCCGGCCGCGCAACAAGTGGAACGCTTCATCGTCCGGCGCATCGCCGCGGGCGACACCAAGAGCGAGATCAAGCGGAGGCTCGTGGCCGACTACGGCCCGCAGATTCTCGCCTCGCCCTCCAAGCACGGGTTCGACCTCCTCGCCTGGGCACTGCCGCTGGTCGGCGTTCTCGGCGGCGCGGGGATTCTCGGGCTCCTCGCCTGGCGCTGGACGCGGGTACGCGAGCCGGAGCCCGAGCCGCAACCGTGGGCCCTGAACGGGCACCCGCTCGCGCCGGAGGAAGAGCGCCGTCTCGACGAGGAGCTCGCCCGCTTCGATGGGTGAGCGCATAGCCGCCGCCTTCGCCGCCGGGCTGGTTTCCATCGCCTTTCCTTGCGTGCTCCCCCTTGTACCCGGCTACCTGTCGGCGATCTCCGCAGTAGAGGTCGAGCGGCTCGGAGAGCGGGGGGTGGCAAGCCGGATCGTGTCGGCAAGCGTGCCCTTCGCTATCGGGTTCACAGTTGTATTCGTCGTGCTCGGCGCCGGGGCGGCCGCTCTCGGCGGCTGGGTCGACCAGGAAACGCGGGTCAAGATCGCAGGCTTCGTCCTCGTCGTACTCGGCCTCGCCCTGGCCGGCCTGTTGCCCTGGCCGGAGCGCATGCTGGCGCCGGGCGCGATCGGCCGGGCGCGGGCAAGCGGCTCGAGGGCGCTGCTCGGGGCGGCCTTCGCCGTCTGCGCAGCTCCGTGCGTCGGCGTCGTGCTCGGATCGATCCTCGTGCTCGCCGCCGACTCCCGCACCGTCGCGCGCGGCTGCGTCCTGCTAGCCGCGTATTCGCTGGGCCTGACCGTTGCCTTCGTCCTGATCGGGATCGCGTTCGGGCACGCGATGGCGGCGTTCCGCTGGGTGAGAAACCACTATGACTGGATCCGCCTGGCGAGCGGCCTCACGCTCGTTGCCCTCGGCCTGCTGCTCTTCTTCAACCGCGACTGGTGGCTGAACGTGCTCCTGAGCCGCGCCCTGGACGCGATCGGGCTCGATCAGCTCTAGACCCTCACCGGCCGGAGCTCGAGCGACCCGCCGGCGACGATCTCCCTCGCCTCCTCGACCTGCGCCAGCACAGAGCCGACGTTCACGCCCCGGTGTTCCGGTGCGTACGCGCCAAGCCTCCGAGCCGCCTTCTCCAGCTGACGCTCGCAGCCGACGCGGTTGCCGCGACCGGCCTGGAACCAGGCAACGGCGACGTGGACGAGCCCCTGGAGGAAGTCGCGCTCCGCAGCCTCGGCGGCGCGCCAGGCGTCCTCTAGCTCTTCGTGGGCCGCAAAGAACTCGCCGCTGCGGATCAGATCGAGCCCTGTTACGAGCTTGGTCACGGCATTGGAGACTAGGCGCAACGGTGCTACGTTTGCCGCGATGGCGACGATCCTGCTGGTGGGGGTCGATCTCTTCTTCCGGGGAAAGCTGGAGGGGATTCTGGCTGGGCACCGTCTCATCACGGTGGACAGCGTCGAGCCGCCGGACTGCGTCATCTGCGACATCGCGCGGATCGAGCCGGAGGACGTTGCCGACGCCTATCCGGACATCCCGATCCTCGGTTTCGCGAACCACACGGACACCGCGGGATTGCGCCGCGCGCACACCGCGGGCTTCGATCAGGTGGTGGTGAAAGCGGCGCTCGACGAGCGCGCAAAGGAGATCGTCGAGGAGCTGACCGCGCCAGTAGACTGAGGCGCCGTGACGTACATCATCGCGGAGCCCTGTATCGACATCAAAGATCTGTCCTGCGTCGACGTCTGCCCGGTCGATTGCATCCACGAATTCGAGCGCATCCTCGTGATCGACCCCGAGGAATGCATCGATTGCGGCGCCTGCGAGCCGGAGTGCCCGGTCGAGGCGATCTTCCCCGAGGACGCGCTGCCGCAGAAGTGGGAGCCGTTCGTGAAGATCAACTACGCCTACAGCGAGGGCGCGGACGTGATCAACAACCTGGTCGACGAGTACGCCACCGAGCACAACGTCCAGAACCCGCCGCTCGAGACCTAGGCATATAAAACGCGCTCCCGGGCACGCTCGTCGCACACGACCGAGGAGGGATCGCATGCCTCAGAGAGCCTGGAGCAACAAGCGCGAGCGGCAGTACGAGCACGTCAAGGAGAGCGTCAAGAAGCAGGGCGCCTCGACAAACAAGGCCAAGGAGATCGCGGCGCGAACCGTGAACAAGGAGCGGGCGCGCAGCGGTGAGGCGAGGGAGTCCTCCCAGACGTCGCGGCAGGACATCTCCTCGGGCCGCCGAGGAGGGCTGCGCTCCGGTACGAATCGCCCGCGCGGCCGCACCAAAGAGCAGCTCTACAACGAGGCTCGGCAGATGAACATCCGCGGGCGCTCGAAGATGAACAAGCGGCAGCTCCAGCGCGCGGTCGACCGCAGGAAGTAATCGCTGGCTATCCTGCCGCGGTGACTCCGGAGACGCTTGACCACGTCGCCCTCTGGGTGGCGGACCGGGATCCCATCGCCGACTTCCTCACGAGTCGCGTTGGCATGCACGTCGTCGACCGGACGGATGCCTTCACGCTCGTCGGCTCGCATGCGCGACGCGGCAAGCTGACACTCTTCGCGGCCGAGGGGCCGCGCGAGCAGGGGGCGCTCAAGCACGTTGCGCTCCGGGTGTCGAGCCTGGATGAAGCGCTGTCCGAGCTCGGCGACGCGGACGTCGAGCGGCCCGGGGACGGCGAGGCATACCTCGACGTGACCGAGGGGCTGCGCTTGGGGCTCGTCGAGGCGCCCGCGGAGGTCGAGTACGACCTCGATCACGTCGCGCTCTGGTCGGATTCGCCGCAGGAGACCGCGCGGGAGTACGAGCGGCTCGGATTCGCGGCTGCGGGGGCCGGGCCTTCGGGAGTCCCGCGCGTGGAGGCCGGGGGCGCGTTCGTCGACTTCCACGAGGGCGAGCCCGGGGACCCTGAGCGGCCCCTGCTCAATCACCTCGCGGTGAAGGTCGACTCGGCGGAGGAGCACATCGCCGAGGCGCGTGAGCTCGGCCTGGAGATCGCAGACATCGTGGATGCACCGAACACCTACGCAGTCTTCGTCTGGGGCCCGGAGCGCGTCAAGATCGAGTACGTCGAGCACAAGCCTTCGTTCTCGCTCACATAGATGCTGATCGCCGGGGCGGGGATGGCCGGCCTCTGCGCGGCCGCGCGCGCGCGGGAACTCGGTGCCGTGCCCGTCGTGCTCGAGAAGGGCTCCCGGCCCGGGGGCTCGATGCTCCTCTCCAGCGGCGTCGTCTGGCGTTACCGCTCGATCGACGAGTTCCGGACCCAGTGCCCCGGCGGCGATCCGCGGCTACAGGAGCTCGTGCACGGGCGACTGGACGAGGGGCTCGAGTGGCTCGAAGCGATCGGCGCGCCGGTCGTGGCTCGTGAGACGGGCAACCCACTGACCACCGGCGTCCGGTTCGATCCGCAGGGTCTGACGGAAGCACTGACCCGAGCCGCCGGAGAGGTCCGTTTCGGCCGACCGGGGACACGCCCTGGGAATGTCCCTGACGATTCGCTCGTGCTAGCGACCGGCGGATTTCAGGGCGATCCCGAGCTCGTCGAGCGGTTCGTTGGGCCCGCGAGGCCGCTGCGGTTGCGCGCGAACCCCTGGAGCACGGGCGACGGGCTCCGACACGGCCTCGAGCACGGCGCCGGGCTCTCGGAGGGGCTCGACGAGTTCTACGGTCGCAACATGGCCGACGTCGACTTCGGCGAGCCGGACTTCGTGCCGCTGGCGCAGGTCTATGGCCGCTTCGCTCGGATCTTCAACGACCTCGGCGAGGAGTTCGTCGACCACAACGAAGTCTCGTGGTCGGAGATCGACCTGGTCCAGGCGACCGCCCACCAGCCCAAAGCGAGAGCCTGGTACGTGCTCGACGAGGAGGCGTTGGGCGAGCGCGTCCGCGAGCGCGCGGTCCGCGAGATCGTTGCCGAGACACCGACCCGCACCGAGCCTGCCGATCTCCCGTTCACGGCCCCGGAACGTGCGGTAGTCGCGGTGCGCGTCGCCGCCGCGATCACGCACACGATTGGTGGGCTCCGCGTCGACCCGCAGGCCCGCGTGCTCGACGACGGGGGCGAACCGATAGACGGCCTCTACGCGGCCGGAGCCGACACGGGCGGCATCTCCGTTGGCGGCTACGCGAGCGGGTTGGCCTCGGCGCTCGTGCTCGGCCGCGCCGCTGCCGAAAGTGCGGCTAGCTGACCGGCTGCAGGTAGGCGCAGCGGCGCATGTCCCCCGGAAGCGGTGAGGGCGCGACCTTCGTTACGTAGAGCCGCGCGTCGTCCTCCTCGACCTCTTCGCCCAACCCGGGCACGTCGCCCTCGCGCTCACGCAGCTCGTAGCCGGTCGTCTTCCAGACGAAGCGCAGGTGCGTCGAGTGCCGCTGTCCGTTCTCCACGGCCAAATGCTAACTGTGGGCGACGTAGGGCGGCAGCACGATGCGAACCGCGGTGCCCCCGTCGTCGCCGGCCTCGACCTCGAGGCGTCCGCTCAGCGTCCGCGCCCGCTCCTCGATGTCGTCGTAGCTCGACCGCCGGCGCTCACCCGCGCCGTCGTCGGCGATCACCGTCTCGACGCTGCCGTCGGCCTTGACGGCGATCTGGACGGAGATTCGCGTTGGTGGCCCACGCCGCAGCGCCTGGTTCACCGCGTCGCGGATGATCTGGTAGAGCGCCACGCGGGCGTTCTCCGCCAGACCCTCGGCAGCCTCCACGTCGAGATCGACCTGGATCCGGTTCGACAGGCCGATGTGCTGTGCGAACGCCTCTACCGCGGGAGCAAAGCCCTGGTCTCTCAGGACGACCGGCTCGATGTTGAAGGAGAGGTCGCGCAGCGATCGGATCGTGTCCCGGTGACGATCGAGCGCCGATTGCGTCACGCGGGTGGCTTCTTCCAACCGGTTCTCGCCGATCGAGGCGATCGCGGCGTCCAGCATCAGGCTGATCCCGGCGAGGGATTGCACCGGTCCATCGTGGAGAAAGAGAGCGAGCCGTCGGCGCTCCTCTTGCTCGGCGGTGATCAGCTGGTCGGTGAGCCTGGCTCGTTCGGCCTCGCGAACCTGAGCCTCCGCGAGCAGGCGTGCGTTCTCGACCGCCCTCGACGCGAAGTCGGCGAGCAGCGTCGCCCGCGCGAGCTCCTCCCGGTCGAGCGGCCGCGCGCGCACCAGCCTCAGCGCGCCGATCTCCTCCCCCCGGATCCGCAGTGGGAGCACGACCGCGTTCTCCGCCGAGTCGGAGGGCGCGGTCTCCCCCGGAGCAAGCAGCGACGCCTTCGCACCGAACAGCTCCTTCGCCTCGCGCCGGGTCTGCTCGAGCACCTGCTGCGGCGCGAGCGTGGCGGCGATCGAGCCCATCGACTCGATCAGGGCCTCGAGGAAGCTCGACTTGTCGGTGAGCTCTTCCTCGACGACCTCGTGCCGGCGCCGCTCGGTCACGATCAGGTGGAGCGCGAATGCGGCGGCGCCGATGATCGCCGCGCCGAGACCCACGAAGGCGATCCGGCTCGAGCCGACCGCGAGACCGACCACCGAGACGATCGCCGCGGCGCCGACCGCCAGAACGAGGAGCGCGGCTTTAGTCGATGACCGCGTCACGAAGGGCAATCGCGACGGCGTGCGTGCGCGTGTCGGCCTCGAGCTTCGTGAGGATGTGGCGCACGTGGCTCTTCACGGTCTCCTGGCTGATGAACAGGCGCCCGGCGACGTCCGCGTTCGACATTCCGTCGGCGAGTAGCTGCAGGATCTCGCGCTCGCGGGCGGTGAGCATGCCCTCGCGATCGCCGGAAAGGAACGCCGGCATCAGCGCCGGGTCGACGAAGCCCTCGCCGGCCACGACCTTGTCGATCGCCTTGAGCAGCGTCTGATGCGGCGCCTCCTTGAGGATGTACCCCTTCGCGCCCGACTCGAGCCCCCGGCCGAGGAGGCTGCGCTCGCTGTAGGCGGTGAAGATCAGCACGGCCGTGTCCGGCACCTTCTGCGTCAGGATCTTCGTCGCCTCGAGCCCGTCCATGCCGGGCATGCGCACGTCCATTATCACGACGTCGGGCTTGCGGCGCTCCGCGAGTGCCACTGCGGTTGCGCCGTCCGCCGCCTCGCCGACCACCCGGATGTGCGGCGCGCGCGAGAGCGAGAGCCGCAGCCCCTCGCGGACGACCTCGTGGTCGTCGACGATGAGACAGGTGATCTCCCCCTCGGTGCGCTCTGGCGCAGACTGATCGCTCAAGGCAAGCGGATTGTATGTCGCGTATCGGCTACGGCCTGAACGGCGGAATCGAGGATCTCGGCATGCTCGCTTTCGGGCGGAGCGCCGTAGGCATAGACGAGGAGCTCCTCCTCGCCGTGGTTCGCCGTCTGCAGCTCGGTTCCCGGCTCCACGTGAATGAGCCCGGGAGCGCGCACGTCCTGGCGCTCCGGCGGCTCGCCGAGGTACATGGACAGCGTCCCCGCGAGAACGACGAACGTCTCTTCCTGAATCGGGTGCCTGTGACGGCGGCCGTTGGCTCCGGGCTCGTAGCGCCAGAGGTTCGCGCGGGTGTGGGCGAAGCCGGCCTGTTCGCTCAGCTCGGCGATGTGCCGCGGAGCCTCGTCGGGCTCGTGCGGCCGAGTCGTCCACTCGAGCTGGTCGAACCGGATCGCGTGAAAGGCCACGCCCGCAGCCTAGCCACTGACTAAATCGCGAGGCTGAGCTGCTCCGGCTCCGGGACGGGAGCCAGACGAGTCCGCCTGCGATCGCGGATCCCGTGCTTGCGGGCGAGCTCGGCGACCTGGGCACGAACCGGCTTCGTCTCGGCCGCACTGAGATAGGCGCGGCGGGCGTAAAGCCGCTCGTACTCGGGGAGCTGCTCCGGGTAGTCCTTGGCGAGCGCTCCGAGGAAGTGCTCGCGGGTCCCCGGGCGCAGGTTGAGCAGGTTTGCCCAGACGCCGCAGGCGCCGGCCTCGCGCGCCTCGCGCACGACCTGCTCCATCAGCTCGGGCCGATCGGAGATTCCTGGCAGGATCGGCGCCATCCCGACGCTCGCGCTCACGCCTTCCTCGACAAGCGTCTTCAGGGCTCGGAGCCGCTGGCGGGGGTGCGCGGTGCCGGGCTCGGTCTTGCGCCAGACCTCGTCGTCGAGGGTCGGCACCGAGAAGGTGACGGAGACCTTGGCGCGTCTGGACGCCTCCGCGAGCACGTCGGCGTCGCGCACGATCAGCGGCCCGCGCGTGATGATGCTGAATGGATTGGCTGCCGCGCCCAACGCCTCGATGCAGCCGCGCGTCAGTCGGTAGCGCCCCTCGGCGGGCTGGTACGGGTCGGTCGCCGCGCCTATCGCGACCGACTCCTGCTGCCAGCTCGCTCGGGCAAGCTGGGCGCGCAGGGCCTCGACGATGTTCGTTTTCACGCGGATCGACTGCCCGTAGCGGTCGTCGTACGGGCGGTCGGCACGCAGTTCGAAGGCGCGGACGTAGCAGAACGTGCATTGGTGGACGCAGCCCATGTACGGGTTCAGCGACCACTTGAAGGCCATCCCCTTGACGCGGTTGAGCGCGACCTTGCAGGGCTCTTCTCGATATTCGGCCCGCACGCAGGAAGTATAGAACGCGTGTTCGTGCTTAGGCGGCGAGATCCCGCACGCGTACCTGCTCGGTGAGCAGACGGCGGAAGCGCTCGGGGTCGCCCGCCACGTACGAGCGGCAGAGCTCTCGTCCGGCCGAGTAGTTCATCACGTAGGTCCGCGAGGTCGGCTCGTGGAGGAACCGGACGACGTGAGCGGCGAGCTCTGGAGTAATCAGGGCCCAGCGCTCCAGATACGCATTTGCCTCGGCCTCGCTCGCTCCGGAATCGTGCAGCATCAAGGCCGCGTTCACCTCCGCCCACCGGAGCGGTTCGCCGGCGCGCCGAACAGCGAGAGCGTGGGAGAGATCCAGATCGAGGCCGGCGTCGTGGACGACTGCGGCCAGCGCGGCACCTCCCTCACCTTCCAGGAGCAGGTGCGGCGCGAGCTCCGCGATCCCCTCAGAGACGAGCGACTGCGGAGTCGGCACCATGACGAGCGTCTCCTCGAGCAGCCCTCGGCCACGCACCAGCAGGTGCTCCTTGCAGCTCCGCTCCACGTGGTGGCCGGGATACGTCTCATGGATCGTGAGATGGACCAGCTCGATAGCCGACAGCGGCAGGTCGGCATTGACGGCAATCCCGCTGCGGAGGTCGCCGAGGTAGTGGCAATACGCCATCCAAGCCTCGCCGCGGACGATCTCGAGAGCGACTCCCTCGCCGGCCGGCAGCTCGACGAGAGGTCGGGTCCAGGCGCGCGCCTCCTCGATGACGGCCGTCACGGTGCGCTCGAGGTGCTCGGTCGGCACGAGGGTCGAGTCTCGCCAGCGTTGGTAACGCTCGACCAGTGGTCCTTCGCCGGGGAGCAGCCCCTCGAGCCGTTCGTGCGCGGCCGTGAACACGGCTTCGTCGGTGAAGGTTGGCCGTACGCCGTAGCACCCCTCCACCTCGTCGGCGTACGAGCCCGACTCGCCTGCCAGCACGCCGGCGTAGGTGCGCAGCCCGACCACCTGGTCGCGCAGCCAGCCATCCTCGAGCTCGTCCAGCAGAGTCTCTGCGGCGGAGACGAGCGCCCGCGGGTCGACCGGGGGCGCGGCGGCGACCGCTGCGGCCAGTTCGGGCGGGCCGAAGTAGGCGTCGACGATCCCGTCGACGTGGCGGCCGAGCCGCAGCCCGAGCAGGAGGTATCGCTCTTCGGCGGACTTGGTCACGCGGCGAGCCTACGGCGTTTCCAGCTTGGATACGTTCATGGACGCCCTTCCGCACGGGATCCGTCGCCTCACCTTCCCGCTGCCCATGGGGATTCGGCACGTGCACTGCTACCTGCTGCCGGGCTCCGACGGCTGGACGCTCGTGGATACCGGTCTCGGCCTTCCCGAGGCAGTCGAGCGCTGGGAGCCGGTGCTCGCCGAGCTCGACGCACCTGTGATCCGCATCGTCGTCACGCACTTTCACCCAGACCACGCCGGCGGTGGCGAGGACGCGCAGGCGTTGACGGGCGCGCGCGTCTACCAGGGCGCCCGCGACTACGAGCAGTGCGAGAGTGTTTGGGGCCGCGAGGATTGGTCAAAGCATCTCGCCGGCTACCTCCGAGGCCACGGCCTCCCGGAGCCGGTGGCCGACGAGTTGCGGCAGGAGGCGCGCATCTTCGCCCCGTTCATCCGCTTCGCGCACGATCCCGAGCGGCTTCGGGAGGACGACGAGGTGGACGGGTGGCAGGTGCTCGAGCTGCCCGGTCACGCTGACGGGCATATCTGCCTCCTGCGCGACGGTGTGCTGGTGGCCGGCGACCACCTGCTGGAGAAGGTCACGCCGACGATCGGCCTCTATCCCGACTCGCGGCCCGATCCGCTGGGCGACTATCTCACCTCGCTCGAGCGCACGCTCCTGCTCGCACCCCGCCTGGCGCTGCCAGGCCATAACGACCTCGTTTTCGACCCCGCCGGACGGGCGCGAGAGATCATCGAGCATCACCGGCGACGGCTCGGCGAAACCATCGCGGCGCTCGGCTCCGAGCCTCGCACCGCCTACGAGGTTTCGCTCGCGCTCTTCGGCGCCGACCTCGATGCGAGCGGGCGGCGTTTTGCCCTCGCCGAGACGCTGGCGCACCTCGAGCGGCTTGTCCAGGAGGGCCGGGCCGCGCGCGGAAGTGATGGCAGCGCCTTTTCCTATACTGCGACATAGATCCAGTTGGACGAAAAACCCCCTAGTACCCGCGCCCCGGAGAGCGGGGCGTGATCCTCCTCCAGGTCATCGCGGTTTTCCTGCTCGTAGCGGGGAACGCCTTCTTCGTCGCGGCGGAGTACGCCCTCGTGACGGCGCGGCGCTCGCGCCTCAACGAGCTGGCGGAGCAGGGAAACCGCCGCGCGAGGATCGCGCTGCGGATCATGGACAGCCCAGTGCGCTTTATCGGTACCGTCCAGCTCGGGATCACGGCGTTCTCGATCGCACTCGGTGCCGTCGGCGAGCCCATCGTCGAAAGCTTGTTCCATGACGCGCTCCTCTCGAGCGGTGTGGCCTTCATCGTCGCCTTCGGCTTGGTCACCTACCTGCACGTCACACTGGGCGAGCTCGTACCGAAGGCAATCTCGCTGAGCAAGAACGAGGCGACGGCGCTGTGGGTCGCGCTGCCGATCGAAGCGGTCTACATCGTCTGCTACCCGATCGTCTGGTTTCTGCAGGCCTCCTCGAACGCGTTCACACGGATGTTCGGGATCCAGCCTGCGCCGGCGGGCGTAATCGCTCACACCGAGGAGGACATTCGCATGATCGTGGCCCAGGCCGAGGACACCGGGGTGATCAAGGAGGCGGAGGAGGAGATGCTCTACAAGGTCTTCGACTTCGCCGACAAGGAGGTTGCGGATGTCATGGTTACGCGGCCGGACGTGGTTGCCCTCTCGATCGACCTACCGCCCGAGGAGTGCTTCGCCGCCGTGATCGAGTCGCCGTACACGCGCTACCCGGTCTACCGAGGCTCGCTCGAAGAGGTCGTAGGGATCCTGCACGTGCGTGACCTCTTCTCCGCGATGAACGAATATGGGCTCGCGAACGTGCATGTGCAAGAGATCCTGCGGGCGGCGCCGTTCGTGCCCGAGACGAAGGACCTCGCTGCCATGCTGGCGGAGTTTCGTCGAGCGAACCAGCACATGGCGATCGTGGTGGACGAGTACGGGACGATGGTCGGGATCGTGACGCTCGAGGACCTGCTCGAGGAGATCGTCGGTGAAATCGAGGACGAGTTCGACCTTCCGGACGAGTCGGTCGAGACGCTCGAGGACGGGCGAATGCGCATCCACGGGACTTTCCCGATCGACGACTTCAATGAGCAGTTCAACCGGTCTCTGCCCATCGAGGACTACCACACGATTGGTGGGTTCGTCTTCGGGATGCTGGGCCGTGCGCCCGAGCCTGGCGACGAGGTCGAGTACGACGGCGTTCACTTCAAGGTGCTCGAAATCGAGGGCTCGCGGATCGAGCGTCTCGAGGTCGAGCTCATCCCGGAAGAGCCGGGGGAGCGGAGGCTCGAAGAGGCGTCCTAGCCAGGTATTCTCGGGGGGACGGGGTCCACAACCTGAGGAGATTCATGAAGCGCATTGTTTCCCTGCTCCTGGCGGCCGCGGTGGCCGCAGTCACGCTGTTCGTCGTCGCTCCGTTTGCCGTCGCTAGCTCGACCGCCACGGCGGTGAAGGTCATAGCGAAGGACTTCAGATTCACGCTCTCGCGCAAGACCGCGCCGCACGGCAAGGTCGTCTTCAACCTCGTGAACAGGGGCCCATCGCCGCACGATTTCAAGATTGCGGGCAAGAAGACGAAGGTCATCAAGAAGGGCAAGACGGCGACGCTCACCGTCACCCTGATCAAGGGCAAGACCTACACGTACATCTGCACCGTGCCCGGCCATGCCCGCCTGGGCATGAAGGGCAAGTTCAAGGCGACCTAAGTCGTCAGTTCGACGGGTGAGGCCTCGCCGCCGGCAATCCGCCAGGCGGCAAGCTCACCGGTCGCGAGCGACAGGATCAGGTAGGGCCGGCCCTCCCAGAGGCCAATGTTCTCGACGTCCGTTCGCGACGGGTGTGGGGGCGACGAGAGGTGCGAGTGGAAGACCGCCAGTTCGTAGCCCTCGTCCTCGAGGAACCAGTTCTCAGGGTCGGTCTCGAGCTCGAAGCGGTACGGGCTGGCTGCCGCGTTGGTCGCGGCGATGAAGCGTTCGGCCACGCCGTCGCGCAGGGCGACGAGCCCACACGCCTCATTGGGATCCTCCACGCGAGCATGTTCTTCGAGCTGCGCGCGGATCGCCGCCGGGATCACCACCAGACCGACTCCTCCATCTCGGTTTCCACGTCCTCGCTGTCCCAGAAGTCAGCCGACAGGTACTTCCAGCCGGCGTCGGCGAGGATTGCGACTACGACGCCCTCCTCGAGCTCCGCGGCCAGCTTGCGCGCGACGTGGATGACCGCCCCTGCGGAGACGCCGGCGAAGACGCCCTCGCAGTCGAGCAGAGCGCGGAGGCCCGCGACGGCCTCGGCGTTCGAGACGAGCAGCTTCCGGTCGAGCTCGGCAACGTCGAGGATCGGCGGCACATAGCCGTCCTCCAGCGAGCGCAGGCCCATCACCGGGTCGCCTGCGAGCGGCTCGGCCGCGGCGACGACGAGGTTCGGGAACGACTCGCGCAGTCGCCGGCCCGCCCCCATGAGCGTGCCGCCGGTGCCGAGCCCGGCGACGAGCACGTCTACCCGCTCGAGAGCCTCGGCGATCTCGGCGCC
>Ga0126307_10000365_pt1 | contig 29169 bp, 26 predicted proteins | sample Plot28_FD_89955 | JGI IMG/M metagenome (GOLD analysis project Ga0126307, IMG submission 89955) | Serpentine soil microbial communities from UC McLaughlin Reserve, CA, USA - Plot28 | ecosystem: Environmental > Terrestrial > Soil > Grasslands | place: USA: UC McLaughlin Reserve, Lake County... | reverse complement strand
CCCCGTCACCGAGGCCGAACACGTCGACGGACTCGACCACGTCCCCGAGCGTCCCGCCGTGGGCGCCGGCGTTCATCCGCACGGCCCCGCCCAGCGAGGCCGGGATCGCCACCCCGAACTCCAGGCCCGAGAGCCCGTGCGCGAGTGCCACGCCGGCAAGCGCCGGCAGCGGCATCGCGCTCCCGGCGGTGAGCCGCTCGCCGTCTCGGGCCGACCAGCGGTACCCGCGGCCGAGACGCAGCACGAGGCCGGGGAAGCCTTCGTCGGCGACCAGGACGTTCGAGCCCTTCCCGAGCACCGCCACCCCGATACCCGTCTGACGCACGGCCTCGGAGACCGCGACCAGATCGGACTCGGATTCGGGTTCCAGGAAGAGTGCGGCGGGCCCGCCGATCCGGAACGTGGTGAGCGCCGCGAGTTCGAACCGCGTTCGGACCCGTTCGCCACACGCGGCTCGCAGGATCGCCTCCGCCCGACCGACCATGCCGTCCGTGTCCGTCACGACGCCTCCTCGATCCGTTCGATCGCGGCGTCGCCCAGCATCCAGACATCACCGCAACCCATCGTCAGGACCAGGTCGCCCCGACGGACCTCGCGAGCGAGGAACTCGACGACGTCGTTGCGGTGCGGCAGGTAGACGACCCGACGGTCGCACCCGGTGCGGGCGATCCCCTCGACCACCAGCTTGCCGGTCACGCCGGGGATCGGCTCCTGCGCGGCGCCGTAGACGTCGGTCACCACGATGACGTCGGCGCCGACCAGGCTCGCCCCGAGCTCCTTCCACAGCGCCTGCGTCCTGGAGTAGCGGTGCGGCTGGAAGACCGCCAGGACCCGACGGTGGTCGGTCCGCAGAGCGACGTCCAGCGTGACCTCGAGCTCGGTGGGGACGTGGCCGTAGTCGTCGTAGAAGTCGGCGCCGCGCACCGACCCCCGGCACTCGAACCGTCGGTGGACCCCGGCGAACCCGGCGAGCGCCTCGACCGCCGCGTCGGCGTGGACGCCGACCGCATCGGCGGCAGCCACGGCGGCCGACGCGTTCAACAGGTTGTGCGCGCCGTCCACGGCCAACCGGAGATCGTAGGACCGTCCGCCGGCGTCCAGCTTCGCGGATGCGCCCCCCGGCCCGACCGAGGCGACGTCCAGGCGGATCCCGGCGTCCGGTCGCGTGCCGTACGTCGTGACCGGCCGACCCGCCGCCCCGACCGCGCGCATCGCGGACGGATCGTCGGCACAGACGACGACGTGCGCACATCGTCGGGCGAAGGCAGCGAACGCGCTCTCGATCTCCTCGAGCCCGCCCACGTAGAAGTCGACGTGATCCAGCTCGATGTTGGTGACGACGCCGACGGCCGGACGACCGAGCAGGAAGGAACCGTCGCTCTCGTCCGCCTCCGTCACGAACAGCTCACCCGACCCCGCGTTCGCCCCGCTGCCGGACTCGTTCATGTCTCCGCCGATCACGTACGTCGGGTCCAGGCCCGCGCGTTCCAACACGAGGGCGATCATCGCGGTGGTGGTCGTCTTGCCGTGGGTCCCGGCGACGGCGATCTCGCGCCGGTCGGTCGCGGCGGCGGCGAGCGCCTGCGCCCTCGCCCACGTCGGGATCCCGCGGCGTCGTGCCTCGACGAGCTCGGGGTTGTCGTCGCGGATCGCGCTCGAGACGACGACCGCGTGGGCGTCGCCCAGGTTCGCCCGGGCGTGACCTGTGGCGATCGTTGCCCCCAGCGCACGAAGCTCCTGCACGCCCTCCGAGTCCTTCAGGTCCGAACCGGTCACGCCGAGACCCCGCGCGAGGAACAGCCGAGCGAGGTTGCGCATGCCCGCGCCGCCGATGCCGATCATGTGCAGACGCCGCACGTCGGCCAGGTCCGGCACCTCCAGCGTCGGGATCGAGCCAGGCGGCGGACGGTAGCCGCTCATCCACCATCCCCCGCCGCGAGGACCGTCCGCGCGAGCGCGTTCGCGGCGTCCGGCTTCGACCACGCGCGAGCGCGCTCGCCCATCGAACGCAGGCGCTGCTCGTCGGACAGCAGCCACTCGATCCGGTCCGCGAGGACGGGTCCGTCGAGCTCGTCGTCGAGCACCATCGTCGCGGCTCCGACGCGCTGGAGCGCCCGGGCGTTCGCCTCCTGATGCCTGCCCGTCGCGTACGGGTACGGGACGAGCAGCGACGGGAGCCCGCTGACGCCGATCTCCGCGATCGTCGTCGCGCCGGCGCGAGCCACGACCGCGTCGGCGACCGCGTACGCGAGCTCCATCCGTTCGAGGAACCCCTGCACTCGCACCGTCACGGTTCCGCCGGCCGGGAGCGATGCGCGAACGGCCTCGACGTGGGCCGGACCGGTCAACAGCACCACCTGCAGATCCGATCGGTGCAAGACGCGCAACGCTTCGGCGAGTGCGCGGTTCACCTGGAGGGCACCCTGGCTCCCTCCGAACACGACGATCGTCCGCTTGCCGTCGTCCAGCTCGAGCTCGGCGCGCGCCTCCTTCGCCAGCCGCTCGCGATCGGTCGCGACCGCGAGGATGTCGGCGCGGACGGGGTTGCCCGTGAGAACCGTCCGCGCGCGCCGCGGGAGGGCCCGGCGCGCCTCGGCGAACGCGAGCGCCACCGCCCGCGCCGGCCGAGCGAAGGCCCGGTTGGCGAGCCCGGGAACGGCGTTCTGCTCGTGCAGGACGACCGGCCGCCGCGATCGCAGCGCGGCAAGCACCACCGGGACGCTCACGTACCCGCCCATCCCGACCACGACGTCGGCGGCCTCGACCAGGGGGCGGCACGCCTTCACCGAGCGAACGGCCGCGATGGGCGCCATCACCGCTCTGAGCGAGACCCGGCGTTCGAACGGGCGGGCCTCCACCGCCACGAGCTCGAACCCGGCCTCCGACACCAGGCGTCCCTCCTGCCCACCGGACGTGCCGACGAAGCGGACATCGTGACCCATGGACACGAACTCCCGGGCGAGCGCGATCGCGGGGAACACGTGGCCCGCCGTACCCCCACCCGCGAGGAGCACCTTCATCGCGACGAACCTCGGGTGCGGGCGGGAGTCCGGGCAGACGCGCGTGCGATGCTCACCAACACGCCCACGGCCGCGAGCGAGACAACGAGCGAGGACCCCCCGTACGAGACGAACGGGAGTGGGACGCCGGTGACCGGGAGCAGACCGGTGACCGCCCCGAGGTTGATCAGCGTCTGCAGGCCGAACCACGACACGATCCCGGCCGCGAGCAACCGGCCGAACACGTCCTTCGCGTGTGCCGCGATACGGATACCCGCGAAGATCAGCGCGCCGAACGCGACCAGGACGACGAGCTCGCCGATCAGGCCGAGCTCCTCGCCGAGGATCGAGAAGATGAAGTCGGTATGCGCGTTCGGCACGTACTGCCACTTCTGGCGTGAGGCGCCGAGTCCGACGCCCATCCATCCTCCCGAACCGAGCGCATACAGCGACTGCGCCAACTGGTACCCGGTGTTCTTCACGTCGGCCCATGGATGCAGGAAGGCGAGGAACCGCACCCTGCGGTAGTCCGCGCTCATGATCAGACCCGCCCCGATCACCGCGCCGACGACGCTCACGAACGTCAGGTATCGGAGCCGGACGCCCGCCGCGAACCCCAGCGCGAACATCGTCACGGCGAGGATCACGGTGGTGCCGAGGTCGGGTTGCATCATCACGAGCCCGCACACGAGGACCGAGATCGGCAGGAGCGGGACGGCGAGTTGGCGGACCTCGTCCACCTTGGTTCGATTCCGGGCAAGGGTCGCCGCTGCGAACACGATCAACGAGAGCTTGGCGAGCTCGGACGGTTGCACGGTGACGGGACCGAGCTGGAACCACCGCGAGGAGCCGTAGGCCTCGATCCCGTGCGCCGGGATCAGGACCAGCACGAGCATCGCCATCGTGACGAGCAGGAACGGACCCGCCAGGCGTCGCCAGGCGTCGTGGCGCATCCGTGAGGTCACGAACAACGCGAGGACGCCAACTACCGCGTAGGCGGCCTGCCGCTGGACGAACAGGAAGCTGTCCCCGTACTCGGCGAACGCCGAGACCGAGCTCGCCGAGAGCACCATCACGAGCCCCGACCCCACGAGGAACGCGGTCGAGCCCAACAGCAAAGCGAGGGTCCGGCGGGTCCACAGGTCGGTCCGGGCCCGGGAGGTCGGGCGTTCGTTCGGCCGGACCAGCCGCAGCGCCCACGGCCGGGGGGAAGCGGCGCCGATGCTCACGTCCGCGCGTCCTCCCTCTCGAGCGCGCGCGCCGACGCGGCGAATCGATCCCCGCGCTCGGCGTAGTCGCGGAACATGTCCCAGCTCGCGCAGGCGGGGGCGAGCAGTACCGTGCCTCGTCCGGATGCCATCAGGAAGGCGACCCTCGTCGCCTCCTCGATCGACCCTGCGTCTCGAACGACGACCCGGCCCTCGAACACCGAACGGATGTCACCCGCCGAGGCGCCGATCGCGACGACCCCCGCCAGTCGGGGGGCGAGCGACCCGAGCGGGGTCAGGTCGACGCCCTTGGCGTCGCCCCCGGCGATCAGGACGACCTCCTCCGCGTCCCCGACCGCGGCGATCGTCGCGTGCGGGTTCGTCGCTTTCGAGTTGTCGACGAACCGGACCCCGTCGACGGTGGCGACCGGCTCGCCCCGGTGGGGTTCCGGCGCGAACGTCCCGATCGCCTCCGCGATCGCGTGGTCGCCGATCCCGAACGCGTGGGCCGCGGTGGCGGCGGCCGCGGCGTCGGCGCGCATCGCCGGCGTGTCGAGCGAGAGCGCACCGAGATCAGCGCCACTCCACCCCGCGGTCAGGCGGCCGTCACGGACGCCCGCCCCGTCCTCCGTGGGCTCACCGATCGTGAACCACCGCACCTCACACGGGGCCGAGCGCGAGATCGCGGCGGACGCCCCGTCGTCGAGGTTCCCGACGTGGACGTCGGCCGCACCCTGGAGCGCGAACACCCGCGCCTTCGTCGCCGCGTACGCGTGGAACGAGCCGTGCCAATCCAGATGGTCCGGCGCCAGGTTGAGCAGCACCGAGACCCTCGGGTGGAACGACGTCTGCGTCGCGAGCTGGAAGGAGGAGACCTCGACGACGAGCGCGTCGTGGGGCTCCCTGGCCGTCGTCGGGAACGGCCGCCCGATGTTGCCGCACGCCACGGCGTCCAGACCGGCCGACCGCAAGCACGCGGCGAGCAAGCCGGTGGTGGACGTCTTGCCGTTCGTTCCGGTCACGGCCAGGTACGGCACCCGGGCGAGCCGGGCGCCGAGTTCGATCTCGCCCCACACGGGGAGCGTCCGATCGTGGGCCCACGCGATGATCTCGGCGTGGGGCGGCACCCCCGGGCTCGCGACGACGATCGTCGCGCCGTCGAGATGGCCGGGTGCGTGACCGCCCTCGAGCACCTCGATCCCCTCCGCACGCAGGTCCGAGGCGCCGGACGTCGCGCGACCGGAATCGCTCACGCGGACCGTCGCGCCCTCCGCGAGCAGGACGCGCGCCGCAGCCGCGCCGGCCACACCGGCGCCGACCACGACCACGTGTTCGCCGTCGAACGCACCCATCACTCGAGCCCCAGTCCGCCGCGGCTGACGAAGTCCGTATAGAACAGCCCGAGCCCCACGGCGACGCACAGACCGGTCACGATCCAGAACCGCACGATCACCGTGAACTCGGGCCAACCGGCGAGCTCGAAGTGGTGGTGGATCGGCGACATCCGGAAGACCCGCCGCTTGAAGCCGCGGAACGCGATCACCTGGGCGATGACCGACGCCGTCTCGATCACGAACAGGCCGCCGAGGACGACCAGCAGCAGCTGGGTATTCGTCACGATCGCGAGCGCGCCCATCAACCCGCCGAGTGCGAGCGAGCCCGTATCCCCCATGAAGATCCGGGCCGGCGCGGCGTTCCACCATAGGAACCCGGCGGTCGCCCCGACTCCGGCCCCCGCGACGATCGCCAGATCGAGCGCGGCGTTGACGTCGATCGGATAGCAGGCGGCGCCCGGGATCATCTCGCACGTGTGCCGGAACTGCCAGAACGCGATGAAGACGTAGGCGGAGAGCACCAGGATCGACGCACCGGAGGCGAGGCCGTCAAGCCCGTCGGTCAGGTTCACGGCGTTCGAGGACGCGGCGAGGATCACGAACACCCACAGGTAGAACAGGAGCCCGAGCTCGACGCCGGTGGCGCGGATGAAGGACAGCTCGGTCGGCACCCCCGCCGCCCGGACTGCCACCATGCCGAAGATCAGGGCGACCACGGCCTGGCCCGCGATCTTCGCGGTCTTCGACAGGCCGAGCGATCGCCGCCGGCGCACCTTGATGAAGTCGTCCACGAACCCGAGCAGCCCGAGCAGCACGGTCGCGAGCAGCACCGAGATCCCGGCGGCGGTGACGGTCGTGAACACGACGCGGGTCGCGATGTAGCCTCCGACGATCCCCGCGATGATCACGGTGCCGCCCATCGTCGGCGTCCCCATCTTCTCCAGGTGGGTATGCGGTCCGTCCTCGCGGATCCGCTGACCCCACCCCCACAGTCGGAACAACCGGATCGCAACCGGTGTGCCGAGCAACGTCACCGACAAGCCCACCGCGGCGGCGATGAGGATCTGCCTCACGGGCGCGCCTCATGGCGGTCCCGACCCGCCCTCATCCCAAGGCCTCGGCAACCTGTTCCAGACCCGCCACCCGAGAGCCCTTCACGAGCACCACGTCGCCCGGCCTCGCCCATGCACGGACATCCGCGGCGGCCTCCGACGGGTCCTCGTACGACGCGACGTCCTCGGGCAGCTGCCCCTCGCGGATCGCGGCGCGGGCGATCGTTCGCGCCCGCTCCCCGACCGTGATCAGCCGTTCGACGCCGATCCTGACCACGAGCTGCCCCAGCTTCTCGTGCTCCTCGAACTCGACCTGCCCCAGCTCAGCCATGTGACCGAGCACCGCGACCAGACGCTCGTCCTTGGCCATCCAACGGGCGGACTTCAACGCGGCCGCCATCGACTCGGGGTTCGCGTTGTAGGCGTCGTTCACGATCACGATCCCGGATGTTGCGGTTGAGGTCTCCATCCGCCAGCGGGCGACGCCCGCGCCCTTCAGCGCCGTTGCGGATTCGGCGAGCGTCACGCCGGCCCAGCGCCCGACCGCCGCGGCGGCGAGGGCGTTCGACACCATGTGGTCGCCGGGGACCGCGAGCTCTACCGGCTCGCGCTCGCCGGCAGACCACAGCGTGAACGTGGCTCGCGCATCGGGACCGAGCTCGACGTCCTCGGCCCGGACATCGGCGCCCGGATCCAGACCGAAGGTGATCACCGTCGCGTCGGTCTCCTCGGCGTACGCGCGCGCGACGGGATCGTCCGCGTTCACGATCGCGGTGCCGTTCGCACCGAGCCATTCGACCGGCTCTGACCCGGCCCGGACGATCGCGTCCCACGACCCGAAGATCCCCAGGTGCGCCGTCCCGACGTTCGTCACGACGACCGCGTCGGGCCGGGCGACGTCGCAGAGCAACCGAACGTCCCCCTCTCGTCGCGCCCCCATCTCCGCGACCACGACCTCGACGTCGCGATCGGCGCCGAGCAGCGTCATCGGGAGCCCGACCTCGTTGTTGAACGACGCCGGGCTGGCGTAGGTCCGCAGACGCGTTGCCACCACCGCGGCGGCGAGCTCCTTGACGGAGGTCTTCCCGTTCGAGCCCGTGATCCCGACCACGCGGGTGGCCCTCATGCGGTCGCGCTCGTCGACCGCGAGGTCGAGCAGCGCGCGCCCGGTATCAGCGACCTCGATGACCGTTCCGTCGATCCCGGATCGATGCACGAGCGCGGCGACGGCCCCGCGCGCGACCGCGTCGCCGACGAACGTGTGACCATCCAGGCGCTCCCCCTCGATCGCCACGAACAGGCCTCCCGGCCCGACGGCTCGCGAGTCCGTCTCCACCGAGGACGCGACGGCGTCGGGTCCTCGAAGCGTGCCGTGGACGGCCCCCGCGATCTCCGAGAGCCGGCGTTCGATCACGGCGCCGCCTCCACCGGGCGGGTCGCCTTCCCGATCGACCGAAGCTCGTCCTCGGCGACCGCTCGGTCGTCGAACGGGATCCTCCGGTCCGCGAGCTCCTGGTAGGCCTCGTGCCCCTTGCCGGCGATCACGACGACGTCGCCGGGTGAGGCCTCCTCCATCGCGAGCCGGATCGCGGCCCGCCGATCCGGCTCGACGACGAATCGGCCGCCGCCTTCCTCGGCTCCCCGTTCGGCGCCCGGCGTGATCTCGGCGATGATCTCGAGCGGGTCCTCGCTGCGAGGGTTATCGCTCGTGATGACGGCGAGGTCGGCGTTCGCCGTAGCCGCGCGGCCCATGAGCGGTCGCTTGATGCGGTCCCGATCGCCGCCGGCCCCGAGCACCACGATCAGCTGGCCGTCCGTGAGCGACCGGGCCGCGCGCAGTACGTTTCCCACGCTGTCGGGTGTGTGGGCGTAGTCGACCAGCACGAGGAACCCCTGTCCCGCCTCGACCGTCTCCACGCGTCCGGGTACGACGCGGACCGACGAGATCGCGTCGGCCGCGACGCCCTCCTCGATGCCGAGCGATCGCGCGGTGGCGAACGCGGCCAGGGCGTTCTCGACGTTGAACGACCCGCGGAGCGCCGAGCGGATCGGGACCCCGTCGGCGAGGAAGGCGATCCCCTCGGCCGTCGACCGCACGTCGGTCGCTCGCACGTCCGACCCGAGCGAGAGCCCGTACGTGATCGTCGGCAGACCCGAGCCAGCCAATTCTCGGCCCCGCTCGTCGTCGAGGTTCACGACGGCGCGGTCGCTCATCGCCGGCGTGAACAGGCGCGACTTGGCGAGGAAGTACTCCTGCATCGACGGGTGGTAGTCCAGGTGATCCTGCGTGAGGTTGGTGAACACCGCGACCGAGTACTGGATGCCGTCGACGCGGTGCTGATGCAGCCCGTGCGAGGAGACCTCCATCGCGATCGCGGTCACGCCCTCGTCGGCCATCGTGGCCACGAGCCTTTGCAGGTCCGGCGCCTCAGGGGTCGTCCTCGGGAACGGCTCGGCGCGGCCGTCGATCCGTACGCCGGTGGTGCCGATCACGCCCGGGGTCCTGCCGTCCGCCCGGAGGATCGCCTCGAGCAGGAAGGTCGTCGTGGTCTTCCCGTTCGTGCCGGTCACGCCGACGACGGCCATCCCGTCCGCCGGCCGCCCGTAGAACGCGGCCGAGATCGGACCCATCGCTGCACGCACGTCCGGCACCTTCACCTGGGACACGTCGAGCTCGAGCCAGCGGTCGACGACGATCACCATCGACCCGCGCGCGACCGCGTCCCCCGCGAAGGCATGACCGTCGGACGTGTTCCCGGGGACGCAGAAGAACAAGGCGCCGGGCCGGGCGTCCTGCGAGCGGTAGCAGACGCTCGAGACGAGCACATCCGTACCGCCCCGGAGCTCGGCCCGGGGGAGGTCCCGGACGAGGTCGTCGAGCGTTCGGGAGTGGGGAGGGGCCACGGTTCCTGAGCCTATCGCCTGCGTGTCGGCGCCTTCGCGCGTGGCGGCGTTCATCCGAGCGGCAGGGCGTGCGGCGGCAGGGGCATCCGGTCTGCGGGCGCGATGTCGAGGCTGGCGATGGCCGCGAGCGCGACCCGCTTGAACAGCGGCGCCGCGGCGAGCCCACCGTACACGGCCGCCGGGCGATCCAGGATCGCCGCGACGACGACCTCCGGGTCCCCCGCCGGGAGGTAGCCGATGAACGACGCGATGTACTGGCCCTCGAGGTAACCGGAGCCGTCTCCGGTCGGGATCCGCGCCGTTCCAGTCTTGCCGGCGACCTGGTATCCGGAGATCTGCGCTTTCGTGCCGGTGCCGTCCTTCACCGCGTACGCGAGCATCCGCGTGACCATCCTCGCCGTGCCGACCGAGACGACCCTTCTCGCGGGGGCGCCCTCGTACGGTTCGAGCGACCCGTCGGAACCGATCGTCCCCCGCACCAGCTTGGGCTGCACCCAGCGGCCCCCGTTCGCGATCGTCGAATAGACCGAGATCATCTGGAGCGGCGTGGCAGCGATCCCTTGGCCGTACGCCGTCGTGGCCAGGATCGTGTCGTTCCACTGATCGAGCTGGGGGATGATGCCGTTGGACTCTCCCGGGAACCCGACGCCGGTCGCACGCCCGAGCCCGAACCGCGCGAGGTAGGTCGCGAGCACCGACGCGCCGACACGGTCCGCGACCATGACCGCGCCGATGTTGCTGGACTCGGCCACGATGTCGCCGAGGGTCATCTGCATCGGTTCGTGCGGCTGCGAGTCGTGAATGATGTAGTCGCCGACCGGCATCGTCCACGGGACCGTGAGGCTCATGCCCAGCGGGATGGCCCGCTCCTGGATCGCGGCCGCGGCCGTGATGATCTTGTTGGTCGAACCGGGTTCGTAGGCGTCCGTCACTGCCCGGTTACGGTAGGTGGCACTCGGCGCGTCCTCGAACGCGTTCGGGTCGAACCACGGGTGGCTCGCCATCGCCAGGACCTCGGCGGTACTCGGATCCATCACGATCACGGTCCCTCCACGCGCGCCCTGTTCCTCGACCGCCTGCTCGAGTGCGGCCTGCGCCTGGAACTGGAGGTCGCGATCGATCGTCGTGACCACGTTCGCGCCCGCGACCGGGGCGCGCTCCTCGTCGACCCCGCTCACGATCGCCTGGCCCGACAGGCCGAGTTCGTTCGTCCGCTCCCCCGGCGTCCCCGCGAGGACGTCCTGGTACCCGAGCTCGAGGCCCGTGAGACCGACCCCGTCGGTCCCGACGAACCCGAGCACCTGGGAGGCGAGCGATCCCGCGGGGTACGAGCGTTTCGAGGTCGGGAGCAGGCCGATGCCGGGCAGGGCGAGGCGTTGGATGCGATCGGATGCGCCGCGCCCGAGCTGCCGGGCGAGGTAGACGAACGTCCCGTCGGAGGTCATCGCGTGCACGAGATCCGGGACGCCGATGCCGAGCAGAGGCGAGAGGCGAGTGGCCGTTGCCCACGGGTCGTCGACCAGCTGCGGGTCCGCGTACACATCGTCGGCGGGCGTCGACAGCGCCAGCCGTGCGCCGTTGCGATCGAGGATCTGCCCGCGCTGCGCCGGCAGGTCGGTCGTGCGCACGCGCTGGTCGAACGCTCGGTCCTGGAGCTCCTGCGCCTGGCTCACCTGAAGGACGACGAGCCGCACGGAGATCGCCGCGAATGCGAACGCCATCAGGGCGAACAGCGCGACCAGCCGTCCGGCGGGTGGGCGGCTCACGTTGGTGGGTCGCCCTTGGCTGCCGACCCATTCGTCCCCTGCGGGTCCGTCGATCTCGAGGAGGGGTCCGCTCCGGCCGGCTCCCCCGAGCCCGAACCGGGCGCGTGGAGGATGCGGATGTCGTCGGGGAGACGCATACCGTGCCGGCTGGCCCAGGCGGAGATCCGGCCGGGAGCGGACAGGATGGCCTGCTCACGCACCAGCTCGAGGTTGTCCTCGGAGAGTTCCTCGAGCCGTCGCTCCGCCTCGCCGATATGGAACGAGGTCTGGGCGAGCAGGACGTTCACGACAACGATGCCGAACACCATCGACCCGATGACGGTCGACGCGAGCACCACGAACCCGATCGATCGGCGGTGGTTCGGTCGCGGGCGGCGGGCTGCGGCGGGCCCCTCACGTGCGGGTGCCACCGGGTGCGTCCGCCTTCGAGCCGGAGCGGGACGCGCAGACGTGGGGGGTGGCGTTCGACGTTCGGCGGGCTCGAGCCGGCGTGCGGGCTGGCTCACGCGGCACGGCTCCGTTCGGCGGCGCGAAGCTTCGCGCTCCGGGACCTGGGGTTCATCGAGGCCTCGGCCGGGGAGGGTCGGAGCGGCTTCCTGGTCAGGACCTCGAGGTCCTCCGCGCCGATGAAGAATCGCTTGACGATGCGATCCTCCAGGGAGTGGTACGCGATCACGACCACGCGGCCACCGGGAGCGAGGATCTCCACCGCCCGAGGCAGGGACGCGGCGAGCTCCTCCAGCTCCCGGTTGACCGCGATGCGGAGCGCCTGGAACGTCCGGCGGGCGGGGTGGGGGCCGCCCCGCCGCGCCCCCAGCGCGCTCGCGACCACGCCCGCGAGCTCGTCCGTGGTCTCGATCGGCGATCGGGACCTCGCTCGCACGATCGCCGCCGCGACCCGGCGCGAGCGTCGTTCCTCGCCGTAGTCGAACACGATCCGCGCGAGCTCCTCCTCGGGCGCCGTGTTCACGATGTCCATCGCGCGTTCGCCGTCGGGGCCCATCCGCATGTCGAGCGGCCCGTCGGCTCGGTAGGAGAACCCTCGTTCGGGACGGTCGAGCTGCATCGAGCTCGCTCCGAGGTCGTAGAGGACGCCGTCGACCCGATTCTCCGCGGGCAGCTGCGAGAACCGGGTCCGCACGGCCGTGAAGCGTTCGCCGAACCGTTCGAGCCGAGACGAGGCGAGCGCGATCGCCTGTGGATCGCGGTCCAGTCCGATCACCCGTTCCACGCCGGCCTCGAGGAGCGCGTCCGCATGACCGCCCCCGCCGAGCGTCGCGTCGATGACCGTGGTGGCCCCACCGAGGAACCGGAGGACCTCGCCCACCATGACCGGTTCGTGACCGCCTTCCACGACCGCCCGGCCCTCATCCCAGCAGGTGGGTGTCGAAGCGGGTGGCCGGCGTCAGGGCGGTCGACGGGATCGACGACAGGCTCCGGCGGAGCTCACCGAGCATGCTCTGATTCATGCCCTGTTCATCCCTCGGGCCCCCGGCGCGAGCGTCCCTGCCTGGTACGCGCCCGCGTGTGCGGCTTCGTACCGCTCGTGCGCGGTCCGATCCCAGATCTCCATGCGGTCCGAGACGCCGAGCACGACCGCCTCCTTGCCGATCCCGGCCTCGTGCCGTAGGCGCTGAGGGACCAGCAGGCGCCCCTGCCCGTCGAGCGTCACGGACTCGGCCTTGCCGAAGAACATCCGCGCGTACGCGCGGCCCTCCGTGTCGGAGAGGGGGAGTTCGCGGATCTCCACGGCCCGCGCCGTCCACTCGGCCCTGGGGAAGCAGAAGAGGCACCCGTCCTGCCCGAGGGTGAGGACGGCACCGTCGGCGAACGCCTCACGGAACCGGCCGGGCAGGCTGATGCGCCCCTTCGGGTCGAGCTGATAGCTGTGCGTGCCGAGCAGTTCGGCCACACGCGTCCTCCCCTTCTCCTCCACTGAGCACCACATTTATTCCACTGTCACTCCACTCCGTCAAGAGTTCCGGTGAAAAATGGGTCAACCAGAGTGACGGCGAGTCAACCGTTGAGGCGTTCGAGGAGCCGGGAGCGGGAGGCGGGAGTGGGAAGCGGGAAGCTTATTAGAGGTAGGGCTCCCACTCGGGTTCGAGGCGGCCGATCGACAGGCGGAACCCGTCCCTCGGCGGGACCGGTCGGCGCGCGAGGCGGATCCCGACCTCCTCGATCAGCCGGTTCTCCTTGCGGGAGTTGCACCGCCGGCACGCCGCGACCACGTTGTCCCATGAGTGCGGTCCCCCGCGCGACCTCGGCACAACGTGGTCGAGGTTCTCCGCGCTTGCCCCGCAGTACTGACATGCCCACTCGTCGCGGGCGAAGACCGCGCGGCGGGTGAGCGGCGCGTGGGACCGGTGGGGGATCTTCACGAACGTCCGCAGGCGCAGGACCGAGGGCGCGTCGACGTGCAGGTGCTCGGATCGGAAGACCTGTCCGTTGGAGACCAGGACCTCGGCCTTCTCCTTCAGCACCAGGATCACGGCCCGTCTCGCGGCCACCACCGCGAGCGGCTGGTGCGACGCGTTGAGCACGAGTGCTCGTCCCACGGCGCGAGTATACGGGGCGTCTCGGCGCGCACCGGCCGCAGGTGCTTGCAACGGTCGAATCCCAGGGTTGTAATCCGCGCGGAGGCGGCGGTGGGCCGCGCTCGAAAGGACGCCTGATAGAGCGAACAAGGGGCCGCGCGGGGCGTCCGGCAGCGGGTGCGCCGCTGCCGCCTCCGCTTCCGCGTCAACGGCGTGCGTCGCCGGGCCGAGCAGGATGCCGCAGGAACCGGACGTAACCCTTCACGTACTCGTGAGTAAGATGTTCCGGCGTCGATCCGCGGAGGTGTGGTTGGAGGCTCGAGAGCCCACGCTCGACTGGCAGCGATACGCGAAGGACTTCCGCGTCATCGAGCAGAACGTCGAGAGGGTCGTTCAAGGCAAGCAGCCGGAGATCCGGCTGGCACTCGCCGCGCTCATGGCCGAGGGTCACATCCTGATCGAGGACGTCCCCGGCGTCGGCAAGACGATGCTTGCCAAGGCGATCGCGCGCTCGATCGACTGCTCGTTCCGCCGCATCCAGTTCACGCCCGACCTGCTGCCGACCGACGTCACCGGCGTCAACGTGTTCAACCAGGAGCGCGGGGACTTCGAGTTCAAGCCGGGTGCGATCTTCGCGAACATCGTCCTCGGGGACGAGATCAACCGCGCGAGCCCGAAGACCCAGTCGGCGCTGCTGGAGTGCATGGAGGAGCGTCAGATCACGGTCGACACCGAGACCTATCAGCTCGGAACGCCCTTCATGGTGATCGCGACGCAGAACCCGATCGAGCACGAGGGGACCTACCCGCTGCCCGAGGCGCAGCTCGACCGCTTCATGATGCGGATCGGGATCGGCTACCCCTCGAGCGAGGTCGAGGCCGAGATCCTCGCGACGCACGGCGTGCGTTCGACGCTTCCCGACATCGGACCGGTCGCCGACGCCCTGTCGGTGCGCGAGATGATCGAACAGACCCGGCAGGTCCACGTCTCACCCGCGGTCCGTCGCTACATCGTCGATCTGGTCGAGGGAACGCGTCGTCACCCGGACGTGTACCTCGGCGCGAGCCCCCGGGCGTCGATCATGCTGCTCCGAGCCTCGCGCGCGCTCGCGGCCGCCGAGGAGCGCGACTACGTGATCCCCGACGACGTGAAGTCACTCGTCACGCCGGTGCTCGCGCACCGCGTGATCGTGACGGCCGACGCCGTCATGGGCGGACGCAGCTCCCAGGCCGTGCTGCAGGACCTCGCCGCCGAGGTGGCGGTACCCGTCACCGGGAACGCCTGACATGCCCTCGGGCCGGGGGGTCCTGGTCTTCGCGACCGGGGTCGCCCTCTGGGTGGCCTCCAGGATGCTCGGGTCACCGACCCTGCACATGGTCTCGGTCGGGATCGTCCTGCTCCCGTTCGCCGCCGCCCTGTTCGCCCGTTGGAGCCGGCAGCGGCTGCGGATCCGGCGACGGCTCTCGGACACGCGCGTGCAACCAGGCCAGCGCGTGCACATCGAGCTCGAGATAGAGAACCAGTCCCCGGCCCAGACCTCCTTCCTCCTGGTGGAGGACCGCCTCCCCGCTCAGCTCGGCCGGTCGGCGCGGCTGGTGGTCGCTTCGCTGCCTCCCCGCGGCAGGCAACGGGTCCGGTACTCGATCGCGCCGCACCAGCGGGGACGCTACGTCCTCGGGCCGCTCACCGCGGACCTGTCCGACCCGTTCGCGCTCACGAAGCTGCGGGTCGAGTTCGACGAGCGTGACGAGCTCGTCGTCGCGCCGGAGGTCGAGCTGCTCGGGAGCGGACCGGACTCACCGTTCGGCATGACGAGCGGGCTCGCGCTTGCCAAGCACCTGTTCCGCACCGGCGACGAGTTCTACACGATGCGGGCCTACGTGGAGGGCGACGACCTGCGACGGATCCATTGGCCCAGCGTCGCCCGCAGCGGCGAGCTGATGATCCGCCAGGACGAATCCACCCGGCGATCGACCGCCGTCCTGTTCGTCGACACGCGGGACACCGCCGTGGGCCAGACCCAGACACCCTGCTTCGAGAAGGTGATCTCCGCGGCGGCCTCGCTCGGGATCCTGCTGATGCGCTACGGGTTCTCGGTCAAGCTCGCCACCACGCAGATGCCGCCGTCGCGCGTGGCGGAGGAGAGCCTGCTCGACGCGCTCGCGGGGATGACCCACCACTCATCCCGAGCGCTGTCGACCGGACTCACGCGCCTGCGGATGGTCGCCGCGAGCGACACGACCCTGGTCGTGGTCGGTGCGCCTCCCGGCCCCACCGAGCTGCCCTCGTGGCTGCGGGTCGGCGCCATGTTCGGCCCCAAGGTCGGGGTGTTCGTCCACACGACCGAGCCCGACACCCTCCCCCCGGACCGCCGGGCGCAGCTCGAGGGGCGCGCGTCACAAGCCCGGATGTCCCTTTCCCGGACCGGGTGGGAGGTCGTTGTGCTCCCACCGTCGAGGAGATTGCGAGACGTATGGCACGTCGAGCGGACCCAACCCCTGGTCACCAGCGGCTCCTAGGGCTCGCGGCCGTCGCGGCGCTGTCCGTGGCGACGGCGCTCGCGTTCGGCCGCGTGTTCGCCGGCCGCGAGGCAACGCTCGAGCTCGTCGCCTCGGCGCTCGCGTCGGTGGCGATCGCGGCCCTGTTCGAACGCCGGGGGCTGCTGCTCGCGACGATCGCGAGCATGGTCGGCCTCGCGTTTGCGATCACCTGGATCGTCCTACCTCAGACGGCCTGGTACGGTCTGCCGTCGATCCAGACGCTCCGGGCCGTGGGGCGCTCGCTCGAGTTCGTCGGGCAGCAGGCGCGCGTGCGCGTGGCGCCCACGCCCCCGCTCCCTCCCCTGATGCTCGCGGCGGTGACGGCGGTGTGGACCGCGGCGTTCTCGTCGCACGCGCTCGCGATCCGCGCCGGGAGCCCGCTCCTGGCCATCCTGCCGCCGGTCGCGCTCGTGGGGTTCGCCGACACGGTGCTCGAGGACGGGGCCCGCCCCTTCTACGCGATCGTGTTGCTCGCCGCCGCGCTCGCGGTCGTGTTCGCGGACGGCGTGCGTCGGGTGCGCCAGTGGGGGCCGGTGTGGTCGGGTTCGAGGACGCGACGCCTCGGCACGTCGGTACGAGGCTCGAGACCGGTCGCGTTCGCGGTGATCGCGGCGGCGGTGCTCGTCCCGGGTCTGCTCCCGGGGTTCCGCTCGGAACCGCTCGTCGACTTCTCGACCGCTGGCGACGAGGGGGCCGGCCTGGATCCGTTCATCTCGATCCATGCGCAGCTCACCGACGACGCACCTGTCCGGGACCTGTTCGAGGTCGTGACCTCCGACCCGCAGTACTGGCAGACCTCGACGCTCGACGAGTTCGACGGCGAGGACTGGCGGAGCAGCGACCCGGACGGATCCAAGGACGGCCAGACCGTGACGGTCCCGACGGGTCCCCTGCCTCAACCACAGAGGTACGCTCCCCCGCCCGACACGACCACCGAGCCGTTCACGTTCCGGATCCTCGACAGCCTCAACGACGCGCAGGCGCTGCCGATGGTGCAGACGCCCGAGCAGATCACGGCGGGCGACCTCGGCGACGTGACGTGGGATCCATACCGCGGCCAGGCGTTCGTGGACGGCGGGCTCGACGAGGGGCTGGAGTACGGGATCGTGTCCCGCGTCGTCGTGCCGACCGCCGAGCAGCTCGACCGGGTCCAGGAGCTCACCTCGGTCCAGTACGGGCCGTGGACCGAGCTCCCCGCTGACCTCGATCCCCGGATCGAGGACATCGCCCACGAATGGACGCAGGGCGAGGACTCGGACTACGACAAGGTGCTCGCTATCCAGCAGCACTTCCACACGGACGGCTTCCGCTACGACCCAGACGTCGAGGTCGCGGACGACACCGACGCACTGCTGACGTTCCTCACGCAGACCAAGGCCGGCTTCTGCCAGCAGTACGCCACGACGATGGCGGTGCTCGTCCGCGAGCTCGGCCTGCCGGCGCGGATCGCGGTCGGCTACCAGGCCGGCACGCTCCAAGACGACGGCACCTACCTCGTGCAGTCCAAGAACGCCCACGCCTGGGTCGAGGTCTTCTTCGAGGGGTACGGCTGGCTCCCGTTCGAGCCCACGCCCGGGCACGGCACCCACCCCAGCGCCGAGCCGGGCACCTACCTGAACCCCGTCAAGAGCTCGACGAACCCCGACGGATCGACCACCAACCCCGACGACCCGAACAACCTGGGCGGCGGGGGCGGGGCCGAGTGCGTGGCGGCCGCCGACCTCTCTCCCCGGGAACGCCAGCTCCAGTGTCAGGTCGAGAGGAGGCCCCAGCGACAACCGGGTGCCTTCGTCCCGATCCCGTCGGTCGGCTCCACGGCGCCCGACGGTTCCGGGTACTCGGTGCCATACAGGCTGATCCTCCTCGGCCTCCTGATCCTGCTCGGCGCGCTGCTGATCGTGGTGCCGATCGCGAAGTCCGCCTGGCGTCGCCGGCTGTTGCGTCGCTCTCGGGAGCCTCGCGAGCACGTGCTCGCCGCGTACCGGGTGTTCGACGGGGAGGCCGCCGACCTCGGGTTGGGCCGCCGCGAGGGGGAGACCCTCGACGAGCACCGAGCAAGGCTGGCGGCGGCGATCGCGTTCACCGACGGGCACCTCGGGCGACTGACGACCCAGGCGACGCGAGCGGCGTACGCCGCGGAGGCCCCGTCACCCGAGGAGGCCAGGTCCGCGGTCGAGGACGCCCACGAGGCGATCCGGGAGCTCCGCAAGGACGCGGGCCTGGTCCGCAGGATCGTGGGCACGTACCGGCCCGGCGTCTAGGAGGGGCTCAGCGGCCCGTCTGCGCTCGGGCGGCCGCCTCGCGAAGCGCCCGGACGAACCGGTCGCGATCCTCGCGGAACTGGCCGACCTTGCTCTCGACGCCGCTCGCGATCTCGTCGATCGCGACGAAGAACGCGAGCTGTCCGTCCCGCAACGCGTCGATGATCTCGCCGTTGCGACGAGCGATCTTGAAGATGCTCACCCCGTCGGTGATCAGCTTGACCTCTGACAGGTGCCTGTCCAACGCGGCCCGGCGGTTCAGGTAATCCCAGGCGCGGCGCACTCGCTGGAGCGACATGCCGTTGTCCAGGAGGGATTTGACGACCTTGAGCGCGACGAGGTCCCGGAACGAGTACAACCTCGGCACCCCCGGACGGCCTCCGGTCCCCTGGATGGACGGGTTGACCAAGCCGATCTGGTCCCAATACCTGAGCTGACGTGCGGAGCACCCGGTGAACTTCGTCGCCTGATGTGCGGTGAACCCTTCCATAGGAACGAGCGCCCCTCCGACGACGTCTCCCTCACGACACCAACGCGTTCCGCCGGCTCGTCGAGGGGAAGTCTCGACGTCGGTTCGACGGTCACGCCCCCGGGGAAGGTGAGGCATGTTGTACTCCAGGCGCGTGGGCCGTGGCAACCCGACGACGATGACGTGTCGCGTCCGAACGCTCAGGAACCGGGGGGTGTCGCCGGCGGCGTTCGGAAACGTCCGGCGAGTCGCGCCAGCAAGCCGGTGAGTGAGAAACGCCCCGACTGTTGCTGCATGGCACGCATCTGATCGAGGGTCAACTGCTTGAGGTATCGATAGATCAGCAACGCGGACGCGAGCATCACGCCGAAGCCGGTGGCCGCGACCCACAGCAGGTCGGGGACGACCATCAGGAACACCATCAGCATCAGGAAGCCGACCAGGAACGCCAGCAGCGACCATTTGATGCGCCGGGCGAGATGCGTGTACAGGGAGGTTCGGCTGACGGCCTCGACCAGCCTTGGATCCTCCTCGGCGAGACGTTGCTCGATCTCGTCGAGGATGCGCTGCTCGTCGGGCGACAGTGGCATAGGCTCCCGGCTCCGGCCTCGGTTGCGGTCCGACTCGATTATAGGAACGACCTCCGCCAGTGGAAGGGCCTTCGACGGAGGCCGGCGCGCCCGGGCGAGACATTCAGCGATCGCGGCCGCGTTCGAGCAGGGCCGCAGGCACGGCCGATCCCGGTCCGAACCGCCGATCGACCCGATCCACCGCGCGTTCGACGTCGCCCCACCGCTCGCTCCGCAGCAGCGCTAACTGCTCCTCCCCCGCCGGCACCAGGCCGGTCGCGGCAACACCGAGCAATCGGACGCGCCGGCGGGCCCCCGGGAGGGCGGCGAACAGCTCCCCGACCACCTGGTACACGTCCGCGGCGACGTCGGTCGGCGCCGGGAGCGTTCGCGAGCGCGTGAGCGTCGTGAAGTTCGCGAGCCGGATCTTCAGGGTGACCGTCCGGGTCCGGAACCCGTCCTCGCGCAGCCTGGCGGCCACCCGCTGGGAGAGCGAGAGCACCTCGCGGAGCAGCTCGCGCCGATCGTCCAGGTCGCGGTCGAAGGTCTCCTCGTGGCTGACCGACTTCGGCGCCTCGTAGGGCACGATCGTCCGGTCGTCCACCCCACGAGCCAGGTCCCTGAGGTCGCGCGCGTGCCGGTCGCCCATGAGCCTTCCGAGGACCCCGACCGGCGTGCGGCCCAGGTCGCCGACGGTCCGCACGCCGAGCCGCCCGAGGGTCTCGGCCGTCTTCTCGCCCACCCCCCAGAGCGCCCGCACGGGGAGCGGGTCCAGGTAGGCGTCCACCTCGTCGGCGCGCACGACCACCATCCCGTCGGGCTTGGCGTCGCGCGAGGCGAGCTTGGCGACCAGCTTGGTGGGCGCGACGCCGACCGAGCACCGCACCCCGATGCCGTCCTGGACCTGTCTGCGGACCCTGCGTCCGATCTCCTCGGGCTCGCCGAACAGCAGATGCGCACCGGAGACGTCCAGGAACGCCTCGTCGAGCGAGATCGGCTCGACGGCCGGGGTGACCGCCAGCAGGATCTCGCGGAAGCGGTTGGAGTGCACCATGTAGGACTCGAAGTCGGGCGGGACGAAGATCACGTCCGGACACAGGCGCCGAGCGTGCACGGCGGGCATCGCGCTCCGGATGCCGAACGCCCGGGCCTCGTAGGACGCCGACATCACGACCCCGCGCGTCCCGGCGCCGCCCACCGCGACCGGCTTGCCCGAAAGGCTCGGGTCCTTCAGGGTCTCGACCGAGGCGTAGAACGCATCGAGATCGACGTGCAGGATCGGCTCGCTCGACCTCGCGCGGGTCATCGTCGCGGAGCGTACCGCCGCGCCGGACGCGACGAGGGGCATCATCGGCCGGCCGAGCCGCCGCTCGAATGCCAGAGCTTGCGAGGGACGTCCGCGCCGGGGGAGGGCCCCTCGTGGGCGAGCGCCTCAGGGAGCCGTCCCTGCCGCCGGGCGTGCAGCAGCGCCGTCAGATCCCACACGTCCTCGGCCACCACCGAGACACCCTTGTATCCGGTCCTTCGGACGGTCCCCACCACGGCGAGCACGAACGAATGGAACACGGTCCTGGCGACCTTCGGCTGCACGCTCTCGAACACGGTCACGTCGACCGGCCCGGTCGCGTCGTCCAGGGTGATGAAGATGATCCGCTGACCGCTGCGGATCGCCGGCGTCTGGGACGCCACCTTCACGCCGGCCACCATCACGCGCTCGTCCGAGCGGCACGTGTGCAGGTCCCTCGAACGGACCACGCCGAGATCGGCGAGCAACGATTCGAAGAAGCTCACGAGATGCCGGCTCGCGTCCAGCCCGAGCACCTCGAGCTCGGCCCGCACCCGCTCCGCGTCGGTGTACTCGGGCAGCGCGAGCCGATCCGCGGCGCCGCCCGAGGACAGATCCAACGCCAGTTGATCCCCCTCGCGCTGCGGCACGGTCGTCATCGCCGCATACAACCGATCCCGCCGCGACCCCTCACCGATCGAATCGAACCCCCCCGCATGCGCGATCGCCTCCACGACGGGCTTGGACACGTTCGCCCGCCGCAAGAAATCCCCCACGTCTTCGAACGACCGATCCGAGCGTGCCTCCAAGATCGACCGGACCTCAACGCCCGAGATCCCGTGCACGTCCTGCAACGCGAGCCGGATCCCGTAGCGCTGGGCGTTCGTGTGGTGCGCTGAGGTCGGGGGCTCGGTCCGGGCTGCTCGTCTCCGCCTACGCACATGGTCCGTGCTCGCGGCCATCCGTTGGCTTCGGCTCCGCTCGACGACGCCCGGACCGACCCCCTCCCCGCGTGCCGGCGCGGCCGCAGCCCGGGCGGGGGCCCCGACCTCAGCGCGCCTCGACGACGCCGGGACGACCTCGACAACGTACTCCGGCTCAGACCGATTCACGTCCAGCGGCAGGATCGGGATCCCGTGCTCGCGCGCGTCCTCGAGCAGCAGCCGCCGCGGGTACATCCCCGGGTCGTGCGTGAGGATCCCCGCGAGGAAGTGCGCCGGGTAGTGCGTCTTCAGCCAGGAGGACTGGTACGTCGGGACCGCGAACGCCGCCGCGTGCGCCTTGCAGAACCCGAAGCTCGCGAACTCGGCCACCGCGGTCCAGGTCAGTTCGGCTATGTCGGCGGGGACGCCGCGTCCGATCGCCCGCTGGAGGAAGTCGGCTCGGAACCCCGGGAGCAGGTCCTCGCGATCCAGGTGGCGGCGGACGTGGTCGGCGTACGTCAGGTCGTAGCCCGCCATCGCGGCGAGGGTCCGGAGCACCTGCTCGTGGTAGACGATCACACCGAACGTCTCGCGGAGCGCCGGCCGGAGCGCCGGGTGCGCGTACGTCGGCGCCTCCATCCCGGCGCGCCGGCGCAGGTAGGGGTTGATCATGTCCGACTTCACCGGCCCCGGCCGGAACAGCGAGATGTCGACGATCAGGTCCTCCCACAGGGTCGGCTGGAGCTTCTGCAGGAGCTCGCGCTGGCCCGGCGACTCGATCTGGAAGCATCCGAGGGTGTCGGAGGCCCGGATCAGCTCGAACGTCGGCTCGTCGTCGAGCGGTATCTCGTCGAGGTCGACCTTCACGTGCTCGGTGCGCGCGATCTCGTCCAGGGCATGGCGCATCGACGAGAGCATCCGCACGCCCAGCACGTCGAGCTTCAGGTACCCGAGGAGCTCGACGTCGTCCTTGTCGGCCTGGATCACGCGGTAGCCCTGGAACGAGCGTTCGAGCGGGACCCTGGTCACCAGGTCGTCGTTCGACAGGACGATGCCCGAGGGGTGGAGCGCGATGTGGCGCGGGAAACCGTCCAGGCGCTCGGCCACGCGGAACAGCTGCTCGAGCTGGCCCGCGTTCAGGTTGCTGCCCGCGAGCTCGGGCAGGCGTTCGATCGCGACCCGCAGGTCGTGGGCGCCGATGTGCGGGAACGACTTGGCGACCACGTCGACCTCGGGCTCGGGCAGGCCGAGCGCCTTGCCCACCTCCCGAACGGCGGCGCGGGCGCGGTACGTATCGACCATCGCGACGCACCCGCACCGATCGTCGCCGTAACGCGAGAGCACCATGTCGTAGACGTCCTCGCGGCGTGCCGACTCGACGTCGACGTCGATGTCAGGGAGCTCGTCGCGCATCGGGTTCAGGAACCGCTCGAACGCGAGGTCGTGCCGGACCGGGTCGACGTCGGAGATGCCGACGAGGTAGCAGACGAGCGAGCCGGCGGCGCTCCCCCGGCATGCGCACCGGATCCCCATCGCCCGCACGTCGGCGACGATGTCGGCGACCGTCAGGAAGTACGCCGAGTATCCGAGGCGGTGGATCATCGCGAGCTCGTGGTGCAGCCTGTTCTTCACCCGAGCGGTCGGCCGCATCCCTCGGCGTTCGAGACCGCGCCAGCTGCGTTCGGCCAGGACCGAGGAGGCGTTGCGTCCCCGCGGCGTTGGGAAGTCGGGGAAGCGGACCGTGCGAAGCCCGATGTCGAACGCGCATGACTCGGCGATCTGCAACGTCGCCGTGATCAGGTCTGGTCGCTCGTGGAACAGCGCCCGCATCTCGGTGGCCGGTTTCAGCCACCCCTCCGCGTTGCGGCGCGACACGTTGGACCGGTTGATCGGGACGAGCTCGCGCATGCACTCGAGCGCGTCCGCCAGGAACGCGTCCTCCGGGACGAGGTACCGGACCGGGTTGGTCGCGACCGCTCGGAGCTCGGCGCGGTCGGACAGCCGGAGGAGTGCGCGGATCTCCCGGTCGGAGTCCTGCTCGAGCCGGTGCTGCACGGCGACGAATGCGCGCTCGTCGAACGCCTGCCGGAACGGCATCGCCGCACGACGACCGGCGTCGATCCGTCCCGCGATCGCGAGCGCGCCCGGCGGCGAGGACGGCCCGAGGAGCGCCACGAGACCCTCCGCGTGCGCGCAGATCTGCTCGGGGGTGAGCGAGGGGTCGCCGCGCTCCCCCGTCATGTGTGCATCGGTGACCAGGCGGCACAGGTTCGCGTACCCGCCGGCGTCCCGTGCGAGCAGGACCACACTCGCGTCCGCCGATCTGCGACCGGATCGAGGCAATGGCAGCGTGCCGGGCTCGCGGACGGTGAGCGACGCGCCGAGGATCGGACGGACGCCTTCGCGCTCGCAGGCGTCGACGAACCGGGCGGCGCCGTAGATCCCGTCGCGGTCGGCGAGCGCGACCGCCGGCATCTGCAGCTCGGCGGCCCGGCGCGCGAGCGCCTCGGGTGAGAACGCGCCCTCCTTCAGCGAGTAGAACGAACGGACGTCGAGGTGGACGAAGCCGCCGGACATCTCACCGCTCCGGTGGCTCGTCCGGAACCGCTACCCGCGCTCCCAGATCTCCGGGTCGTGCGCGAAATGCACGCGTGCCGGCTCGAGCTCCCTCAGGCGTTGCACCGAGTTCGGATACGCCGGGTCGCGCGCGGCCGAGGCACCGGACGCGCTCGGCTCGGTCGCGCCCTCCCACTCGAGCCGCGACTGCACCGCCTGTCCGGCGAGCACGATCGCCCCTTCGGGTGCATCCACCACGAGCGACTGATGACCCGCCGTGTGGCCCGGCGTGGGGATGACCCGCAGACCCGGTGCCACTTCCGCCTCGCCCTCGATCACCTCGTAGGTCAGGCCGGGCGCGTCGATCCATTCGGGGATCGTGTAGTCCGGCTCGTGCACCATCGCCCACTCGGCGCGCTGGACGAAGATCGGGATGCCGGGGAGCCGGACGTTCTGCCCGCTGTGGTCGAAATGCAGGTGGCAGTTGGCGGCGCCTGTCACGTCCGCGAGCGAGATCCCGTTCTCGCCGAGGGCGTCCTCGATCGCCGTCACGCGCGGCGAGAACGTCGTCTCGACCTCGTCGTTGCCGAACCCCACACCGTTGTCGAACAGGAAGACGCCGTCGCGAAGGATCACCGCATGCGCGTAGGACGGCCACCATTCCCTGGCGAGCAGATCCTGCTCGTCGGGTGGCAGGCGCACCTCGGAGACGAGGAATGGGACGACGCGGGCGTCGGTCACTGGCCCGATTCAATCCCACAACCGCTCCATGTGCCAACGGTCGCGGTGGCGGTCGTGGTACAGGTCCCAGACCGCGCCGCCGCGCGCCTCCACCCGCCAGTACTCGCGGTCGCGTCCGTCGGCCCACCATCGGCCCTCGATCCGCCAGCGCCCGATCACGTCGGCCACCTCGTACCGGCGCCCGCGCCAGACGAACGCCGAGGGCATCCCGGCGTCGCGTTCGACCCGAACCTCGACCTCCTCGTCGTAGCGCTTGGACACGACGTCTCCTCGACCACCCGCGGCTCTCTCAGGGAATCGAACATATGTTCGAGAGGGAAAGGTGAATCTACGCCCGTCCGCCGACACGAGTCAAGCCGAGGTTCCAGGGCAGGTTCCCCGGGACGACGAGAGGGGTGTTCGCGCTGGTCAGGCAGGTGTTTCGAGGCGGTCGTACCACTCCCTGTGCTGGACGCACAGACCGGCGGCGTCGAAATCGCAGACCAGGATCCCATCCACCTCCACCATCGAGCCCGCGTCGTCCCGGAAGGACACACGCCAGTGCGCCACACCCCGGTCCCCCGCCACCGCGATGGGCTCCACGTCGGTCCGCAGCTCGGTCGGGACCCCTCCCTCCACCCACGCCCGGACGATCGCCTCGCGCCCGTGCGTCTCCTCGCGGAAGGGACCGTACGAGTACACGGCGTCCTCGGCGAACAGTGCCGACACCTCGACGGGGTCGTTCGAGGCCCATGCGTCGAAGTAGCGCTGGAGCCAGCCCCGGAACGCGTCGAGATCCATCCTCCGCATCGTAGGCTTCAGCCTCGATGGCCGAGACCGGAGCCCTCGTCGTCTGCGTCCCGAACTTCAGCGAGGGTCGCCGTCTCGACGTGATCGACGCGATCTGTGACGCCCTCGCCGCCGGAGACGCTCGGCTCGTCTACCGGCAAGCCGACCCAGAGCACAACCGTCTCGACACGACCGTCGTCGGCTCGCCGGACGCGGTGCGCGCGAGCGCGCTCGCCGGCGCGGCCAAGGCCGTCGAGCTGATCGACATGACGAAGCACACCGGCGGCCATCCACGTATGGGCGCGGCGGACGTGATCCCGTTCGTACCCCTGTCCGGGATCTCGATGGAGGAGGTCGTGAAGCTCGCGCGGGCGTTCGCGGCCGAGCTCGCCGACGCGCTCGGCATCCCGGTCTACCTGTACGACCGCGCCGCAACCTCGCCCGACCGCGCGAGCCTGGCCGAGGTTCGAAGGGGCGAGTTCGAGGGGCTGCGCGAGGCGGTAGCCCGCGGCGAGCGGTTGCCGGACTTCGGCCCCCACGAGATCGGCAGCGCCGGCGCGACCGCCGTCGGGGCGCGGAAGCCACTCGTCGCGTTCAACGTCTACCTGACCGGAACCGAGGATGCGGCGAAGGAGATCGCGAGATCGATCCGCGAATCGAGCGGGGGCCTGCCGGCGGTCCGGGCGATCGGGTTCGCCGTCCCCGAACGCGGTGCCGTCACGGTGTCGATGAACCTGGTCGACGCGGACGTGACGTCGCCGCGGGTGGCGTTCGACAGGGTACGGGACCTCGCGGCCGAACGCGGGATGGAGGTGCGCTCGTCCGAGATCGTGGGGCTAGTTCCGCGCGCGGCCCTCGGCGAGGACGACATCGGGTATCTGCGACTGGAGGGATTCGATGCGGACGGACAGATCCTGGAGCGGCTCGTGAACACCAACGGAGAGCGCCGATGAGCGGGCGGATCGCGGAGCAGACGGTCGAGGCGTTCCTGGGGAGTCTCGCGTCCGATGACCCCACACCCGGCGGCGGCGCGGTCGCCGCCCTCGCGGGCGCGACGGGCGCCGCGCTGATCTCGATGGTGAGCAACCTGACGATCGGCAAGCGGGGCTACGAGGAGGCCGAGGAGCGGATGCACTGGATGCTCGAGGAGGCCGAGGCCGCCCGGACCGAGTTCCTCGGCCTCGCGGATCGGGACGCCACCGCGTTCGACGGCGTGATGACCGCGTTCAAGATGCCGAAGGAGACCGACGCCGAGAAGGCGGTCCGCTCCAAGGCGATCCAGGCGGGCTACGAGTCGGCCGCGAGGGTCCCGCTCGAGATCGCCAAGCGCGCGACCGAGCTCATGGAGCTCGCGCGCGAGACCACCGAGATCGGCAACGTGCAGGCCGCGTCCGACGGCGCGTGCGCCGGGCAAGCGCTGGCGTCGGCCGTCTGGTGCGCGACCTACAACGTCGAGATCAACGCGGCGGCGCTGAAGGATCCGGCGAAGGCGCAGGCGCTCCGCGACGAGGTCTCGGCGCTCCGGGCGAGCACGGCCGCCCTGCTGGACGCGACCAACGCGGCCTTCGGCTCGCGCATCGGCTGACGGTGCGCAGGTTCGAGCCCGGGGAGTCCGCGGCGCTCCGCGAGATCTGGGACGGCCGGATCTGGAGCGCCCGGCCGGTCACCGTGGTCGAGGACGCCGAGGAGCAGATCACGCTGTTCATCCCCGCGGGCGCGCACTGGATGGCCCCGTTCCGCAACGGAAAACGGCTGAAGATCCAGCAGGCCGAGTACGAGCTCATGGAGCAGCCGTACAAGGCGCACGTGCTCTCCTTCGCGTGGCCGGCGAACTCGGCGGCGGTCCTGCTCTTCTACGGGTCGGACTGGTCGCCCTCGCACTGGTACGTGAACCTCGAGGACCCGCTGCGCCGCTCCCCCGTCGGGTTCGACACGCTGGATCACAAGCTCGACGTGATCGTGGAGCTCGACGGGTCGTGGCGCTGGAAGGACGAGGACCAGTTCGCCGAGATCATCGAGCTGGGTCTCCTCGATCCCGAGGAGGAAACGCTCCTGCGCACGGAGGCCCAGGACGCCGTCCGTAGGATCGCCGAACACGAGGTGCCGTTCGATCGTGACTGGTTCGACTGGCGGCCCGACCCCGCGTGGCCCACGCCCACGCTGCCCGATGGATGGAACCGCGTGTGAGCGATCCGGGTTGCCGGGCGGCGGGTGTTCGGCGAGGCTAGCGCCGTGGATCTCTCGGGCGCCGCCGTTCGCTTCCCCGGGCTCCGACGGGAGCAGAACGGACGCAGGGTGGTGTTCGCCGACGCGCCGGGCGGGTCCCAGGTCCCCGACGCCGTGGTCGAGGCGATGGCCGACTACCTGCGGAGAAGAAACGCGAACGCCCACGGTTCCTTCGTCACCAGCCAGGAGACCGACGACCTGATCGCGGAGGCGCACCGCGCCGCGGCCGACCTGCTGAACGCCGACGACGACGAGGTGGTCTTCGGCCCGAACGCGACCACGCTCCTGTTCTCGATCTCGCGCTCGATCGCCAGGTCGCTCGAGCCGGGCGACGAGGTCGTCGTGACGCGGCTCGATCACGACGCCAACGTGCGGCCCTGGGTGCTCGCCGCGGAGGACGCCGGCGCCAACGTGCGATGGGGCGACATCCGGGAGGACGACGCGACGCTCGAGCTCGCTTCGTTCGAGGCCGCGCTGTCCGAACGCACCAAGATCGTGGCGTTCACGCTCGCCTCGAACGCGGTGGGCACGATCACCCCCGCGGCCGAGCTCACCCGGATCGTGCACGAGCGCACGCCGGCGATCGTCGCGTGCGACGGGGTCCATCTCGCGCAGCACCGCCGGATCGACGTCCGCGCGATCGGCGCCGACCTCGTCGTGTGCTCGCCCTACAAGATCTTCGGTCCGCACCTGGGGATCCTGTTCGGGCGTCGAGACGTGCTCTCCTCGCTCCGCCCCTACAAGCTACGGCCGGCCGAGGACGCTCTCCCCTTCGCGTTCGAGACGGGGACGCAGAACCACGAGGGCTTCGCGGGCTGGGTCGCAGCGGTCGAGTATCTCGCGGGGCTCGGCGAGGGCCGAGGCCGGAGGGCGGCCGTCGCCTCCGCGTTCGAGCGGGCGATCGTCCCGTGGGAGGCCGAGCTGTCCCGCCGCTTCCTGGACGGGATCCGCGACATCCCGTCCCTGCGCCTGTACGGGATCGCCGAGCCCGAGCGCGCGGGCGAGCGCACGCCCACCTTCGCGATCCGGGT
>Ga0126307_10000364_pt1 | contig 29173 bp, 30 predicted proteins | sample Plot28_FD_89955 | JGI IMG/M metagenome (GOLD analysis project Ga0126307, IMG submission 89955) | Serpentine soil microbial communities from UC McLaughlin Reserve, CA, USA - Plot28 | ecosystem: Environmental > Terrestrial > Soil > Grasslands | place: USA: UC McLaughlin Reserve, Lake County... | reverse complement strand
GGAGCTCTCTCGCGGTCGCCGCCCGCACCGCGAGCGAGCCGGACGAGGCGGACCCGGCTCATTGGACGGCACTCTCCTCGGAGGCGGCGAAGGTGCTCGACGCTGAGGAGCGGCTCTGGACGGCCCTCGCGGGCTGACCCGCAGATCTGCGCTAGGGTCGGACGCGCGAAGGGGGAGAACGGGGAGAGTGAAGATGAGTTGTGGAAGGAACGGTGTCCATCCCTGGATGAGGGCAGTGGCCTGCCTCGGTGCCTTGATCCTCGTGGGGGCCACGGCGCCCGCCGCTATCGCGTCCTACCCTGCCGCCGCCAATGGCAGGATCGCCTTCGAGGCCGTAGGTCCGACGGGGAACGATCTCTTCCTGTCCAACGCCGACGGTAGTGGCCGGGTGGCCCTCACCAACGATGCTCAGTCGGACGGCGATCCGAACCTGTCGCCCAACGGCAAGTTGATCGTCTTCACGAGGGATTCGGACCCGTCGGAGGAGTCGTTCAACCTCGACATCTACGTGATGAAGCCCGACGGGTCGGGGATGACGAACCTGACCCCGGACAGCCCGCTCAATGACTTCCAGCCCGTCTTCTCCCCCGACGGGAAGCGGATCGCGTTCACCCGCGACGTCATCCCCGGCAACATCGTGGTGGATGACGTCTTCGCGATGAACGCGGATGGCAGCGGCCTGGTCAACCTGACCAACACTCCGTCCGTGGAGGACGACAGTCCCGACTTCTCGCCCGATGGCAAGCGGATCGCGTTCACCACGGGCAGCTTCGACGACCTGGATGTGGCGGTGATGAACGCCGACGGGACCGGGGTGGTCAACCTGACCGCCGGGCATCCACTTGAGGACGGCAGCCCGAGCTTCTCCCCGGACGGAATGTGGATCGCCTTCGGCCGCGACACGGGCGCCTACGCGTACAGGATCTTCGTGATGAACGCCGACGGGAGCGGAGTGGTGAACGTCTCGGGGAGCGGCCCGGATGACTCCCCCGCGTTCTCGCCCGACGGCACGCGGTTCGCGATGCGGCGCCTCGTCGAGTCGGGGCCCCAGAACAAGTTCGATCTCTTCACGATGAACGCGGATGGAAGCGGGGCGTCCGATCTCACCACCGGGATGGTCGGCGAGCAGGACCCGAGCTGGGAATACGTCTACAAGTGCGCCGGCCGCCGCGCCACGATCATCGGCTCGGACTCCGGGGAGAAGATCAAGGGCACCAAGAAGGCGGACGTGATCGTCGCGAACGGAGGCAACGACAAGGTGTTCGGTCGCGGCGGAAACGACCGAATCTGCGGAGGCCGCGGGAAGGACGCCTTGATCGGCGGCAAGGGCAAGGACAAGCTGATCGGCGGGAAGGGCCGAGACCGGATCACGCAGTAGCGGGATGCGGCCGGAGGCCGCCTAGCCGCCGAAGCCGATTCGCTGCGGCGTCGTGGCGCTGCGGAGGAAGACGACTTGGCTCAGATCGATGGCCACCATGCCCTCCTCCGCGTCGAGGTCGAGCCAGCCGTCGCCCTTCTCCAGCGCCTTGCGCAGGTCCCGCAGCTTGCCGTCGTCTATGCGTACCTCGACGACCTGCCCACCCGAGAACCCGATCGAAACTCGCTCTGCCGATGTCATCAATGCTCCTTGGCCGGTTCGACGATTTCTGTCAGCACTCCGCCGGTTGCGCGCGGATGCAGAAACGCAACGCGAGAGTTGCGAATCCCCACTCTAGCCTCTGAGTCGATCAGCTCGACTCCCGCCTCTTTGAGCCGGCCGAGCACGTCGTCGATGTCGTCGACGGCGTAGGCGACGTGGTGCAGGCCGGGTCCGCGCTTCTCCAGGTACTTGCCGACCGCGGTGTCCGGGCCGAGCGGGCGCAGCAGCTCGACGTGACCCTCGCCGACGTCGAGCAGTGCGGCCTCGACTCCCTGTGACTCCACCGTCTCGCGATGAGCGAGCGGCATGCCGAGCGTCTGCTCGTAGAGGACGAGTGCGCCCTCGAGGTCGTCGGTGGCGACGCCGATGTGATCGATCCGGCCAAACACGGGCGGTGCAGTCTACGTAGCGGGGAGCGGGTCCTCGGACCTGCTCTCGCCATCGGCTTCCTGTTCAACCCGCAGGATCTCCCGCAGCGCCGCGACACCCACCTCGAGCTGCTCGGGCGTCGGCTCCTTGGTGGCGATCAATCGCTGGATCTCGTGCCCGGGTTTGTGGAAGGCGCGGGCGCCCAGGGTCCCAGGGTTGCGCTCGCTCCAGGCGAACATCTCGGCGGCCAGCGAGGCGCTCGCCACACCAACGGCGGCGCGGGCGATCGGGCCCGGTTCCTCCAAGGTCCTCTCCAGGAGCAACTGACCGGCGGCGGAGAGCACCAGCATCGGGGCGACGAGGTTCGACCCGCAGCGCTCGTGCTCCTTGGTGGCGGACGCCGGATCGTCGGAGCCCGCCTCGTACGCCCCGATCGCCTTGTGCTCGACCCCGTGGTAGGCAGCCAGATTGCGGTCGCTGAGAGCGACCATCGCCGGAGCGAGTCCCAGGACGGTTTGGACGAGCTCTCCGGACGCGCTCGCCTTCCGGCGGCGCAGGGCCCGGCTGGCGCTGGAGGCGATCAGCATCGCGGCGATCACCCGGACGTCCTCGAAGGGCAGCCGGGCCGAGCGCAGCTTCATCCTCACCGTCGGGATCAGCAGGAAGGCCTCGGCGAGCCGCAGGGGACCGCGCAGCAGCGGCACGCGGACCGCCAGGTCCGGCGCCAACATCGGCTTGCGGGCGGAGGCGACCTGGATCTCGCCGTCCTGGTCGCGCGCCGCCGCCGCCCACGAGGTCGGCCCGTGGATCAGCAGCCCGTTGCGGAGCGCCATGCCTCCAAGGCGGAGGACATAGGACTCCTCCTCCTGCTCCGATCCGGCCGCCCGGTTCCCGTTCGTCTCGCTCATGCCAGCATCCTCTGGGGCAGCTCGTAGAAGAAGCGCGCCGACAGCTCGACATCGGAGACCGGGACGCGCTCGTCGGCTCCGTGGATCAGCGGAGCGGAGCCCAGCAGGTCGATCTCGCGATGGGGACAGAAGCCGTAGACGACGGCGTCAGGGAAGGCGGTGCGGAAGGGATTGCTGTCGCTGAAGCCCGGCATGATCATCGGTGCGATCCCCGCCCCCGGATCGGCGTCCGCAAGCCAACCCCGGATCGCGTCGGCGAGGGGCGACTCCATCGGCGAGCTGTTGCCGACGACCGCCTCGCTGAACTCGACCTCGTAGTCGCCCTCGCCGATCAGCGCGGCGAGCTGTCGCAGCGCATCGTCCTGGCCCTGTCCCGGAGGCACGCGGCAGTCGATCAAGGCCTCAGCCTCGGAGGGGATGACGTTCGCCTTCTTGCCGGCCTCGGCCTTGGTAGGGGTGAGCGTGACGCCGAGCATCGGCTCGACCAGGTAGTCGGCGAGCAGGGACTCCTCCGCGCGCAGCCGCTCCAGGCCGGCGCGCACTCCCTCGTCGCCGGAGAAGGGCTCCCCGAGCAGCGCCTCGAGCAGGGCCTCGCCGACCTCGGTCGACTCCGGAGGCGGCTGCTCCGAAAGCGCCGCCAGGTAGCCGGCGAGCTTGAGCAGGGCGTTGTCGCCGATGCGCGGCAGGGAGGCGTGTCCCGCCGTGCCGTGAGTCCGCAGCTTCATCCGGAAGATTCCCTTCTCCCCGACGCTCAGCGCGTAGAGGCGACGACCGGCGAACTCGATCAGCTGCCCGCCTCCCTCATTGACGATGAAGTCGCTGCGCACCGCGTCGGCGCGCTCCTCGCAGAGCCACTGTGCACCCAGGCCGCCGCCCACCTCCTCGTCGGCGGTGATCACCAGCATGAGCTCGCCGGAGGGCGGGCGCCAGCCGCTCTGCCCGAGGGTGACGGCCGCCGCGACCTCCGAGGCGACCTGACCCTTCATGTCGAGTGCCCCGCGTCCGCGGACCCATCCGTCGGCGACGTCGCCGGCCCAGGGGTCGAAGGTCCACTCGTCGGGGTCGGCGCGAACCGTGTCGACGTGGCCGAGGAAGGTCAGCGTGGGGCCGTCGGCTTGGCCGCGCAGCCGCGCGACCAGGTTGGGACGGCCGGGCTCGGCAGAGAGCTGCTCGCACTCGAACCCGGCATCGGTCAGTGCGCTCTGCAGGAAGTCCTGGACGGGGCCCTCGTTGCCGGGCGGATTGACCGTGTTCGTCTGGATCAGCCGGCCGAGGAGCTCGACCGCCCGAGGGCCGAGCGCCTGAGGGATGGCTGCAGTTGCGGTGCCCTCCTCCATGGGGGCACCTTACCCCCGTGTGAGCGCGGGCTAGGGGAGTGGCGCTCCGGCCAAGGCAAGCGCCGCGCCCACCGCGCCGGATGCGACCAGCGTCTCGACCACGCCGCGCCTTGCGATCAGCAGGGTCGCCGCCGCCGCCGCGAGCACCGCGATCTGCCAGGTCTCGTCGATGCCGCCAGCGAGGGTGACGGCGGAGCCGAGGATGGCCCCGATCGCCGCCGGCCCCGCGCCGTCGAGGAAGGCCCGCGCGCGATCGTTCTGCCGCAACCGCTCGAAGCGGCCGCCCCCGAGCAGGATGAACGAGAAGCTTGGCGTGAAGGCGACGAACGCGGCGAGCACGGCCCCGCCGACCCCGTGCGCTGCATAGCCGACCGCGGCGACCGTCGCCACCACCGGCCCCGGCGTCACCTGGCCGAGGGCCACGGCATTGAGGAACTGCGCGTCCGTCATCCACTGGTAGACGTGGACGGCGTCCTGCTGCATCAGCGGAATGATCACGAAGCCGCCGCCGAACGAAAGCGCTCCGACCTTGAACGCGGTCCAGGCGAGCGCCCCGATCCCGCCGACGGAGGCCGCGGCGAGGGGCAGCGGCCAGAACAGCGCTACCTCGGCTGAACGCCGGCGGCGGATCATCTCCAGCACGCCACAGGCGACCAGGACGAGCACCAAGTAGGGGCCGATTACGATCGCCGCGGCGACGCCGGCGAGGAGATAGGAGAGCCAGCGCATCCGGTGGCCGTGCCCCTCCATAGCGTGCTGATAGCTGGGCCCGACAAGCTCGCTGCCGGCCCGGACCGCAACGGCGGCCACCGCCGCGCCGGCCCCCGCTCCCGCACCGCGCACCCAGTCGGGCGGCGATGAGGACAGAAAGAGGGCGGACAGAGCGATCACCATCACGACTGCCGGGACGACGAATCCGAGCCCACCGATCACGGCCCCCATGGGCCCGCCGATCCGATACGCGCAGAAGATCGAGAGCTGCGTCGATGACGGACCGGGAAGCAGCGAGCAGGCGGCGTTGGCGTCCTCGAACGCGCGGGCGTCCATCCAGCCGTTCTTGCGGACCACGAGCTCACGCAGCAGCGTGATGTGCGCCGGCGGGCCCCCGAACCCGATCAGCCCGATCCGCAGCCACTCCCGTGCGATCGTCCCGAGCGGGGCGGTGGCGCGGTTCATACTGCGGCAGCATGTCAAGCGAGAACGTGCAGTTCGTCGAGCGGATGCTGGGTGCGTACCTGAGCGACGATGACGAGGCCATGCGGGCTTCCATCGCCCCGGACGGCGAGATCTACGGCGCCCCGGGCCTCGTCAACTCCGGGATCTACTACGGCTACGACGGTTTCCGCAAGTGGATCTCCCAGTGGGAGGAGGCTTGGGGGGAGGTCGACTACGAGCTGCGCGAGCCGATCGAGCTCGGGGAGACCTTTGTGGTCCTCCCAGTGCGCATCACCGGCCGCGGAGCGGGCAGCGGCGTGGAGGTCGACTCGGTGTTCGGCTGGCTGTATGAGGTGAAGGACGGCATGATGGCCCGCTTCCACGCCTATCCGACCGTCAACGCGGCGCTGGAGGCGGCTAGGCGCTTGTCGGAGTCGGCGTGAACGACCAGCTCTTCGAGACCGGCGACGAGGCGGCCCGGGCGGCCATGCCGGCGGCAGACGCACCTCTGGCGACCCGCATGCGTCCGCGAGATCTCGCCGAGCTCGCCGGTCAGACCCACCTGCTGGAACCGGGCTCGGCGCTGCGCACGGCGATCGAGTCCGGCGAGCCCCACAGCGCGATCTTCTACGGGCCACCCGGAAGCGGCAAGACCACGGTGGCCCGCATCATCGCCGCACGGGCGAAGGGCGCCTTCGAGGAGCTCTCAGCCGTCAATGCGGGGCGGCCCGAGGTGCGCGAGGTGATCGCGCGCGCCCGCGAGCGCCGCGCGGCTGGGCGACCGACGATCTTCTTCCTGGACGAGATCCATCGCTTCAACAAAGCCCAGCAGGACGCGCTGCTCCCTGCCGTGGAGGAAGGGCTGATCACCCTGATCGGCGCGACCACCGAGAACCCCTACTTCGAGGTGAACTCCGCGCTCCTCTCCCGCTCGCAGATCTACGAATTCCGGCCACTGACCGCCGAGGAGATCGAGCAGCTCGTTCGCCGGGCACTGACCGATGAGCGCGGCATCCCCGACGCACCGGGCATCTCCGACGAGGCGCTCGAGATGCTGGCGACGCGGCCCGGCGGCGATGGTCGCGTTGCGCTCGCGGCCCTGGAGCGCGCCGCGGAGACCACCCGCCAGGCCGGAGAGAGCGAGATCGGCGTGGCCTCCGTCGAGGACGCTCTGCAGCGCAAGGCCCTCCTCTACGACCGCGAGGGCGACAAGCATTACGACTACATCTCGGCCTGGATCAAGGCCACCCGCGGATCCGACGTCGACGCCTCGCTCTACTACCTCGCCGTGATGCTCGAGGGCGGCGAGGACCCGCGCTTCATCGCCCGCCGGATGGTGATCTTCGCCTCCGAGGACGTCGGGAACGCCGACCCGCAGGCACTGCTGATCGCCACCGCGGCGGGCCAGGCGGTCGACCGCGTCGGGCTGCCCGAGTGCGCGCTGAACCTGGCCCAGGCGGCCGCCTACCTCGCGCTCGCGCCGAAGTCGAACGCCTCGACGACGGCGATCTCGAGGGCGAGCGCGCACGTCCGCGAGCACGGTGCCGCGGAGCCGCCGCCCTACCTCCAAGACGCCCACTACCCCGGCGCGAAGGAGCTCGGCCGCGGCGAGGGCTACCGCTACCCGCACAACGAGCCGGACGCGGTCACCGACCAGCCGCTGTCCCCCGAGGCCGTGCGGGGCGAGCGCTTCTACGAGCCGACCGACCGAGGCTTCGAGGCAGAGCTGCGCGAGCGGGTGAAGCGGCTACGCAAGCGATTCTCGAAGGATTAGCGCCGCGTTAAGGCAATCTGCCGAAGCTTCCCGCCGCAACTTTCCCAGGCGATCGCTGTTTTGACCGTTGTCTGACGCTCTGGCAGTTACACGTTCGGCGGCACGAACACCGCCGCCGGATAGACCGGAGCCGGCGCGTAAAAAGCCGGGGAGTGGACACGAAGGCCGGGAGCTCGGGGATTGCTCCCGGCCTTCAACTTTCATCAGACGACGTGCAGGGAATTGGGAGAGCGGCCTCGGCGGGAGGCCGCTGCCTGAACGCGGTCACCAGGGTCCTCGCGCGTAGAATCGCCTCGACGAGCGCAAGCGACGAGAGGAAGCAGTGATGGAGGCGAGCCGCACCCGCAAGACCAGCGCCGGCCGGAAGTCCGACACGAACGGCAGCAAGAGCACCAAGTCCTCCAAGGGCTCGAAGGCAAAGGCCAAGCCGGCGCTCGAATCCTTCAATCCCGCGACCGGCGAGCTGATCGGGACCGTCGAGACGATCACCCCCGCGAAGGTGCAGGGCATCGTCGACGACGTCGCCGAGGTGCAGCCGTTCTGGGCCGCCCTGTCGCTCGAGGACCGGGCTCGCTACATGCGCCGCGCCGTCGACGTCCTGCTGGAGGACATCGACGAGATCGCCGAGCTGCTCACCAACGAGCAGGGCAAGCCGCGGGTCGAGAGCTACACGATGGAGCTCCTCCCCACGGTCGACTCGCTCAAGTGGATCGCCGACAACGGGCCGAGCATTCTCTCCGACGAGAAGCTCTCGATGCCGATCATCTTGAAGTCGAAGAGCGCGAAGTTCACCTACGAGCCGATCGGCGTCGTCGGCGTGATCGCCCCGTGGAACTATCCGTGGTCGATCCCGTTCGGCGAGGTCGCCATCGCGCTGATGGCCGGCAACGGCGTCGTCCTGAAGCCCGCCAGCCTCACCCCGCTGATCGGCGAGCGGATCCGGCAGACCTTCGAGAAGGCCGGGCTGCCGGAGGGCCTCGTCCGCACGGTCCATGGCGGCGGCCGGATCGGCGACGCGCTCGTCAAGTCGAGCGCAGGGAAGATCTTCTTCACCGGCTCCGTCGAGGTCGGCAAGAAGGTTGGCGTCGAATGCGCCAAGCGCATGAAGGGCTCGGTGCTCGAGCTGGGCGGCAAGGACCCGCAGATCGTCTGTGCCGACGCTGACCTCGCCAACGCCGTGTCGGGCGCGGTCTGGGGCGGCTTCGCCAACGCCGGGCAGACCTGCTCCGGGATCGAGCGCGTCTACGTCATGGAGGACGTGGCCGACCGTTTCTTGGACGGCATCGTCCGCGAGACAGAGCGCCTCACCGTCGACGACCCTCGCGAGTGGACGACCGAGATCGGCCCGATGGTCTCCGACGAGCAGGCCGAGATCGTCACCGAGCTGGTCGACGATGCGGTCAAGAGCGGCGCCACCAAGCTCACCGGCGGCCCCACGAACGTGAACGGCATGAAGGGCAGCTTCATCGCCCCGGTCGTGCTGACCGACGTCACGCACGACATGCGAATCATGAACGAAGAGATCTTCGGCCCGGTGCTGCCGGTCATGAAGGTGAGCTCGGAGGAGGAGGCGATCTCGCTCGCCAACGACTCGCAGTTCGGCCTCGGTGCCAGTGTCTGGACGAAGGACCGCGCCAAGGGCGAGCGGATGTCGCACCAGATCGAGTCCGGGATGGTCTGGACCAACGATCACTCCTTCTCGCACGGCGCCTGCCAGTGCGCCTGGGGCGGGGTCAAGGACTCTGGTCTCGGCCGCTCGCACTCCAAGTTCGGCTTCTACGAGTGCGTGAACATCAAGCAGCTGGCCTGGGAGCCGGGCTGGGCACGCGACATGTGGTGGCAGCCGTACGACCGCAAGCTGGGCGATGCGATCCGCACCTCCGCCCAGCTGCTCTACAGCCGCAACGGCAAGCGCCTGCAGGCGCTTCGCGAGGGCTTCCGGCCGCTCGTGGAGGTCACCCGCCGCACGATGCAGAAGGGCAAGTAGGGCGAATCCTCAGGGGATGTTTCCCTGAACTGTGGGGGTGGTAGGCGCGTTATGTGTCCGGTGGAATTGGCGTACGCAGGGATCGCGTCGTCTAGCGCGGCAGATCACGACTTGAGCGTGACTTTCTCGCTGCCGATGGGTTACCGGTAGAGATGGCTTCCACGATCACAGGGGTGAGCAAGGCGCGAGCGAGCTTCGCCGTGGCGGTGCTGGTTGCCGGCGGCGTGCTGCTTGGGCAGCTGGTCGGCGCGGGTGACGCGGCCGCCAAGTCGGTGACCTACACGCACAAGAGCTTCAAGCTGAGTGGCGCGAACCAGAAGCGGCGCCTTACCGTTCGCTGCCCCGGCCACCTCGTGCCGCTCGGCGGCGGCATGACGAGCTCGCCAGTGCCGAGCGGCGATGGGGAGGGCATCTATCCGCACTCCTACGAGCGCCTCGGCGTCCAGCACGGCTACCACAGCACCGTCGTCCTGTTCGATCCCTCGCCGGGGAGCACGACCCAGCGGCAGGTGACGCTTCAGGCGGCGTGCGCCCGCAAGCAGAAGCACGTCACGCCGCCCCACACGACCACCTTCGTCGCGCCCGGCCAGACAAAGACCGTCGTCGCGACCTGTCCTGGGCGGCGCAGCCTGTTCGGTGGCGGCTTCCAGCGGACGGACTTCACCGCGCGAGGCGGCGACTACGTCACCGAGTCGCGGGCGATCTCCGACAAGTCCTGGAGGGTGACGGGAAGCGCCTTCGGCGGTTTCGGGGGCGAGCTGACCGCGATCGCCTACTGCTGGCGCAGCAAGAAGCCGCTCCTCACCGAGGTGTCGGGCACCACCACCGTCGGCGCCGGGCAGTACGCGACGACGACCACCCCCTCCTGCCCGCGCGGGCACATCGTCTTCGGCGGCTTCAGCAGCTCGCCCGCCGGCTCGGTCTTCCTGACCAACGGCACATTCACCGGGTCCGGCGGCTGGTCGGCCTCGGCGTGGAACCACTTCGGCCCGACGGCGGACGTCACCGCCTACGGGTACTGCCTGAAGCTCTAGCGCCGGGTTCCTCGCCGCTCAACAGCTAGTTTTGCTCGCATGATGGAGCGGACCGCGGCCGTGGAGAGCCGGCCTGCGAGCGGGTCCAGCCAGCCCGCGATCGAGCTGCGTCGCCTGCGTCGCGACTTCGGCGAACGAACGGCCCTCGGCGGCATCAGCGCCCGGCTTGAGCCGGGCGAGAGCCTGGCGGTCCTCGGTCCGAACGGCTCGGGCAAGTCGACGCTCCTGCGGATCCTCGCCGGCCTGCTGCGGCCGAGCGGCGGCGAGATCTCCGTCCTCGGCTGCGCGCTGCCGAAGGAGGCCCACCGGCTTCGCGGCCGCGTCGGCTACCTCGGGCACGCGCCGCTGCTCTATCGCGATCTGAGCCCGCGGGAGAACCTGGGCCTCGCCGCCGCACTGCACAGGCTCGACCCGGCGGCCTCCGACTCGCGGATCGAGATGCTGCTGGACGCTGTCGGAATGTCGGCCCGCGGCGACGACCGGGTCGCCGAGCTCTCGGCGGGAATGAAACAGCGGATCGACATCTGCCGCGCGGTCCTGCACGAGCCCGATCTGCTCCTGCTCGATGAGCCCGACGCCCACCTGGACTCCGAGGCCCGCGTGTTGGTCGAGCCGCTGGTGGGCCCCGGCAATGGCCGCACCCGCGTGGTCGTCAGCCACGACAGGGAGTCCGCCACGGCGGGGGCGGAAGTCGTCCTGGAGCTGCGATGAGCCCCTTCTCCGCACTGCTGCGCAAAGACCTGCGGGTCGAGCTCCGCACCCTCCGCTCCCTGCCCGCGATGGCACTCTTCGCCGTCAGCGCGTTCGTGATCTTCCGCTTCGGCCTCGATCGCGAGCAGCTCGACGGCGAACTGGCCGCCGGCGTGCTCGTGCCCACGCTCCTCTTCGCCGCCCTGCTGGCGATCAACCGTCTGTTCGTCGCTGAGCGCGAGGAGGGCGGCTTCGACCTGATCCGCCTGGCGCCGATCGATCGCCCCGTCCTGTTCGCGGCGAAGGCCAGCGCTCTCGTCATCTACCTCGTGGTCCTGGAGCTGATCGCGGTGCCGATCTTCGCCCTCTTCTTCCTCGATTCCGCCTCCGGCCTGCTGCCCTTCGCCCTCATCCTGCTGCTCGCGAACATCGGGCTGGCCGCTACGGGGACGGTGATCTCGACGATCGCGACCATGTCGAGCGCGCGCGACCTGCTCGCGCCGCTGATCCTGCTGCCGCTGCTGATCCCGCTCGTGATCGCAGCCGCGGGTGCCGGAGAGCACCTGCTGGCCGCCGGGGGGCCCGACTATGGGCGCTTCGGGACATGGCTGGCGCTGCTCGGCCTCTACGATCTGGTCTTCCTCTTGGTGGGTTACGCGACCTTCGACTACCTGCTCGAGGACTAGCCGGGGACCATCGAATGGCCAATGCGCTCAGATCGATAACGCTTCGCCGCCTCGCCGTCGCGACCGTGCTCGTGCTGGGGGCCGGCTTCGCCCTTGCGTTCTTCTACGCCCCGGAGGACGCCGACCAGGGGTTCATCCAGAAGATCTTCTACCTGCACGTACCGCTGGCGACCGCCGCGCTGCTCGGCTGGATCGTCGCCGCGATCTGGGCGATCCAGCACCTGCGCACCGGCGATCCCAAGTACGACGCGCGTTCCTACGTCTCCATCCACATCTCGGTGATCTTCGGCCTCGCCGTCCTGCTCACCGGGGCGATCTGGGCGAAGGGCTCGTGGGGAGTCTGGTGGGAGTGGAAGGAGCCGACCCTGGTCAGCTTCCTGATCGTGTTCCTGCTCTACGCCACCTACTACCCGCTGCGCTACGCGATCGAGGACCGCGAGCGGCAGGCCCGCTACTCCTCGGTCTTCGCGATCACCGCGGGCGCCTTCGTGCCACTCAACTTCCTCGCCGTGCGGCTCGCCGAGCCGCTGATCCACCCCCGGACCTTCTCGTCAACCGGCGGCCTGCCCGATTCCATGCTCTTTGCGTTCGTCGTCTGCCTGGCAGGAATGGCGCTGCTCTGGACCACGCTGGTCTGGTTCGAGCTCGACGCCAAGTCGGCTTCGGGCAACCTGAGCAAGATCCGCCGGGCGCTGGAGGCGACGGCATGACCCCGCTGCTCGCATTGGAGAGCAACACCGGCTACGTCGCCGGGGCGTACCTCGTCTTCGTGCTGCTGCTCCTGATCTACGTGGCGATCATGGCCGCCAAGCTCCAGCGAATCCAGCGCGAGCTGGGCTCCCTCGCGGAGCTGGCCGACCGGCCTTCCGGCCGCGGAGGCGGGCGCAACGCCACTCAGGTCGGCGACCGCGATCAAGAGATCCAGGCCGTCCGCCAAGGGGGTCAGAGATGAGGCATCGCGGATGAGTGGCCTGCTCGCTTTAGGCGTCTCCCATCGGACTGCGCCGCTCGCGCTCCGCGAGCAGCTGGCCCTCACCGAGGGTCGCGCCGCCGGCGTGCTCAACGCGCTCGTCTCTGAAGAGCCGATCAGCGAGGCGGTGTCCCTCTCTACCTGCAACCGCACCGAGCTCTACCTGGTGGCCACCGACTCCGTCGAGGCCGAGGCCGCGGGCCTCGGGGTCCTCGCGCGGGAGGCTGGGATCCGGCCGACCGAGCTGCTCGGGCCGCTCTACTCGCTGCGAGGCGCCGAGGCGGCGCGTCACCTCTACCGCGTCACCTCCGGGCTCGAATCAATGATCGTGGGCGAAGCGGAGATCCAGGGACAGGTGAAGCGGGCATACGAGCTGGCGCTCGTCGAGGGTGCTCCTGGGCCGATCCTCAATCGCATGTTCCGAGGCGCCCTGGCCGCCGGCAAGCGCGCCCGGAGCGAGACCGCCGTCGGCCAGAAGGGCGTCTCGATTCCGTCGGTGGCCGTCGAGCTCGCCCAGAGGAACCTCGGCGATCTCTCCGAGCGCCGCGTTCTGCTGATCGGCGCCGGCGAGACCTCCGAGCTCACCGCTCGCGCCCTCGCCGCGCGCGGGTCGGACGCCGTCTTCATCGCCAACCGCGGCTACAACCGCGCGATCTCGCTGGCCCAGCGCTTCGGTGGCAAGGCCGTCCGCATCGACGACCTGCCCGCCCAGCTTTCGGACGCCGACATCGTCGTCTCGGCGACCAACTCCCCGCACCACCTGATCGAGCGCTCGGAGCTCGCCCTGATCATGGGCGAGCGCGAGGGCAAGCCGTTGCTGCTGATCGACCTCGCCGTCCCCCGCGACATCGACCCCGAGATCCGCGAGATCGAGGGTGTCAGCCTCTACGACGTCGACGAGGTGCAGGCGATCGTCGAGCAGAACGCCTCCGGCCGCGAGGCCGAGGCCCGCCGGGCCGGCGCCATCCTCGACTCCGAGCTGACCCGCTTCGAGCGCTGGCTTGGCGCCCAGGAGGTAATGCCGACGGTCGCCGCCCTGCGCGAGCGCGCCGACTCCATCGTCGCCCAGGTGCTCGCCGAGAACGCGACCCGCTGGGAGAGCCTCTCGGCCACCGACCGAGAGCGGATCGAGCAGATGGCGCGCGCGATCGCCAACCGACTGCTCCATGAGCCCACGGTGCGGATCAAGGGAATCGCCGATCGCGAAGACTCCTACCTGCAGGTGAGCGCACTCCGGGAGCTCTTCGGGCTCGATGCCGGCACCGAGCCGGGGTCCTCCGAGGGCGCCGACGTCGCCGACCTCGACGAGCGGCGGCGCCGGAACGAACGCAGCTGAGGCGGCGTGGCGAAGGAGCCCCCGCTCCGGCTCGGCACGCGCGGCAGCGCGCTCGCCCTCGCGCAGGCGAAGGCGGTCGCCAAGGAGCTCGGCGACGCCGAGATCGTGCCGATCAAGACCGCCGATGGAGATGTCGGGGACAAGGCGCGCTTCGTCAAGGCGATTGAGCGGGCGCTGCTGGACGGCGAGATCGACCTGGCGGTCCACTCCGCTAAGGACCTGCCCTCCGATCTGCCGGAAGGGCTGGAGATCGCCGGGGTCCCCACCCGCGAGGACCCACGAGACGCCTACGTGGGCAGCGTCAGTTCACTTGGGCAGGTACCCGAGGGATCGCGGATCGGGACCTCCAGCCTGCGACGCCGCTCTCAGATCCTGGCCCTGCGGCCCGACCTCGAGGTCGTCGAGGTGCGCGGCAACGTCGACACGAGGCTGGCAAAGCTTGCCGATGGCGAGTTCGACGGCCTGGTGCTCGCCGCCGCCGGGCTTCGGCGCCTCGGCCGGGCCGAGCAGATCTCCTTCAGCCTCGAGCTCGATGAACTGGTCCCATCGCCCGGGCAGGGCGCGCTGGCAATCGAGGCGCCCCACGCCAACGACCGCCCGGTAACCGCCGCCGAGTCGATCACCGACCGGAGTGCGCTCGGGACCCTCTCCGCCGAGCGGGTCCTGGTCGCAGCGCTCGACGCGAGCTGCAACACGCCGCTGGGCGCGCACGCCACGCTGGAGCGGGGCGGGATGATGAGGCTGCGCGCCTACTGCGGCCTGCCAGACGGCAGCGAGTGGCTCCGTGACGAGCTCGAGGTCGACGCCTCCGATCCAGAGGGCCTCGGCAGCGCGCTGGCGGACCGCCTGAAGTCAGCGGGAGCGGACGACATCCTGGCCCGCGCCGAGGAGATGGCGGAAATGCGAGGGCGCTCCGCAGGCGAAGCCGAGGAGCGACCCGTTTCATGATGGTCGCGGCTCCCGGCATCGTCTACCTGGTCGGAGCCGGCCCCGGCGATCCGGGACTGATGACGACCCGGTCCCTGGATCTGATCGTCGCCGCCGACGTGATCGTCCACGATCGCCTGATCCCGCGCGACGCGCTTTCGGTCGCGCAACCGGATGCCGAGCTGATCTACGTCGGCAAGGAGCCCGGCTCGGCGAGCGTTCCGCAGGACGGCATCGCGGAGCTGCTGATCGACCGCGCCCGCCAGGGCAAGCTGGTCGTCCGGCTGAAGGGTGGCGACCCGTTCGTCTTCGGCCGGGGTGGCGAGGAGGCGGAGGCGCTTGCCGACGCCGAGATCCCATTCGAGGTCGTCCCGGGAATCACCGCCGGAGTCGCGGCGCCTGCCTACGCCGGCATCCCGGTCACCCATCGCGACGACGCCTCGGCGGTCGCCTTCGTCGCCGGACACGAGGATCCGGAGAAGGAGGACTCCGCCCTCGACTACGAGGCGCTGGCACGCTTCCCCGGAACGCTGGTCTTCTACATGGGCGTCAAGGCGCTACCGCGGATCGCCGAGGCCCTGGTCGAGGCCGGCCGGGATGGCTCCGAGCCGGCGGCCGTGGTGGAGCGCGGCACCCTGCCCGGCCAGCGAGCGGTGAGCTCCAACCTGGAGGGCATCGCGGCTGCCGCCGAGGAGGCAGGCGTCCGTCCGCCATCCGTGACGATCGTCGGCCCGGTCGCGGCGCGGCGCGAGCGCATCGCCTGGCTCGAGCGCCGCCCATTGCACGGCAAGAAGGTGGTGGTGACCCGGGCCCGGGCGCAGGCGAGCGAGCTGGCGCGCCAGCTGGACGCATTGGGGGCCGAGCCGGTCGAGCTTCCCGCGATCCGGATCGAGCCCCGGCTTGACTCGAAGGAGGTCCGGGAGGCGATCGAGAGTCTCCACACATACGCGCTGGTCTGCATCACCAGCCCGAACGGCGCGCGCCTGCTCTTCGAGGCGATGGCGGCTCAGGGCCGCGACTCCCGCGCGCTCGCCAACGCCAGCGTCGCCGCAATCGGCGCCGGGACCGAGACCGCCCTGGCGGCGGGCGGCATCCTCGCCGACATCGTGCCGGAGCGCTTCGTCGCCGAGGAGCTGGTCGAGGAGCTCAACAAGCTGGAACTGGACGGCAAGCCGGTGCTGATCGCGCGCGCGGCCGAGGCCAGGGAGCTCCTCCCGGACGCCCTTCGAAAGCGCGGCGCGCAGGTCGACGAGGTGGCGCTCTACGACACGGTGGCGGTGACCCCCGATCCGGAGGAGCTCGAACGTGCTCGCGACGCCGACTTCGTCACCTTCACCTCCTCGTCCACGGTCCGGAACTTCATGGCGGCGAGCTCGAACGGCGTCCCCGAGGGCGCGAAGGTCGTCTCGATCGGCCCGATCACCAGCGAGGCCGCCCGCGAAGCCGGCCTGACCGTCGATATCGAGGCCGAGCGCCACGACATCGACGGGCTGGTCGAGGCGTTGCTGGTTGACGTTGCATCGATTTCCAGCCGTTAGGCTCTTGCAATCACCCGCCAGGACGACGGGATCAAGGGAGAAGGCATGGGGTTTCTACGGCTCAGCGTCATCACGATCGCGGCAATCGCAGCCGGCCTGGCGCTGGCGCCAAGCGCGCTTGCCGGAGTTGCGACCTACAACAGCACCGGCGGCTTTTTCGTGAGCGATGACAACGGCCCCGCCGGGGACACTTCGACGATCGCCGTTCCGCCGGGACGCACTGCGATCCAATCGGTGGATGTATCCAACTTCAGGGTCAATTGGGGTGCCAGCGCGCAGGAGCTCAGCACGCAGTTGATCGGCCCCGACGGGACGTCCCTGGTCCTGTTCCAGAAGGGCTGCTTCGAGTACGACCCGGCGGACGTCTGGGTCTTCAGCGACAGCGGGACGCAGACGGCTCCAAACGACAAGGACGACCCGAAGTGCGATCTGCCCGGCGGCACCTTCAGGCCAACGGATGAGCCCCCCACCTTCAAGAAGCTCTCGATCTTCTCGGGCAAGCCGGCAGCGGGACTCTGGACACTGAGGGCAATCGACAATGGCGCCACGTTCACCAACCAGGGCACGATCGAGAGCTGGGCGGTGCGGATCGTGCATGCGCCGCCGACGCTCAACGCAACCGCTCCGGCGGCCGGCAAGCTGGCGAACCTCGCGATCACCGCGACCTCGAACGCCAACGGCAGCGTCAAGCTCGGAGGCGCAGCGGCGTCCGCGACCGTTCCCCTGACCGCAAACGCTCCCAAGCGGATTTCCTTCAGCCCCGCCAAGGCGATCCGGAAGAAGCTCCGGAAGAAGGGCAAGGCGACCGCCGACGTCACGCTCGCCTTCACCGACGAGACCGGCGGAACGGCTACGGACAGGGTCGCCTTCAAGGTGAAGGCGAAGAAGCAGAAACCGAAGTGATTTGATCCGCCCGTGGCGACGCCGCGGCCGATCACATTCCTTTCCGATTACGGCTACGAGGACGAATTCGCCGGCGTCTGCCGGGCGGTCGTCTCGCAGATCGCGCCCGGTGCGCCCCTGATCGACCTCACGCACGGGATCGGGCGCCAGGACGTCCGCCAGGGCGCCATCGTCCTGGCCAACTCCCTGCCGTCCTGCCCCCCGGGAGTGCATCTGGCCGTGGTCGACCCCGGCGTCGGCTCCGAGCGGCGCGCCGTCGCGGTCGCCGCGGCCGAGGGACGGATCCTCGTGGGCCCCGACAACGGGCTGCTCTCCCGGGCGCTCGCCCGCCTCGGCGGCGCGCTCGATGCCGTCGAGCTGTCGCGCTCCGCTTTCCGGCTGGAACCCGTCTCAGCGACGTTCCACGGCCGCGATTTATTCGCGCCGGTGGCGGCCCATCTCTCCCTCGGCGCCCGGCTCGACGAGGCCGGGGAGGCGATCGACCCGGGCTCGCTCACCACGCTCGACCTGCCGACCCCCAGCGTCTCGGATACGGAGGTCGTCGCCCACGCCATCCACCAGGACGGCTACGGCAATGTGACGCTCGATCTGGATGCGTCGATGCTCTCCGACGGACCGTTCCGGCCGGGCGATCGCCTCGAGGTCCGGGCGCCCGATGGCCGCTTCGAGGGCGTCTGGGCCCGCACCTTCGCCGACGTTGCTCCCTCAGACGTCCTGCTCTTCGAGGACTCCTCCGGATCCCTCGCCCTCGCGGTCAGCGGCGGCAGCGCCGCCGGGTTGATGAACCTCGAACCGGACAGCGAGGTCGCGCTGCGACCGCTCTGATGCTTGGCTTGCCGCATCGCCACTATCGGCTCGTTGGCTCAACCAACGAGCGCGCCAAGGACCTCGCGGTCGCGGGGGCGCCCGGTGGGCTCGTCGTCACCGCCGACGAGCAGACGGCCGGGCGAGGCCGCCGGGGAACCGCCTGGTTCGCGCCGCCCGGCTCCTGCCTCCTCTACTCCGGCCTGGTGCGGCCGTTCGCTTCGGATCACGGCGGGTTGCTTCCGCTTGCCGTCCCGCTGGCAGTCTGCGAAGCCGCGGAGGCCGTCGCTCCAGTCCGCTGCCAGGTCAAATGGCCCAACGACGTCTGGATCGACGAGCGCAAGGTCGCCGGCGTCCTCGTCGAAGCCCGGCCCGACGAGGGCTGGGCGGTCGTCGGAGTCGGCCTCAACGTCGCGATCATGGACGACGAGTTCCCGCCAGAGCTGCGCGAGACGGCGATCTCACTGCTCCCCACCGAGGCAGAGGGCGGACGGCCGCCCGGCGGCGCTCCGGGTGTCCGGCGCGCCTTCGCCGAACTCAACGAGACCCTCAGTCGCTGGCTCGAGGCCGATGACGACGAGGTCCTGAGCGCCTACCGTGCCCGTGACGCCCTCTGCGGGCGGCGCATCTCCTGGGAGGACGGCGAGGGCACCGCCGAGGAGATCGACGAGCGGGGGCACCTTGTGGTGGAGAAGCCCGACGGGGAGCGCGTCACGCTCGGCGCGGGCGAGGTCCACCTCGCGATCGAGCGATAGGTCAGCTCGACGGCCGGCGGATCGCGGCGGTTGCCGTGGCCGTCGCGACGAGATCTCCTTCCGCATCGCGCAGCTCTCCCGCAAGAAAGGCGACGTCCCGCCCGCGCCGGACGATCCGCGCCGTGCCACGGAGCTCGCCGGGCTCCGCGGGCTTCAGGAATTGGACGTGCAGGTCGGTCGTCGGAGCCCACTCCCCATCCCCGAGGGTCTGCACCAGCGCCGGGCCGAGCGTGTCGTCGAGCATCGCCGCCAGGAAGCCGCCCTGCACCGTGCCCGCGGGGTTGAGGAATTGCTCCTTGGCGGTGAAGGCGACCTCGATCGTCCCCTCATCGGGATCGATCTCGACCAGCTTCCAGCCCAGCAGCTCCGCGGCCGGCGGTGGATCGGCGCGGCCCTCCATCACGTCCCAGAACGGCCCCTCGCGAGCCACGCCCTACGACTCGTCGGCGGCCTCGGCGGCTTCCAGCTCGTCGCCGGCATCAGCCGTCGAGCCGTTCTCGCCGTCGAGCTCCTCGATGTCGGGCTCGTCAGTGCGCTCGCCGTTGGCCTGGGCTCGCGCGCCGTTCTTCTTGGCCCCGCCTCCGTCCTTTGAGCCACCCTTGCGCTTGCGGCGCCGGCGCTTGCTCCCGGACTTCGGGAAGTTCCGGAGCAGCTCGCGCGCGACGGCGGAGGGCTTGCGGGCGGCACGCATCCGGGCGCCGCGGAGGACCTCCTCGCCCTCGGGGGTGTGGGCGACACCGGCGGCGAGCAGGGCCGCGGCGAGGCGGCGATCCTGATTGCGGGCGGCGTGGACAAGGCGGCGTGCGTTGCGCCCGTGGGCGCGACCGGATGAGTTGACCAGCAGGCCGAGCAGTCGCTTGGTCTCCGGCCAGCGCTGGACCGCGTACTCCTCGTGCAGGTCCCGCGTGTAGTCGGCGAGGCGCCAGACCCATGCCTGAGCCTGGTCGCGGCGGCCGATCCGCCGCTCGGCGAGCGCCTCCAGCATCACCTTGGTCCCGGCGCGGCGATCGTCTCGCGGCCAGGTCCCGATCGTGTCGACCGCATCGTCGAAGGCGTCGGCGTCGCGCAGGGCGGCGATCTCGACCAGCGCCTTGATCCGCAGCTGCTGGTTGCGGTTCCGCTGCACGCAGGTGAGCAGGAAGCGGCGGCGGAGCTCCTTGGTCTGGTCGTTCTGGAGCATCGCCTTGGCCCGGCGCCAGCCGGAGGGACTGACCCGCGCGCCGGCGAGGGCGGCCCAGACGTGCTGCTCGGAGTGATTCAGGTTCTCGACCGCGATTCGCCAGAGCTCGCGCTCGAGGACGCGCAGGCGGCGCTCCGACTTGTCGGAGACCGGGACGACTCGCTTCTCGACCCGGACTCTGCGGCCGCGACCGCGCCTCACCGGGCCGACGACGATCGCGCCGCCGCGGTAGACGTCGCGGTCGAGCAGGCTGTGGAGGGTGACGATGGTCTCGTCGTGGGTGGTGGCCGGGTGGACCAGGTCGATCACCAGGCCCGCCTCCTTGCCAGGGTTCCGGCGAGTCACTCGCCCGACTCGCTGCTGGTAGACGCGCCGGGAGGCGGTTGGCGCAAGGTGCATGCAGATCGTGGCTCGCGGCGAGTTCCAGCCCTCGGCAAGCAGCATCGCGTTGCAGAGCACATCGACGTCACCGCGCTCGAATCCGGCGAGGATCTCAGCGAGCTCGCGCTTCGGCGTCTCGCCCGAGACCGCCCGCGCGTTGATGCCGACGTCCTGGAAGGCCTTGGCGACGTTCTTCGCGTGCTTGACGCCCGCGGTGTAGACGACGCCGGGAACGCGGCGGAAGCGCGAGCGGTAGAGGTCGGCGATCGCGACGTTGAAGGGCGCTTGGTCCAGCAGCTTGGCCAGCTCCTCCTGGTCGAAGTCCTGGTCCACCTCGCCCTTGCGCAGTGGCACCTTGGCGATCGTCCGCACCCCAGGACCCGGTGGGATCCGGACACACCGCAGCGGCGCGATCACGCCGCGGCGGGCGGCCTGGGCCAGGTCGAAGCGTGAGGTCTGAGTCGGGAAGAGGTCGGCAACGTGGCGGGCGATCAGCGCGCCGGTCGCGGTCATGCCGATGAAGACGGGTCCGACCCAGGCGCGGATGCAACCGCTGGTCTTCTCGCCGAGGGCCGTGTGGGCCTCGTCGCAGATGACGATCGAATAGGCGTCGGAGATCCGGCCGGCGTTGCGGACGAACCACTGGTAGGTCTCGACCGTGACCGGGCCGTATGGATGGTCGGCGCCGTCGAGCAGCGCCGGCGAGAGACGATCGGCGTAGCCGCGGTCCGAGATCTCGCCGATGAACTGGTCGACGAGGTTGCGGCGGTGAGTGAGGATCAGAATGCCTCCGGTGCGCGAAGCCTCGATGAAGCCGACGGCCGCGACGGTCTTGCCGGACCCGGTGGCGTGCTCGAACCAGAAGCGACGGTCGGCGCCGGGGTCCTCGGGCGCCTCCTCGAGAACATCCTCGTCCACCTCTTCCTGTTCGGCCCAGTCCTCTGCTTCCTCCTCCTCGGTGGCCTCCTCCTCTTCCTCCTCCTCGACGGCCTCCTCGGCGGCATCGGCACCTGCGCCGTTGGCCACCGGGGTCTCCTCCTTGGTGGCTGCCGCCGGGGCGTTGCCGTTCCCGTTTCCCGTCCAGGCGTGGCCATTGAGGCGCTCCTGGACGTCGGCGATCAGAGCGGCGAGGGCACCCGAGAGCGCATCGACCTGATGGGCGGAGAGCTCCGCGCCGTCAGCCAGGTGCGGCGTGTCTTCGGAGAGCACGCGCTCCAGGCCGAGCAGAAGGGAGAAGTCGCGGCGCCACTCGATCGACGGCGCCTCGAGGCCCTCATCGATCTCGGCGAGGGCGGCGTCCAGGGCGCGGCGCCGGGGATTTCCCGCGGCCAGGTCCTTGGGCTTCTCGCCCTCGAGCAGGAATGGCTCACGCGCGAACTCTTGTGCACGTTCGATGTCGGCGCTCGTAGGCGCCTTTGCCGCTTTGGCGGCTGCCTTGGTCTCTTCAGCCATCTGAGGCTCTCTGATCCGCCGTTCCCCGCCACACGAAAGGATGGCGAGGCGCAATTGGCGTGATCACGGAAGACACCCGAGATACGGCTGTCCGCTCCGGGCTCTCCCTGGGTCCAGGAACTTGATGGACCGGTAGGAATTAAAGCACTCTTGATCGAGAACTCGTATTCCCTGACTGTGAACTTCAAATCATCTAGGCAACGGATCCCCCTCGCGGCCCTCGCCGCGATCCTCCTGGCGACCGTTCTGGTAGCCGGCTGTTCAGGGGGCAGTGCGGGAAATCCGGACTCCCGCCTCTCCCTCCAGCAGGCGACGGAGCCGCTCAGCGGTGCTCCGCCTCAGCTCGCGGAGATCCGCAGTCAGGCCAATCAGCTGCTTGACGGGGGCAAGGACGCATTCGACCAGCGCATCCAGACGCTGAAGGGAACACCGATCGTGGTCAACGACTGGGCCTCATGGTGCGGCCCCTGCCGCTTCGAGTTCCCGTTCCTCCAGTCGCAGGCGTCCAAGCACGCGAAGGAGATCGCCTTCCTCGGGGTGGATTCCGACGACTCGAGCGGCTCAGCGAAGACCTTCCTCAGCGAGCTGCCGCTGCCCTACCCCTCCTACAGCGACCCGGACAAGTCGATCCGCCAGGCGCTGCACGGCATCGGCTACCCGGCGACCGTCTTCTACGACCGCGCCGGAAACGTCGCCTATACGCATCAGGGCCAGTACCGCACCGAGGCCGACCTCGCGGCGGATATTCAGAGATACGCGCTGAACAGCGGATAATGGATTCATGACCGAGCTCGCCATCGCCCTACTGGCGGTCGCCCTGCTTCTGTTCATCGCTGAGGCGCATGCGCCGACGACGGTGCTCGGACTGCTCGGTGTTGGCTGCCTGGTTGGAGCTGGGTTCGCCTGGCGGGATGCGGGACACGACCTGCCGGTCGCGGCGATCATCGCCGCCGGTCTGATCCTCGCGGCGTTCATCGTCTTCGCCTCCCGCAAGGCGATTGCCGCGCACCGCGACGAGCCGGTGCGTGCCGGGTCGGAGGAGATGATCGGCTCCGTCGCCGAGGTGCGCGAGCCGCTCGATCCCGAGGGTCAGGTGTTCGTCGCCGGAGCCCTCTGGCGGGCCCGCGTCGATGAGGGCAAAGTCGGCCTAAGCAATAGAGTGCGCATCAAGGCGGTGGACGGCCTAACGCTGGAGGTCGAGCCCGTCGCCGACCGAGACCCGGCAAGCGTCGAGAAAGGGGCCTGACCCATGGCAATAGCGATCGGCGTCGTCGTTGTCGTCGCGTTCTTCCTGCTGATCTTCCTCGGGTCCGCTGTCCGGGTTCTGCGCGAGTACGAGCGCGGCGTGATCTTCCGCCTCGGCCGCCTGATCGCCCAGAAGGGGCCCGGCCTGATTCTGCTGATCCCGATAATCGACCGGATGGTCCGGGTCGACCTGCGGACGGTCACGCTCAACATCCCGCCGCAGGAGGTGATCACCCGCGACAACGTGCCGGCCCGCGTCAACGCCGTCTGTTACTTCCGGGTGATCGACCCGAATAACGCGATCGTCGAGGTTGAGAACTTCCTGCTGGCCACCTCCCAGATCTCGCAGACCACTCTCCGCTCCGTACTGGGTAAGGCCGACCTCGACACCCTGCTGGCCGAACGGGAGCGGCTCAATGAGGATCTGCAGAAGATCATCGACGAGCAGACCGAGCCCTGGGGCGTCAAGGTCTCGACGGTCGAGATCAAGGACGTCGAGATCCCCGATCAGATGCAGCGCGCGATGGCGCGTCAGGCGGAGGCCGAGCGAGAGCGGCGCGCGAAGATCATCAACGCCGAGGGCGAGTACCAGGCCGCAGAGAAGCTGGCGCAGGCCGCCGACATCATCTCCAAGAACCCCGCCACCCTCCAGCTGCGCTACCTGCAGACGCTGCTCGAGATGGGCGTCAACCAGAACACGACGATCGTCTTCCCGCTGCCGATCGAGTTCATCGACGCCTTCCAGCAGCTGACCAAGAAGTCCGGCACCTGAGCGCCGACTGCCGGTTGTCGGTCACGGTGCGCAGGGCGCGGGACGCCGCGGAGATCGAGGCCGCGATGGACCTGCGGATCCGGGTGTTTTGCGGTGAGCAGGGCGTCTCCGAAGAGGAGGAGACCGATGACCTCGACGACGAGTCCACCCAGATCGTCGGCCTCGATGAGACCGGCGTGGTGGCGACCTGCCGGCTGCGGGATGTCGGCCAAGGCACGTGGAAGCTGGAGCGGATGGCGGTGGAGCGGCGCCTGCGCAAGCTCGGCGTCGGCAGCCGCCTGCTGGCCGGCGCCGAGGACGAGGCCCGGGCCTCGGATGCGGAGGAGATGATCCTGCACGCCCAGCGCCGCGCCGAGTCCTTCTACGCGTCCGGCGGTTACGTGGCCGAGGGCGACACCTTCATGGACGCCGGGATCGAGCACGTGGCGATGAGGAAGGCGCTCTAGTGGCCGACGAGAAGCCGACGCCCGAGATCCGGCTCGACCAGCTCACCGGGCTGCGGACGATCCTCTCTCCCGCCCGGGCCGACCGGCCCTTCGACTTCGCTGGCCTTCCCACCGAGGAGAACTCGGAGGCGGCCGAGAAGTGCCCGTTCTGCGAGGGCCGCGAGGACCGGACGCCGCCGGAGGTCTGGGCGGACCGCGCGGGCGGCGGCGATGCTGACACGCCAGGCTGGCGGGTTCGAGCCGTCCCCAACCTCTACCCGGCGCTGGCGCAGAGCGATGAAGCCGGCGGCGGCGAGGCCGATGAGGGAGTGACCCCGGCCGGGGATCCGCTGCGCGCGGCGTCACGGGGCAGGGAGCCGGACCTGTTCAAGCCGACAGTGGCCACCGGATTCCACGAGGTCGTCATCAACTCTCCACGTCATGTCACGGCTCTCGCCCAGCTCGACGACTCGGAGCTGTCGGCCGCGGTGGCCGGCTGGCGCGAGCGGATGCGCGCGCACGCCGAGCAAGCCGCCTATGTGCAGCTGATCCTCAACGAGGGCAAGGAGGCCGGCGCCTCCCTCGAGCACAGCCACGCCCAGCTCTACGCGCTCGGCTTCGTCCCGGCCCAGGTCGCGCGCGAGCGGGAGCGCTTCGTCTCCTACAACCAGCACACGATGGGCGGCGACCTGCTGGCCGAGATCGCATCCGAGGAGGTTCGCCGCAAGGAGCGACTGGTGGCGATCGACGACGACGCGCTGCTGATCTGCCCGTGGGCGTCGCGCTCGCCGTTCGAGCTGCGGATCATTCCCCGGCAGCCTGCGCCGAGCTTCGAGAGCGACGGTGAGGTCGGTGTCGGGATGCTCCGCACCGCGCTGCGGGCCATGGAGGGCCGCTTCGGCCAGGTCCCTCAGCTCAACGCCTGGACGCTGACTGCTCCGCGCGGTGCCGACGAGTTCCACTGGCACCTCGACATCGCGCCGCGAATCGGCATTCGAGCCGGCTTCGAGATGTCGACGGGCGTCGAGCTCAACGTCTTCCCGCCCGAGCGGGCGGCCGCCGAGCTGCGCGAAGCGCTCTAGACTGCGGCGCAGCCAAATGGGGAGATGGCGAAGAAGAGGGGTCTTCGCGGCGACTGCGCTGTGCGCCGCTCTTGCGCTGCCTGGCATCGCCCAGGCTGGCACCGTCACCGTGACCACCAGTGCCGATGAGTTCTTCGCAGCGGGAGGCACCGGCTGCTCGATGCGCGAGGCAATCTCGACGGCAGCGGCCAACGCGACCATGCCCAACGGCTGCAGCTACAGCGCGGCAGGGGGAATCAACGACACGATCCAGTTCGCGAACACATCGGTCCACCCGGTCCTGACGATCGTGCCGGCCGGGAACGCGGACGACAACGCGAGCGGCGACCTGGACATCGAGGCCGATCCCGCCACCGAGGGAACGCTGACCATCCAGGGGCTCGGAGAGGCGACGACGACCATCGAGGGCGGCGTCGGGCTGAACGACGGCCCGGACCGCCTGATCGACCAGGTGGACGGGACGCTGACGATCGAGGACCTGACCCTGGAGGACGGGAACACGGCGGCCGCTGAGCCCGGCGGAGGAATCCGGAGCAGGCCGGGTACAGGCGCCGCTGACACGCTCACCGTCGATCACGTGAGCTTCATTGACAACACGGCGGATACCAGCGGCGGGGGGATCGACGCCACCGGGGTCGCGGCTGTGACGATCACTGACTCGACCTTCGACTTCAACCACGCGCGCGGCGCGGCTGCTGCCCGCGGCGGCGGGATCAACGTCGGCTCCAGCGTCGCCAACTTCAGCTTCACCGGCGGGCAGATCGCCGACAACGACCTGTTACCGAACGACGACCAGACCCGCCGCGGCGGCGGCTTCGCGAACAGCTCCGCCGGCACGGTCACCATCAGCGGGGCGACGATTGCGAACAACCAGTCCGGGGGGGGCAGGGGGGACGGCGTCGCCAACCTGTCGGGGACTCTGAGCATCAGCGGCTCGACCATCAGCGGCAACGGCAAAAGCACCGTCAGCGGCGCCGGCCGAGGCCTCCAGGGCGGCGGGGTCTACGCCGGCGGCACCAATACCAACATCACGAGCAGCACGATCACGGGGAACGAGATCTCGCCGACCTCTGAGATCAACCTCGTCACCGGAGCAGGCGTCTGGGTGCAGACCAACGCCGTGCTCACCGACACCACGGTCTCCGGCAACGAGGTGGTCGAGGAGAACATCGCTGCTTTCAGCTTGAGCGGCGCCGGAATCGGCAACGCCGGCAACCTGACCCTGAACCGTTCCGCTGTGACCGGCAACTTCTTCGATCACGCCGGACCTGGGGACGCTCTTCCCCATTTCGGCGCCGGGATCGCAAGCAACTCGAGCAACTCGAGCTTGACGCTCCTCAACAGCACCGTCACCGGCAACACCGACACCGACGTGTCCTCCATAGCCGGAGCCGTCGTCGGCTTTCAGGCCAACACGGTCGTACGGCTGATCCAGAGCACGATCGCGGGCAATCCGCACTCCGCCGTTGCGTTCAACCTGAACTTCCCAGGCGCCGGGAGCACCCTCGAGCTGCGGGGCTCGGTCATCGCCGACGATCCCAATGCCTGCGGCACCGTCACGGGGTCCAGCAGCTACAACGTCGACGCAGGCTCCAGCTGCCCGGTCGGCACCGGCGGGGTCAGCAACGCCGCCCCGCTGCTGGGACCGCTCTCGGCGAACGGGGGGCCGACCCAGACGCTCGCCCTCCTCAGCGGCAGCCCGGCGATCGACCGGGTTCCGCTCGCGGCGTGCACCGATGACCTGGGCGCTCCGCTCACCGTCGACCAGCGCGGCTTTGCCCGCCCCGTGCCCGCCGGCGGCTCCTGCGACGCCGGAGCCTTCGAGTCCGTGCCCGGCCCGGCTTCGGGCGCCAACCCGCCCACAACTCCCGGCGCCAAAAAGAAGAAGTGCAAGAAGAAGCGCCGCTAGCTCTGCTCTAGGCTGCCGGGCCGTGCCGCCGGTCCGCCGACCCATCCCTCGCTTTGTCGCCGACGCCAGCGCTGAGGGCTTGCCCTACGGGCGCTGGGGCGCTCGGCTCCGCGACGAGTTCGCCAAGGCCTGCGAGCCTCACATCGCCGAGGCGGGCGGGCCGCCGGGCGAGGTGACCTGGTTCCCGGAGCGGGGCTGGGGCGGCCGCGTCTACGTGCCAGGGGTCGCTCCCGTCGAGGGCGCCCAGACGCCGAGCGAGTACTTCGGCCTCGTCTCCTTCGACCGGCCGCCCGAGGGCGAGGCCGGCAACTTCAAAGCCACCGCCGACTTCACCGACGTCACGGCCGACCAGAACCCGGACTGGATGATCGACCTGAACGAGGAGGTGATCGGCTCGTGGCGCGGCGAGAGCGAACGCCGTGGCGACGTCACCCTCGTCTGGGGGACGCCCCTGGTGCGCGGCGCCAAGGCGGCGACGGCCGAGCTCGACGCGGAGGTAGTCGATCAGACCCCGGTCACCGACGAGCGATTCACGCTGGTGGCGGTGGACGCGGTCAAGGGCTTCCCGGACGAGCTCTATCTCGAGGTCAAGATCTGGAGCGATCAGGGCCAGGAGCTCGCCGCCGAGAGCCTGTACGACGAACCCGAGTAGCTAGTGCGTCTGGCGCAGGCCCAGGCCGGCGCGGCTGTGAAGCATCGCCTTCATCGAGTCGGCATCGGCCCAGTAGAGGACTCCGGCGCCTCCGGCCTTGAGGATCTCCTGGGTGCAGGTGGCCGCCTGCTCGGGCCCGATCCGCTCGACGGCCTCGCTGGCGTGCCGGTTCGGTGATTCGTCGAAGGCGATCTCGAAGCCGAGGTGATTGAGGAGGTCGCTGGTGATGTCCGGAGGCTCGTCCTTCGGGCCATTGACCCGCAGCGAGAGCCCGATGACGCCCTTGTACTGCGAGATCAGCCGGTCGGTGACAGCGGGAATCTCCGGACCGGCGGCCGCCGGTGTCCCGCAGTTCGGCTGGGTTTGAACGATCTGGTAGCCGAGGTGGATCGGGTCGATGGAGTAGTTCTGCTCCGCGACCACCCGCCCGAAGGGACCATAGTCCCAGGTGGGCAGATAGTCGGGCACCAGGCCCATGCGGACACGGCTGTCGGCGAGGCGCTTGGAAAGAGCTCCCAGCTCCGATTCGATCCGGTTCTCGTTCGCGGCCTGCCTGGTCGTCCAGTGGCCCTGGCGGGCGGTCTCCCAGGTATCGGGCTCCCAGTCGACCAGCACCGCATCCAGCTCCGGTTGGTCGACCAGCGCGTACTCGTATCCCGGCTTCTCGGGATCGGGGCTGAGGCCTGTGAGGGTGACGATCCGGTTACAACGGAACTTCTCCGAGACCCGCTCGAGCGACTCGTGCCAGTCATCCGGCTTCGAGTTCGGGTACTCGGTGTTGATCACGAACACGTCGCGGGGCAGGATCCGATCGGCAAGCGCGCTCTCGATCTCGTCGACGTCGGAGGCTTGGTTCACGCGGAGCGCCATCGTGTACGCGTTGGGACCCCCGCCCGGTGGCGTCAGGTGTGGATCGAGGTTCGGGCGGCAGAGCGCGGCCTCCGTCGACCCGCCGCACGCGGCGAGCAGCAGCGCCGCGGCCGAGGCAACGGCGATTGCGATCCAGGCTTGGACCCACTTACGCCCCCTGACATCCATGTCGGCCAAGTATCGGCATGGGCCCCGGACGCCTCAACGGCAAAGTGCCTACATGGCCATCAGTACGTCGGACTCCTCCTCCGGCTTCTTCGGCTTGCCCTCCCCGCCCTTCAGCAGGCCGAGGCCGATCACGGGGAAGAGCAGCACCGAGAGCAGGCCCGCGCCGATCAATGCGGCTCCCTCGGCGGGGTCGACTAGGTCCAGGTCCTCGCCGATCGCCACAGC
>Ga0126307_10000363_pt1 | contig 29225 bp, 29 predicted proteins | sample Plot28_FD_89955 | JGI IMG/M metagenome (GOLD analysis project Ga0126307, IMG submission 89955) | Serpentine soil microbial communities from UC McLaughlin Reserve, CA, USA - Plot28 | ecosystem: Environmental > Terrestrial > Soil > Grasslands | place: USA: UC McLaughlin Reserve, Lake County... | reverse complement strand
TAGGCATTCGAGAGCCATTCGGCCTGTTCGACTCGCTGCAGGATCATCGTCGCGGCCTCTACCCGAACTCGATCACGCTGCGGATGCCGTCCTGCGCCTCCATCAGCTCGAAGCCGCGGTTGACCTCATCGAGCGTGATCCGGTGCGAGATGAACGGATCGACGTCGATCTCGCCGGCCATGTAGAGATCGACGAGCTTCGGCACCCCCTCACGTCCCTTGACGCCCCCGAATGACGAGCCCGCTACGCGGCGCCCGGTGATCAGGAAGCGCGGAATGATGTCGAGCGTCTCGCCCTTGCCGGCGACGCCGGCGACCGTCGCCAGGCCCCAGCCCATGCGCGCCGCCTCGACCGCCTGGCGCATGACCTTCACGTTGCCCGTCGCCTCGAAGGTGTAGTCGGCGCCGAAGCCTTCCGTCTCGGAGAGGATCCGCTCGACGACGCCCTCGCCGCCGGCCATCGTCTCGGTCGCGCCCTGGCCCCTTGCCAGCTCCAGTCGCTCCTCGGAGAGGTCGACGCAGATGATTCGCTCGGCGCCGCGGAGCCGGCAGCCCGCGACGGCGCCGAGGCCGACCATGCCGGCACCGAACACGACGCAGGTCGATCCCTCCCGCACCTTCGCGGTGTTCATCGCCGCGCCGACGCCGGTCGACAGGCCGCAGGCGAACAGGCAGGCGCGGTCGAACGGCGCGTCGGGATGGATCTTCGCGAGCGCGATCTCCGGCATCACCGTGTACTCGGCGAAGGTCGAGGTGCCCATGAAGTGCCGGATGTCCTCGCCGTCGCGCCGCAGCCGAGTGGTGCCGTCGGGAAGGTAGCCCATGTTCTGCTGCTCGCGGATCGCGAGGCAGAGATTGGTCCGCTCGTCGCGGCAGTGGGTGCACTCGCCGCACTGCGGCGAGAACAGCGTGACGACGTGGTCGCCCGGCTCGAGCAGCGACACCCCGGGGCCGACCGCCTCGACGACGCCGGCGCCCTCGTGCCCGAGCACCGTCGGCGAGTAGCCGGAGGGATCGACGCCGGAGGCGGTGTAGAGGTCGGTGTGGCAGACGCCGCAGGCGACGAGCCGCACCAGCGCCTCGCCCTCGCGCGGATCCGACAGCTCGAGTTCCTGCACGACGAGCGGTTCGCCGAACTCCTGCAGCACCGCAGCTCGCATCCTCATCCTCGACCAGCCTCCTGCATCGCTTGCGCCGCGATCGTATGCGAGCCGCCAATCGGCCACAATCCCGCCGGGCGGTTAGCTCAGCTGGGAGAGCAACGCGCTTACAACGCGTAGGTCGTCGGTTCGAGTCCGGCACCGCCCATCCACGAGTCGCCGCGGCGCGCGTCGGGGGTAGCGGATTCGCGGCTCCGGAGCGCGGGTAGCCTGACGATCACATGGCGAAAGTTCTCTTCATCCCCGTCAGCATCGTCGGCGGCCTGATCGCCGGCCTCGTCGGCAAGAAGATCTTCGAGACAGCCTGGGGCCTGATCGACAAGGAGGAGCCGCCCGAATCCGAGCACCGCGAGGTGAGTTGGCTGAAGCTGATCGCCGCACTCGCGGCCGAGGGCGCGATCTTCCGAGCCACCCGCGGCGCCGTCGACCACGTGGCTCGAAGGGGCTTTTACCGCGCCACCGGAACGTGGCCGGGGGAGGAGCGCCCCGAGCGCGAGTTCGAGACGGCCTGAGCTTCGGCCGCCGCCGATCTCCGCCGCTCCCATCCGGGCTTCGCGAGCAGCACCTGCACGTCGCGGATCCGTCGTTCAGCGAATCCCCCCTCCGAGAACGCCAGGTAGAAGTTCCAGAGTCGCTTGAACCGCCCGTCGTAGCCCAGCCCGCGCAGCTCCGGCCAGGCGTCGTTGAAGCGCTCTCGCCAGGCGGCAAGCGTGCGGACGTAGTGCGGGCTGATCTCCTCGCTCCAGCTCACGGGCATGCCGTTGCGGTTCGCGAGCCCGGCGATCAGCTCGAGCGACGGCAGGCAGCCGCCGGGGAAGATGTGCTTGTTGGAGAAGCTCCGCGACGCCTTCTCCTGCTCATACAGGTCGTCGCGGATCACGATCGCCTGCAGGAACATCGCTCCGCCGGGTCTCGTGAGCGCGGCGCACTTGGAGAAGAAGGCCGGGAAGTACTGCCAGCCGACCGCCTCGATCATCTCGATCGAGACGAGCTTGTCGTAGGTGCCGGCGAGGTCGCGGTAGTCGCTCAGCAGGAGCTCGACCCGGTCGGAGAGTCCGGCCTCACGGACCCGCTCGCTCGCGTAGGCGTACTGCTCGGCGGAGATCGTCGTCGTGGTCACCCGGCAGCCGCGGGTCGACGCGGCGTGGATCGCGAGCCCGCCCCAGCCGGTTCCGATCTCGAGCAGGTGGTCGTCGGGGCCGAGATCGAGCCGCTCGCAGATCCGCTCGAGCTTCGCCTCCTGCGCCTCGGAGAGGGTCGCCTCGTCGCTCGGCCAATAGGCGCACGAGTACATGAGGCGCTCGTCGAGGAACGACTCGAAGAGCCGGTTGCCGAGGTCGTAGTGGGCGGAGATGTTGCGCGCGGCGCCCGTTCGAGTGTTGCGCGGTACGAGCGAGAGGGCACGCTCGAGCGGTCCGATCACCGGCTGAAGGCGGCGGCGCCAGCGGTCGAACGGGTCGAGGTTGCGGCAGGCGATCCGAGCCAGCGCGACAAGATCGTCGACCTTCCACAGGCCCTCGACATACCCCTCGCCGAGCCCGGTGCTGCCCCGCAGGGTCCACGAATAGGCGCGCGGATCGCGGACCTCGACCCGGGCGCGAAGTGGCGCCTCGGCGGACCCGAAGGCGAGCGCGCGCCCGTCCTCGATGAGCTCGAGGCGACCTCCGTGGAGGCCGCGCAACAGTCCCAGCAACGCGCGGCGGCCGCCGGGCGCGAGCACCCTACCCCCAGAGGAGCCGGCGTCCGTGAACCTGTCCATGAAGCCCATCGCGCTCTCTCCTTCGCTCCCCGAGTCCCGGTCTCGGCCCGGAGGCTATCGCTACTGTGGCGCGCTGATGATCCGGCGCCCGCTCGCCCTCGCCGCGGCGATCCTCGGCCTGCTCGCCGGCGCCTCGCCCGCGCTTGCCGCCGACGATCCAACCGACGAGTCGCCGTTCGGAGGCGAGTTGCCACCGCCGTTCGAGCGCCCGAGCTCGCAGTCGAAGCCACCGCCGGGCTTTGCGATCTCGGCCGAGCGTGCGATCCAGCTGGCGGCCCAGAGCTCGGTGGTGCGCGAGGAGCTCTCAGAGACGCCCAACGCGCGGCCCGAGGCGTTCATCCGCGGCGAGCGCTGGCAGGTGAACTACGCGAACCCCCAGGGCGAGCGTGTGGCGCTCGTGATCCTCGACGGCGCGAGCGGCGCGATCGACGAGGCGTGGCGCGACTACCAGGTCGAGACGCCGCTCGCGCGCGGCTACTCCGACGCGATCGCGCAGAAGGTGAACGCCCTCTACGTCTGGCTGCCGCTCTGCGTGCTTTTTTTCGCGCCGTTCTTCGACCCGCGGCGCCCGCTGCGGCTGCTGCACCTCGACCTCCTGGTCCTCCTCGCGCTCGGCCTGTCGCTTTTTTTCTTCAACCGCGCCGAGATCACGGCGTCCGTCGCCCTCACCTATCCGGTGCTCGGCTACTTCCTGGTCCGCATGGTGGTCGCCGGGCTCTGGCCTCGGGAGCGGCGCGGCCCGCTGGTGCCGTTCTTTCCGGCGCGGCTGCTCGTGATCGGCGTCGTTGGCCTGCTCGCTGCCCGGGCGGCGCTCAACATCGTCGATTCGCACGTGATCGACATCGGCGTCGCCGGGGTGATCGGCGCCGACCGGATCGCGCATGGCGAGCCTCTTTACGAGGGCGGCTTCTCGCCGGGCCTCGACTTGCATGGCGACGTCTACGCGCCGTTCAACTACCTCGCGTATTTGCCGTTCGAGCTCGCGTTCCCGTGGGACGGCGTCTGGGACGCGAATGTCCCCGCGGCGCATGCCGCGGCGATCGGCTTCGACCTGCTCTGCGTGCTGGGGCTGATCGCGCTGGGTCGGCGGCTGCGGCTGGGTGAGCAGGGGCGAGCGCTTGGCTGGGCGCTGGCGTTTGCCTGGGCCGCCTGCCCGTGGACGCTCTACACGATGAACGCGAACGCGAACGACGCGCTCATCGCGGCGCTCGGGATCGCGGCGCTGCTCGCGGTGCGCTCGCCTCCGGGACGCGGGGCGCTCGTGGCGCTCTCGGCCGGCGCCAAGTTCGGCCCGGCGGCGCTCGCGCCGCTGTTCGCGACCGGCGACGGCGAGCGGCGCTGGAGCCAGGCGGCCTGGTTCGGCGTCGCCTTCGCGATCGTGGCCGCGGCGCTCGTCGTGCCGTTCATCCCCGATGGCGGGTTGCGGGAGATGTACGACCGCACGCTCGGCTACCAGGCGACCAGGAGCTCGCCGTTCAGCGTCTGGGGACAGGCTCCGTCGCTCGATTCGCTCCAGCCGATCGTCCGCGCCGCGGTTGCGCTGCTGGCGCTCGCGGTCGCGTTCGTGCCGCGGTTCAGGACGCCGCTACAGATCGCCGCCTTGGCGGCGGCCGTGACAATCGCCGTTCAGCTCACGGCGGCGCACTGGTTCTACTTCTACGTCGTCTGGTTCCTGCCGTTCGCGCTCGTCGCGGCGTTCGGCGCGCAGCACGAGGTCACGCGATCCGCGTCCGGAGATCGCCGAGCTGCGGTGAGCTGACGACGATCTCATCGCCGGGCTTGAGCCACACCCTTGGCTCGCGCGCGCCGCCGACGCCGGAGGGCGTCCCGGTGGCGACGACGTCGCCGGGCTCGAGCGTCATCAGGCTCGAGAGGTAGGCGAGGAGGTCCGGGATCGAGAAGATCAGGTCGCCGGTCGTCGCCTCCTGCATCCGCTGGCCGTTCAGGTCGAGCGCGATCCCGAGCGCGTCGGGCGGCCCCGCCTCGTCGGGCGTGACGACCGCCGGGCCGCAGGGGGCGGCGCCGTCGAAGACCTTGCCCGGCATCCACTGCGGAGTCGCGAACTGCAGGTCGCGCGCCGAGAGGTCGTTGAAAAGCGTGTAGCCGGCGACGTGATCGAGCGCGTCGGCGGCGCTGAGCGCGTTCGCGCGGCGTCCGACGACGAAGGCGATCTCCGCCTCGTAGTCGATCTTCTCGCTCGTCGCCGGCAGCTCCACCGCGGCGCCGTCCGGCCGCAGGGCGTTCCGGAACTTGGCGAAGAAGGTCGGGCTAGCGGGCGGCTCGACGCGGCCCTCCCTCGCGTGCTCCGCGTAGTTGAGCCCGATGCAGATGATCTTGTCCGGGTCTGGAATCGGCGGCAGGAGCTCGAGGTCGGCGAGCGGCGTCGCCGGACCGTCCAGCTCCCCGAGCTCCTCAAGCCCGCCCGACGCGAGCACCTCGCGCATCGGAGCGCCGGCATCCACCACCCGCCCCTCGCGTACGACGCCGCAGCTCGAGCCGTCGGGACCGTGGAAGCTCACCAACCGCACGGCCGCAGAGGCTATCCCTAGAATCAACGGCGCGGGCTCTCCGGGCTCGTCTTTTTCTGCCCGGGGGCGTAGCTCAGTTGGTTAGAGCGCCGGCCTGTCACGCCGGAGGCCGCGGGTTCGAGTCCCGTCGCTCCCGTCTAGAAGCCGCTTCGGCACGCGGTCCGCCGACAAGCGCGAGGAAGGACGCACTGAGGTGTCAGCCGAGGAGAACGAGACGGTCTTTCGACGGTGGATCGACGCCTTCAACGATCGTGACAAGCACGCAGAGGCAGATGCGCGCGCTCCCGGCTACGTGGCCCACGCGCCGGGCGTCCCCGAGCCCCTGGACGCAGATGCTTGGGCGGAGTTCATCTTCGACGTCTTTGTGGGGGCGTTTCCGGACCTTCGGCTCACGATTGAGGAGATCGGGTGCAGTAACAACACGGTCGCGGCCCGGATGGCCTTCCGAGGTACCCATCGCGGTGAGTTCCAGGGTCTCCCGCCGACGAACCGGCCGGTGACCTTTAGATCGGTCGAGCTCAATCGCATGGTGGACGGCAAGGTGGCGGAGCATTGGTTCGAGTTCGATCAGGTCGGACTGCTGCAGCAGTTGGGCCTGGCTGTCATACCTGGCCCGCGGCTGTTGCCGCGGATCGTCGCTCATCAAGCGAGCAAGCTGCGCCAGAGGTTGTCCGGGCTGCGCTAGGAGGCAGACCCCGTGCGGTTCTCGCGGAGTGTCCGCATCAGCGCCGCGATCCGTGAGAGGTCGGCGCTCGCGGTGAAGATCGCCGGCTTGTTCATCACGCGGTCGATCGCCCGGTCCGTGCCGCCGCCGCCCCGCGCGAGCGCGACCCCTCCGAGGACGGCCAGCGCCAGCGCACCGAGCATTGCTAGGCGCGCGCTGCCCGCGCCGCCGATCTGGGGCGTCCCTGCACGTTTGAGATCACCACCGCGGCCGAGGCCACAGAAGACGGCCCAAGGGGCCGTCGCTGCGGTCTCTCCGTCCTGTGGAAGTAGGGTGAGCCGCCGACGTCAACCCACCACGCGAGGAGAGGTCTGATGGGGGATTCGGAAACAGTCGATCTGCGGGCGGTGACGCAGATCCAGCAGAAGGTGTGGTCCGAGGGCGACTTCGGCCGGATCGGATCGATGATCCTGATGGCCGCCGAGCAGCTGTGCGAAGGAGCGAACGTTCGGGCGGGCGAGCGTGTGCTCGATGTCGCGTGCGGGCACGGGAACGTCGCGCTTGCGGCCGCGCGGCGGACGTGGGAGCCGGTCGTCGGGCTCGACTACGTGCCGGAGCTCCTCGATCGCGGCCGGGAGCGAGCTGCCGCGGAGCGCTTCGACATCGAGTTCGTCCAGGGCGATGCGCAGGAGATGCCGTTCGAGGACGACTCTTTCGACGTCGTCCTCTCCACGTTCGGCGTCATGTTCGCGCCGGACCACCAGCGAGCGGCGGACGAGCTGCTGCGCGTGTGCCGCAGCGGCGGCCGGGTCGCGCTCGGCAATTGGGTGCCCGACGGCTTCGTCGGTGAGATGTTCAGGACGGTTTCGAGCCATGCGCCGCCTCCTCGGGGCGTGACGCCGCCCCCGCTCTGGGGAACCGAGGATCACGTCCGCGAGCTGTTCGGGGACAGGATCTCGGAGCTCCGCACGACGCGCCGGACGGTCATGCAGAGGTTCCGGTCCTCCGAGCACTGGATCGAGGTCTTCAGGACGTGGTTCGGGCCGATCAAGATGGCCTTCGCGCGCGTCGGGCCGGATGGTGAGGAGGCGCTGGCGGCCGACCTGCGCGACCTGCACGAGCGCTACAACGTCGATGACCGGAGCCTCGTGCTACCGAGCGACTACCTCGAGATCGTGGCGACGAAGCCGTAGGACCGCAGGCCCAAACGGACCGGCTTGCTGCTCAGCCCTCGCCGGCCTGAGGCGGCGCGCCCGCCTCGCCGTCCTCGCCCGGCCGCTCGCGGGCGATGAAGTCCTCGACCAGGAGCAGGTTGTCCTTCGAGCGCTCGACGACGTTGAGGATGTCCTGCATCAGCGCGACCTCCTCGACCTGCTCCTTGACGAACCACTGCATGAACTGCTCGGCGCGGTAATCCCTCGTCTCGCGGGCGAGCTGGAACAGCGCGTAGATCTCCTCGCCGACCCTCCTCTCCTGCTCGAGCGCCATCCGGACCGGCGAGATGTCGTCGTCGAACTTCGACCGCTGGCCGGCGATGTCCGGGATCTCCACCGCCTCGTCGAGGTCGAGCAGGTATTGGATCATCATCATCGCGTGGCCGCGCTCCTCGAGCGCCTGCCGGTAAAAGAACGAGGCGAGCCGCGGGAGGGTCTCGGCGTCGTAGTGCACGGCGGCGCCGATGTACTGCATCGAGGCGCTGAACTCGTTCGCGATCTGGTCGTTGAGCGCAGCCGGGAAGGACCTTGATTCGGCCATCGAAGTCGAACCTAGCGCTCGCCCCAGCGGAAGCCGGTCTCGCTGGGCGCCGGATCCATCGGGCTGGTCGGCATCCCCGACGGGACGCTCGGATCGTTGAAGCCCGAGGGCGCGCAGTCGTTGGGGGCGGAGGCGTGAAAGAGCGAGGCCAGGTACTGGATCTGCCCGCGCCCGCACTCGAGCTCCCCCTGGCCGCCGCTGTAGACGGCGATTCCGTTGCGCTCGCAGTGGTCGTAGATCGCGAGCAGCTCCTGGAGTGAGCCGAACCGCGACGGCTTCGAGTTGATCGCCTTGCGCGCCATCTCCTGGACGTCGGCGAGCGAGTGAAGCGCGGCGTCCCAAGTGACACGGTCGGCGTGCGGCTCGAGGACGTCGCGCGCAGCGTCGACCGAGAGATCGGGGTCCTCGAGGTAGGCTTCTTCGAACGCCTCGGCGACGGCCGCGTAAAGCTCCGGGTCGGTCTCCACGTCCACCGGCGTGCCGCGGTAGAGACCCTTCAGATCGAGCACCTGCACCGAGGCGATCTCCTTGATCTCGGCGATCAGGTCGGCATCCCAGTCGTTCTCGGGGTCGAGCTTGAACTCCAGCCCGGGGTACTTGGAGAGCCGCTTGCGGATCGGCTCGGTCGAGGACTTCGGCGCGTCCTCGCCGAAGCCGCCGAGCCGGGTGGAGCAGACGAAGCGCAGCGGCTGGGGGTCGCGCTCGACCACCTCCCAGAGGGTGAGTCCGCCCTGGCGGAGGGCCAGATCGAGCGCCGCCGACTCATACGCCCAGCGGCGGTAGTGGCGCGAGGGCTCACGCTCGGGCGGCGCGTCGCCGAACAGGTCGAGCTCGCCGATCAGCTCGCACACCTCACCGAGCGTGGTCGGGCCGCTGAAGTCGAGCACGGCCCCGGCGTCGCGGTGGGCGATGTGGTCGAGGACGTCATAGACGACGTCCTCGCCGATCCCCTCCTGCCCTTCGCCGCGCAGGTGGACCACGGTTGACGGCCGCGTGAACTCGCCGAACTCGCGGTCGTGCGCGGTGAGCTCGTAGCTCCCGATGCTGATCGGCAGCTCGGCGAGGCGGTCCCAGGTGCTCATCGTTTGCGGACCCTATCTAGGATCGGGCCGGTGACCAGGCTGAGCGATTACGAGTTCGGGCGGATCAGTGTGGACGGCGCCGAGCACACGCGCGACCTCATCGTGCTCCCAGGCCGCCTCGTCGACAACTGGTGGCGGCGCGACGGACACTCGCTCGTGATCGAGGACCTCGACGAGGTCGTAGACGAGCTGCCCGAGCACCTCGTGGTCGGCTGCGGTCACGACGGGCGCCTCCGGCCGGCCCCCAGCGTCGTCGAGGAACTCGCCGGTCGGGGTGTCGAGATGGAGGCATTGCCGACCCGCGAAGCGGTCCGCCGCTACACCGAGCTCGAGCGCACCAATCCGGCGGCGGTGGCCGCCGCGCTCCATCTCACCTGCTGAGCGGGGAGCGTTTGGAGACGGCGGGCCGCGCAGCGATAATCGAGCCGTGGGGGCCTCCGACGAAGAGCTTCGGCGTGGGCGGGAGCGCTATGCCGAGCGGGCCTGGGCCGATGCCGACGACATGCTCTCCCGCGCTGACGCCCAGCACGAACTCGGCGGCGACGATCTCGAGCGCCTGGCGACCGCCGCGTACATGCTCGGGGACGGCGATCGGTACCTGAGCCTCCTTGAGCGCGCCCATGCGGCGCACCTGAGCCACGGCGATCGGGCGTCCGCCCTTCGCTGCGCATTCTGGGCAGGGCTCCAGTCCGCGCAGCGTGGCGATATGGCGCACGCGAGCGGGTGGCTCAGCCGAGCGGAGCGCCTGCTGGACCACACCGGCGACGACCGCCCCGCGCGCGGCTACCTGTTGCTGCCGAGGATGTTCGAGCTCGAAGCGGCCGGGCGGTTGGAGGCGGCCGCCTCAGTCGCCGCGCAGGCCGCCGCGATCGGCGAGCGCCTCGGCGACCGGGATCTGTTCGCGCTGGCGCTCCATGCTCAGGGCCACATGCTGGTCGGAGCCGGCCGGATGGCCGAGGGCGTCCGGCTGCTGGACGAGGCGATGCTCGTCGCCGCCCGCGGCGATCTGTCGCCGATCATCACCGGCCTCGTCTACTGCGGCGTGGTGCTGGCGTGCCGGCAGGCCCACGAGCTTCGCCGGGCGCGCGAGTGGACCGCGGCGCTCTCGCACTGGTGTGAGGAGCAGCCGGACCTCGTCGCCTTCAGCGGGCGGTGCCTCGTGCATCGCGCCGAGATCAAGCAGCTCGAGGGCGCATGGGAGGAGGCTCTCTCCGAGACTCGGCGGGCCGAGGAGCGAAGCCTCGCGGCCGGGAACGAGGTCAGCGCCGGGGAAGCGCGCTATCGCCGCGCGGAGATCCACCGTCTCCGAGGCGAGTACGACGCCGCCGAACAGGGTTACCGCGAGGCGAGCCTGCTCGGCCGCGAGCCGCAGCCGGGCATGGCGCTTTGGCGACTTGGGCGCGGCGAGACCGCCGCCGCAACGGCCGCGGTCAAACGAGCGCTGGCCGGGGCGAGCGATGTAGCGAGTTGCCTGGAGCTGTGGCCCGCCGCGATCGAGATCGCAATCGCGGCCGGTGAGTTCGATGAAGCCCACGCGGCCGCGGACGAGCTCGCGCGTCTGATCTCGCCCGACGATCCTCCGGCGCTCGTCGCAACGCTCTCGCATGCGCGGGGCGCGTTGGCACTCGCCGTCGGGGAATCCGGCTCCGCTCTCGCGCCGCTGCGGCAAGCGGCGGAGACCTGGAAGGAGCTGCATGCGCCCTACGAGCTCGGCCGCGCGCGCGAGTTGATCGGCCTCGCCTGTCGAGGGTTGGCTGATGAGGACGGAGCTAGGCTCGAGCTCGATGCAGCTCTCCAGGCCTTCGATCGTCTCGGGGCCAAGCCAGACCGCGCGCGAATCGTTGCGCTCGTCAAGCGATCAACGGATGACAATGCGCTCACCGCACGTGAGCGCGAGGTGCTCCGAATGGTCGCGCGCGGCCAGACGAACCGTGCGATCGCCGAGGAGCTCGTCCTGAGTGAGCGGACGGTCGATCGCCACGTAAGCAACATCCTCGCCAAGCTGGGTGTTCCGTCCCGCGCAGCGGCAACCGCCTACGCCTACGAGCACCGACTCCTCTGAGCCGCGATCGCGTCGACTCTGGGGGAGATCACCCAGTGCCGTCGCGCGCGAAATTGGGTGGTTCACCCGATGCGGCGAGGCGCGGACGGCCGTAGGTTGGGCGAGGAGTGACCGGGAAGGCGACAGCACGGGACCGGATGCTCGCCGGTCTGCCGGTGACGGAGCGGCGACTGGACGTCGCCGGGATCGAGACAGCGGTCTTGGAGGGAGGGGTCGGCCCGCCGCTGATCCTGCTTCACGGCGCGATCGAGTGCGGCGGCGCCTATTGGGCGCCGGTGATTCCGGCGCTGGCAGGACGCCATCGGGTGATCGTTCCCGACGTTCCCGGTCTCGGTGAGTCATCGCCCGTCCGACGTCTGGACACAGAACCCTTCGCGGCCTGGTTCGAAGGACTCATCGATCAGACCTGCGAGGAGCGCCCGTGCCTGGTCGCCCACTCGCTGCTCGGCAGCCTCGCAGCGAGCTTCGCCGGGGCCCGGCCGGACGCGCTGCGGCGGTTGTGCGTCTACGCCGCGCCCGGGATCGGACCGTACCGGATGCCGTTCCGGCTCCGGGTCGTGGCGATTCGCTTCGCGCTGCGGGCGAGTCAGCGAAACGCCGAGCGCTTCGAGCGATTCGCGCTGCTCGACCGAGGACGCACACGATCCGAGGCGGTGGAGTGGTTCGACTCGTTCAGCAGCTACTCGCTGACTCGCGGACGCGTCCGGCACGTAAAGCGGACGATGAACCAGTTGATTCGGATCGGCACGAGCCGCATCGACGACGCCGACTTGCGGCGGATCAATGCGCCGGTCTCATTGATCTGGGGCGCGCAGGACCGCATGGTCCCTGTCGAGCTGGCCTACGGTGCACGCTCCCGGCTCGGCTGGCCGCTCCGCGTCGTCAAGGGGGCTGCGCACGCGCCGCACATTGAGCGGCCGGGCGCGTTCGTGGCTCGTCTCGAGGAAGCGATCGGCGCGGCGTTCGCGCCACCGCTGACGAACGAGGTGCTCGGATGAACTACAGGTTGGCCTACGCTCTCGGCTTCCATCCGTGGGAGGACCTCGCAGATCACCCACCGTTCGCGGACAAGCTGCTTGAGCTGATTGGACGCGAGGAGAAGGGAAACGGGCCGCCGCACGGCCGGGCTCTCGACCTCGGAACCGGGAGCGGTGTCTGGGCGGTGGCGCTCGCGAAACGAGGCTGGCAGGTCACGGGCGTCGAGTTCGTGGATCGGGCGCTCGCGCGGGCTCGCGAACGAATCGTCGAGGAGCGGGTCGAGCTGCGTCTCGTGCACGCCGACGTCACCGCGTTGTCGGAGGTGGATGTCGGCTCCGGCTACCGCCTGCTCGTCGACACCGGAACTTTCCACGGGCTGAACGACGACGAACGCCGCGCGATGGCGCGCTCGGTCACAGCGGTTGCGGCGCCGGACGCGGCCCTGATCCTCGACTGCTTCGAACCGCATTGGCGCGGGCCGCTGCCGCGCGGCGCGAGCCGGAAGGACGTCGAGGAGGTCTTCGAGGACTGGGCGGTTACCGATGTCGCCGTTGCGGATTCGGATCCCGACCCGCTCGCCCGGGTGGCCAGGTTCAACGAGCGGTTCTACGTACTCCGCCGAGCGTGATCGGGCTCAGGCTCGGTGCTCGGGATTCGGGAAGTCGAAGCGACAGCCCGCGTCCCACTGCGTGCGCTGGTTTCCATGCGCGGGGATCCCCCCGGCGTCCTTGAGCATCCGGGCGACGTGCAGCAGATTCCAGGTCATGAAGGTCGTGTTGCGGTTCGTGAAGTCGTTCATCCGACCTCCCGATTCCTCGTCCAGGTACGACGGACCGGGCCCGGCTTCGCCGATCCAGCCCGCGTCCGCCTGCGGCGGGATCGTGTAGCCGAGGTGCTGGAGCGCGTACAGCGTCTCCAGCGCGCAGTGCTTGATCCCGTCCTCGTTGCCGGTCACGAGGCAGCCGCCGACCCGGCCGTAGTAGGCGTACTGGCCGTCGTCGTTCAACAGATGCGAGTTGCCGTAGAGGCGCTCGATGACCTTCGTGCACACGGACGACTTCTCCCCGAGCCAGATCGGCATCCCGAGCACGAGGATGTCGGACGCCAGCACCCGCTCGAAGATCGCGGGCCACTCGTCGGCCTCCCAGCCGTGCTCGGTCATGTCCGGCCACACGCCGGTCGCGAGCTCGTGGTCGATCGCCCGGATGGACTCGACCTCGACGCCGTTGCGCCGCATGATCTCGATCGAGAGGTCCATCAGCCCCTGGGTGTGCGAGAGCTCGGGGCTGCGCTTCAGCGTGCAGTTGATGAACATCGCGCGTAGGTCCGAGTAGTCGGCGGGCCGGCTCTCGACCATCGCCATCTGCATCTCGTTGAGGGTGACTTCGCTCACGCTCTCCTCCTGGTAGCTCGGTCCACAGTCGCCGCTCGCGGGGCAGCGTTACATCGCAGCGTTCTTGCTGCCGTTGTCAGCCGGCCCGCAAGAGCGCCCGACCGACCAGCTCGCCGTAGGCGTCGATCGCGGTCGCGAGGTCCGCTTCGGCCGTGTCCTCCTGCACCGTGTGGCTGAGGCCGGCGCGCGACGGACAGAACATCATCGCCGCGGGGAGGACCCGCGCGACCTCGGCGGCGTCATGGAGGGCGCCGCTCGTGAGCGGGTCCGTCCGTCCCCCCGCCGCCGCCGCGGCCTCTGCCGCGAGCTCGACCAGGGCGGGGTCGAACGGGATCGGCTCGATCCTCCAGATCCGCTCCTCATCGACCGAGCAGTCCCGCTGCGAGGAGCGGTCGCCGGCTGCGACGCGAACCTCGCCAAGCATCGCCTCGAGCTCGGCGGCGTCCGGGTGGCGCAGGTCCACGAGGAGCTCGGCGCGGCCGGGGACCGCAGTGGCGATCCCGGGCTCGAGGACCAGCCCGCCGGTCGTTCCGACGCCGCCGCGCTCGACGGCGACGCGCTCCACGGTGAGCGCGGTCTCGGCGGCGGCGAGCCCCGCGTCGTTGCGCGCGCTCATCGGCGTCGTCCCGGCGTGGGCGGCCTGGCCCGCGAACCGCAACCGCTTTCGCTCGACCCCGGCGCAGCCCCGCACCGCGGCGACCGGCAGGCCCTCGGCCTCGAGCACCGGGCCCTGCTCGATGTGGAGCTCGAGGTAGCCGCCGAGTGACGCCGCGCGCGCGCCCGCTTCCGGCGAGCGCTCGAGGTTCACGCCGTTGTCCGCGAGGGCCTCGGCGAGCGTCACGCCGTCGCGGTCGCGCAGAGCGGCGACCTCCGCGGTATCCAGCGTCCCCGAGAAGGCCGAGCTGCCGAGCAGGCTGCGCCCGAATCGCGCCCCCTCCTCGTCGGCCCAGTCCACCAGGCAGAGCGGGCGCGGCGGCGGCGAGTCCGACACGGCCCACGCCCGCAGCGCCCCGACCCCGGTCATCACCCCCAGCGCGCCGTCGAGCCAGCCGCCATCCGGGACCGAGTCGAGGTGGGAGCCGACCACCAGCGCGGGGGCGTCCGGCGCCGCGCCCGGCAGTGTCGTCCAGAGGTTGCCGGCGGCGTCCCGCTCCGGCTCGAGGCCGACCTCGGCGAGCAGCTCGCCGAGGAAGCGTCGTGCCTCGCGCCAAGCCTCGGTCCAAGCGAGGCGCTGGGCGCCCGCGTCGTCGCCCGTCCGCCGCGCGAGCTCGCGCAGATCGGCGATCACGCGCGCCGCGTCGATCGTGGGCGCGCCGGGCACGGTCAGGCCGGATCGCGCCGCAGCGCCTGGGCGAGGCAGTGCGCGCCGCCCCCGCCCGCCGTGAACATCGACAGGTCGGGATCGAGCACCTCGAGTCCGAGGGAGCGCAAGCGCTCGTTGAGGCGCTCGGAGCCGGCCGTCGAGATCACGCGCTCCCCGCCGAGCGAGATCGCGTTCACGCCGAGCTGGAACGCGTCGGCGACCGAGACCTCGAGGATCTCGAAGCCCTTCGCGCGCAGCCACGCGACCAGCCCTCCCGAGGCCGCCTCGACGCAGACCGCCGCCAGCTTCGGGGCCAGGATCGAGACGAGCACGTCGATGTGGACGAACTGGCCGGGGATCGGCTCGATCCGCACCTCCCAACCGTCCGCCTCCATCCACTCGGCGAGCTGCCGTGCGGCCTGGATCTCGGTGCGCTCCTCGCCGTTTCCGATCAGCACCACGCCGGGCTCGACGATCATCACGTCGCCCCCCTCGATCGCGCCGGCCGTGATCATGCCCCGGATCGGGATCCCGTTGCCCTGGTAGAAGCGGATCACCGCGGCGTACTCGCCCCGTCGCCATTGCTGCTTCAGCTGGGTCACCACCGCGCCGCCGCCCGTCATCACGCTCGAGTCGCGCGTGAACACCTGATACGGGAGGACCGGGTCGGGCTCGAGCCAGTGGACGTTGACACCCGCGGTTTCATAGGCCGAGACCATCTCGCGGTGCTGCGCGAGCGCCAGCTCATGGTCGAAGGCGGCGCCGCTCGCGAGGGTCGCCTTCGAGATCGCGCTCGTCGGCAGCCACCGAAAGTTGTCGGGCGGGCAGAACAGGACGTCGCGGAGCGCGCCGTACTCGGAATCCGAGCCCCAGGGAGCAACCTCGCTCATTCGCAGACGACCCTGACGGTCTTCAGCGTCCGGTCGCTCGCCCCCCGCACCAGGCCGCCGTGGGTGACGCTGTCGGCGATGTAGTCGAGCGTCGGGCGGGTGAGCAGCTCTCCCGGGAGCACGTTCGGCACGCCCGGAGGGTAGGCCGCGAGGGACTCGGCGGCGATCCTGCCCTCAGCGTCCGTGAACGGCACCACCTCCTGTTCGGCCAGGAACGCCTCGCGCGGTGAGAGTCTCGTCGCTCCCCAGGGCGGCGGCTCGGCGAACGGCGGCAGCGCCTCGGCCTCCTCCTCGCCGAGTCGCTCGCACGCGCGCTCGAGAGCGTCGACGAGCCGCGCTCCGCTCCGCTCAGCGCGCTCGCCGATCCCGAAGACGGCGACGACGACGTTCTCCGAGAAGAGCTCGAGGTTGATGTCGTCGGCCTCGCGCATGATGCGCGCGATGCGGTGGCCAGTGGCGCCGGTGCCGCGCACGTCGACCACGAGCCGCAGCGGGTCGTACGCGAACACGGCGCCGCGGCCGACGATCCGCTCGTCGAGCACGTCGAGGCCCGGGATCGTCCGGATCCGCGCACGCAACTCGGCGAGCGAGCTCACCGTCTCGGCGAGGAGCTCCTCGCCGCGCACGGCGGCCTGGCGCCGCGCGGCATCGAGCGAGGCGGTCAAGATCGCGTTCGGGCTCGTCGTCTCGATCAGGGTCACGGCGCGGTCGACGATCCGCTCGTCGATGCGCGAGCCGTGGCCGAGGTGGAGGATCGCCGACTGCGTGATCGAGCCGACGATCTTGTGCACCGAGGAGAGCACGAGGTCGGCTCCGAGTTCGAGCGCCGAGTCGGGCAGCGCGGGGGAGAAGCGCATGTGCGAGCCCCAGGCCTCGTCGACGAGCAGCGGGACGTCGTGCGAGTGCGCGACCTCGGCCAGCGCGGCGACGTCCGCGACGGCGCCGAAGTAGGTCGGCGAGACGATCAGCGCCGCGACGGCCTCGGGCTCGGAGGCGAGCGCCTCGTCGAGGGCGTCGGGTCCGACGCAGTGGGCCACGCCGAGCTCCGGGTCGAGCTCCGGGGCGACGAATCGCGGCCGCAGCCCGGAGAGCACGAGCCCGTCGATGGTCGAGGAGTGGACGTTTCGCTGCACGACCACCCGCTCACCGATGTGGACGAGCGCGAGGCAGGTGGCGTGGTTTCCGCCGGACCCGCCGTTCACCAAAAACCAGCTCCGCTGCGCGCCCCAGGCGTCGGCCGCCAGCCGCTGGGCGAGCTGGAAGGGGGCGTGGGACGGATCGGGGGCGATGTCGATCCCCTCGATGCCGGCCGGTATGTCGAGCCGCAGGAGCTCCGAGCCGAACGCCTCGCGAAGCGCCGGATCGGCTCCCGGGCCGCCCTTGTGGCCCGGGACGTGGAACCGACCCGGCTCCCGGTCGGCGTAGGCACGCAGGGCGTACAGGTACGGCGTCTGGTCCTGCTCCACGACGAGTCACGTTATCCGCACGTTGGGGCCGTTGCGGTCGCCCTGCTACCGTCTGCCTCGTCGCAGTGGACGACGACCGACCTCGAAGTACCGGGCCCGCGGCGTGCCCTGAGCAGTGACAGCGCTCTTCCTCGTCCTGCTCATCCTGCTCGTCCTCCTCAACGGGCTCTTCGTCGCTGCTGAGTTCGCCCTCGTGCGCAGCCGCAAGGGGCGGATCGAGGCGCTCGCCAAGGAGGGCGAGGCCGGGGCTGAGCAGGCGCTCGAGCAGATCGAGACGATCGACGAGTCGCTGGCCGCGTGCCAGGTCGGGATCACGCTCGCGTCGATCGGGATCGGCTTCCTCGGCGAGCCCTCGATCGCCGAGCTGATCGAGCCGCTGTTCGGCGATGGCTCCGGCGCGCACGCGATTGCGCTCGCGATCTCGTTCGCGATCGCCACCTCGCTTCACATCACGATCGGCGAGCAGGTGCCCAAGATGCTGGCGATCACCAACGCCGACCGGGCGGCGCGAGTGCTGGCGCGGCCGCTGCACTGGTTCGAGGTCGCGAGCGCGCCGTTCACCATTGGCCTCAACTTCGTCTCTAACACCGTCGTTCGCGTGTTCGGCGTCAACCCGCACGACCTCGCCGAGAAGCACACGTCCGCCGATCTCAAGGAGATCATCCAGAGCTCGGCCAAGGGCGGCAGCCTCGACCCGGGCGAGGCGGTGATGCTCGGCGGCGTCTTCCACCTCCACGAGCAGGAGGCGCGCGAGGTGATGACGCCGATCCCGGCGGTCGTCACCGTGAACGCGGACGAGGCGGTTGAGGAGGCCCTACGGCGCTGCGTCAGCTCCGGCCACACGCGGCTCGTCGTCGTCGAGGACTCGAACCCCGACAAGGTTCGGGGCATCGTTCACAACAACAGTCTCGTCCGCCTGTTCATGAACGCTGGGCCCGACGCTTCGCTCGAGCCCGCGATCCGTCAGGTCCCGGTGTTTCCGGAGACGAAGCCGCTCGACGACCTGCTCGCCGAGCTCCAGCGCCAGCGCTCATCGATCGCGATCGTCTCCGACGAGTACGGGCGCACCGTGGGGATCGCGACGATCGAGGACATCCTCGAGGAGGTCGTGGGCGAGATCGAGGACGAGACAGACTCCCGCGCGGTGGCGCTGCGGCGGCTCACCGACGGCGACTGGTACGTCCGCGGGCACGTCCCGCTCGGCGATCTCGAGGACGCGGGAATCGAGCTCCCGGTCTCCTCGGACGCGTTCAACTCGATCGGCGGCTACGTCTTCTCCGAGCTCGGGCGGCTGCCGAAGCGCGGCGACAAGGTGCGCGCGAACGGCTACGAGCTGCGGGTCGAATCCGTGCGCGACAACCGGATCGTCGCCGTGCGGATCCATTCCGTGACGGCCGAGCACCAACAATTGCCCGCCGACTCCTCCGCCCCGCGTCCGGGGCCGGCAGGGCTCGCGTAGCTCCCAACCCGCTACTTGCGCCATTCCAGGCCCGGAAGTGCCGTCCGCGAGCCGCTCTAGCGTTCCCCTGGTCCCGCTCAAGAAATGGGGTAGCGCCATGTGGGTCATCCGGCTCACGGACAAGCAGGTCGAGGTTCTCACGGCGATGCTTCGGTCGGAGGAGCACCTAGGGCCGGCTCTGCGAGGGGCGCTGGAGGCGCTCGAGCTCGCGCGCTGGGATGAGCTGCCGGACGCCCAGCTCCCCTGGGACACGGTCGCCGAGGAGGCGCGCCGCCAGGGAGTCTCCGAGGCAGAGGTCGTCTGGGACATCTGCGGGCGCCACCCCGAGCCGGCGGCACCGCGCCGCAGCCGCGCCCGGAAGTCCGGCCTCAAGCGCCCTGCGTAGGGCAGCGCCGGCTCAGTACTCGTAGAACCCGGCGCCCGACTTGCGGCCGAGCTTGCCGGCCGTGATCAGCTCGTGGATGCGTTCGGGCACCTCGTCGCCCTGACGGCCGCTGTCAGCGTGCAGGCTGGCGCCGATCGCCGCCGCGACGTCCAGGCCGACGAAGTCGAGCAGCGCCAGCGGACCCATCGGGTGGCCGGCGCCGAGGCGCATGCAGGCGTCGACGTCGGGGGCGCTCATCCCGGTCTTCTCGACCAGTCGCACCGCCTCGAACAGGAGCGGGAAGAGGAGGCGGTTGACCACGAACCCGGCCTGGTCCGGCACCTCGACCGCGGTCTTGCCGAGCGCCTCGCACCAGGCGTGCGCGCGCTCGCGGAGGCCGGGGTGGACGTCCTCGGGCAGACACAGTTCCACCAGCTCCATCTTCGTCACCGGGTTGAAGAAGTGAAGGCCGAAGAACCTGTGCCCGAGGCCGCTGCGGTCGCGCAGCTCGTCGAGGAGGAGCGCCGACGTGGTGGAGGCGAGGTCGGCGTCCGGACAGGTCGCGGCCAGGCTCTTCAGAAGCTCGACCTTCGCGTCCGCATCCTCGACGATCGCCTCCACGACGAGGTCGCAGTCGGCGAGGTCGGCGGGATCGGTGGTCACCTTGATCCGGTCCGGAACGCCCTCCTCGAGCTTCTTCGCGTGGCCCTGCGCGGTCTCCTCGGCCTTCCATGCCGAGGCGTCGCTTCGCGCCAGCAGCCGGACCGGTCCCAGCTGACTCGCGCAGGCCGCGATCCCGCAAGCGATCGTCCCGCTGCCGGCGACCCCCGGCCGCACGTATCGATCGGAGCCTCCCATCGCTGGGTTACTATCACGCGCCGCCGCAGCGGCGCCTGGCCCCGGAGCGCCCGCTTTCGGGTACCCTGGAGTCAGTTCCACCACGAAACTTACTGAGTGAGACGGAGGAGTCATGGCCGGCAACGGGAAGTTCTCAGGGCGCGAGGTAGTGATCGTCGAGGCGGTCCGCACCCCGGTCGGTCGCGGGCATCCGGAGAAGGGCTACTACAAGGATGTGCACCCCTCGACGCTGCTCGCGAAGTCCTACTCGGAGGTCATCGATCGCACCGGGATCGATGCCTCCGCGGTCGAGGACGTCGTCGCCGGCTGCGTCCAGCAGTTCGGCGAGCAGTCGATCAACATCGGCCGCAACGCCTGGCTCGAGGCCGGGCTCCCGATCTCCACACCGGCGACCACGGTCGACCGCCAGTGCGGCTCTGCGCAACAGGCGGTCAACTTCGCCGCCGCGCTGATCGCCTCGGGCGTCCACGACGTCGTGATCGGCGGCGGCGTCGAGCACATGGGCCACATCTCCTTCGCCGACGCGATCGAGGTCCAGAAGGAGCACGGCTTCGCGTTCTCACCCCAGCTCATGGAGCGCTACAACCTCGTCCCCCAGGGGATCTCGGCCGAAATGATCGCCGACCAGTGGGAGATCCCCCGGTCGGAGCTCGACGAGATCGGCCTACGTTCGCATCAGCTCGCCGCGAAGGCGACCGAGGAGGGTCGCTTCGACCGCGAGATCGTTCCCTTCCAGGTGAACGGCGACACGTACACGACCGATCAGGGGATCCGCCCCGACACGAGCCTCGAGAAGCTCGCCGAGCTCAAGCCCGCGTTCAAGGAGGACGGCAAGATCACGGCCGGCAACTCCTCCCAGGTCTCCGACGGCGCGGCCGCGGTGCTGCTCATGGCGCGCGAGAAGGCCGAGGCGCTGGGGCTCACGCCGCGGGCGAGGATCGTCGACCAGACCACGGTCGGCGTCGACCCGGTGATCATGCTCACCGGGCCGATCCCGGCGACCGAGCGCATCCTCGAGCGCAACGGGATGAAGATCTCGGACATCGACCTGATCGAGATCAACGAGGCCTTCGCATCGGTGGTTGCGGCCTGGCGCCGCGAGGTCGAGCCGGAGATGGACCGCGTGAACGTGAACGGCGGGGCGATCGCCCTCGGTCACCCACTCGGCTCGACCGGCGCGCGGCTGATCACGACGCTGCTCCACGAGATGGAGCGCGCCGACAGGGCGACCGGCCTCGTGACGATGTGCTGCGGCGGCGGTCTCGGCACCGGAACGCTGATCGAGCGGGTCTAGAGCTCCGCGAAGCGATTCGAGCGCGGCCCGGCGAATGAGTAGGCCGGCCGCGCTCGAACGCGTCCAGATCGCCGGGCTCGGCGGCTCGCTGGCGGAGCTCGGCTCCGAGGCGCGCGCCGCCGAGGCGGCCGGGGTCGACTGCGTGTGGGCGGTCGAGCTCTACCGCAGCTCGTTCACCCAGGCGATGTGGCTCGCCGCGCATACCGACGCGGTCGGCGTCGGCACCGGGATCGCGTGGGCCTTCACCCGCAGCCCGATGATCATCGCCCTGGAGTCGCTCGATGCCGATGAGGCGTCGGGCGGACGCTTCCGGCTCGGGCTCGGCGCCGGGGTCAAACGCCTCAACGAGACCTGGCACGGGGTCGAGTACGGCCGCCCCGCGCCGCACCTGCGCGAGACGATCGAGGTCGTCCGGCTGATCGTCGAGAAGGCCGGCACCGGCGAGCCGATCCGCTTCGAGGGCGATTACCACGAAATCGACATCGTCGGCTGGGCGCGGCCGCTCGACAAGGTCCGCGATCGGATCCCGATCTACACGGCGGCCGTGCAGGAGGGCATGGCGCGGATGGCCGGCGACGTCGCCGACGGGATGATCGGCCACCCGGTCTGCTCGCTTCGCTGGCTCGACGAGGTCCTGGTGGCGAACTTCGAGCGTGGACTCTCACGCTCCGGGCGCGATCCATCGAGCTTCGACTTCCTGCCGTCCGTGTGCTGCGCGATCGACGACGAGGAGGAGGCGGCCTACGACGCCGCACGCCGCACGATCTGCTTCTACGCCACCGTCCGCACCTACCGGCCGCTGTTCGAGATGCACGGGTTCGGCGAGGAGGCGGCCGCCGTCGGCGACGCCTTCCGGCGCGGCGACTTCGCCTCGATGCCGGGGCTCGTGAGCGATGAGATGGTGGACACCTACTGCGCCGCCGGACCCGTGGACAAGGTCCGCGAGCGGGTCGAGGCGGTCGCCGAGCGAGGCGACGGGATCTGGCTGGGCCCGCCGACCTACTTCATCGCGCCACAGCGGATCGCGGAGTACCAGCGCCGGATCGTGGAGGAGTTCGCACCCGGCGCGTAACGGATCGGGGTCGCGAGCCGACCAATCCGCCGGGTGGAGATCTCGCTCGACAACCTGCTGATCGTCGTCGTGGCCGGGTTCGCGGCCCCGCTCGCGATCGGCCTGGTGCCCGGTGCGCGGCTGCCCTCGGTGGTGCTCGAGATCGTGATCGGGATCGTCATCGGGCCGGCCGTCCTCGGCTGGGTGGAGGTAGACGAGCCGGTGGAGGTGCTGTCGGTGCTCGGCCTGGCGTTCCTGCTCTTCCTCGCCGGGCTCGAGATCGACATCGCGGCGCTTCGTGGTGCGCTCCTGCGAGCCGCCTCGCTCGGCTTTCTCGCCTCGCTAGTGCTCGCGCTCGTCGCCGGCCTCGCGCTCGACGTGGCCGGGATCGGCGACGAGCCGCTCCCGGTCGCCGTGATCTTGACCTCGACGTCGCTCGGCGTGATCGTGCCAGTGCTCGACGACGCGGGCGAAGCCCGGACGCGGTTCGGGCAGCTCGTCATCGCCGCAGCGTCGATCGCCGACTTCGTCTCGGTGCTGCTGCTCTCGTTCCTGTTCTCCGGGGAGTCGAGCGGCGCCGGGACGAAGCTCGTTCTGATCGCGATCTTCGTCCTCGCGATCGCGTCCGTGCTCATGGCGGTTGCCGGGGCGGAGCGGTCGCGGCGCGTCTCGATGACCCTGGTGCGGCTTCAGGACACAAGCGCGCAGATCCGGATCCGCGGCGCCTTCGTCCTGCTCGTCGGCATGGCGGTGCTGGCCGAGCAGCTCGGGCTCGAGCTGATCCTCGGCGCCTTCGCCGCCGGCGCGATCCTCAACCATCTCGACCGCGACCAGGCGATGACCCATCCCGACACGCGCAAGAAGCTCGCCGCCGTGGGCTTCGGCGTCTTCATCCCGATCTTCTTCGTTTCGAGCGGAGTTCGGTTCGACCTCGACGCCCTGTTCGCGAGCTCGACCGCGATCGCCTCGATCCCCGCGTTCGTCGCGGCGCTCGTCCTCGCCCGCGGCCTGCCGGCGCTGCTCTATCGCGGCGAGCTCGAGCGCCGACAGGTGATCGCCGCAGCGCTGCTCCAGGCGACCTCGCTGCCGTTCATCGTCGCCGCGACCCAGATCGGCCAGTCGCTGGGGGTGATCGACGCCGCGACCTCGGCCGGGTTCATCGCGGCCGGGCTCGTGACCGTGCTGTTCTTCCCGATCGTCGCGCTCAGCCTGCTGCGAGCCGACCACCCACGAACTGCACGAGTCCCGACAGCCGCCGGTGGATCTCAGTGAAGCCGCGGGCCGAAAGCGCGTCCACGATCTCCTGGCCCTCGAAGATCCGCATCCCGCTGACGCGCTCGATCACCGGCTTGAGCGGCCTCAGGGTCACCTCGCGGCGCACCGAGGTCATGAGCGCGATCCGGCCGCCCGGCTCGAGGACGCGCCGCATCTCGTCGAGCGCCGCGAACGGATCTGCGAACAGGTGCAGCGCGGCGAAGCAGGAGACGGCGTCGAAGCTCGCGTCGCGGAGCGGGAGCGCCGTCGCGTCGCCGCGGACGAGGACGACGTTCGCCGGCACGAACTCGCGCAGCTCCTCGCCGCCGCGCTCGAGCATCGTCCGCGAGGCATCGACGCCCACCGCGAGCCCGCTCGGCCCGACCGCGCGCGCGAACTCGCGCGTGAAGTTCCCGGGCCCGCAGGCGATGTCGAGCACCGCGTTGCCCTCGCCCAGCCCGAGCAGGAGGCGCGCGATCCGGATCTCCTCCGCCATGCCGGGGCCGGTGGCGCCCTTCATCAGCCGGCCGAGCGCTGGGCGCCAGTAGCGCTCGTAGATCGCCGGCACGAGCCTGGTGACCATCAGGTCCTGCGTCGGGCCGGTCGAGGCGAGCTCGCCGTCGAGCAGGTCGAGGTAGCCGGACTCGTTGAGGCCGCGCTCGCGGGCGAGCGCAGCGCCCGGCTCGTCGAGCAGGTCGATCGCCCGCTCGAGCGCGGGAGCGGGTGCCGTCTCGGCCGCGCTCACGGCAGCGGCCTCAACGGCGGCCTACCTCGGCTTCGCGCTCCGCGCTCCGCCTCACAGTCCGCGAGGCTCGCCGGAGTGGCGGGCGAGCTCGGTGAGCCGCGCGACCTCGCGCTCGCCCTCGACCCGCGCCGGATGATCGGGCGGCAGCCCTGCGATCAGCCGCTCGATCCGGTTGCGGATCTGAAGCGCGAAGTGCGGCGTCGAGGGGCCCGCGAGCGCGCGCACGTCCTCGACGGTGATCTCGCGTCCGCTGAGCCTGTCGGGTCGTTCGGCCTCGCTCATTTTCGTTCGTCCTTCTTGGTACCGCTCCCGGGCGGCGACGACTCCGGCGTTCCGGGCGGCGGGACGACCGACTCGCCGCCGGTGCCGGAACTTACCGGGGCGACCTCCGCGAGCTCATCGACCTGCGCCTGGAAGTCGGCGGAGAGCGCCGCCGTGTCGCCGATCAGCCAGACATGGTTGTAGACGGCGCGGGTCGGATCGTTCTCGTAGCCCGGCTTCAGGTCGAGCAGGTAGCCGCGGAGTGCGGCAGGGACCTCGTCGTCGTCGGTGCTGACGAGCAGCGGGCCCCAGGAGCCACTCGCCGAAAGCGGCGCCGCGACGGCGCCGGCCAGCGGCTGATCGGCGCTCGCGATCACCAGCCCGTGGCCCGGATCGTTGATGTTCCATCCGAAGTTGCCGCTCGCGTAGCGGGCGAAGTCGATCGAGTTCGAGACCGGATCGCCGGCGCCGACTCGCTCTGCGGTCGGAAACAGGCGCTTCACCTGCTTCATCACGTCGGCGGAGATCACGGACTCGGGGCCGAGCGCGTAGACGGGCACCTCCTGATGGCCGCGCAGTGCCTTGGCGGTCGGCTTCGGGATCCGGTCGCGCTCGACGAACAGGACGGGGTCGCCGGAGCGCGCCGCCCAGGCTGCCGCGGGCATCGCGTAGGCGGGCTCCTCCGAGCTCGCGAGCAGGATGTGGGCGGGCTCGTCGGCGAGGCGCTCGCGCAGGCGGTCGATCTCCGCCGCTTCTGCCGCCGGACCGGCGCCGCCGAGCTCGAGCGACTCGAGGTCCTCCGGCTTCGCGGCGTCGCCGACCACGAACGCCTGCCGACCGGCCGTGTCCGCCGATCCCTGCGGGTCGAGGGCGCGCAGGGCCGAGCGGGTGAGCTCCGGCAGCTCCCCGGAATCGGTCACCAGGAGCGGCGCCCCCACCGGGCCGGCGGTCAGCGACGCGGCGGCAACGGCACCGGCCCAGTCGTCCGCGTCGACGAGCGTCACCGCGTTCGGTCCCTCTACTCCGCCGGTCGATGGGTGCACGGCGAGCGCGACACCTGCCGCGTCGGCGACCGGGTCCGCGCCGGCGACCCTGGTCGTGTTCTTGGTCGCGAAGGCCGGGAATCCGAGGTCGTCGGTCTCCTCGGCGACAGGAGCGTCGGGGACCACCACCTGAGGAGCCGGCGGCGTGCCGATCGCGGTCCCGCCGGGCTCGGCGTCGTCGGCGATCAGGTAGGCGCCCACTCCGGCCGCCGCGACGAGGATCACGACGACGGCAAGCGCAAGGCGGTGCGATCCGAGCCAGTAAAAGACATCGGAGATCCAGTTGCGGGCGGAGGCGAGCACGGCGGGCGAAGGCTAGTGGGGGCCGGGCGCCGTCAGCCCCGATATTGTTCTTCGCGCTCGTTGACTGACCAGTCAATCAGGATCGAAGGAGGACGGTCGTGGACTTCGCGCTGAACCAGGAGCAGGTCGACTTCAAGGCGAAGTGCCGGCAGTTCGCGACGGAGCACATCCGCCCGGTGGCCGCCCAGCACGACGCCGAGGAGTCGACGCCGTGGGAGGTGATCCGAGCCGCCCGCGAGCACGGCCTCCACGGCCTCGAGCACCTCCAGCGGATGGGGTCCGATCCCGACGGGATGCACGGGATCATCTCTGCGGAGGAGCTCCACTGGGGCTGCGCCGGGATCGCACTCGCGATCTCGGGGTCCGGCCTCGCCGCCGCCGGCCTTGCCTCCTCCGGGACGCCCGCGCAGATCGCGCAGTGGGTCCCCGAGTGCTTCGGGCTCGGTGACGAGATCAAGCTGGGCGCCTACGCCGTCACCGAGCCGCAGGCCGGCTCCGATGTCAAGAGCCTGCGCACGACGGCGAAGCGCGACGGCGACGACTGGGTGCTCAACGGGACCAAGGTCTTCATCACGAACGGAGGCATCGCCGACGTCAACGTCGTCGTCGCCACCGTCGACCCGGAGCTCGGGCACCGCGGCCAGGCCTCGTTCGTGGTCCCGAAGGGGACGCCGGGGCTGCGCCAAGGCAAGAAGGAATCGAAGATCGGGATCCGCGCATCGCACACCGCCGAGGTCGTGCTCGAGGACTGCCGGGTTCCGGCGGAGAACCTGCTCGGCGGGATGGAGAAGCTGGAGCGAAAGCTCGCGCGAGCCCGCTCGGGCGAGTCCACGGGACGGGCCTCGAATGCTCTCGCCACCTTCGAGCTCACGCGGCCCATCGTCGGCGCCTCGGCGCTCGGAATCGCGCAGGCGGCCTATGAATGGACGCTCGCCTATCTCGGCAACGGCTCGCGCCCGGCGGACCCGCTCGAGGCGGCGCTCGACGAGAGCTCGACTGCCGGCAGGCCGCCGCTCGAGCGCCAGGGAAACCAGCAGGTCCTCGCGCAGGTCGCGACCGAGATCGAGGCGGCGCGCCTGCTCGTCCAGCGGGCCGCCTGGATGGGCCGCAAGGGGATCCCGCTGCTCGGCGGCCAGGGCTCGATGTCGAAGCTCAAATCCGGCCAGGTCGCCGTCTGGGCCACGCGGACGCTGATGGACCTCGTGGGGCCGTACGCCTACACCACCGGGTGCCCGCTCGAGAAGTGGTTCCGCGACGCGAAGATCTACGAGCTCTTCGAGGGCACCGCCGAGATCCAGCGCCTCGTGATCTCGCGGATGCAGGTCGCTGAGTACCAGGACCGGCTGCTCGAGGCGGCGGCGATCGCCGCCGAGGGCACCGAGCCCGCGGCGGCGGCCGCAGGCGGCGCCTGACCGACGGCTCCAGGGGAGCGGCGCTGCAACGCCGCTTGCAGCCTGCGAAGCGCGTTGCAGGGCGGGTTTCGGCGGTGTCGCGATGGCCGGTGGAGCGGCATCCTCCCTGGTACCCTGCGCGATCGAAATCGCCGAGTCCGAGCGGTCCTCGAGACCGCCGGAGCGGGGGAACCAACCCGTTCCTTGGGGCGAATGGCGTGGGTCCGGGAGGCCCGCGATCGCCTAGCGCTCAGCATCGAGCGCGAGCCCGTCAGCTAACTCCGTAGGCGAACCAAGAGCATGACCACCGAGGCAAACGAAGGCTCGATCGACCGGCGCACGGCTGCCCGTCTGCCCGCGCTGTTGGCGGCGCTCCTGCTGTGCGCCGGGCTCGTGGTTGCCGCGGCGGCCTCGGGGCAGGACCTCCAGTCGGAGCTCGATGCGAAGGAGGCGCAGCTCGGCCAGCAGAAGGAGCGCAAGGGCGTCCTCTCGAGCGAGCTCGCCGACTACAACGACCAGGTCGACCAGCTCGCGGGTGAGGTTGCGATCCTTCGCAACCGCGAGGCGATCGTGGTCGCCGAGCTGCGGCGGGTGCAGGCTCGGCTCGTGCGCGAGAAGGAGCGGCTCGACGTGTTGCGGCACAAGCTTCGCCGCTCACTGAACGTCCTGCGCAACCGGCTCGTCGACATCTACCGCTCGGGGCGCCCCGACGTGCTCACGGTGATGCTCGAGTCCGATGGGTTCGACGACCTGATCTCGCGCTACGAGTACCTGCGACGAATCGAGGAGGAGGACTCCGCGATCATCGGGCGCGTCCGCACGCTGCGCAACGGCACAATCGTCACCGTCGAGCGCGTGACCAAGAACCGCGACGCGATCGCGGCGAAGAAGGCCGAGCTCGAGCGCACCCGGGCGCAGCTCGAGGCGCGCCAGGCGGAGCTCGACGCGGCCCGCGACCAGAAGGCCGCGGCCCTCGACGAGGTCGACCAGAACATCGACCAGCTCGAGGGTGACGTCTCGGACCTCCAGGACCGGATCCAGGCGCAGATCCAGGCGGCGAGCGAGACGTCAGCGCCGAGCCTGCCGGCAGGGCCGGTGCAGGACGCGGGCTCCGGGTTCATCTGGCCGGTGAGCGGCACGATCACGTCTCCGTTCGGGTTCCGCTGGGGCCGGATGCACGAGGGCATCGACATCTCGGTGCCGGAGGGCACCCCGGTCCGCGCCGCGAAGGCCGGCCGGACCATCCTCGCCGCGTACACCGGGGGGTACGGCAACTACACGTGCATCGACCACGGCGGCGGCCTCTCGACCTGCTACGCCCACCAGTCGAGCTACGCGACTAGCGTCGGTGATGTCGTGGACCAGGGTCAGGTGGTCGGCTACAGCGGTAACACCGGCTCCTCCACCGGTCCTCACCTGCATTTCGAGGTCCGGGTCAACGGTGCCGCCGTCGATCCGCTTGGGTACTTGTAATAACGGGTAGAGCTGCCTTAAGCTGCCCGAGGGGTCGATGCCTCGGGGAAGGTGGGTAATCGGGCGTTGAACACGATCGCGCACACACGGCCGAAGGCGACGCGCAACTTCAACCTGCGCGCCTACGTCGCGGGCGGCACCGCGACGACGGCCCTGATCGCCGCGGCGCTCATCGTCTTCAGCTCGCTCGCCGCGTACGTCGCCTTCAACGGCGTCCCGATCGGCGGTCGCGACGATGGCCCTGAGCGGGTCGTGGTCCGCAATGCGAGCGAGGCGCCCAACAACCCGAGCGAGGCGCCCGAGGCGGCGGCTCGCGCCGGCGCCGGCGCCGCGGGAGCCGTCTCGGCCAGCCCGGCGGCGGCGACTCCGATCGCGCCGGCGCCCGGGACGACCACGACGGCCACCGGCAGCGCCCTGCCGACGAGCGGCGTGCCGACGGTGACCGACACCGAGACCACCGGCACCACCGACACCGGCATCACGGACACCGGTACCGGGACCACGACGCCCACAGCTCCCAGCGACAGCACGAGCGGCACCAGCAGCACAGGCGGCGACAGCTCCGGCACCGGCGTCGTCGGCGGCACCGTCGACACCGTCGACAACACGGCGGGCAGTGCGGGCGCCGACACGAACCTGGGCGGGACCACCCAGGGCGTCACAGCTCCGGTCGACGACACGATCGACAAC